>Ga0306924_10000006_pt1 | contig 318586 bp, 296 predicted proteins | sample sta12Can44000111_FD_203756 | JGI IMG/M metagenome (GOLD analysis project Ga0306924, IMG submission 203756) | Lab enrichment of tropical soil microbial communities from Luquillo Experimental Forest, Puerto Rico - statanox.12C.anox.44.000.111 (v2)... | ecosystem: Environmental > Terrestrial >... | reverse complement strand
TTTCGCCAAGGACCGCTTTGCAATGCAGAGCTGGAAAAAGCAAAGGCTTAGCTGATTTCTCAGCTAAGCCTTTGACTTTATTTGGTGGAGCCAAGGAGGATCGAACTCCTGACCTCTACAATGCCATCGCGTACTATATATGGCTAGTTTAATACTTAACTCACTGTGATCAATAGATGATTTTTGGCGCCCTTAATGCGTGTGTTTGCAGATGTGCTAATCGGTTGGCGCGTATCTATCAATGAGCGTCAAACTTACTTCCAGTAAGCCCGTTCGGGCCGTCAATCTTACCGCCGTAAGATTGGTTGCAATGCCGGTCTCAGGGAGCGGCAACTACAGCATGCATGCCTTTGCGCCAATGATCTACGGCTCTGATTTTCAAAGATAAATCGGCAGATCATTTGAAAAATGGCAGTTAGCGTGTGGACAGATACGACACACGGAGAACGCCAATGTCCACGCTGCTGACCAAGCTCAAGCTGACCACCGCTAACCGCAAGCCCGTCGAAGAGACGCCGGAGCAGCGCATGCGCAACCGCATGATCGCGCACCTGTCCGAACAACTCGAAATGGCGAAGGCCATGATCAGCGGCGGCACCTACGCTGCCACTCGCGTCGTCAAGCAAAAGGACGAGAACGGCAACAGCGTGACCGTCGAGCGCGCCAAGCGTCTGCGCCCTGCTTACTGGCACGATCTTTCCGGCAAGTGGTTCCTCGAGCTGCGCTATGCCAATGCCGTGCTGATGCTGGGCAAAGATCAGTCTGCTATCGAAGTCGGGGCGAAGGACCGGCTTGTGCCAACCATCGAAACGGTCATCGAAGCTGTGAAAGCTGGTGAACTTGATGAGGCGATGAAAGCCGCGCTGGCGACGCGCAAGAGGCCGCAAAAGCCCGAATAGCTGTTACTTGCGGTAACACGTCAACTGCCGTGCATGGCAACATGCACGGCAGAACCATGACGCCAAAAATCCTCGCTAGCGTTCTATCCGCATGTGCCCAGTACGCTGGTGGCTGGGAGGGGCTTTCAGAGCACTGTATGGGCTTGGTCGGGCGCAACGAGACACACGGGGCAATTTTGCATTTAGACCCTACATACGCAGCGCCTCAAAGGTAGGACGATACAGATTTTTCTAAAGAATTTGAGCAATATTGGTGGAAATTACGCATTTATGCTTCTGCTATCTCTCTCAATAATGCTGATTATTTTACAGAGCGCGGCGGTGCTGAGCGAAAATGACCTACGCAATAAAAGAAATATTCTTTTCTCTCCAAGGGGAAGGTGCACAAGCTGGACGAGCAGCTGTTTTCTGCCGTTTCACCGGATGCAATCTCTGGTCAGGCCGGGAAAGCGACAGAGAGAAAGCCATCTGTCAGTTTTGCGATACCGATTTCGTAGGTTCAGATGCCGGAACCTTTATCGATCCAACTGACTTGGCTGCGGTCGTAAAGTCATTTTGGCCATACGAGGCGAGTGGTGGCAGGCCGCTGGTTATTTGCACAGGCGGAGAGCCGCTTTTGCAATTGGATGAAGCGCTTTGCGCCGCTTTCCATGCCAATGGCTTCGAAGTCGCGGTCGAAACGAATGGTACTCTGGCACGGCCTCTCGGTATCGATTGGCTTTGCGTTAGCCCCAAGGCAAATGCGCCTTTGCAATTGACCGAGGGTGATGAATTAAAATTGGTGTTTCCGCAATCCGGTGTTGATCCACAGCGGTTTGTCAGACTTGCCTATAAGCACTTCTTTCTTCAGCCGATGGACGGCATCGATGCCGCTGCTAACATTGATGCAGCAAAGGCATATTGCCTCAGTCATCCGCGATGGCGCTTGGGCTTGCAAATGCACAAAATGCTCGGGCTGCGCTAATCGTATAGCTGCTTTAAATGACGCCAGCACACAGGCAGCTGGGGACGTTGCTCAGAGCACTGTGCGGGCGTGGCCGGGCTGCTGCGAGCTTACGTGCTGTAAGCTTAAGCGACGGAGGGTTGTGCCGAATAGCGTCTCATCAGTTCGGCCCAGACCTGCTTATTGAGGTCATCCAAGATTGCGGCCTCGGCATGCTGGTGGGTCTGACGCATGCGGGAAAGTTGACGGGTTAGTTTGCCCCCTAAGGTCAGCAGGGCTTCGGCGCTGGGCAGGAGATTCCGAGCCCGCAAGCACGACATATAAGACGGCCCCATACCTAGCCAATTTACAGAAAAATCCATTTGAGAATCAGTGAGTTGCAACTTTATAAGTTTATCTCGCACATCAATTAGCAGCATGCATATATCCGTTTAAAATTAAGCTATAGTATTTATGAGGGAAAATAATTATCGCCATTACTTTTATTTTGGCTGCTAAACTTGCCTCCGTGTATAAATAAGCAGTAACGAAAACGGAACAACATAACATCTTCAATAACGGCAACCGTGGCGCGATACAAATAGAGAGGCCGAAACTACAGTAGGCCAACCGTACGATGTGGGAGACAACCCTAAACCCGCGCAAAAAGGACACCAGGACCAGCGAGACATGCTGGCTGGTGCGTCGCTGCTGGCTTTTCGTAGGTAAGGCAGCGACGGCTTTCGCTCACCACGAATAACCGCGTTGGGGTCAAACAGTTCGGCAAACGTATATGAGTGCTGCGCTGTCCCAGGGGATACGTTCCGATAGATGAAGAATTTAGGACGCCGCTTCAGCTGGAACGAATTACGGACGACGTGACGATCAGAACGATCACACAAAAATTATCTCTCCCGCTGCCAAGCCATCAAAACCGAAATCGAATTTGATGCTTCTTCAGAGGCGCTGCTTAACCGCAGCCCGTTTTTGAAGATTGCTTGGCAGCGGGGGGATAGTTCTCTGCTCTGATCAGGGAGCGACGTTCGTTCGCTCTGCAGCTCACTTCACTGCATCAGACATTTTTTGTTTTCAACGCATCAAAGCAGCACGAGGTCCGGCGTTATGCCGGAACGAAATGCTGCTGTAGATGCCGGGCAACGCAGTTGCACGTCAATTATTAGGAAAATTATAAATGAGCAAAAACATGTATATGGCATTAACGACAACGGAAATTCGGAGCATTGTCGCGCGCATATCTCATCGTTTGGGATATAAAGCAAAAAGCCTACAGCCGAAGGAAATATCATTTTTAATGGATATTCACTACAAGCTTAAAGAGCAGCGGAGAACATCACTGTCCTGCAAGCAGCTATCTTGGCTACTGACTATTATATAGGCTACGGGGGCGAACCCGCTGGAGGGCTAAAAGTCATCCAGTAGGGCTTCCCGCTGAGCGTCGCGGCTTTGCTGGATGACAATGTCCGCGCCTGCGAAGCAAGACACATAGCCGTCGGCGAACAGCTCGAATTCGTTTTTGGGATGCACGTATGTCGGCCAATCCGAGACAAGACAGACGTTTTCATAGGCCATCACCGCATACACCTCCTCCAAAAGCTCCATCGCTGCAAAAGCAGTTTCCGTTGCCGCTTCAAGGCCAAGCCTACGACGAGCAAACGACAGGACCGACATATAGCGCGAGAAGGCTCCCCACTGGATATCACGGCAAGGGAACGGGCCAATGGCATTGGTCGGCAGATCACATTCATGCAGACCGCCTCGCATCAGCGCATCGAGCGTGAACCACTGGATATCGGGGTATTCTCCGCTGAACTGGGCGTTGTGTTCGCCATATCGGCGCAAAAAGCTGACCTCGGCATAACGGCGCGGACGTGTTACCGGCAGTAACGGGGTTTGGATCGCATCATAGATGGTTTTAGCCTGATCGACGCCCAGCGCCTCGTTGCAGCCCTGTAGACCGCAGAGCAATGGCACGCCAAGCACTTCGTCCCGAACGCAGCGGCCCATTTGTCCGCTTAGGACGGCGTTGATCATGGCCTGCGCCCACATCATCGACATAGGCGAAGCGCAGAAGAACAGAAAGCGCGGAGGGGAGAAGTTGGCTGCTCGATATGCCCGGCTGACCAGTTCGCTGACATAACGCCGGTCGTAGGTATGGGGCTGATCGAGCCGGTGTCGGCTGACCTGCACAAAGCGGGAAATCGCTTTGGCCGTTGTTGCGTTGGTGGGTTGTTCCATATGCCTCCCTCGTTGAGCTGCCCGCTGCATTTGCAGCAGCACAGCTATTTATGAGGCTGCTCTTATTGGGCAACGACCACCAAAATAATTAAATCTTACGATTCTAAATGAGCGCAGCAGCTACCGCTGTAAAATATAGGGCTCACATCACACACAATAAGCCGCAAGAAAGATTCCTACCGCTCTTTCTATCGCCTCTGAAATATCGCTTTTATTAAACTCAGAACGAACCCCTAACAGCAGGGGTGGCAATAATTCTGATTCCATTAGAGCCTTTAAATGGCAAACGGCGACATTAATGTCTCTGCAGGTTAGTTTATCGGCAAGGAGAGCGGCTATTCGTGCCTGCCATAGGTTTAGGCTATTCGCGTATAAAAGCGCCCCAACCTTACAATTTTCCGATTCCCCAATCACAAGGCGGTATATCCCGATCATTTCTGGAGACAGGCGTATCTCCATCATCTTTTCCCCAACCACTCTCAAGTTCGCCTCCAGATTGTTTTCAGCGCTTAAGCCATCTAAAATTGGCTCTATACGTTGATTAATCAATTCGGCTAACATCCTTGAAAACAGTGCTTCCTTCGATGAAAAGTATTTATATAAGGTCGCTCGCGAACATTCCGCCTCATTCGCAATCATAGCTATAGTTGTTCCGGCATATCCATATTTTGGAAACTCCGAAATGGCAGCAGTAACAATCGCTTGGTAAACGCTATTTTCCTTCGAGCTCACTTTTCTCTCCTAAATTCAGGAACGTCCGCCACCAAGAACTTTGTAGAGCGTAACGAGGTTTCCTAAACGCTGAACCTGAATTTGGATAAGGTCCTGCTGGGCTGTGAAAAGAGAGCGCTCTGCGTCCAGCACATTCAGATAGCTGTCCACGCCCTGCCGATAGCGGGCTTCGGACAGGCGGTAGCTGGATTCCGTCGCGGCCACCAAGGAGGCTTGCGCATTCATCTGACTGAGCAAGGTGCCACGTGCAGCTAAACCATCGGACACTTCACGGAATGCGGTTTGAATCGCCTTTTCATAGTGAGCGACGGCGATATCTCGACTAGCCTTGGCGCTGTCCAAATTGGCTTGGTTGCGTCCGGCGTCGAAGATGGGAACATCAATGGACGGGCCGAAAGACCAAGCGCCGGAACCAGACTCGAACAGGCTGCTCAGAGTAGGGCTGGCGTACCCCAGCGACCCGGTCAAAGTCACTTTAGGGAAAAACGCAGCCCGTGCCGCTCCGATATTGGCGTTAGCGGCCTTCAGGGCGTGTTCTGCCTGCATGACGTCGGGCCGACGCAGCAAGATATCTGATGGAAGGCCAACCGGAAGATCCTCAATCAGGCTGACCCCGTCCAGACGCCCTCCTGTCGTCTCTGGAGTGACCTGGGTACCGACCAGCAATGATAGTGCGTTGACGTCCTGATCGACTTGGCGAAGATAGCGAGCTTGGCTGGCTCTAGCCGTTTCCACCGCTGAACGAGCCTGGGCGCGGTCGAGCTCATTGCTCATCCCTTGTTCCAAGCTGCGCTCAATCAACTCTAGCGACTTGAGGCGAGTACCTAAGGTTTCGTCAGCCAGTGCCAATTGCTTGCGGTCGCCTAGCAACGTTAGATAGGCATTGGCCACTTCGGCGATCAACGCGATTTGGGTGGAGGTTCGAGCTTCCTCGGTAGAGAAATAGCTTTCCAACGCCTGCTCATTCAGGCTGCGCACGCGCCCGAACAAGTCCAGCTCGAATGCGGTAATACCCACATTAGCGTTATACTGACGTGCGGTGACTTCCTGCTTGGGGACGGACTGACTGAGTCCCTTGGGAGTATGCTGCTCCGTACCGTTTCCACCGGCCGTGACCGTTGGCAATAAATCCGCTTCAGAGACGCGATAGGCGGCACGGGCGACTTGGATATTGAGAGCTGCCACCCGTAGGTCACGATTATTATCCAGGGCCTTCTGAATTATCCCCTGAAGCGTCGGATCGGTAAAAAATTCCTTCCACGCGGTATCAGCCCAGAGAGACTTGCCAGATGCCTCCGGCCCTTCTTGCTTCGTCGCCGGTCCCTCTGGCCAAGCCGAGGATACAGGCATATCGGGTCGTTCGTAGTCAGGAATCAGTGAGCAGGCAGACAGCAGTGCCAGACTGGAAATGAGGGCGATTTTTTTCATGATCGTCTCGTACTCTAAAAGAGGGGAATGGCTCGCGACAGATGCCCACTGGGCAGTTTAGGGCGCTAAGCCAAACGGTTACGGAACATCCAAGCCGCAACAGGAAGAGTTGCAGCGGCGATCACCAGCAAGGCCAGCATCTCGGGTAGCAATTGTATGATGCCGGCCCCTTCCAGATAAATTTGGCGAGTCATGCTGATGGCGTAACGCAAGGGGTTTGCGTAAGTAAAAAGTTGCAGGATATCAGGCATGTTCATGATCGGGGTGGTCAAACCCGATAGCAGCATGAACGGCACCATGATCACGACTGTGCCGATCATCGCTTGCTGCATGTTGCGCGAAATCGAAGAGATGAACAGGCCGATGCCCACCGACGCCGCCAGGAATTCGATGAGGTTCAGATAGAGAATGAAGTAAGACCCGGCGAACGGGATACGGAACCACAATTGCGCCACCAGCAGGATCGACGTCGCCTGAACAAGGCCGACCAGCATGCACGGCAACGCCTTGCCGATCATAATTTCGGTCGGTCGATAAGGGGTGACCAGAAGCTGTTCGAAGGTTCCGGCTTCACGTTCCCGCGCCACTGACATGGCGGTCAAGACCATGGTCATCATCATCGTGATCGTGCCAATCAGTGACGGAATCATGTCCCATCGCGTTTCCAGATTGGGGTTATACCAAGCACGACTGGAGACCTGGACTGCGTATGGTGCCGCACGACCGTTGTCTTGGCGCCATTTCTGCGCGAAATCGGCAGCGATAGTACCGACATAGCCCTGAGCAGTACCGGCGGTGTTGGTGTTGCGTCCATCCGAAATCACCTGAATTTTAGCGACACGGTCCGCCATCAATTGACGTTCAAAGTCACGTTCGACAACCACTGCCAGCACCGCACGCTTGTTGGTGATCTGTGGTGCGATTTCCGTGGCTTGCCTCAGTGTTGCGACCCGGTCGAAATAACCCGATCCATCCAGTGTGGCGATGAATTGCTGCGAGGCTGCGGAATGATCGAGATCCAGTATCACATAGGGAACATGGTTAAGATCATAGCTGGCGGCATAGCCGAAGATTAGGCATTGCAGGATCGGCGGAACGAAAACCGTGATGCGGCTTTTTCGGTCGCTGAGAATTGCCAGCAATTCTTTTCGGATGAGTGCGTAGATACGCAGCAGCGTGTCGATCATAGTGAACCTCATCCAATACGCTTGCGGGTCATACGAATCGCCATTGTCATCAGAAGAGCAGCCATGCCGGTCAGAATGGCGCAATCAGGCAAAATGACGGCCCAGACGTCGCCGGCCAAAAACAACGTCTGCAACGAGCTGACGAAATAGCGGGCGGGAAAGATCTTGGTAACGATCTGCGGCCCCAGAGGCATGCTGCGAATGTCGAAGATGAAGCCAGACAGCATGGTGGCGGGCAAAAAGGTGACCAGAAAGGTGATCTGGTTGGCCAGGAACTGACTTTTCGTCGCCGAGGAAATGACCAGCCCGATCCCTAGTGCCACCAACAGATAGAGTGACGACACGAGGACCAGCAGCCACAACGAGCCACGCAACGGGACGCCGAACAGCACTTGGCTGCCAATTACCGAGAGAGCTAGGCCGATCATACCCATGACGAAATAAGGCACTGTCTTGCTAAGCAGGATTTCGCCTGGACGCACGGGCGTGGCAAACAACGCCTCAAAGGTTCCCCGCTCCCATTCGCGGGCAATGACCAAAGAGGTCAGCAATGCTCCAATCAGGGTCATCACCAGCACGATCAGCCCCGGCACTAGGAACCAAGTGCTTTCGTTGGCATCGTTGAACCACATGCGGCTTTCGATGCTGACATCCGCACCTTGGGTGATCGGCTGTCCTTCGGCCTGATCTCGGGCAAGCCAAGTCGCGATCGCTCCTTGGGCATAACTGATACCGATACGGGCCGTATTGGAATCGGTGGCGTTGACCGTGACTTGGACGCTGGCTTCCTCAAGAGCTGCGTCGCGCGCGAAATGCGGCAGAAAACGGACGACCGCACGGGCCTTGCCTTTAGCCATCAACTTTTCTGCCTCAGCCATGGTGCCGACCTGCTGGGCGCTGAAATAAGGTGATAGCCGGAAGCCAGCTGTAGCCCCGGAGCTCTCGTCGGAAGAATGCTCAACGACGAGAGCAACCGGCAGATGCTTGATGTCGAATGACAAGCCGTACCCAAATAAAATCAGCAGGACCAAGGGCAATACGATGCCGATGGCGATGGCGCTGGGGTCGCGCAGAATCTGCCATGTCTCTTTCCGGGTTAAGGCGACGATGCGACGAACGCTGTCGGCGCGCGATTTTGGTAGGATTTTAATGTTCATGCCGCCTCCTTTGCGGCACGACGGGCCGCTTCGACGATGGCGATGAAGGCATGTTCCATGGTCGGCTGTCGGCCATCCGCGCCAACCGCTTTGGCGCGGATATCGGCGGGGGGACCTTCTGCTAACGCTCGACCGCCATCCATAATGACAATGCGGTCGCAATATTCCGCTTCTTCCATGAAGTGGGTGGTGACGATCACCGTTACCCCTTGCTCGGAAAGCGCGGTAATGCGGCACCAGAACTCGCGACGAGCGAGAGGATCCGCACCGCTCGTGGCCTCGTCCAGGAACAAGATATCGGGTTCGTGGAGTAGTGCGGCGGCCATAGCCAATCTCTGCTTGTAACCGCCAGGCAACCGGCCACTGGGCAGCGACGACATGTCGCCCAACTCAAACTGCTCTTTGGCCCAGGCGATGCGTTCCTTTTTGCGAGCCCCACGCAGACCGTAGGCTCCAGCAAAGAAATCTAGGTTCTGGTCAACCGACAGGTCGCCGTACAGCGAGAATTTCTGGGCGACGTAGCCAAGCTTGGCCCGTGCCTCCGCCCGCGATGTTCTTAGGTCGGCCCCAGCAACACGGAGGGTGCCGCCACTTGCGGCGATCAGACCGCACAGCATGCGGAAGGTCGTGCTTTTCCCAGCGCCATTCGGCCCGAGAAGTCCATAAATTTCACCACGGCGAACCTCGAATGAGACATGGTTCACGGCGGTGAAGTCACCGAAGGTTCGCAACAGGTCCCGCACCTCGACTGTCACGGCACCACTCTCGCCACCAGGGCAATGGCTCAATTCAATAACAGCGGTGTGTCGTTCTCCCACTGCGGCTTTGAACAGCATCATGAAGCCGTCCTCGAAGCGAGGCGTCACAGGCTCCAGAGCCAACCCGCCTTCGATGGAGGAGAAAGCGCCCGGGTCCGATGTCTCCGTGACTAAGCGGACACCCCCGGCTTCGGGTACCGCGTCCACCACACCCGGCAGATTGAAAAGGCGTGCCTGTAGGGTGCGGGCAGCCACGCCATCGGCGGTAGCCATAAACACACGATTGGCTGCTCGTGCAGTAATCTCGGCTGGCCTTCCCTCGGCCAGAATCCGTCCTTGATGCAAGGCGACGATGTGGTCGCAAAACTCGGCCTCGTCCAGGTAGGAGGTGCTCACCACCACAGCCAATCCCTCTACCTTGACAAGATGCCGAACGATCTCCCACAATTCCTGACGCGATAACGGGTCGACGCCAACGGTTGGCTCGTCAAGCAGTAGCAGATCGGGGGACCGCACCAGGGTGCAGGCAAGCCCAAGCTTTTGCTTCATGCCGCCAGAGAGCGCGCCCGCAAGCCGTTCGGTGAACTCGCCTAAGTTCGTCATCGCCAATAAACGGGGATATATTTCGGCTCTTTGCGCCAGACTTACGCCATGTAAGTCGGCATAGAGATCGAGGTTTTGTTGGACGCTTAGATCCTCATACAAGCCAAATTTCTGCGGCATATAGCCTATGCGATCCTGCACCGCCTGCGGATCGACAGCCGCGTCAATACCCAAGACCGTCACCCGACCACCATCGGCCGACACCAATCCCGCCAGCATCCGTAGCACGGTGGTTTTGCCAGCACCGTCAGGCCCAACGAGAGCTGTCAAAGTTTCTCGTTGCGCCACGAACGACACTCCATCGAGAGCCTTCACAGTCTCGGTTTTGTCTCGCAGGAAGCTCTTATGAACATCCAGAATTTCGACCGGAATGGCCGGCATCGATTCGGGGGTCATTGTGCGGGCGCGGTGCTCGCGCTCTTGGAGGCTTCAGTCATAATCTGAACGGTGGCGGGCATGCCCAAGCGCAGGACATTATTGGTGTCGGTGACGAATATCCGAACTTCGTAGACTAGGCTGGTTCGCAAATCTTCGGTCTGGACCGCTTTGGGCGTAAATTCCGCTACCGGAGAGATAAAGCCTACCCAACCCTCAAGGCTGCGATCCGGCAGGCTGTCGATATTGATTTTTGCCTGTTCGCCTTCATGCAACTGTCCTAGGTTTGATTCGGGCACATAAGCTCGCACCCACTTAGTACCGAGGGTCGCCAGAGAGAACACCGGCTTGCTTGGCGATGCCATTTCGCCCGGCTCCATGAGTCGTGAGCGAACCACTGCGTCGAACGGTGCGCGCAGCTCCGCATCGGCCAACTGTTGCCGCAGCAGGGCCAGTTGAGCCTCATTGCCGTGCAATTGTGCTTCGGCTTGAGCGATGTCCTCTGCTCGTGGCCCAATGACCTCCAATTCGAGAGCCTTCTGAGCCACCGCTACTTTGGCAATGGCGACATCATCGGCGGCTTTCGCCACATCGACATCCTGCTGACTTACGGCGGAAATCGAGACCAAGGCTTTGCGCCGCAGGTATTGGGCATTGGTGTTCTCGGCATCCGCTTTTGCGGATACCAGATTGGCTCGCGCCTGGGCTATTTCCTCGGGTCGATTGCCGTTATGCAATCTTTCAACGACGGCTTTTTGGGCCTCTACGGCAGCAATGCTCTGCTCTAGCTGCGGTTGAAGGCGACTGGTGTCCAAACGTGCGAGCAACTGCCCTTGGTGGACCAGATGGCCTTCCTCAACTAAGACCTCCGCGATTCTCTCAGTCCCATTGAAGGGAACTGACGCCTGGCGCAAATCGACATTGCCGTAAACGGTCAAAAGTCCGTCCGGAGTAGAGTGATGGTAATGCCACCATCCGGCCCCACTCCCTATCGCGGTCAAAACGAGAATGGGAGGAAGAACACGAGCGATCTTTTTCATGAGATTGTTTCCGTGTAGGAGCAGTTATTTGCCTAAATTGCGACAGAAGGGCGAGGCAAGGCGGCGATCTCAGCCAGTACGTCAAACAGCGATGACAGATCGGCCCCTTTTTGAAAAAGCATGTCGATGCCAGCCTCTTTCACCGCCCCCGGATCCAGATCATTGCGTGCCGTAACGGCAATAATCGGAATGGCGGTTAACCGACCTCCAAGCACTCGAATTGCTTGAGACGCCTCCAAGCCATCCATAATCGGCATATCAATGTCAGTAATAATGACAGATACTGTATGCTGCTGGGCAAGATCGACCACTTCACGGCCATGGCTTGCCGTAATAACCAAGTACCCAATTTTCTCTAATATTTCGGCCATAACCATTAATGATAATGGCTCATCATCTGCCACTAATGCCATATGCCCATTTGGCTCAAAAATTACGTTTTCCACAATATTATGTATTAATTTTCCCCTCTCAGTCATATCCGCCTCCGCAGCCTAGGGCGCCCATTTTTATTTTGGAAGGATAGGTCGCCTGTCTGATGCTCCCAGCGAGTTTCAGCATGGTACGGAGCAAACTGGATGTCAAATTCAAATTTGAAATTTGAATTTAAAATTTTCTGGCGCTATGGTCCTTTGAGTAACGCTCTAGGAGAGAAAAATGGCACGGCCCGGACGGCGGGAAGATGGCGCTGCGACAAAGCAGAGCATTCTGGAGGCAGCCGGTGAGGTGTTCGCCGAGAAAGGATTTGGTCAAGCCACGGGAAAAGAGATCGCTGAACGTGCTGGAACCAATTCGGCTGCTGTGAACTACTATTTCGGTGGCATTGATGGGCTGTATGCCGAAGTTTTGGTAGAGGCTCACCATCGCCTGTTCGCATATGAGATCCTGAAGAAAATATCGGACACTCCCGGCAGCCCTCACGAAAAGCTGAACGCCTTCATCAATGGCATGTTTCGCGCGGTGTTGGGGCCGGCATCATCTACATGGCCGCTCCGTATTCTAGGCAGAGAGATGCTGACGCCATCGCCTGCGTTCCCCAGTTTGCTCGCACGGGAAATTCTTCCAAAGAAGCAACTGGCCACAGCATTCATCAGCGAGATTCTTGGCGTTCCGCCGGATCACCCTGCAGTCGCCCGGTGCGGTCTCAGCATCATTGCTCCGTTCGCCCTACTCCTGGTCGGCAACAGCCAAATGCTTGCTCAGGCAGCACCGACTACGGGCTTTTCTGACCCGAACGCCGTCATCCAGCATTTTCAGAAATTTATTGCGGGAGGGCTGTCCGCCATCGCAGCGGATATGTGCCAGGAATAGGAGAGCTTTCGATCACTCTTTTTATTGCCCCTACGACTGACCAAGACCGCTGTCGGCTTCGATGCTGGTCGATAGGCGAGCCAGTAAATAGTCGATCAAGCTGCGGACCGAAGGCAACATTCCGCGCGGGGTGGGGTAAAGCAGGACCAGCCGATGCACTACACCTGTCCAATCCGGCAGAGCTTGCTCCAGCAGGCCCGCTTTTAGGGCTGAGGCGACGACTGGCTCGGGCAGTAATGCGATACCCATGCCGCGTTGGGCCGCTTCCACATGAATTCTTAGGTCGTCGCTGACGAGGCGCGGCATAAGTGGCGCTAGAATTTCACCGCCGTGCTGCTCGACTAGCGCCCAGCGGTACTCGTCATCGTAGAGATCTCCAGGGCGACAGATGGTGGCATGAGTGAACAGCGACTTTGGCGAATCCGGCCGTCCTTGCTGATCGAGATAATTGCGGCTGGCAACCAATAGATGGCGAGCGGTGTTGATCAAGCGGGCCACCAACCCGGAGCTTTCCTCAATCCGCGCGCGGCAACGAATCGCTAAATCGAAGCGCTCTTCCACCAGATTTACATCGCGGTCGGACGCATCGAGTTCCAAACGAACCTTGGGATGGGCTGCTAGATAATCCACCAAAATGGGCGCGAGGTAGTTTTGCGCCAGCGCCTGCGAGCAACTGACCCTGACAGTACCTGACGGTTCACGGCGTAAATCGGCCACGCTGTCGAATGCAGTCCGGGCTCCGTCCAACACGGCCAAACAATGAGCGTGAAACCGTTCACCAGCTTCCGTCAAGGCGAAGCTGCGCGTCGTGCGTTGCAGAAGCCGCACTCCCAAACGCCCTTCCAGCGCCGCCACTCTGCGGGACAGGCGGGTCTTTTCGATGCCGGTGGCTCGGGCGGCGGCGGTGAAGCCCCGGTGTTGTGCCACCGAAGCGAAGTAATACAGGTCGTTGAGATCGTCCATGGCAATTGGTGCTCCACAGCACTGATCCTTGGTGATCTTCCTAACTTATCACCCCATTGGTGCGCCCGTATAGTCGTGGCATGCAAACAGCCAGAGAGCCCACAGGCTCACAGTGCACAGGAGAATGACGATGTCGCAGCAAAACCATCCGAAACTGCTTACCCCGACCCGATTGGGCGCATTGCAGTTGCCGAACCGCATGATCATGGCCCCGCTGACCCGCAGCCGGGCGGGTGACGGTAACGTCGCCACCCCGTTGATCGCTGAATATTATCGCCAGCGCGCTTCGGCTGGCTTGATCATCACCGAAGCGTCGCAAATCTCTCCGCAGGGCACCGGGTATCCGCGGACGCCGGGCATCTATTCCGATGCCCAGATCGCCGGTTGGAAGCTGGTGACGGATGCCGTTCATGCTGAAGGCGGGCGGATCTTCCTTCAGATCTGGCATGTCGGCCGCATGTCGCACCCGGTCGTCTATGGGGATGATTCGCTGCCGGTGGCCCCCTCAGCCATCAAGCCGGATGGTCAGATTTTCACATTCCAGGGCATGAAAGATTTCGAGACCCCGCGCGCTCTTGAAGCCTATGAAATCCCCAGCGTCGTTCGCGACTTCCGTATCGCGGCAGAAAATGCCAAACGTGCCGGTTTCGATGGCGTCGAGATCCATGGTGCCAACGGCTACCTGATCGACCAGTTCCTGCGGGATGGCGCCAATCAGCGGACTGACAACTATGGTGGATCGGTGGAAAATCGCGCCCGCTTCCTGCGTGAGGTGGTCGAGGCCGTCATTCCGGTGTGGGGCGCAGACCGTGTTGGCGTCCGCCTGTCGCCGATTTTTGATGGTTTCTCTATGAGCGACAGCAATCCTGCTGCCACGTTCGGCTATGCCGCTGAAATGCTGGGGCGCTATGGATTGGCCTACCTTCACGCCATGCAACTTGGGCAAGGCGAGTTCGATTTCGTTGCGTTCAGGCGGCGTTTTGGCGGAACCTACATTGCCAATGGCGGTTATGACGCTGATCGGGCCGAAGCGGCTATCGCTGCCGGTGAAACTGACTTCGTATCGTTTGGCTCTGCCTTTCTGGCCAACCCCGATTTGGTTGCCAGGATCAAGGCGGGGGCACCGCTCAACCAAGTCGATCCTGCGACGTTCTATCAAGGCGAAGAGCGTGGCTACACGGATTATCCGACCATGGACCAGAGCTCAGTCGCGAAATAACCAGATGACAGTGAGCGCGTCTCGAAAGGGACGCGTGAGCTTCCGCCTGCAAATGAGGTCGTTATCATGGTTACCATTGCCACACTCCAACGCGCCAATCACGGCACCCATTTCCGAGCTGCTGCCCTGCGGGATGCGGCAGGACTGATTGATCCTTTCCTTGGGGTTGATCATGCCTGGATGAGTGCGCCGACTTTTCCACCCCACCCGCATGCTGGTTTCTCGGCGGTGTCCTATCTGTTTCTCGACTCGGAAACAGGAATCGACAATCGCGATTCTTTAGGTACGCACAACCTGATCCAGCCGGGAGGACTTCATTGGGCGGCAGCTGGACGCGGTATTATCCATGAAGAGAATCCCGCAGAGACGGGTAAGACCGTCCATTCGCTGCAAATCTTCGTCAATCTGGCCCGAGAACAGCAAGAGGCAGCACCTTTGGTGCTGAGTTTAAAACCGCAGGAGGTCCCTGTCGTTCGGGTGAACGGAGCAACGGTCCGCGTCCCATTAGGCAGTTTCCAAGGCGCTATCTCGCCTATCAGCCCTCCAACCGATGTTCGTGTACTCGATATCTCTCTTGATGAAAGGGGCCGCGTGGCTGTGCCGGTCCCTACGGGACACGTCGCGTTCGTCATGCCGATTTTTGGCGTTATGGCGATAAGTGGCCAGGAATTTAGCGGTAACACGCTCAATGTCCCAGTCTTCCCACCTCAGGCGAATGAGCAAACCATTACGCTGGAAGCTGAGCAGGGCAACGCAAAGGCCGTGCTGTTTTCTGGAAAGCCTCTGGCTCAGCCGGTCTATTGGCAAGGTCCTTTTGCCATGGCTTCTTCAGAGGCACTGACAAAGACCATAAAGGCATATCAAAGCGGCGAGCTTGGTTCGCTTCAGCGTATCTGAGGCCAATGCCAGGGATGCAGCCTTAAGCCCATACGCGTCCAGTCCGTAGACCCATCGCGTTATCGCCTGTTACGTTTGCTTAAGAAGCGTAAGGGTATGGCCCTCTGAAAATAGTTTTTTATGAGATGGGGCGAAACCGAGCATCTGCTTCTCGATGATATGCCCAGAGGGGCCTTGCCAAAATTTGTCGATGAACCCCCTCTTGTTCAGCCGACCATTCGCGAAACGCATGCAGTCATGGGTCGCGGCCAATTTCTCTTTGGCCACATCCAGCAAAGCCTTTCGCTGTTTCGGCGTAAAAAGGGTCGAGGATGACGGCCCACTGGCAAACTCGCGCAGTGCTATGTTCTGGCAATAGAAACTGCCAAGTCCCTTGCGGACGAATTGGTACACGAAGTCGCCGTCTTCGCAGATATCCAGGTCGTTGAACCAGATCGGCTCGGGAGGCTTGCGCAAAAACCAGAAGCTCCCTTTCAGCTCAACATGTCGTTCGAGTACGAGAAAATCCGAGAAAAAGTCAGGTTTAGCCCGCCATGGATAGCCTCGAAGGGCACCATTGATGGGACTGATGATATAGATGTTCTCCTGGATCTGGGGCACGAGGCTGAAAATCGAATGTCCATCCATCTGGTCGATCAAGACCGAATCGTTATCGGCCATCACTGTCCAGTCCTCATCTCCGGCGTAGAAGTCCTCCAACAGGCAATTCCGGGCAGGGCCAGGCCTTAGCAATGGTCCGTGGTAACGGGCATAGGTTATGGACGGGTCCGAGCGATACCAGCCCTCTTTGTAACCTTGATCGAAGATCGTTACGTCAAGGCCTCGTGCAAGCAGCCAATCCAGCTGCTTGTTATGCCATTCGAGGCGACTTCTCTGTATGTCCTGACCATCCCCCATATAGGAAATGATGCGGACTTTCATGAGATTTGCTGCGGTGGAGACGAATGCAGGAAAATAGGCTGTCCATTTCCTTGGGACGCAATGAGTTTGTCCCACCACATCGGATCGCTCCATTCCTCCCTGACGCGATTGCTAAAGGACAGGCGCCGCAGGTCAATGAGGCCGCCAAAATGCACATCGTAGGCATCCTGCCTCCAGCACTGGGCATAGCCGCTGTCGGTTTCGTGGACGATCACGCTATCCAACTGCACTCCGTCCTCGCCATTGGCAAAAGACGTAGCTGACAAAACCCTATCGACCAGGACAAAGAAAACTCGGCTGAATTGTTCTGCGCTGGGGTTGACCGGCATGGACACCCAACGTTCGCTGTGCTGCTGAATAAGCTGCACATATTCAGAAGTGTCTTTGTCCCAGAAGCAGGCGGCATGGTCCCAGGAATCGATCAGTTCCTTGACCGCTCCTTTGAGTAAGCCGAAGTCCATGATCATCCCGGCGTTATCCAGCTTCTTGGCTGTGAACAGCAGTTCGACCCTGTAGCTGTGTCCATGCAAGCTGCGGGAACAGCGCCGCGTCGTGCAGTTCCGCACCACATGCGCCGACTCGAATTTGAAGAGCTTTCGGATAAGCATTCTCAGTCGAGCCTGATTTTGGAAACTGCCGTATCCGGCGTTTCGCTTTTGAAAGCGGCGATCAGCCGATCCACCATCCCAGCTTTATGAGAAACGATCTCGGCGGCCTTCTCGTAGGCATTCCGTAGAAACATTTCCTGGCTGATGAAGGTATAGACTACGTAACCCTCAGGGGTCAGTCGGCTGTATCGACCAAAGTCATCGCTATCAAAATCTTCCCCACGAAGCGCTGCCGCTTCGCGCTCTTTTTGCATTTTTCCATAATCAAGATCGACAAGGGATGTGAAACCCTCAAAAGATAATTTTCCTGCAAGAGATGATGAGCCTAAATGACGGACATAATGCAAGAACCTATCCCAGGCGCATATTTCGCACTCTTTGCTATCTTTGGAATAATTTGCCTCACAGTCCTTCCCGCAGGTGCTATGAAACCAACTCGCATTAAGAACTTTCTTCATTCTAAATCCGGTTGGGGTTTCTGCGTAAAAATTGTTCTTCTGCCCAACCAGAAAACTGGCATTCGAAGCATCGCAGCTCACCGTCAGATCCTCGTCCTGAAGCAGCTTTCGGAGCGCTTGCTGGATTAGCGAAAACGAGGCCACTCGATTGGAAGAGGCGACTCCCAAAAAATGAAGCCAACGATGGTTGCTGTCTTTACCCAATAAGCCATCTTGCAGCATGCGCACGATGACGCGCAGGGCTGTTACCGTGTTTCTCGCTCCTTGTCCGCCGAATGACCAGCCGTCAAAAGCATTTTCACCCCACTTGCTGCGGTCGCAGTAGCCTTTGACAGCTTCGTACCATTGCAGCGCACCGTCTGGACCATCTGCTTTTGTGCCCTGAATAACGTTCAGCATCCGGGCTTTCTGCGGATGACGGTTCTCGACCTGCCAATCGAAATTGGTCTTCGTCCATTGTAGGCAATCATTGAAGCTGTTGAGAGCCGTTGCCTTTGTGTTTTTGATGCTGCCGGTCGGCACGTCCATCGCAATGGCGATATCGCTGATGGCCTCTTGCCAATCCTGAATACGCTGCCTGTTGTTGTAGTATTCCTGCGGCTGTATCAGCCCTTTTTGCACCTGATATCCGCCGCTATCGCTGATCAACAGGGTGTCGGGGCGTCGGTTCCACATCATCGGGGTGGTCTTCTGGGATTTTCCGATGTCCAGCTCAGCTCCACCGCCGCTGTAGAGGGCGGCGTCGTAGAGAAACAGCCCCTCGTCCCCGAGAAAGCTGAAGTTGTCGAACGACGAAAAGCCAAGCTCTTGCAAGCCGACTCCGACCTCAGGTCTGCCAGAGTACAGGGCAAAGCTGCTGTGAACGGCGGGAAACACCGACGCATGCTGTTTGCGCCAATGCCGGTAATCCAATTCAACGTCTACGGCCATGACAAAACGGCTCCGTTCTCACCATCTTCACCGATATCGATTTCGACGGAGCGCCCCGGATAACGGTCGGCGATCCGTGTATAGAGTTCCTCGGCCATCATCTCGCAGCTCCTCCCGTTGAGCTGGAGGGTGCTTGCCTCGTACAGAGACATCAGCCACTCCTGGAAAAGATGAAACTCGATGTCTCGGTCGTTGTGATGGACCTCGATGGACACCTTGAACCAGAAGTTATGTCTGTGAGATTGGGCCAAATACGCGACCTCGGATGGGGCATTGGGGAACCGATGCCGTCCATGCTTGCGAAAGGTCACATAGATCATTCGTTTCGCCATCATGCCCCCACGAGATGTCTGTAAAGAGGGGTGGCAGTCAGATAGCGGACCTTCAACGCCTGCTCCTGTCGGGCAATTTCCACCTGCATCTTGGGTGTGGCGTAGTCGTGCATCAGCGTGCGGATATAGGCGACCAGGAAGTCTTTGCTGGCCTTATAGGCTTCCCAACTGGCCGTCCAATCGCTGGGATAGAGGAACGGAGCGCTGTATTGCTCGTTGTACGCCAATCGTCGGGGCGATAGCGGCATAGCCCCTGCGATGGTGGCCTCGGCTTGGGCAATGCCCAGCGTCTCTTGCAAGGCGGCACTGAACGACATCTTCGCCCGTCCCAGCAGCGCATGGTATTGCAGCTTGGTCAGATTTTGCTCTTGGCAGACGACCCATTCGTATTGCGGCAGGGTTGCGGCCAAGTCCTTGAAGATGTCGAGCTGCTTTTCTGGGGCCAGCCTGTGCGGAAAAAGAATCAAGTTTGGCCGCTCATCTGGCGGCACACGATGCGGCGGCAGTTCGTCCCACAGATATTCATTGGGATAGCCACTGTAAGCCGTGCGCTGTCCCAACTCGCCGTCATCGATCTTCAGTGATCGACAGAACAGACCCCAGTGGAACGAGGTGGTAAAGAAATTGCGATCAATGCCCCAGAACAAAGCCCGTTCAGTGGCATAAGACCATCTCTTATCGGGGATGCCACGCCCCAGGAAATCCCAAGGATCATAGGAGCCCGCGTGCCAGATGGCCGAAATATCGAAACTTACATCAAGTAAGTCCCGCATATAGGCCAGTTGCAGGATGCCGGGATGCCACGCATCAGTGACCAGAACCTTGTCGCCGTTACGCACTAAGCCCGCCTCAATCATGCCAATGAAGCGGTTGACCTGCTGGTTCTTCCACAAATTGGTGGTGGCAAAGTTAAGGAATGCCCCTGCGCTGGTCCGCTGCGTACCGCCATCACCCGGCAGGTTGACGATATTGAGTGCGCCGCTGTCAATGGCTTCTTGACCGAAGTCTGCCGGGTCCATGTGGACCTGTGCTGTGACCCCTTGCACCTCTGCATAAGCTGCGACTTGCTGGGGAACGCCTGCGAACCACTGCGCTGTGTAGCGCGTCTCAATCGGTTCGAGCGACAATATCCAGATGGTGTGCATGACGGCGTGCTGCCCCGATGGCAATTGCTTTGGGCAGGCACGTTATGTGGGCTGAGATAGGCCGACTATTGGGGGATTTCGCCAATAGACGCCCTTTTGTGCTCGTTTTATCTGCTTTGCGTCCATCTATAGCTGTGTTTTTTCGGCTATTGCCAGCATCTACCATTGGGTGGTCTTCGAAAATAACATCTAGTACACGAATGGAAGTGCTTCATGACCACCTACACATACATAGATAATTCAAATCTCTACATTGAAGGCTGCCGCATTGCCGCCGTAAAAAGAGGCATGGCAGCCGATGTGTATGAGGCGATGAACCTTTTTATCGTCGATCACACTTGGCGGATGGATTATGGCAAGCTCTATGACTTTATCTGCGGTGAAAACTCGATTGCGCGTCTATGGGGATCGCCTCCCCCGGGTGATAGCTTCTGGAACATGCTTGATCACAAGGGGTTTAACCCAACCGTTTACGAGAAAAACTTCTCCAATAAAGAGAAGAAAGTGGACGTGGCGATTGCGCATCGCATGACAAAGGATGCCTTCACAATCATCGAAAAAACGCGAGATGAGATCATTCTTGTGTCGGGCGACACCGACTATGTCCCGGTTGTGACCGATCTTGTCGCAGACGGCTTTAAGGTCGAAGTGGCATTCTGGGATCACGCTGGCCGTGAGCTACGTGAGATTGCGACCGATTTTATTTCTCTCAACAAGTATCATGACCATCTGACCTGCTGACAGCGATGGAATGATAGAAATTTACGCTCTGGTCAGATAGCGGGATGCTCCAACCAATTCAGCCAATCCGTTTAACCGCATCTTTCCAAACACACGCGCTCGATGGACTTCCGCCGTTCGGAGACTGATTCCAAGGTCTGCGGCTAGTTCCTTGGTAGCCTTGCCATTAACCAGCAGCCAAAATACCTCCCGTTCGCGAAGGGTCAGCAGATCGTAAACCCGTATTGCATCAACCGCCCGGCCATTTCGGGCGCAGAAATCCTGGTGATAAGCACAAGCACTGGCTACATCGGCCAGTAGCTTGGTGTTGTCGATGGGCTTCTCGATAAACCCCATTGCGCCTTGCTGCACGGCTTTGACGGCAGTGGGGATGTCGCCATGCCCCGATATCATGATCACCGGCATGTCATAGCCATGCGTTCGGGCGCGTTGGAACGTCTCAATGCCGCAATCCTCGCCTAAGCGCAGATCGATCAGAGCACAGCCGATGGCGCGAATATCGTGCTGGGCAATGAAGCTATCGGCATCGTGATAGGAGCGGGCGTCATAGCCGTTGGCCCGCAACAGCCAGACGATGGCTTCGCTGAAGCTTGGGTCGTCATCAACGACAGCAACGAGGTAAGGCGTTTCGCTCATGATGCCACCGGCAACCAGCAGGTAACGCAGGCTCCTCCTTCGTCATTGTTCGCAATATCCAGATCGCCGCCATGGGCCGTTAGGATAGCGCGGGCTATGGGAAGGCCGAAACCGCTTCCGCTGGGCTTGGCCGAGGCAAACAGGGCATGGCCGCTCCGCAAAAGGTCTTCCGAGAAACCAGGGCCACTGTCGCGCACCCGCAAGCTGATCTTGCCATCGGTCTGGCTCAGATCGAGGTGCAGGGCCTTATGGGATGCTGTTGCCATTGCCTCACAGGCATTGCGGACAAGGTTTACGGCCAATTGCTGCAAGGTCGCCCTGTCGCCCAGCACCTGTGCCACGCAGCCGTCGATCTCGAAATGTGGCTGCACTCCACTATCCTCGCAGATTTGCCGCAACAGCGGGGCCACATCACCGATGATCTTGGACAAGGACAGCAACTCGCGCTTACCTACGGCCTGATCATGCTGGGCTTGGTTGGCGGCAATGATCTCGCGTACCCGCTGCACTTCGCGTTCCAACCGCTCCGTCACTTGGGGTAGTTCGGCTGTGTCGATGGAACCTTTTGTCGCCATCGTGTTCAACGCTTGGGCATAGGTCGAAGCTGCGGCCAAGGGTTGCCGGATTTCATGGGCCAATTTCGAAGCCGTTTCGTAAGTGGTGAAATGCCGATAGGCCTTATCCAACGCCCGGTCCTGTTGGCGAAGCTTCCGCAATGCGCCTTCACGATCTTCGACGGCTCCGGCCAAGATCAGGCTCAAATAGCCGATGGACAGCATGAAGTAAGGGGCTCCGGCAAGGATGTGCTCGGACGGCGCGATGATCGTTGCCGCCGTGATGGAGACGTTCGCTAGCAACGTCGATGCCGCTGCGCCGACAATGCCGAACGCCACGGCATTCCAAGCCACCGGCAGCATGACGAAATAGGAGAGCCGCCCTTGATCTTGTCCCAGCAGCAGGCCGGTCACTTCCAGGTACAAGATGGCTCCAACAGCAACCAGTCCGACGAATAGCCTGCGCTTGCTTTTGCCTGCCATCCCTTCGCGCCAAGACCCGTTGAGCAGCAGCAGGGGTGGTGTCAGGGTCACAATGCCCAATGCGTCTCCAATGAAGAAGCGGGCCAGCATCGCACCGAAATTGGCCCAGGGGATCGCGCCATCAATGCAGAAATTGAGCACGTCCATCGCTGCCACGGATGCGGGGACAAGGAGCGACGCGACGATAAAGCGGTGGATGTGGGCTTGCCGACGCAGATCCAGTTTGCCGTCGATGCTTCTGCGCAACAGGCCGACGCCAAGCACGTAACCTGTCGGCGGAATAAGCCAGGACAGCAGCATGCCCAACGAAGCCGTCGCATAAGGCGACCACCAAACAACAACCCCGATGCCTAGATATGCCAACGGCCAGAACCGAGGGAGCAGCAGCAGGAAGGCGAAGGTCAGCCCTGCAGGCGGATACCAAATGCTGACGCCAGGGGCAACATTGAGCCCCACGGCAAATTCATGCGTGGCAACCCAAAGAACCGGATACAGCAGTGCAATGAGAGACGTGCGGAAGTCGCAGCGCAGATGGCGGAACACCGAAGAAGCAACCTTATAACCCAGACGCCGAGAGCTTACCTTGAGTAAGCCTGTATGTCATGTCCTGCCATGTCTGAGCGAAGCAAAAGATTGCGAACGGCGGCAGCAGTCCAGCTTTTCCCTCGGACAGTTTTTATCCCGTGCTGGTTCAGCGCATCGGCTAATTTGCGCAGACTTAATGAGCCGTCGCTCAATAGTCTGTCGATGAGGGGCCGGACTTTTTGGGCAAACTCGTCGGCTCTGGCTCTGATGGTTTCTTGCCCCTTCAGCAAAGATGGCCGAGGACGGGGATTACCCAGTTTCGTGCCTCTGGCTTTGGCAGCGGCTAAAGCTGCTTTGGTGCGTTGGCTGATGGCTTCCCGCTCGTGCTGCGCGAACGCGGCCATAACATGCAGGGTCAGCGGATTGGCCTGAGGCATGTCAACGGCGACGAAGCGCACACCGCTTTCCATGAGATTGGCGATGAAGGCGACATTACGAGCAAGCCGATCCAATTTCGCGATCACCAGGGTCGCATCTGCTTTCCGAGCTTCCGCAAGCGCCAGCTTCAGAGCAGGACGGTCGGCGTGCTTGCCGCTTTCGATGTCGGTGTGCTCGTTCAGGAGCACATTGTCTCCCAGGTAACTGAGGACGGCAGCACGTTGGGCTTCCAGCCCTAATCCGCTTCGCCCCTGCTGCTCAGTGCTGACACGGTAATAAGCAATAAACCGCTGCATAAAAAATGCCCGTATAAAACTGCAACGACTGTTGCTGCATTATACGGGCGTGTTTTCAAAGGCGTGACGAAAAGATCAAGAAAGCGGACTAGCCTCAATTTTCATAAAGCCATGCGCCCTCTTTCCAGAGACAAGCGCCGGTATAAACACCTCAGATATCTGGCCCCCAGATTTCCTCTGTACGCGGATAGCGTCTTCACGAATAGCTATGGTTGCGAGTGCATCTGGAGCCAAAGCTCTTGTTTCCTGCAAAGCCCTTCTGATATCGCCACAATCCGTAGTGAAGGTATTATCCAGTTCCTCGAAGGGAACTCCGTCAGAAAATTGGAACCCGGCAAACTCGCCATCCTTGTCCTTGAGCGACCAGTCGGCTCCGTTCATGCGCAAGATGGTGTGCTTATTGTTGTTCGCGCCATAAGCTGCCGTTGCTAGTCGATCATCAACCTTGCTGGCAGTTTGGCAGAAGGTCTGGTCGAGCCATTTTTCGAAACCCCCTTCGACGGGGATCTCTGTCGCCCATTCGATATCGGATGTAGCCGTTACCAACTGTTCGACTGGGGACCTGTATTCAATAGAGGTCGTGCCGTCAGCATTCATAGAGCGGCGTCTGCTGTCCTCAGAGGGGATTGCGTCCCGCCAATCCCAGGTCGGCATTCCTGCTTTCTTGTCGAAGGCGAGTATCGCATCTTTGTGATTAGCTATGGTGACATAAACCGAAGCCATCTTCCCGTTGAGCTCGGCAGGGCCGTTAATCGTAAACTCCGCGCCATGCCGCCCAAGTTTGGCGAGATATTGCAGCGCCTTGATGGCCTTTGCATTGAACCAGTATGCGCCTTCCGGCAGGTAGTCTTGTGTGGCAAGGACGGCGTGCAGCATGCAAGTCTGAGTGCTGCCGTGCGATGACCAAAGCTCACAACGATCCGGTCCGTTGACGATCTTTATGCTGGCGTCCGACGCATGCGCAGCCTTGCTCGCCATGAGCAGGCGCAGCAATTTGTGCAGGGCGGTAATTGGCCTTTCTGCAGCTTTATGGCTGGCGGGATCGGCATCTCGAATAAAGCGCTCCAGCATCTTCTTGCTGCTGTCGGTCTCGGGGAGCATCCCCAGAAAATGGGACACGCCATTCTCATCGACATACAGGGCGGCAAGCTGAACGCTGTCTTTGAGCGTCTCTAACTGGGGCAAGGTTTGCGACTTGCTGCCTTTCAGCAGCTCCAGGCCTGTTTGGTAATGGCCGAACCTGCTCAGTTCGGCGCTTTGTGCCTTTTCCTTCGCCTCATCGGTATTGTCTTGCTGCTCTTTCCAGGCAGCACGAGCCGCCTCCACACCGCCTTGCTGCTGGATGAACGCGGCAACGTTTTTCGAGCCCTCTTCGTTGGAAGCGGCATATTCCAAGACACGGCTATAGGTGCTTACCATCTTCTGACGGCGGTTCTTGTCTGCCTTCTCGTCATCATTGGACGGCTCGAAGCTATCCAGTGCCGGATCAAAGAACACCTTGATCGTGGGCAGATAAACGCTGGCACCCTTGCCGCGAGGCTTGGCGTTGATCGACTTTTCGCTCAGCAGCTCCTCGTACTCGGGAGTCCCGGCCCACTGATCGTGGAATTGAAAGGCCCGCTCCAATGCTAGGTATAAAGCTGTGTTTTTGGCCTTCTGAGATTCGCCTTCCGCACTCTTGGCCTTCTCGAAAGCCTCAATCGTGCTCGACACTTCTTCCAGGGCATTTTTAAACCCGACAACAGCCAACGCACCGTCCATCTGGACCCCCTCGGGAAAACTGATGGATCGATCTTTGCCTTAAGAATTAGGAGCTTGCAACGAGCTTACGTCAAGTAAGTTCATTTTTATCGTATTGAAAACACTCCTTTTTATCAAAATTTCCTGAGCAGAAAATTATTCGGGAAAGGATCACGAAATGGCCCTCGTCACCACTCGTCAGCCAGCATAATGGTCAGAAGGCGAAGCGTTGCCTCAGAGTTCGTAGGATCATCCGAGCCGTAGGCCATGCTGAGGTCGTAGTAGTCGATCTTCCAAATCACCCGATGATCCCCGACATCCACCACCGCGCAATCATGCTCGCCGTATGGATCGTTATCTGTGGTGAAGGCCGAGAATGCCCTGACGGCGCTGATGATCTCCCCTACGGCGTCGCTGCCGAGGGCTTGGATGCCAGGAGTGATCAGCACCTTGCCGCCGATGAAGTCTCTGCGGAGCTGGTCATTGAGTTCGGCGATGCGGGAAATTTTGTCCATGCGGCCCTCGCGGTGAAGGGCGCATGTGCGGAAGGGCTTGCGCCCGTTGCGCTGCTATAGCGGTGGGGTGCCGGCTATGTCTACGGTGTGGAGGGCGGCTTTGCGCCCATAGTTTCTGTTCGGACCCGCTATTTGACCTTTGATTGAATTGGCATAGGATAGAACCTAAAGGTGGTAGGTCCTTGGGGGCGAAGGGGCATGAGGAAAAGCGAAGCTGTGATGCTGGTGGAAGAGGGGGGCATGGAACTGCCTCCCGTGGCTCCAGTTCTCATGGAATCCCTTCGTGCCGTTGGATACTCGACGCCTGCGGCCATCGCCGATCTGGTGGACAACAGCATCACTGCCAAAGCTAGCTCGGTGTCCATTCTCTTCTCGGGAGGTACCTCGGCATTCGTCGCCATCATCGATGATGGTGAGGGAATGTCGGACGGTGAACTCGTCGCCGCCATGCGCTTCGGCAGTCGTGATCCGCGCGAGAAGCGCCCGGATGGCGATCTGGGCCGTTTCGGCCTGGGGATGAAGACCGCTTCACTGTCTCAATGCCGGAGGATGACGGTTGCCTCCGTGAAGGAAGGCGATCTTGCCATCCGAGCCTGGGATCTGGACGAATGTGAAACCCGCCAAGCTTGGTGGCTTCAGAAGCCAACTTCTGAAGAGGTCCTCCCTGATGCCCTTGCTGCCCTGACAGCGCAGGGGCACGGAACGGCAGTCATCTGGGAGAAGCTTGACCGGCTTTATCCCATCGAGTCCACCTCCCCGTTGCGGCAGCTTGAAATGGCCATGGAGGGAGTGGCCGACCATTTGGCCATGGTCTTTCACCGTTTCCTGTCGGGGGAGATGATGGGCCCGTTCTCCATTGATGTGAATGGACGCCCGCTGCCAGTTCTCGATCCCTTCCTCGGCAATCATCCGCGAGGACAGAGCCTCCACACCGAGAAATTCGCCATCGGCGGGCATGATGTTGTCGTAACCCCGTACGTACTCCCCTTTCCGTCGCGCATGGGGGCAACCGAGATGGACAAGGTCGGCGGGCGCGAAAGCTTGAAGACCGCGCACGGCTTCTACATCTACCGGGGTGGACGGCTTATGGTGCCTGGAGGCTGGTACCGAATTGTGCCGTCGGACGAACTCATCCGGCTGGCGCGCATCAAGGTCGATGTGCCCATCGAACTGGACCACCTCTGGAAGGTCGATGTCCGCAAGACCATGGCGGAACCTCCTATCGCTCTGCGACCGAACCTGAAACGCATCGTCGGCGCGGTTACGAATCGTAGCAAGGCCGTCTACAAGCATCGTGGCGTTCCCGTCGAAACCGACAGGGTGTCTCTGTGGGAACGGCATGAATTGCGCGGTGGAGCCGTGACCTGGCGGATCAACAGGTCGCATCCGATCCTTCAGGCCATGCTGAATGGAGCATCGTCAGCAATCAGCATAGAGCAGGTCTACCGCCTGCTGGAGGACTCCATCCCGGTCCATGACATCTACGTTCATGTCAGCAATGACCTTCCAATTGGCAGTGGAGAGGCAGAGATGACAGAGGGCGAACTTGAGACGCTGGCCACCACGCTTCTGGGGGCGTTTGCTGATGTGCCCGAGATGAAGCAGGCCGTCCTGGGAAAGCTTCACCTAACCGACCCGTTCAGCCGCTATCCAGATATGGCTCAACGGATCATGGGGAAACTCCGCCAATGAACATTGAATCTCCCGAGGCATTGGCGTCGTCCGTCGCCAATCTGATCCCCCTCGACCCACCACCAACGGATGAGCAAATCGACAAGGTTCTGGCTGGTATGGCCACCGGTTTTGGATTGTCGAAGACCTTCGTCAACGAGACCCGCAAGCTGCTTCATGCCCGGTACAGCATCAGGATGGAGATGGGGAAGACCCTCGTCTCGGAAGAGGAGCATGACCCCTGGCTTGCGGCACGCAAGGCAGAGATCGTTCCATTCTATTGGAATCGTTACCGCCAGTTGCTGCTTCGCAACGGCTGGGGACCATTCGTGGTTTCGACACTCGATAGGGACATAGATATTCTGCTCGACCTGTTGGGCAACCCCGCAAAAGAGGACGAATGGAAGCGGCGAGGGCTAGTCGTGGGCGACGTCCAGTCCGGTAAGACCGCCTCGTATGCCGCGTTGATCTGCAAGGCCGCAGACGCAGGCTATCGCATGGTGGTGCTGCTCACCGGCACTCTTGAGAATGTCCGTCGCCAGACTCAGGAACGCCTGGATGCCGCCTTTGTCGGACTGGACAGTCGTGATTTCCTTACGGTCGGCCAGATTGGTCGCAAGACCCATGTAGGCGTCGGTCTTCTCGACGGTCAGCGCGATGGCATCGTCTTCACCTCGCGGGACAGTGACTTTAGGAAGAACACGGCATCGGCTCTCAACATATCGCTCGGAGCGGTGAAGGAACCCGTTCTGGTCGTCAGCAAGAAGAATGCCTCAGTTCTGTCCAGACTGGCAGGATGGCTTCGCGCCAAGAATGCCAATCATGCTGGAAGGATCGACGTCCCCCTTCTGCTGATCGATGACGAAGCGGACAACGCATCGATCAATACCAAAATGAAGCCTGGGCAGGTGACGGCTATCAACCGTGGCATCCGCGACATTTTGGAGTTGTTCACGCGGTCCAGCTACGTGGGCTTCACGGCAACTCCGTTCGCGAACATCTTCATCGATCCGGCTTCAACCAACGATATGCTGGGGGACGATCTGTTCCCCCGAGACTTCATCCATGTCCTGGAGCCACCTGACAACTATGTCGGCATGAATGCCGTTTTCGCCCAGACCGACCCCGACGACACCGATGAAGGCACCGCATCTGACACCACCAGCATCCTCATCGACATTGAGGATGCCGATACGTGGCTGCCGGTTACCCACCAGAAGGACCAGGAGGTGGAATGGCTGCCTGACTCGCTCAAGGAAGCTCTGCGGGGGTTCCTCCTGACCACGACCCTTCGGGACTTGCGGGCCAGAGCCGGTCATCCCGGCAAGGGTGGCGGCATCCATCGCTCCATGCTGGTCAACGTCTCGCGCTTCACCGACGTGCAGAACAAGGTCGCAACGGTCATTCACACGGAACTGGAGGACATTCGCCGGGCAGTCCGGCTCTACGGGTCTCTAGAACCGGCCAAGGCCGCCGCCAGCAGTCCCGAAATCGCTGCACTCGCTGACATCTTTGCGAGCCGTTTTGCCTTGGCTGGGTTCGGTTGGGGCGAGGTTCTTGAAGCCCTCCACGCATCCATCTCGCCCATTGAAGTCCAGGCGGTGAACCAGTCCACGGGTGCGGCCAAGCTGGACTATTCCGTGGCCAAGGCGGAACCGGGCGTGCGGGTCATCGCTGTTGGCGGCAACAGCCTTTCGCGCGGCCTCACCCTGGAAGGGCTTTCGACAAGCTACTTCCTGCGAAACTCGAAGATGTACGATACCCTCCTTCAGATGGGCCGGTGGTTCGGCTACCGGGATGGCTATGGCGACCTTTGCCAGCTCTGGCTCACCCCGGATGCTGTGGGCTGGTATCGCCATATCACCGAGGCGACCGGCGAGCTGAAGCGGGAGTTCGCACGGATGAAGCGGCGCAAGGCAACGCCGAAGGAGTTCGGCTTGCGGGTCCGCTGCCATCCGGACACCCTCCTGATCACCGCCAGGAACAAGATGGCGACGGGTGTGGATGTTTTTGAATCTAGGTTTGAGGTGTCGCTGACCGGACGCGGAGTCGAATCAACTTTGCTTTATTCAGACAAGCGACGGAACATCGGTAACTTCGCCCATATCGACGCTTTTGTTTCTTATCTGGTTGATAAAAGTGGCAAGCCGCACGCGTCAGAACATGGAGGAGCTGTTCTTTGGGAGGACGTAGAAGCAGCAGATATAGCTGAGTTCTTGGATGAATTTGCTGTTCATCCTCTTAACCATGACTTTCAGTGTGACAGCATCGCAGATTTTCTTCGCGCGATGGAGCCTCAGCGGAATCCTTCCTTCGAACGATGGACCGTTGCGATCCTGACAAACGGAACTGCGGGGAAAATTCGTCCCGCTGGCGAAGCAGATCTGAAAGGATTGCCAGATATTGAGATCGCTGCGCAACGACGCAAAATTAGGGTCTCGAAAAAGACCTACTCGATTATGGTCTCTGGGAAAAGTTCAAGAGTTGGTGGAAGGCGTGACGTGCTACACGGCTTAAGCGCAAAAAAAGCGCAAAGCATTAAGGCGACGGCCTCGGAAGAGTGCCGTGATAAAGGGGGGAAGATCAAAGAAGACTGCTACAGAGAGGAGATGCAGAACCCGCTTCTCATAATTTACCTCTTAAGAGGCTACGAAGCGGACGACGACGCTCCCTACGAAGGCGGCGTGATTCTGCCCGCCTTGGCCCTGCATTTTCCAGGGGCAACCGATCCTGATGCCCCTAAGCGGCTGATCAAATACCGCCTCAACAAGGTTGCCCAGGACGAGCTTTTCGCGCCCGAATTCGACGATGAACCAGTGGCGGATGACGATGGCGACGATTGACGCCCTCTGGGACGACCTGCGCAATATCGGCCAGACCAAGCTTCACAGGCGGGTGGATGATCATCATCCCCTGGATCTGTACGCTGAATTCGAACCGCCTGCGTATCCTGGGTTAGTGCTGTTCTGCCCTGCGCGACCGCCTGAACCTCGCCAGATGAAGACCATCGCCATCGAACGGGGACAGCGCCCCGATGGTCTATGGTGGTTGCGCCTGTCACTTCAAGAACCGTCCTTGCACACTGTCTTCGCAGGTCTGAGCCAGGACATCATCGCCTTCACCCGCTCTGGCGTAAGTGCCGAGGCGGCTCCGGCAGCCATCCTTGGTCGGGTCGAGCGTTGGCGGGCACTCCTTGAGGGCGACAGGGGCGGATTGTCAGCCAGCGAATTGCGAGGGCTAATCGGGGAACTGCTTGTTCTTCAATCCCTGCTAGACCGGCATCCGCTGGTCGAGGCCGTCAGCAGTTGGAACGGGCCATTGGGCAGCCCCCAGGACTTCATGCTGCCGGATGGCTTGCGGATCGAGGTGAAAACCACTCAACCGGATGCCGACACCTTCCGGGTCAACGGCCTCGGGCAACTCGACCCCGGAGCCGACCCGATGGAGCTTCGCATGTTCCGGCTGGCAGATGCCAGCCTGGAGACGGAAGGGGCGATGACCGCCGCCGCGATCATCGATTCGCTGAGAGGGCAGCTTGAGAGCGAGCCGCTCGCTCTCAACGAGTTCAACAGCAGACTGGCTGCCATACGCTGGCACGATCATCCACGACACCGGGAATATGCCGTCAGGCTGGCCGGAGTGCATTGCTACCGGGTGGTGGAAGGGTTTCCACGCATCGTGGCGGCGGATGTCCCTGTCGGTATCGATGACGTGAGCTACCTCGTCGAGCTGTCGGCAGCCAGCGATTTCGAGATGACCGGGGGAATCGAGTGATGACTGAGGACGAGTATCGTTCCGACGTGCTGGCCAGCGCAGCATCAAGGGCAGAAACACGCGCCTGCGGCCTGCGGGAAGCTTTCGTCGAGGAAGTGCTCGACCGGTTGCGTGATGCCAACGAACTGCCGGACTTTGAACTCTGCCCCGAACTGGTCCCCGGTCCCAGCAACAAGAAACTGGAGATCGATGCCTTTGCGTTTGACGAAGCCGACGAGTCGCTTCACCTCTTTGTCGCCCTGCATAATGGTGACGCAAGGATGCCGCCGAACCTCGCCAGGACAGAAGCACGAGACCAAGGCTTCAACCGACTGATCAACGTTTTCGAGTGTTCCCGTGACGGTTGGCTGAGCAGCAACATCGAAGAAAGCCGCCCCCTTTGGGCGTTGGCCCGAAGGCTCCAACGCGCCGAAAGCCTCTCTGCCCTTCGGTTGCATGTCATCACCGACAGATGTGTCAGCGATAAGCTGCGGGAATTACCCTCCGAAACAACCAAGGACGGGCTGCCGATCACCTTCCAGATTTGGGACGTGACGAGACTGAAGCGCATCCACGAGGCCGGAAGCGCAAGAGATGATCTTGTCGTCGATTTCTCCCATGCCCTTGGCGGCGGTCTTCCCGTGCTGCCCGGCCCGGTTGGGAGTTCAGGCTATAGCGGTTATCTGGCTGTCGTCCCTGCCGAAGTGCTGGCCGACATCTATATTCGCCACGGCAGCCGTCTACTTGAGGGCAATGTCCGAACCTTCCTTGGCCGCCGTAGCGGCGTTAACAAAGGCATCGCGACCACCATCGCCAAGGAACCGGAGCTGTTCTTTGCCTACAACAATGGCATTGCCTGCACGGCTTCCGGGGTTGAGGTCTTCACAGCCGACAACGGCGCATTGATGATCCGCTCTGCCACCGACTTGCAGATCGTCAACGGCGCACAGACCACTGCATCCCTGGCAGCAGCGCGCCGGGACAAGGACAGAAAGGATCTTTCCGGGGTCTTCGTTCCGATGAAGCTGTCCGTCGTCCAGACTGACCTTGCGCTCCAGATGATCCCGAGGATCTCGCGCTTTGCCAATTCGCAGAATGGGGTCCGTCCCAGCGACTTCTTCGCCAACCACGAATTCCATCGCAAGATCGAAGAGATTTCACGCCGCATCCTGGCCCCGGCTGTTGGCGCATCACAGGTGCAGACCCACTGGTACTACGAACGTGCCCGGGGGCAACACCTGAACGACCAGGCCGGCATGACTGATGCCCGCAAGAACCAGTTTCTTCGCCTGAACCCTAAGCATCAGGTCATCACCAAGACCGATCTGGCGAAAGTCGAGAACTGCTTCGACGGTCTGCCCGAGATCGCCTGCAAGGGCGCCGAGAAGAGCTTCACCACCTTCGCGGACCGGATTACCAAGGAGTGGACGGAGAAGAAGCACCTCTATGGTGACGATTGGTTCAAGTCAGCAGTCGCGCGAAGAATATTGTTTCTGGCTACGGAACGTTTGGTTTCTGAGGCCTCCTGGTATGTCCCTGGCCTTCGGTCGCAGATCGTAGCTTATTCCCTTGCTCGGCTTGCTATCCTGTCCCGGGATCAATCTAGTGGTGGTCGCCTTAATTACCTTCGGATATGGCAGATGCAATCTGCCGGTAGCGTTCTCGAAGCCCAGCTGGCGCTGATTGCCGAGTGTATGAAGCAAGTGATCTGCACTCCACCGCTGGCAGGTCGAAGCCCTTCCGAATGGGCTAAGGATCAGGCTTGCCCGAAGGTAGCCTTTCAAACTGAAATCCCGGTTGTGGACGGATTTGATGCATTCCTGCTGCCGCCGGAGGAAGCGAAGGCGGCGATCCGGGACGCCCGGGCCGAAGGAAGGATCGACGACGGCATTAGGGCGGTTAGTGAGGTCATGTCCCGCAGCGCGGCTTCCTGGATCACAGTCCGCGACTATGCGAAAGAAATGCGGCTACTGACGCCAGAGGATGAAAAGGCACTGTTCCTGGTGATTGCCAATCCGCCCAAGATACCGACTGACAGGCAGGCGGAGCGGCTGATGGCATTGCTGACTAGATGCCGGGAGTCCGGACTCCCGGATAGAATCCCTTCTATCTCCCAATCAGTTGGGTAACTGAATGCACGACTTCGATGAGGCTTGGTAGCATGTTAGTGGCTTTTGCAACAACAATTGGAGCTGCTATTACCAGGGCTGCATCAACAAATTTTGTGACCCGTTGTTCCATCCAGATACTCAGTTTCAGGCCAAAGCCGATCAATCTCTCAATGATATTTTTCTGAACTGATATGTCGGGTTTTGATTTAGATAGTTCAATTTCAAGTCGCGCCAAATCCTCCTTGACCTTGGATATTTCATTTCGATCAAACGAGTATTCAATGGCCTCTGGAGGGTGATTATGCCCAATTCCGCCCATCGAGGCCTCGAATTCGTCGAGACGCTTCCGCAGATCATTCAGGGCAGAGACTGCGTTCTGGTGCTTGTCTGATCTGGATAAATTTCCGGGCGATCGAGGGGTGGAGGTGAGTTTGATCAGCTCGAATGCGGGGTGCGCAAGAAGGATTTTCCGCAGCCGCTCACGAACTCCTGCTCCAACCTGTTCTGCGGGGGAATATATATCTAGAATTTGGGCGTTGAGCCCATGAAGAACAGCAGAGATATTCCGCATCCGATATCGGATAGATGCATCGTTGCGCCCGGCAAGCGGACCCGCCATGAGGAGAGGGGTCGTCATGTTCTCTGTGCATGCTACCCCTCTCTGTTGAAGCCTGATCATGTATATGTAGGCCTCCACCGCCGCTAGGAGTTCGTCATCACTCCAGAGCACCTGATTTCGCTTTTTGGCTGGGTTTTCATGGGTCGGCATAAGCAGGCAGCATCCTTGCGCTTTGGCCATAGCGGCGCAGGCTGTATATACCGCATTTTGTGGCTAATCATCTACGGGGTATCTATGCCTGGGAGCTGATCAGCTTTTGGGAGAAGCCGAGACAGCATTGCTGATGCGCTGGATGGCCTTAGCTGTGTCCGTCTTGATCTGATGTTCCCAGACCCTGATCACCTTCCATCCGGCCCGGCGAAGCGCCCTATGGTTCCGGGAATCGCGGCGGCGGTTGGCCTCGATCTTCGCTTCCCACTGCTCTGACAGCTTATCCCGCCACTGCGGAAACCGCCAGCCATGCCAGAAATCGCCATCGACGAACACCACGACCCGGGCCGCCCTGAAGACGAAATCGGGTTTGCCCGGAAGATCGCGGGCATGGGATTCCCATTCCCAGTCCTGTTCGGCCATGGCGGCGGCCAGGGCGCGCTCGGGGCCGGTGTCCTTGCCCCGTATCCGCGACATGACGGCGCTTCGCTTCTCCGGCGACATGATGTCCCCGCGGTGGCGCCTTTCAGGCAACCTCTTCCCCCTCCTTCACCGCGTCGCACGCTTCGACGGACATCTCCTTGATCAGTTGCGCAACGACCTTGGCAAGCTGGACCGCGAGGTAGGGCGGCACCGCATTGCCGACCTGCTCATACTGCTCCGTCCGGTTGCCCTCGAAGAAGTAGTTGTCCGGAAAGGTCTGGATGCGGGCGGCTTCCCTGACCGTCAGGCTGCGGCACTGCGCCGGGTCGTAATGGATGAAATAGTGACCGTCCTTCCGGATATGGCAGGTCACGGTCGTTGCTGGACGCTCGGCCAGTTGAACACGGAACCGGTCATGAAAGACGCGGCGGCCTTCCTCGGTCTGGGCATTCTCGTGATCCGGCAGAAGACTGAGGGGGAAGTCACGCAGCTTGGGCGAGTTCTTCATTGCTTTGCCATAGGCGGACACGAACAGATAGCGTGCGAAATCGGCATCCATGTGGTCGCGGGTTTCATGCTGAAGAACGCCCCCCAGGGAATCGTCCTGGTACCATTGCGCCATCTCATGGGCGGGGTCTGGCCAAGTGCTCCAGCCAACGAAACTTCTCCCCCTGGTCAGCATCGGGTCAAGCTGCTCGAGAGCATCCTCCATCACCTTGTGAATTGTCGGACCACTGTTCCAGACATCCTTGATGATCTTACTGGTTTCCGACTTCACCGCCTCAATCCACGCGGTGGCTGTGTCCGTCTTTTCCGCCCTGACTTTGTGTCGAACCCATCCGCTACGGCCACTGCGGAGAGGGGGCAAGTCGCCGATCACTTCGGCAAGGGTGGTTTTTGTCTGTGCCTTTTCCAAAGGGGTGGGAGCCAGATTCAGGTCATCCCTGATACCCAGAAGGATGACGCGGTGCCGTTCCTGGGGGACGCCGTAATCCTCGCTTCGGATCAGGTAATCGACCTTGCGGTAGTCTCCGCTTACCTTGTCCGGTAGGGCAACGAATGAATGGATGGTATAGCCAAGCTTCCTGGCAGGAGTGAACCTCGCCAGTGCCTCATCCGGCAGGTCTTCGTCGGCGATGGCATCCCATGGATCCGCCAAATCCTTGAGAATTTTGTCGAACACGTAGCTGCCATCGTCGAGGCGGGACGACAGAATTCCCTTCACGTTTTCCATTACGAAGAATGGCGGCTGATGGATCGCAACGATCTTGAGGTATTCCCGGTAAAGCGTGTGCTTGTCGTCCTTGTAGAATTCCTCGGCCTTGCGCTCGCGCTCAGCCTTCTGGAGTTCATCGTCTCCAGACTGGCGAATGCCTTCCCCGATTCCCATCCGGCGTGAACGGCCAACCACAGAGTACGCTTGGCAGGGCGGCCCCCCCAGAAGGCACCAAAGGTCTTGACCACGAATGGCTTCCCCGATTCGCTGGTGCAGTTCGACGAAGGGAACCTCGCCCAATGTGGCATTCCAGGCTTCCTCGTCAGCAGCCTTCCATTGGGGAAGAGCCGCCATCTCTCCGGCCCATTTTTCCTTGTCGGCGGGCGTGGTCGAGCAGACATAGTTGTAATAGCACTCTGGAATAGCCTTCCCGCTGAAGGCTCTTACGAACGCCCTCAGACGCAGGGTGCGCGCAGCCACCTTGTCCTTCTCGATGGAAAGCCTTGTTTGGAACGATATGTCGTCGCCGAAGTAATTGCCATAGCGGGAGAAGCCCTCCCCCAGGCCGCCAGGTCCGGCAAATAAATCAATAACGGGAATCTCAATCTTCATTCTAGACAATACAGTCGATGGACACGTTGGTTGACAGAGGTGCAATCCCTGGCCGTCTGGAATAGACCGCCTTCCCCGATCCGGCAACAGGAATAGGGAGCCAGTCACCGTAAACCTGGCGATCTCCCCCACTGGTCGTCCTCCTGCCCGATGGAACTATGATGCGACCGTCCCTCGTGGCGCGGTGACTGGGGGGGCGCTGCCGCTTAGCTCGATGAACGCCTTGCGGCTGACACGGATCTTTTCCGTTTGGCATGTGCCATCCACCGCAGGAAAGCGAAAGTATCCTGCAGTCTCGGAGACCGACATGCAGACGGACGTGAGGAGGTTTGCCAATTTTTGCGTATAGTACAGGGCATCTTTGCAGCATATGCAGATACAGTGCACCTCCGCCTCCGGTCCATATCGGCCTCATGAAACCGCCTTTCCCAGCACCCCGTCAGCCGTCAGCACCACGCTGTTACCGCCGATAACAGCCGACGACCAGGCCGCCTGCTTCAGCGACACCGGCTGCGCCCAAACCGCTGATGCATTGCCCCAGCTCTCCATCGGCATCACGCCTTTCTTACGGAGGTAACGTTGGGTCTGCTCGATGGTGCCCTGTTTGTAATGGGCCTTCAGCATCTTGATGCTGGTGCCCATGACCTCCTCTAGCCATTCATAACTGCGTCCTTCGGCCAATGAGAAGGTCGCGTAGGTCGCCCGCAGGCTATAGGGGCTATAGGGTAGCTGGTCGGCGCGGACGGGGAATTTGCAGCGCTCGATGACGGCGTTGAACATGTCGCTGAGATTGACCTTCTCGCCGCTGGGCAGGGTGAAAACCGACTTACTTGCAGTAAGTTCGGCTGCCGCTGTCTCATGCCGCTTTTTAAGGGCTTTGAGGCGGCTTGCCGCTTCGTCCCGCAACGGAACCTCGCGCTTGCCGGTCTTGGTGTCCTCGGCGACGTAAAGCAGATTTACGTCGAAACGGATGTCGGCCCAGGTCAGTTTCTCCGCTTCATGCGGTACGCGCAGCCCGGTATAGCGGTTGATCCAGATCCAATCGGCCAGCAGTTTGCGCTTCTCCACAGTCTGCTGATCAGCGGCTTCCGCGATCCACCGCTCTGTTTCCCGCATCAGATGTTCGAAATCGCCGCCGAGCAGCGCGGGGCGGGGATTGGGCTTGCTTGCTTCCGCCTGCACCTCGGGAATGAGCTGCTTCTCCATATAGCCGCGCTTAGCCGCATAGGAGAGGATTTGCCGTAGCGTCGGATATTCCCGGTTCAGCGTCGTTGCGCTGGGCTCGCCATAGCCCTCCGCCTGTTTGGTCGAGATTTTCGTATCGGCATGTCGCCGAGACCAGTAGTCGCGCCGCCACAGCTTGTAGTCATCGACCATCGCCTGATTGATCATCGCCATATGGGTGACGTGCTTTTCGCTGGCGAAAAACGGCACGAGGAATTTGCGGATGACGCCGGACTTATAGGCGTGATCAGTCTTCTGCGTCGCCAGCCAATCCTCGGCCACCTGCTGGAAGCCGATGTGATGCGCGACATTGCCGCAGGCCGAGCGCCAATCGCTGTTCGGGTCTTCCAACCAAGCCTGATAGGCCTTCATCGTCAGGAGTGCGGCATGCCGCTTGTCGTCAGTGCCGAGGCTGCAACGAGGTCGCTTGTCGCCAAGCTTCAGCAAGTACCAAGTCGTCCTGCTTTTCGTCGCCCGCTGGGCGATCCAAGCCTCGTCCGTGACTTTTGTGATGTTTATATAGTGGGGATTAGAAGAAAAAGGCCGTCCCATTGTTGTTGTTCTTTAAATGTCTCACGCTTAAAGCGTATAGGCCGACGCTTTGGCATGTCAATTTAAAGACAATGGGGGGCTGGCTATTTCCCGTAAGCGGCATCCAGGTAATCCAGAACGGAAATTCGCTCGCCGAGATAGTTTTTGTAAATAAGGGCAAGCTTCATTCCGACGTCACCCCCTTTTCCCCTCAGCCGATTTGCTGACGCCACTCCAGCCCATTTGCTGCGATACCATCAATCAGCAATCCGGGGCAGCAAGTCTGTCCAGAAGCTCAGTCAGCAGCAGGCGCTCGCCGGGTGACAATGCGTCAGCGCTGCCAAGATGGGCGCGCAGGGCGACCGCAAATGGTGCTGCGCTCTCGTGCCGCGGCCCGGATGAATCTAACACCAAGGCAGCTAATACAGCCTCTCTGGCTGTGGTCGAAAGGTGCGGATCCCGCTCCTTTTCGTGGGCCGCGAGTAGGGTCAGCACCGTGCCAACTCCAGTCGCATGAACCAAAGCGACCGCCCGCTCGACTGGCATTTTAAGGCGCCCGGCACGGGCGATCCGTTCGACACGCTTCCTAAGGACAGCGATGCCGGCAAGCGCGGCTGCTGACTGGGCTCCTGCCGCGCCAACCTCGTTCATGATTGCGAATACCGCCGGATTAGCGAGGCCGAATGTTACGTAGGTATCCCACGCATCGCGCAAGTCCTGCACAGGATCTGCATGGGGCTCCGCCGCGACCTTATGGGCAATGAAAGCTGCGAGCCCATGTTCTGCCACAGCGTCAAGCAATCCACGTTTTTCGCCAAACAAACGATAGAGGGTCGGCGGCTGCACTCCGGCGGCGGCAGCCACGGCCCGCGTCGTCAACGCCGTGATACCACCACTGGCGATGAGCATTGACGCCGCGTCGAGAATCCTCGTGCGCGCGTCAAGTGCCTCCGTCTCGCTGTTCGATTCCGCTGCCATGATGATGCATTAACATCGATAAACAAATTTCGATAGCATTGATTGCTGCGCGAGCGTATCAATGATAACAAATTATAGATTCCATTGATAACGCAAGGAGGCACGGATGATCGTCGTTACTGGAGCGACTGGGCATCTCGGGAAAGCAATCATAGAGAGTTTGCTTCGACGTCATTCTTCGGAGCGGGTTGTCGCGAGCGTCCGCGACCCAGCAAAAGCATCCGGTCTCGTAGCACGGGGTATCGAGGTTCGCGCTGGGGATTTCGCCAATGCGCGAAACCTGAAGGCCACCTTTGAGGGCGCTGACCAAGTCTTGATCGTGTCGGCCGACAAGCTCGGCGACGAGGCACTACTGTTGCACCGCGCAGCGATTGAGGCTGCCCGAGAAGCCGGTGCTGATCGCATTCTCTACACGAGCCACATGGGCGCACGTGTGGGCTCACCCTTCGCACCGGCGGAGCAGCATGCAGGAACGGAGGCAGACCTTGCGGCAAGCGGACTGGCATATACGTCCTTGCGCCACGGCTTCTATGCCGAAAGCTGCCTGCATATAATCCGGGATGCGCTAAGGACCGGCGAGTTGCGTGTGCCCGAAGACGGCCCCGTGAGTTGGACCGCGCGCGATGATCTGGCGGAAGCAGACGCGGCAATCCTGTCCGAGAAGGGAAAGTGGGATGGCATCACACCGCCGCTGACGGCGTCACAGGCGGTGACGATGGCGGAGATTGCCGCCATGGCATCCGAGGTAATGGGACGCGAGGTTCGACACGTCACTGTCCCCGATGCGGAATGGAGCCAGGCCAAGGTCGCCTCAGGGATGCCCGCCATTTATGCCGAGATGCTGTTGGGGACCTTCCGTGCGGCTCGTCGTGGTGACTTCGCCGCTACGGATCCCGCGCTGGAAAGGCTGCTCGGCCGCCCGCCTCGGACGTTTCGTGAGGTGCTCAGCGCGTCTGGCCTGTAAAGGTAAGCTCATTACGGAGCATGTAGCCGAGGGGCACACTCGTCGCTACTGCGTTCGGCGATGACGATGTCCTTGTCGATCTCCAGCCCTCGCTTGGTAAAGGTCAGGGTACGGTGAGTGTCGCGGTAACGGCCTTCGTCGGCCCAGGCTTTTTCCAGGCGGTCTTGCAAGTCCATCATTCGTCCTTCCGAAAATGAAAAAGCCCCGGCCTGGAGAGGCTCGGGGCTTTGGGCATGAAAAAACCCGCTCTTCCGGCTGGAAGGCGGGTTACAGGCGCGAGTTGCGCTTCTGCCCAGTGTCAAATTTTTCGGCAGCGCGAGTCAAGAACGAAAAGCGAACCTGCCGCCGTCTACGCTGCCGCCAGCACCATCAAAAACGTGTGTTAAAAGATGTGTAAACGAACTGCGTCCGCCGTCAAAATAAGCCGTTGATCCGCTTAGATTTCGCGAGACGCCGCTTTACAGTGCAAAGCTGGAAAAAGCAAAGGCTTAGCTGAATTAACAGCTAAGCCTTTGACTTTATTTGGTGGAGCCAAGGAGGATCGAACTCCTGACCTCTACAATGCCATTGTAGCGCTCTCCCAGCTGAGCTATGGCCCCGAATTCTGGGTCGCGTCTAACGCGGTGGAGCCGGAACATATGGATTTTAGAGCGGTCTGGCAAGTGAAAAATTCACCCGCCATCCGATCTGAAATCCGTTGCTCCGGTTCGACCGGCCTTAGACCTCGTCCTCCAGATTTTCGTCCAGATGCTCCATGACTTCGGCCATGTCGTCATCGTCCTCGCCCAGGTCGGACGCGTCCTCGATCAAACCGCTTTCGTCATCGTCGCCGCCGTCGATTTCGGCGTCTTCTTCTTCCTCCGCCGGCTCGGCTTCCTCATTCTCGATGACGGCGGCTTGCGCGGCCTTGGCTTCGGCGGCAGCAGCAGCGGCGGCAGCGGCGGCGGATTGACGGCGGGGCTTGAAGATGACTTCAGGCTCGACGTTGGAACCGCACTTCGGACAAATGATCGGCGAACGCTGCATATCGTAGAAGCGGGCGCCACAGCTCTGGCAGGTGCGTTTCACACCCCATTCAGGTTTCGCCAACTGTCTCCTCCTTTGGTCAGCGCTGAGTCTGGATCTGGTTTCTTCGGGCCATTTGCCATGAGTATCAGGCCGTGTCAAAACGAAAAATATCGGGGGGATGGCCTTGAAGCCCCGAATGGCGATGCCTCGGGGCTTACCAGAGGGCTTCCTCCTGTGCTATGGAGCCCTGTTTCCGACAAAGATTCAACCGAGGCATTGATCGCCATGCAGTCTTCTTCGCAATCTCCTGATCGGTCAAAGGTTCTGACCTCCACCATGGCCCAGGCGTTGAGCGGGAACGTGAAGGTGCCCGGCGACAAATCGGTGTCGCACCGGTCACTGATGTTCGGAGCCCTGGCGGTGGGCCGCAGCACCGTCGAAGGACTGCTGGAAGGCGAGGACGTGCTGCGCACCGCCGAGGCCATGCGCCGCCTGGGCGCCGAGGTCACGCGCCGCGAGGACGGCGTCTGGGAATTGTTCGGACGCGGCGTCGGCGGTCTGGCGGAACCCGAGGACGTTCTGGACATGGGCAACGCCGGCACCGGCGCCCGCCTGCTGATGGGTTTGGTGGCCAGCCATCCCTTTACCACGATCTTCACCGGCGATGCGTCCTTGCGTTCGCGTCCCATGAAGCGGGTGTCCGAGCCGTTGAGCCGTATGGGCGCCGGTTTCGTCGGCCGCTCCGGCGGTCGCTTGCCCATGGCTGTTATCGGGACCGGTTCGCCTCTGCCGATTACGTATGAACTGCCGGTTCCTTCGGCTCAGGTGAAGTCGGCGGTGCTGCTGGCCGGTCTGAACACCCCCGGCATTACCACGGTGATTGAAAAAGAAGCCACCCGCGATCATACCGAACTGATGCTGAAGGGCTTCGGCGCCGATCTGATCGTCGAGACCATCGAGGGTGGGGCCAAGGCCATTTCGCTGAAGGGGCAGCCGGAATTGAAGGGCCGGGCCATTAAAGTTCCAGCCGACCCGTCCTCGGCCGCGTTCCCGGTGGTGGCGGCATTGCTGGTGCCGGGTTCGGTCATCACCGTCATCGGCGTCTGCACCAACCCGTTGCGCTGCGGCCTGTTCCTCAGCCTACAGGAAATGGGGGCCGACATCCGGCTGGTGAACGCCCGCGACGACGCCGGCGAGCCGGTGGCCGATCTGGAAGTGCGTTTCTCGGCCTTGAAGGGCGTCGACATTCCCGCCGAACGGGCTCCGTCGATGATCGATGAATACCCGGTTCTGGCGGTGGCCGCCGCTTTTGCGCAAGGAACCACGCGGATGCGCGGCCTGTCGGAACTACGGGTGAAGGAAAGCGACCGTCTGGCCGCCGTCGCCCGTGGTTTGGAGGCCTGCGACGTCAAGCTGGAAATCGAAGGCGACGATCTGATTGTTCACGGCACCGGCAAGGCGCCGAAGGGCGGAGCCACCATCGCCGTCAACCTGGACCACCGCATCGCTATGTCGTTCCTGGTGATGGGTATGGCTTCGCAAGAACCGGTGACGGTGGACGACGGCACCGCCATGGACACCAGTTTTCCGGGCTTCGCCAGGCTGATGAACGGCCTGGGCGCCAAGATCGGTTGAGCCCCAGGCGCACGTTTGGCGATTGAAGGGTAGGAATATGATCATCGCTCTCGACGGTCCGGCGGCGGCGGGCAAGGGAACCCTGGCCAAGCGTCTGGCGGCGCATTTCGGCCTGAATTATCTGGACACGGGCTCGCTGTATCGCGCCGTGGGACTGGCCGTGCTGCGTTCCGGCGGCGATCCGGAAGATCCGGCCCAGGCCGAAGCGGCCGCCCGGTCGCTGACGCCCGAGCACCTGTCCAGTCCCGATCTGCGCGGCGAAAACGCCGCCCAGGCGGCTTCGAAGGTGGCGGCGATTCCCGGCGTGCGCGCCGCTTTGCTGGCGTTCCAGCGCAGCTTCGCGGCCACGGCTCCCGGCGCGGTTCTCGACGGGCGCGACATCGGCACGGTGGTCTGTCCCGACGCCGACGCTAAGATTTTCGTCACCGCCAGTCTGGAAAAACGGGCGGAACGGCGATTCAAAGAGTTGCTTGACAAGGGAGTCTCCGCTATATGGGAGGCTGTCCTTCAAGATATGAAGGAGCGCGACGCCCGCGATAGCGGACGTAGCGTTGCTCCCCTGGTTCCGGCCGCCGACGCGGTGGTGCTGGATACCTCGGAGCTGGATGCCGACGGGGCTTTTGCCGCCGCGGTCTCCATCATCTCCCAGCGGCACTGAGCCGGCGTCGCGCCGGACCCGTGAAGCCAGGGTGGCCGTTTCCCGGAGCGGGGAAGCGGCGATCGGTGTTTTGGTTTTCGCTCAAGACCGCCGGAGACAACCGGTAGGCCCGGAAGATGAGTTGAAAGGACTATACGTTATGGCTACCGCCACTGAATTTAACACCAATGAAGATTTTGCCTCCCTGCTGGACGAAGTGTTCGGCGAGAACGGTTCCTTTGAAGGTTCCGTCGTCAGGGGCACCGTCGTCGAGATCGACGGCGATTTCGCGGTCATCGACGTCGGACTGAAGTCCGAAGGCCGCATCCCCCTCAAGGAATTCTCGGCCCCCGGGCGCCCCGCTGAAATCAAGGCTGGCGACCTGGTCGAAGTCTTCGTTGAACGTTACGAAGACAAGAACGGCGAAGTCATGCTGAGCCGTGAAAAGGCTCGCCGCGAGGAAGCCTGGACGCAGCTCGAAAAGTCCTTCCAGGACAACCAGCGCGTCAACGGCGTCATCTTCGGCCGCGTCAAGGGCGGTTTCACCGTCGATCTGTCGGGCGCCGTGGCGTTCCTGCCGGGCAGCCAGGTCGACATCCGCCCCGTGCGCGATATCGGCCCGCTGATGGGCTCGGCTCAGCCGTTCCAAATCCTGAAGATGGACCGTTCGCGCGGCAACATCGTCGTTTCGCGTCGCGCCGTGCTGGAAGAAACCCGCGCCGAGCAGCGTTCGGAACTGATCGAAAGCCTCAAGGAAGGCCAGGTGCTGGAAGGCGTCGTCAAGAACATCACCGATTACGGTGCGTTCGTCGACCTGGGCGGCGTCGATGGTCTGCTGCATGTCACCGACATCGCCTGGAAGCGCATCAACCATCCGTCCGAAGCTCTGCACATCGGCCAGACCGTCAAGGTGCAGGTCATCCGCTTCAACTCGGAAACCCAGCGCATCAGCCTCGGCATCAAGCAGCTTGAAGCCGATCCCTGGGAAGGCGTCGAGCAGAAGTACCCGGTCAACGGCAAGTTCGTCGGCCGCGTCACCAACATCACCGACTACGGCGCCTTCGTCGAGCTGGAAGCCGGTGTCGAGGGTCTGGTCCACGTCTCCGAGATGTCCTGGACCAAGAAGAACGTCCATCCCGGCAAGATCGTTTCGACCTCTCAGGAAGTCGAAGTCATGGTGCTGGATGTCGACGCTCAGAAGCGCCGCATCAGCCTGGGCCTGAAGCAGACCATGTCGAACCCCTGGGAAGGTTTCCTGGACAAGTTCCCGGTCGGCACCGAGGTCGAGGGCGAGGTCAAGAACATCACCGAGTTCGGTCTGTTCATCGGTCTGCCGGGCGACATCGACGGCATGGTTCACCTGTCCGACCTGGATTGGGAACGTTCCGGCGAGCAGGCTATTGCCGACTTCAAGAAGGGCGACGTCGTCAAGGCCAAGGTGCTGGACGTCGACATCGAGAAGGAGCGCATCAGCCTGGGCATCAAGCAGCTGGGTTCCGATCCGTTCAAGGAAGCCATCGCCAACGTCAAGAAGGGCGATGTTGTGACCACCACCGTCATCTCGGTCACCGAGAACGGCCTGGAAGTCACCGTCGAGGGTCTGACCGGCTTCATTCGCAAGAACGAGCTGGCCCGTGACCGTGGCGATCAGCGTCCCGACCGTTTCGCCGTCGGCGAAAAGATCGACGCCAAGATCACCGCCATCGACAAGGCCACTCGCAAGGTCACCCTGTCGGTCAAGGCTCGCGAGATCGAGGAAGAGAAGCAGGCTATGGCCGAGTACGGTTCGTCCGACTCGGGCGCCAGCCTGGGCGACATCCTGGGCGCCGCGTTCAACCGCGCCAAGGAAGAGAAGGCTCAGTCGGACGAGTAATCGTCCGACGGCTCTCCGCCGAAAAGAAGCCGCTCCGGGAAATCGGGGCGGCTTTTTCGTTTGAAGAAAAGGGACAGGGGCTTGCCGCCGCGTCTTCACGGTCGCAAGGCATCGTCTTCAAGACAGCCTGACCCGCCGCAAGGCCGCGCCGGCAAACAAAAATCCCCCGCCCCGGTTGCCCGGAACGGGGGTTTCGCGTAACCAGCCGTCGCTTAGTAGCGATAGGTATCCGGTTTGAACGGCCCTTCCTGGGGCACGCTGATGTAATCGGCCTGGGCCTTGGTCAGGGTGGTCAGCTTGACGCCGATCTTGTCCAGATGCAGGCGGGCGACCTTTTCGTCCAGGTGCTTCGGCAGCACGTAGACCTTGCGCTCGTACTTCTCGGCGTGGTTCCACAGCTCGATCTGGGCCAGCACCTGGTTGGTGAAGCTGGCCGACATGACGAAGCTGGGGTGGCCGGTGGCGCAGCCCAGATTGACCAGACGGCCTTCGGCCAGAACGATCAGGCGCTTGCCGTCGGGGAAGTGGACTTCGTCCACCTGCGGCTTGACGTTGACCCACTTCAGGTTCCGCAGGGCGGCGATCTGGATTTCGCTGTCGAAGTGGCCGATGTTGCAGACGATGGCGCGGTCCTTCATGGCGCGCATGTCGTCGATGGTGATGACATCGACGTTGCCGGTGCAGGTGACGAAGATATCGCCCTGGGGGGCGGCTTCCTTCATGGTCAGAACCTGATAGCCTTCCATGGCGGCCTGCAGGGCGCAGATCGGGTCGATCTCGGTGACGATGACGCGGGCGCCCTGGCTGCGGAGGCTGGCGGCCGAGCCCTTGCCCACATCGCCGAAGCCGCAGACCACGGCGACCTTGCCGGCCACCATGACGTCGGTGGCGCGCTTGATGCCGTCGACCAGCGATTCGCGGCAGCCATAGAGGTTGTCAAACTTCGATTTAGTGACGCTGTCGTTGACGTTGATGGCGGGCACCAGCAGCTTGCCGGCCTTGGCCATTTCATACAGGCGGTGCACGCCGGTGGTGGTCTCCTCGGAGATGCCGCGCACGTCCTTCAGCATTTCGGGGTACTTGTCGTGCATGATCTGGGTGACGTCGCCGCCGTCGTCCAGGATCATATTCGGGGTCCAGCCGTTCGGACCGCGCAGGGTCTGCTCGATGCACCACCAGAATTCCTCCTCGCTCTCGCCCTTCCAGGCGAAGACGGGGATGGCGGCGGCGGCGATGGCGGCGGCGGCCTGATCCTGGGTCGAGAAGATGTTGCACGACGACCAGCGCACCGAGGCGCCCAGGGCGACCAGGGTCTCGATCAGAACGGCGGTCTGAATGGTCATGTGCAGGCAGCCGACGATGCGGGCGTCCTTCAGGGGCTTGGATGCGCCGAATTCCGCACGCAAGGCCATCAGGCCGGGCATTTCGGTTTCAGCAATGTCGATTTCCTTGCGGCCCCAATCGGCCAGGGAAAAATCGGCAACCTTGAAATCGGAGAACGTCATCTTCTGCTCCTGAAAAAATACTGCCCCGGCTATACCAGCGGTATAGGGGAAAGGACAAGCTATTCAGCGGGGCTGGCGTTGAAGTCGTCCAGCAATTGAGAAATCCGGCCGCTGTCGGCCTGATCCATGATCAAACGGACACGGCGGCTGGCGGCGATCATGTCGATGTTGCGCACCCGCTGCTTGACGGCGGGCAGGCTGGTCGCCGACATGGACAGATCGCGGATGCCCAGGCCCAGCAACAAGGCGGTGAAGCGGGGATTGCCGGCGATTTCGCCGCAGACGCTGACGGGAATGCGGGCGCGCAGGGCGGCTTCGGACGAAAACTGGATCAGCCGTAGGACCGCCGGATGCAGCGGATCGTACAGATGCGCCACCGCTTCGTCAGTCCGGTCGATGGCCAAGGTGTACTGGGTCAGGTCGTTGGTGCCGATGGCGAAGAAATCGGAATGCCAGGCCAGGGAATCGGCGGCCAGGGCGGCGCCGGGAATTTCGATCATGGCGCCCAGGGGCGGCAGCGGGCTGGCGATCGGAATCTTGCGGGCGGTCAGTTCGCGGGCGACTTTGTCCATGCAGGCCCGCACGGCCTGAATTTCGGCGACGGAACAGATCATCGGCAGCAGAATGCGCACCGGCCCATGGGCGCCGGCCCGCAGAATGGCCGCCAGTTGCGGCTCCAGAATATCGGGCCGCTTCAGCGACAGACGGATGGCGCGCATGCCCAGAGCCGGGTTGGGGCTGTCCATGATTCCCAGGGCGGGGGCCAGTTTGTCGCCGCCGCAGTCAAGGGTGCGGATGGTCAGCATGCGGCCGTCCAGGCGTTGCACCATGGCCGACAGCAATTGATACTGCTCTTCCTCCGACGGCAGATCGTCGCGGTTCATATACATGAACTCGCTGCGCAGCAGGCCGACGCCGTTGGCGCCGTTGGCGATCACCGTCTCGATTTCGGCGGGGAGTTCCAGATTGGCCAACAGATGAATCTCGGTGCCGTCCAGGGTGACGGCGGGAACCTTGGCCAGCCGGTGCAGGCGGCGGCGTTCCTTGAGCAGCTCGGCCCGCTTGGCGCGGTAGAGCGCCAGGGTTTCCTTGGCCGGATTGAGGATGACCACGCCGGCGCCGCCGTCGATGATCACCGGCATGCCGCCGCGGACTCCGGCCAGAACTCCGGCGATGCCGACCACGCTGGGCAGCCCCAGCGACCGGGCCATGATGGCGGTATGGCCGGCGGCGCCGCCCAGCACGGTGGCCATGCCGGCCACCTGGGCGGGGTCCAGAAGGGCGGTATCGGCCGGAGTCAGTTCCTCGGCCAGGACCACGGCGCTGCGGGGCAGATTGGAAAAGGGCTTATAAGGCGTTTTGGTCAGGTTGCGAACCAGACGCAGGCCGACCTCGCGGATGTCGTCGACGCGGGACGCCAGATAGGCGTCGTCCATGGCGGCGAAGCTTTCGGCGATCTGGCCGATTTCCTGTTGGATGGCGGCTTCGGCGTTGACCCGTTCCTCGGCGATGCGTCGCTCGACGCCGCGTACCAGCCGTGAGCCCTTGAGCATTTGCAGATGGGCGTCCAGCAGATAGCCCAATTCCTCGCTGACCGCCGCCGGCAGGCTGCCGGTCTTGTGGCGCAGCTTCTCCACCTGCCGGACGGCGGTGTGCACCGCTTCCTGAAAACGGCCCAGTTCGTGGGCGATCTGGTCCTTGGGCAGGCAATATTCGGGAACCGTCACCGAACCGGCGTCGTAGTGATAGACCACGCCGATGGCGATGCCGGGGCTGACGCCCAAACCTGTGAACGTCCTTTCTTCGCCGAATGGCGCCGAGGACGGAGTGAACAAGGATTCCCGGGGCATGAGGCGCTACTTAATCCTCGCCGAATTTTTCTTCGATCAGTCCCACCAGGGCGGCGATGGCGGCTTCGGCGTCGTCGCCTCCGCTGCGCAATTCGACGGTGCAGCCCGGTCCGGCGGCCAGCATCATCAGGCCCATGATGGACTGCCCCGACACTTCCGTACCGCGATGGCTGACCATCACCTGCGCCTTGAACTGGGCCGCAAGCTTGACGAACTTGGCGGCGGCCCGGGCATGCAGGCCGCGGCGGTTGGTGATGGTGGCCGAGCGGCTGATGGCGTCGGCGGGCTGAAGTTCGGCGGATCCGGTCATGGTGGTCTGCTCTTCTTGAACGTTAAGGGTGTTTTTTTGGTCTTAATGGTCTTGGGTCAACAGGCGCGAGGCCACGTTGATGTATTTGCGTCCGGCTTCCTGGGCGCTGGCCACGGCGTCGGACAGGTTTTCCTTGTGGCGGACGCTGGCCAGCTTGATCAGCATGGGCAGGTTGACGCCGGCGATAACCTCGATCTTGGCCCGATCCATGATCGAGATGGCCAGATTCGAGGGGGTGCCTCCGAACATGTCGGTCAGAACGACGACGCCCGATCCGTCATCCACCTTCGACGTGGATTGCAGAATTTCCAGGCGGCGCTGTTCCATGTCGTCTTCGGGTCCGATACAGACCGTGGCGACGTTGGCTTGAGGGCCGACGACATGCTCAAGCGCGGCCACCAGCTCGATGGCGAGGCGGCCGTGGGTGACGAGTACCAATCCAATCATTGATCGACCTTCATCGTTATTTTTCCCCCTCCTCCAGCTCACGGTGCCGGAGGTCTACGCTTTGGCCGTTCTTGCGCAGCCAAAGCGTCAATCGTTCCGCCAGCGCCACCGACCGGTGGCGTCCCCCTGTGCAGCCGATGGCGATGGTCAGATAACTTTTGCCCTCGGCGGCGAAGCGCGGCAGCAGCGGGCCGATCAGCCCGGTCAGCGCCGCGAAAAACGCATCATAGCCGGGATCGCGCTCGATGTGGCGCACAACCGGCTCGTCCCGCCCGGTCAAGGGACGCAGGGCGGGATCGTAATGGGGATTGGAGAGGAAGCGGGCGTCGAACACCAGATCGGCTTCGCGCGGCAATCCCCGGCGATAGGAAAAGGAGGTGACGAACACCACCAGTCCCGGCTTGTGATCCAGGGCGAAGTGGCCCGCCAGCACCCGCTTCAATTCGGCGGGGGGCAGGGCGCTGGTGTCGATGGTGGTGTCCGACCGGCTCTGCAGCGGCGAAACCAGTTCGCGCTCGTGGCGGATGCCGTCGGCCAAGGGGCGGTCCACCGCCAGCGGATGGCGGCGGCGGGTTTCGGTGAAACGGCGCGACAGGGTTTCGTCGTCGCAATCCATGAACACCAGATGCATGTCCACGGTGCCGTCACGCCGCATTTCGTCCATGCCGGCCAGCATCGAGGCGACGCCGAAATCGCGGGTGCGGATGTCGATGCCCACGGCCAGGGGACGGCTGACGCCGCCGGCGCGCATCAGGGCGCTCAGCATCGACAGGGGCAGATTGTCCACCGCCTCGTAGCCCAGATCCTCCAACGCCTTCAGGGCCAGGGTCTTGCCGGCTCCGGACATGCCGGTGACCACCACCAGTTTGGCGGACTGCTCCTGCGTGTCAGAGGATGCGGAATCGCTCACGCCGCCGGGGTCAGCCGGCCTGTTTGCGCCGGGTCCGGACTGTCCGGCCTGCGGCGCCAGGGGGGGCGCGTCGGTGTTCATTGCAGGCACAGTATACTCCCGGTAGCCACCCCCACCGCAAGGCGAACCTTGGAGGCGGCCGACGCCTCCCAAGGACACAGCCTGATCAGGGGAACCGGCGTGCCCGCCAGTTCCGTGGTGGCGGCGTCTGGCATGCGTTCCACGGCCTGGCCGTCCACCAGATCGACCACCAGTGCCAGCGGCGCCTCCGGCAGATGATCGAAGCGCAGAATGCCAAGGCCGCGCACTTCCAGCAAGCCGGCCAGTGGTCCGGGGGGGCGGGCGGTCAGGCCGCCGTTCGGGACGGGATGCAGCTCCACTTGATCGTCGGCGACAAGGCGCGCTCCGGCTTCGATCAGCCGCAGGGCCAGATCGGATTTGCCGGCGCCCGAGGGGCCGCGCAACAGCACCCCCGTTCCGGCCAGGGCGACGCAGGTGCCGTGGACGCGAATCATCGCCGCAAAGGAGGCCATGACCGCCTTTGCAAGTCAACGAATTGCGCGGTCCGGCGATTGCCCCTATCCTTCCGGCATCATCTTTCACGGGAGCTTGGAATGCGCCGTTCGCTGCTCGCCTGTCCATTGGCCTGCCTGATGGGGTTTGCCGCGGCATTGTCGCCGGCCTCGGGCCAGGAGGGCGCGCCGTCCTCGTCTCCGTCCCCGGGGCTGGTTTATAATGTGGACGGCGCGGTTTATAAAAATCGCGACGAAGCTTTCGCCGCGCTGAAAGGCTCGTTCGACCGTGAAGTGACGCAACTGCCCAAGGCGGAAGCCCATCTTCCGGCCAAGCTGCTGGCCATCGTGCCCACTCCAGGCTTGCTGGAAAGGCTGCTGGGGGCGGCGGAGCCGCGGCCCGAACTGGCCAGCGCCCAGGCCTTGCAACTGGAACTGATCGCCCGCTCCAACATCGACGCCATTATCCAGGAACAATTGTTCGACGCGGTGTCGGTGCAGGTGTCCGATACCCCCAAGACGGTGCCCAATGCCGGTTTCGACTATGTCCTGAGCTTTCAGCAGATGGAGGACGGCAAGCATCTGGGCTGGCGTCTGTTCAAGACCGCGTCGCCGCAGATCATCGCCGGCATGTCCAACGACGGCGGCCCGACGCCGCAAAGACTGCGGGCCTTCGTCACCCATGTGGCCAAGACCGCCGACAATCTGAACAACGTCATTTCCCATCCGGGACAGCTTCCGGGACAACTTCCGGGGCAGGCGCATCCGGTGGTGACGGGAACCCTGTTCTTCATCAACGGAGCCGGGCTGGGTTTGACCAACGCCCATGTGGCCAACGGCTGCCAAAGTCTGAAGGTGGCGCTGCCCGACGGCGAGGCTCCGGCCAATCTGGTGGAAGCCGACGCCAGCAACGATCTGGCTCTGGTCAAGGTGCCGGGACGCCAGGGGCCGTTCGCCCGTTTTCGCGCCGCGTCGCCCTTGCGCCAGGGCGAAGACGTGGTGGTCTACGGCTTTCCGCTGGCGGGAGCCTTGTCGACCCAGGGCAACTTGACCACCGGCATCGTCAGCGCCCTGACCGGGCTGAAGGACGACAGCCGCTTTTTGCAGATCACGGCTCCGGTGCAGCCGGGCAACAGCGGCGGACCGCTGCTGGATCAGTCGGGGCGGCTGGTGGGGGTGGTGGTGTCCAAGCTGAACGCCATGATGGTGGCGTCCAGCACCGGCGACATGCCGCAGAACGTCAACTTCGCCATCAAGTCCCAGATCGTTTCGAATTTTCTGGAAACCAACGGCGTGGCCTACGAGGCGCAGCCGCCCAAGGGCAAGCTCTCCACCGCCGACGTTGGCGATCTGGCCAAAAGCTTCACCGTCATGATCAAGTGCCAGAAATAGGGGGCTATGCCTCCCACTTTTTGGCGTAGCCGCGCGGGGTATAGAGCCATTCGGCGGCGCCCCGCTTGGTAACGCGGCTTTCCGAATTGCCCACCAGCACCAGGGTCAGCATGTCCACGTCGTCGACGTTCAACGCCTCCAGCGTGGTCAGACGGACTGTTTCGCCGCCGCGGCCCAGATTGCGGGCCAGCACCACCGGCGTGGTGGCCGGGCGGTGTTTCAGCAAGGCGGCCCTGGCGGCGGGCAGTTGATCGCGGCGGCGCATGCTGACAGGGTTATAAAAAGCGATGACGAAGTCGCCCTCGGCAGCGGCTTGGACCCGGCGCTCGATGATGTCCCAAGGGGTCAGCAGGTCTGACAGCGAGATGGTGCAGAAATCGTGGTTGATGGGGGCGCCGGCGCGGGCGGCGGCGGCCTGTAGGGCCGAGATACCCGGCAGCACGCTGATCTCCACCCGGTTCCAGGCGGGACGGTCTTCCTTGTCCAGCAGCTCGAAGACCAAGGTGGCCAGGGCATAGATGCCGGCGTCGCCCGAGCAGACCAGGGCCACGGTGCGGCCTTCGGCGGCCAGTTCGATGGCCTGGCGGGCGCGGGCTTCCTCGGCACCCATGGCGCCGTCATGGCGGACCTTGCCGGCGCAGGCGTCGCCCAGCAGGTCGAGATAGAGGCCGTAGCCCACCAGATCGCTGCATTCGGCGATGGCGCGGCTGACTTCCGGCGTGCGCCAGCAGGCTTCGCCGGGGCCGATGCCCATGACGAACAGGCGTCCGCGCGGGCGGCCGACCTTGGCCGGGTCGATGGCGGTGGCCTTGGCGACGGCGCAAGTGGCCCGCGCCGATTTAATCTTCGGCACCAGCAATTCACCGGCAGCCCCGGCGGCAGCCAAAGCGGCCCCTTCGGAAACGCCGTGACAGCCGGTTTCCCTGAACACCACCTCCGACGGGGTGACGAGACGCGGGGCTTCGGCTTCAAGTTCGGCGGCGGTGAAGAAACGGGCGGGTACGCCCAGTTCGGCGGCTAGGGCGTGGACGGCGGCTTCGTCGGCCTTCAGGTCCAGCGACGCCACCAGGGCCACCGAGCGGGCCGACAGGCCGGCTTCGTCCAACGTCTGATGGGCCAGGGCCGACAGCTCGGCGGCGTCGCAGCCGCGTTCGCAGCCGACGCCCAGGGTCAGCACGGGTGGATGCAGGATCAGCTCGCCGTCGCCCATCACGTCATGGTCGGTGACGCGCACGCCCAGGTCGCCTTCGTCGCCCAGACCGGGGGCGGCGCTGAGCCAGCCGGCTTCTCCGGCCTCGACCTCAAGCCGTACCCGTTCCCCGGCCAGCAAGGCGGCGGCGACCGGCTTGGCGGCTTCCGGATTGGCCACCCGCCAGCCTTCCGGCGGCTCGTCCAGGGCGATGCCCAGTGAAACGTCGCCGGCGGTGGTGACGGCAGCGTGGCCCAACAGGGCGGCGGCCAGATGGCGGGCGATGCGGTTGGCACCGTGATGGCCGCCCAGCAGCGGAACGACGGACGCGCCGTCGGGGGACACCGCCAGCAGCGGCGGTTCGGCCATCTTGTCCTTCAGGATGGAGGCGACGGAGCGGATCAGGATGCCGGCGGCGCAAACGCCGACGACGCCGACGCCCTGGGAAAACAGCGAACGGATGTGGGCGGTGGTTTCCTCGAAGGGAACGTGGTCGTTCCCTTCGACCCGGCCCACCCGGCCGTGCAGTTCGGCGCCGGGCAAGGCGGCGGCAACCTTGCGGGCCGTTGCCGCTCCGGCCTCGGTCACGGCGATGACGGCGATACGGCCTTGCTTCACGTCCACGCTTTTCCCCTTTTATGCACCAAGATCATCGCGAAATAGGGCGCGCTGCCGCCCTCGTCCACAGCGGCCAGCGGCAGGATGCGCTGCCCCGGCTGACCGGCCCGCTCCACATAGCACGCCTTGCCCAGAAGTCCCAGCCGATCCAGCGTCCGGCGCACCTTGGGCAGATGACGGCCCAATTTCATGATGACGGCGGCTTCGGTTTGCCCCAGCAGCCGCTCGATCTCGTCTTCAGGACGGGGAGCCGGGATGATCACCAGGGCGTCGTCGCGGGCCGTCAGCGGGTGCCCAGCCAGGGCGGCGCATGCCATGGGCGACGCGATGCCCGGCACCACGGAAACCGGGAAGCGGTCGGCCAGCCGAGCGAACAGATAGGCGAACGAGCCGAAGAAAAAAGGATCGCCCTCGCACAGCACGGCGACGTCGCGGCCCGCCGTCAGATGGGCGGCGATTTCCTCGGCGCCGGCGTCATAGACGTCGTCGGCCCGCTTGGCCGGATCGAAGGCCATGCGCAGGGCGATTTCCGTGACGCCTTGCGGCATGTGGGAGGCGACGATGGTGCGGGCCAGGCTGTCGCCTTCCAACGGCGCGGGATAGGCCACCACCGGCACCGAACCCAGGATACGGGCCGCTTTCAAGGTCAGCAGTTCGGGATCGCCGGGGCCGACGCCCAAACCGTAAAGGGTGCCGCTCATGGCTTGATTCCGCAGTAATGGGTGACGGGCATCAGCGGATGCCAGGACTGGAAACGCCCGGTTTTGCCAAGACGCGATACGGCGACGCGGGACAGCTCGCCGCCGTTGGCGGCCTGCCATGCGATCAGTCTGGCCTCGCCTTCCAGGGTCACGGCGTTGGCGGCCAGACGCCCGCCCGGGGCCAGGGCGTCCCAACAGCGTTCCAGCAGTCCGGGCACGGTGGCGCCGCCGCCGATGAAGACGGCATTGGGAATGTCCAGCCCGTCCAGGGCATCGGGAGCCTTGCCGGCGACGATCTCCAAGGCGTGCGGCACGCCTAGTTCGGCGGCATTGCGGGCGATCATGTCCAGGCGGGCGGGGATCTGCTCGATGGCGACCGAGCGGCCTCCCGCCCGCGCCCATTCGACGGCGATGGAACCGCAGCCGGCTCCCACGTCCCACAGCAAGGCTCCCGGCCAGGGAGCCAGCGTGGCCAGGGTGACGGCACGCACCTCGCGTTTGGTCAGTTGGCCGTCATGGATGAAGGCGCCGTCGGGCAGTCCGGCCAGCCGCGACAGAACCGGCCCCTGGGCCAGTTCCACGGCGACGGTGTTGAGGTCTTCGCCGGCGGGAACGTTCCAGTCTTCCGCCGTGCCGGAGAAAATGCGCTCCAGCGGCCCGCCCAGCCGTTCCAGCACGGTGATGCGGGCGCGCCCCCAGCCCTTGGCCGTCAGCAAGGCGGCCAGCTTGGCGGGCGAGGCGGCGTTTTCGGACAAAACCAGCAGACGGGCGCCGGGATGCAGGTGCAGCGACAGGCCGTCCAGCGGGCGGCCGTGGATGGTCAGACAGGCGCAGTCCTGCAAGCCCCATCCCAGCCGGGCGGCGGCCAGCGAGAAAGCGCCGGGTTGGGCCAGCACGGTGATTTCAGCCGTGGGAATATGACGGGCGATGGTGACGCCGACGCCGAACCACTGGGGATCGCCCGAGGCCAGCACGCAGACCTTGCGGCCGCGCATGGCTTCCAGCCGCTCCAGATTGGCGGCGAAGGGGGATGTCCAGACCAGCTGCTCCGCTTGGGTTCCGGGAACCATTGCCAGATGGCGTTCGCCCCCGGCCAGCACCTCGGCCTGATCGATCAGAGTCCGGGCGGCGGGCGACAGGCCGTTCAGTCCGTCTTCTCCGATGCCGATGATGGACAGCCAGTGTTGACTCATTTCGCACCTCCCGACAAAGCGTTGACCGCCGCCGCCGCCATGGCGCTGCCGCCACGGCGGCCGCGCAGGGCGATGAAGGGCAGGCCCGAGGCCGCCAGCGCCTCTTTGGACTCGGCGGCTCCGACGAAGCCGACGGGGAATCCCAGGATGGCCGCCGGACGGGGGGCGCCGTCCTTGATCATCTCCATCAACTGGTAAAGGGCGGTGGGGGCGTTGCCGATGGCTACCACGGCTCCGTCCAGATGGTCCCGCCACAGGGTGACGGCGGCGGCGCTGCGGGTGGTGCCCAATTCCTTCGCCAAGGCGGCGCAGCGGGGATCGTTGAGCAGGCAACGGACCTCGCCGCCTTTCAGGAAGCGGCGGATGATGCCGTGGGACACCATTTCCACATCCGTCAGCACCGGCTTTCCCGCCAGCAGGGCGGTGCGTCCCGCCTGCGCCGCGCCGGGGGCGAAAGCCAGATCGGCGGCGATCTCGGGCATGCCGCAGGCGTGAATGACCCGCACCGCCACGTCCTTTTCCGCTTCGACGAAACGCGCCAGATCGGCTTCGGCGCGGATGATGGCGAAGGACCGGTCGTAAATGGCTTGGGGATCGCGGATATAGTCGGCGGCGGGCGTGCCGCCTTGGCCGGCGACACCGAGAATCCAGCCTTCCTCCCGCTCCGCCGCCCGTTTTTCCTCGACGGACAGAGCCGGGTCTCCGGCAAACAGCGGCCCCAGGCGTCCGGCGCCGTCCAGACAGGCGAAATGAGCCGACAGCGCCTTGACCTGTTCGGCGTCCTTGACGGGGCCGGGCGGCACCGGGATCAGCGATGGCCAGACCTCGGCAACGATGATGGTGCCGGGTTCCGGGCGGTCGAGGCCGCAAAGGCCGGTTTCGAACGGCCAGACCTTGATCCTGCCGGCCAGATCGGGACGGGAACGCAGGGCTTGCAGTCCGGCGACGCCCATCAGGCTTTGGCCGCCGACGCTGCCCGCCGTGTAAAGCTTCCATACCGACTGGGTGCCGGGGGCGCGGGTTTCGCACAGACGGTATTCGTTCAATCCGGCGAAGTCGGCGGGTTTGGTGCGGCTCAGGCCGTCCATTTCCTTCGGCGTGTTCCAGAAAGGCGCCGCACCGCCGCCGGCCAGCCGGTTCAGGCGAGCCGCCACCTCAAAACGGTTGTTGGCGTTGTCGGGACCGTCTTCGATCCAGGCGCCCAGTCGCCGCCAGACTGCCTGCCAGTCGGGGCGTCTGTCATCCAGCCGAGCGGCGAAGCCTTGCGGATATCCCAAAGCGAAGTCGAAGCCCAGCAGCACCGTCTTGCCTTGGGCTGACAGATCCGACAGGCGGTCGGCCAGCAGGGCGAAAGCCTGGGCGCGGGTGGCGGGATTGAGCGGCTCGCGCTGCAGGCCGGCAATCCAAATGCTGTCGGCCCCCGTCTTCGGCGAAGACGCGGCCGACCAGTCCACCATGACATGGGCGTCGAACATCGCCATGGACGGCCGCCCTCAGTGCGAGTGTTTTTTGCCGTAGGGATGATGGGCGTGGGAATGCCCATGCTCATGGCCGTGAGCGTGGTGATGGTGGTGGTCGTCGTCGTCGGTGCCGATGCCCACCACATGGTGGTGATGGCCCGTCTGCACCGCGCCGACTTCGTTCTCGTGGCCCAGAACCTGTTCGCGGTATTTGCACAATTGGCAATTCATGGCCGGATTGCCGTCCATCAGTTCCTGCAAGCGATCGACGAAAGCGTCGATGACCAGCGGGTGATCGCGCAGATAAGCGGCCTTGATGAACTCGATTCCGGGATACCTGGCGGCGGCTTCGTCGGTCCAGTCGTAGATGCGCTTGACCAGGATGCCGGTGAACAGGAAATAGGGGAAAACGATGATGCGCTTGAAGCCCAGCTTCACGGCATGTTCCAGCCCGGCATCTACCAGCGGCGTGGTGACGCCGGAATAGGAAACTTCGGTCCAGCCGAAGCCCATGCCTTCCCACAGCATGCGGGCGACTTTCGAGACGTTGGAATTGGCGTCGGGGTCGTTGGTGCCGCGGCCCACCACCATCAACAGGGTGTCGGCGCGGTCGACCTTGGCCGGGGCGGCGGCCTCGGCTTCTTCGATGCGCTGCGAGGCGGCGCGCAAAAGCTTCAGATCCACCGCCAGTTCGCGGCCGTACTTGACTTCCAGCCCGGGGTTTTCCGAGGCGAAGCTGTTGACTTCCCACGGCAGGTCGTTCTTCACATGGCCGGCGGCGAACAGCATGGCGGGTACGGCCAGGATACGGGTCGCGCCGCGTTCTTTCAGCTTGCTCAGGCCGTCGCGGATGACGGGCCGGGCGAATTCCAGGAAACCGCTTTCGATATCGTAATCGGGAAGACGCCGACGGAAATGCTGGGCCAGCAGGTCGAATTCCTGGATGGCTTCCACATCGCGGCTGCCGTGTCCGCAGATCATGATGGCGGTTTTATCGCTCATTGCGCCTGGTCCTTGCCTCTGGGCGTTGAAAAGAACTGCCGGCTGGTCATGGCCTCCGGCCGACGGGGTGGGCACTATAATGCGACGGTTACATTTTGTCTCGCAAGTTGACGCCGTGGGGGATGGGGGGGCATCCTGCGGCCCATGTTTCCCTTGGCTGATCACGGCGGTTTGTTCGAGCCCCTGCTGATCCTGGTGACGGCGCTGATCATCGACGCCGTGCTGGGCGATCCGCCGTGGCTGTGGCGTCGCGTTCCCCATCCGGTGGCCTTGCTGGGCAAGCTGATCGATTTCCTCGACCGCAAGCTGAACCGTCCTAACCGTCCCGGCTATGACCGGCGGGTGCGGGGGGCGCTGGTGGCGGCCGGCCTGACTCTCGGCGCGGTGGGGCTGGGCTGGGCGGTGTCGGAATTCCGGCGGGCCAGCCCGTTCGGAGCTTTGCTGGAGCTGGCCTTGACCTGGGCGCTGATCGCCCAGCGTAGCCTTTACGACCATGTGCGCACGGTGGCGACGGCTTTGGAGAAAGGCGGCCTGCCGGCCGGGCGGCGGGCGGTTTCCATGATCGTCGGCCGCGACCCCGACAGTTTGGACGAAGCCGGTGTCGCCCGCGCCGCCATCGAATCCTGCGCCGAGAATTTTTCCGACGCCGTGGTGGCTCCGGTGTTCTGGTTTGTCCTGTTTGGACTGCCGGGGCTGATGGCCTATAAGACCGTCAACACCCTGGACAGTATGATCGGCCACCGCTCCGAGCAATATCTGGAATTCGGCATGGTTTCGGCCCGTCTCGACGACGCCATGAATCTGATCCCCGCCCGTTTCGCCGGTCTGCTGATCGCGTTGGCGTCGGCATTTGTACCCGGAGGCAACCCGCTGCGGGGCTGGCGGGTGATGCTGCGCGACCACGGCCATCACCGTTCTCCCAATTCCGGCTGGCCGGAATCGGCCATGGCCGGATCCTTGGGATTGGCCCTGGGTGGGCCGCGCCGCTATCCCGGCTATGTCGCCGACGAAAAGTGGCTGGGCGAGGGCGGGCGTCAAAAAGCGGAACTGGCCGACATCCACGCCGCTTTATATGTCATGGCAGTGGCCTGCCTGCTCAACGGCGGCGCGGTTTTGCTGGCGATTCTGGTGGGCTGAAAATTTTTTCGATCTGGCGCATTTTTTTGCGCCTGATTTTATCGCCCTGTCCGTATCACCAATTCAGGGAAAGCTTTTGCTCATCACCAGGGCGTCGATTTCGCCATGGTAATAGCGCGGGCGCAGGCCCACCTGGGTAAAGCCGTGGGCGGCGTAAAGCGCCTTGCCGTTCCCGTTGTCCGCTGCCACTTCAAGAAACATGGTTTCCGCTCCGGCCTGCCGGGCGGCGTCCAGCGCCGCCTGCAACAGGCGCGATCCCAATCCGGTCCGCCGATAGGGTGGCAGAACTAGAATGGTCAGAACCTCGGCCTCGCCGGCGGCGGCGCGGCAGAGTACGAAGCCTTCCGGCTTTTCGTCGCCGGCAAGAAACCCATAAGCGCCGGGCATGGCCAGCAGTTCGGCCATGGCCTTGGCGCCCCAGGGCTCCTTGAAACAGATATGGTGCATGCCGGCGATCAGTTCGGCATGGGCCGGGGACAAGGGGGCCAGGGGTGACGTCACTTCGGCGTTCCCGGCATGGTCACGTCCGGCGGGCGGATATAAAGTGGAGTCGGCTCCAAAGCGGTGCCCGCCTGCCAGCGGGCCAGGGCGATGCTTCCGACGATGCGGGCGTCGGGGATGCCCGGGGCCGAGGACAGCAGGGCGTCCGGCATGACATCGGCCAGACGTTCGGCGGCATCTCCGGCCAGCACGGCGGGGCCGGCCACCAGCTTGGCGGCGTCTTCCGGCATCAGCGCGTCGGGGGCGGCCAACGCCGTCAGCGCCTCGTCGAAGGGCTGAACGAACAGATCGGCCCGTTTGCCGTCGATGGCGGCCAGCAGAGTGCGGCCCCGGCGTTCGTCTTCCGGCACCGCATGGGCGACGGCCTCGCAAGTGGTGACGCCCGCCAGCGGAATCTTGCCGGCAAAGGCGATGCCGCGGGCGGCGGCCAAACCGATGCGCAGGCCGGTGAAGGTGCCGGGCCCGACGGTGACGCCGACCAAATCGACGTCTTGCCAGGCCAGACCGGCTTCGGCCAGGCACTCTTCGATCATCGGCATCAGGGCTTCCGACTGGCCGCGCGACATGGCGGCGAAGCGGTAAGCCAGGATCTCGCCATCCCCCAGGACGGCGGCGGAACAGGCCGAGGTGCTGCAATCGAAAGCCAGAACGTTCACCAAAGCGCTTTTTCCTTAAACCGGCGGGTAACTATGATTTTGTCAGAGGCGGGCTATACTGCCGCCCTTGTCCGGTTTCTGCAAAGGTCTGTCATGGCTTTGGTCCGTATCGCGCCCCCCGATTTCGACGTGGATCTGTATCTGGCCTATGCGACGTCGGATAATTTTACCGGCAAGCCGGTTTATGCCCGGGCTGATTGCTGGCTGCACGAAGATGCTGCGACCTGTCTGCAAAAGGCCATCGAGTTGGCCCGTCCGCTGGGTTGGCGGCTGAAGATTTTCGACGCCTTCCGTCCCTCGGAAGCCCAATGGGCCTTGTGGAACCACACGCCAGATCCCGAATTTCTCGCCGATCCCCGGCGCGGCTCGCCCCATTCGCGGGGCGTGGCGGTCGACCTGACCCTGATCGACGCCGAAACCGGCCGGGAACTGGACATGGGCACCGGCTTCGACGCCTTCACGCCCCTGTCGCATCACGCCTGCACCGCCGTTTCTGTCGAGGCCCAGTGCAACCGCCTGCTGCTGATGGGCCTGATGACCGCCGCCGGCTGGGACTTCTATCGGAACGAATGGTGGCACTATCAATTGTTCAACGCCCGGGCCAATTACCCGGTGTTCAGCGATACGGCTCTGCCGGTGGGGATGATGCCCTGACGTTATAACGACGGTGGCTCTGGAGAATGGATGTTGTCTGAAATCGACGCGGAAATTCCCGAATCCCCATCGCATAAATTCTTCGACTTAGGAGTTGGCCGCCACGAGCTGCGGATGAGCCCGATAAACGCAACCACAACAAGCAGGCCGCCTAGAAGCGGGATCACGCCGATTTTGTGCAGCAGTTCCATTGTGCCTTCTTGAGGCGGACAGTCGAACCTCTGGGCAAATAGAAGAGCACACAAGATACTTGTGGTCTTGACCATTTTCCTTGCACCCGGCCCCCGCGCTCCCATATGTATCCGCCATGAGCGAGAATCTGAAATCTCTGGTCGGCCTGTCCCGTGAGCAGCTTGCCGACGAAATGGCGTCCATCGGCGAGAAGCCTTTCCGCGCCAAGCAGCTGTGGCACTGGATGTATCACCAGGGCGTGACCGACTTCGCCCAGATGTCGACCCTGGCCAAGCCGTTGCGCGAGAAGCTGGCCGAGCATTTCGTCGTGCGCCGTCCCGAGGTTTCGCGCATGCAGACCTCGACCGACCGCACGCGCAAATGGTTGCTGAAGTTCCATGACGGCAACGAGGCCGAGACGGTCTATATCCCCGAGGACGACCGCGGCGCCGTGTGCATTTCCTCGCAGGTAGGCTGCACCCTGACCTGCAAGTTCTGTCACACCGGCACCCAGCTTCTGGTACGCAACCTGACGCCGGAAGAGATTGTCGGCCAGTTCATGGTGGCCCGCGATTCCTACGAGGAATGGCCCAGTCCCATGGACGGCGGTCGTCTGATCTCGAACATCGTCATGATGGGCATGGGCGAGCCGCTGTTCAATTACGAGAACGTCGCCCAGGCTTTGAAGATCATCATGGACGGCGAGGGCATTTCGGTATCGAAGCGCCGCATCACCCTGTCCACCTCGGGCGTGGTGCCGATGATGAAGCGCTGCGGCGAGGAACTGGGCGTCAATCTGGCGGTCAGCCTGCATGCGGTGACGGACGAGGTCCGCGACCACATCATGCCGATCAACAAAAAATATCCGCTGGTCGAGCTGATGAAGGCTTGCCGGGACTATCCCGCCAACAACGCGCGGCGCATCACCTTCGAATATGTGATGCTGAAGGGCGTCAACGACAGCCTGGCCGACGCCCGCGCGCTAATCAGGCTGACGCAGGGCATTCCTGCCAAGTTCAACCTGATTCCCTTCAACAAGTGGCCGGGGGCCGAGTTCGACTGTTCCGAGATGAGCGACATCCGCAAGTTCTCGGACTATCTGTTCGAACAGGGTTATTCCGCGCCCATCCGCCAGCCGCGCGGCAGCGACATTCTCGCCGCCTGCGGCCAGTTGAAGAGCGATTCCGAGCGTCAGCGCTGTATCCAGTTGAAAGAGCGTCTGGCGGCCGGAATCCCTGACGAGCATCAGTCCGCTACGGCGTGATCGTCTTTGCGACGCCCGCTTCCAGCAGTTCCAGCCGGGACGCCAGGCCCAAAGCCGTAAAGGCTTGGGCAAGGTCGTCCTGGCTTTCCTTGAAATGCTCCCAGCCGTGATTGTGTACGGCCACCACTTTTGAATCTTTGAAAGCGACGGCGGCGTCGATGGCGTCGTTGTTGTTCATGGTCAGGTGAAATTTGCCCCGGGTCTGGGCTGCTCCGGTGAACAGCACGATCAGTTTTGGCCGGTAGCGTCTGGCCACTTCCGCCACGCCCTCGTACCAGACGGTGTCGCCCGAGATGTAGACGGCGTCGCCGGGTTTATCCAACCCCAGCAGAAAGCCGGTGACGTCGCCGGTGATGGCTTCGATGCCCGCTGGACCGTGACGAGCCGGGGTGCCGGTGACGAACAGTTTGCCGCCGCCGGGCCGGGGCAATTCCACCGTCTGCCAGGAAACCAAAGATTCGACGCCGCCGCCCAGCCGCCGGGAGGCGATGGGCGTGCTGAACACCCGTTTGGCTTTCGCCAGCAAAGCGCGGCCAGCCTGATCCAGATTGTCGGCATGCTGGTCATGGGTCAGCAGTATGGCGTCCAGGGCGCCGATCCGGTCGGCGGCAATGGCCGGTCCGGCCTGCTTGACCAGAGTGACGCTACCCAGATCATAACGTCCGGGAGGGTCAAAGGTGGGGTCGGTCAACAGCCGCAGCCCGGCCAGTTCGATCAGGACCGTGGGGCCGCCGATCAAGGTCAGGGTGGTGTTGGCGTTCATCGTCATGCTCCGGCAAGGGGAAAACCGCAAGCAGCATGGCCGGTGGCGCGATGATCTTAAATTCGCTAACTTCGCTCATTGACTGATTGTTTTCGCACAGAGGCGGGGCGGCATGGACTGGGAGGACGTGCGGTTTTTTCTGGCGCTGGCCCGCCACGGCAGTTTGTCGGCGGCGGCGCGGGCTCTGCGGGTCAACCATGCCACGGTATCGCGGCGGGTGACGGCCCTGGAAGGCAGCCTGGGAGCCGTTCTGCTCGAGCGCCGGCCGACTGGTTATGTTCCGACCGAGGCGGGAAACAAGGTTCTGGTCCAGGCGGCGGCCATGGCCGAGGCGGCGGAAGGATTGCGCCGGGGTGGCGGGAAAGAGGCTTCGGGCTTGGTCCGCCTGACCGCCACCCGCAGTTTGGGCGAAGGTTTTCTGCTGCCGCATCTGGCCGAATTTCAGCGCCGCCATGCCGACATCGACGTCGAGCTGATTAGCGACAGCCGTTCCATGTCGCTGGCCCGCTTCGAGGCGGATCTGGCCCTGCGTCTGGCCCGTCCCGCCGATGGCGACGTAAAGGCGCTGCGGCTGGCGACGCTGACGTTCGGGCTTTACGCCAACGACGCCTGGCGGCAAAGGCTGGCGGATGGAGAGCCTCCCTGTTTCGTCGGCTTCGACGAAGGCAACGCCCATATTCCCGAGGCGGCATGGCTGGCCCGCCGTTTTCCCCAGGCCAGACTGACGTTCCGCGTCAGCAATCATCTGGCGCAACGGGACGCCGTGGCGGCGGGCATGGGGATCGCCGTGCTGCCGCGTTTCCTGGCCGAACCGGCATTGCGGCGCTGGGATGGCCCCGATCCGCCGCCTGACCGAGAATTATGGATGCTGTGGCGACCAGATGCCGCGCCGGGTTCGGCCACGCGCCTGCTGGCGGATTTTTTGCGAACGCTGTTCATGGAGCAAAAAGGGCGGTTCTGATCCATTTTCTTGCCTCCGGCAGTGGTTGGCCTATACTCGCCGGCCAGTTTCGTCCCTCATCCGAAGGCGCGTTTTCCATGAGCGATATTAAAAAAGTCGTCCTGGCCTATTCCGGTGGCCTGGATACCTCCATCATCCTCCGCTGGCTGCAGGACCAGTATCAGTGCGAAGTGGTGACCTTCACCGCCGACCTGGGCCAGGGCGAGGAATTGGAGCCGGCCCGCAAGAAGGCCGAGCTGCTGGGCATCAAGCCCGAGAACATCTTCATCGACGATCTGCGTGAAGAGTTCGTGCGCGACTTCGTGTTCCCCATGTTCCGCGCCAACGCGCTGTACGAGGGCGTGTACCTGCTGGGTACCTCCATCGCCCGTCCGCTGATCTCCAAGCGCCAGATCGAGATCGCCAATCAGGTCGGCGCCGACGCCGTGGCCCACGGCGCCACTGGCAAGGGCAACGATCAGGTGCGCTTCGAGCTGGGCTATTACGCCCTGAAGCCCGAGATCAAGGTGATCGCGCCCTGGCGTCTGTGGGAGCTGAACAGCCGCACCGCCCTGCTGGATTTCGCCGAAAAGCACCAGATTCCGATCGCCAAGGACAAGCGCGGCGAGGCTCCGTACTCCACCGACGCCAATCTGCTGCACATTTCCTATGAAGGTAAGGCACTGGAAGATCCGTGGGTCGAACCGAACGAAGACATGTTCACCCGTTCGGTCAGCCCGGAAAAGGCGCCGAACACCCCGACCTATGTCGAGATCGAATTCGAAAAGGGCAATGCCGTCGCCATCGACGGCGTGCGTTTGAGTCCGGCCGCTCTGCTGACCAAGCTGAACGAACTGGGCGGCGCCAACGGCATCGGTCGCCTGGATCTGGTGGAAAACCGTTTCGTCGGCATGAAGAGCCGCGGCGTCTACGAAACTCCCGGCGGTTCGGTGCTGATCGTGGCCCATCGCGCCATCGAGAGCCTGACCCTGGATCGCGGCGAAGCGCATCTGAAGGACGAACTGATGCCGCGTTACGCCGAGCTGATCTATAACGGCTTCTGGTGGAGCCCGGAGCGTCAGGCTATCCAGACCATGATCGACAAGGTCAGCGAAAACGTCGAAGGCACCGTGCGCCTGAAGCTGTACAAGGGCAATGTCACCGTGGTCGGCCGCAAGTCGTCCAAGTCGCTGTACCGTTTGGACTACGTCACCTTCGAGGCCGATTCGGTTTACAACCAGCGCGACGCCGAAGGCTTCATCAAGCTGAACGCCCTGCGCATGCGTCTGGCCAAGATGGCTCGCGGCTGAGGCCGCCGGTCTTTTTGATTCGAGAGGGCGGGTGCCGGAAGGCGCCCGCCCTTTGACTTTCAGGCAGTTGCCCGAAGGAGCGCTGCCCCGCATAATGCCGTGCAAGACAAGTCTTGGGGGAATGGGCGGTGTCTGAAGTCATTTTATCATCCTTGGCGGAAGCCGCGGCGGCTTTGGCGGGCACCGGCCTGTTCGGATCCCTGGGCGGAGCCATTGCCGAACAGGTTCTGGCCAAGGCCGCCCGCGAATCCCTGAAGGCCGGAGAGGTTCTGTTTCGCCAGGGCGAGGATGGCTCCTGCGCCTATGTGGTGGCCGGGGGCACGCTGGACGTTCTGGTCAATACAGGCCTGGGCGATGTTCACATGGCCGAGGTGGAGCGGAACCAGCTGGTGGGCGAGATCGCCGTTTTCGCCAATCTGCCCCGCAGCGCCACCGTGGTGGCCCGCACCAACGCCACCCTGTTGCGGCTGGAGCGGGAAGACGTGCTGTCGATCATCGCCGCCAATCCGGAAGCGGGCCGCGCCATCATCGCCGATCTGGGCCGCCGTCTGACCATGGTCAATCAGCCGCTGGCCTTCCTGTCGGTCGCCGCCCAGGTGCTGCGCCGTCCCGACAGCGACGCCGCCATGATCGAGCGTCTGACCGCCCAGGCGTCCGACCTGGGGCCGTTCGCCGTGTCGTTTCAGGAAATGGTGCGCGAAATCCAGGCCAAGCAGATGCGTTCCCAGGAAATGGCCATGGCGGCCCGCATCCAGCAATCCATTCTGCCGCGCCCGCTGGAAAGCCGGGCCGATCAGCCGTTCGCCATTCACGCCTTCATGCGCCCGACCCGCGAGGTGGGTGGCGACCTGTACGATTTCTTCGCCATCGATGACCGGCATCTGGCCTTTATCGTGGCCGATGTCTCGGGCAAAGGCGTTCCCGCTTCCCTGTTCATGGCCATGTTTTGCAGCATCGTTCGCGCTGTGGCCATGCCCGGGATGGATGTGGGGCAGATGCTGACCCGCGCCAACGCCCTGCTAGCCAAGGACAACGACGCCTGCATGTTCGTCACGGTGTTCTTCGCCGTTCTGAATATCGAGACGGGACGGGTGACCTACAGCAACGCCGGGCATAATCCGCCTTATCTGCTGCGGATCGACGGCAGCCGTAGCGAACTGGCCGCGCACGACATCGCCGTCGGCATTTTGGAAAACCGGGTCTATGCCACCCATAGCCTGGATTTGTCGCCGGGGGACCGTCTGTTCCTGTTCACCGACGGCGTCACCGAAGCGTTCTCGCCGACGCACGAACTGTTTGGCGAAGCCCGGCTGGAGGCTTTGCTGGACGCCATGCCGAAGGCAAGCGTCGGCGAGATGGTGGAGAAGGTGGTGACCGAAGTGGACGCCTTCGCCGCCGGCTTCGACCAGTCCGACGACATCACCTGTCTGGCCTTGGCTTACCGGGTCTAGGGCCTGCCGAGGCTAAGCTCTTTTGAAACCCATGACGAAACAGTTGGCTCCGTCCTGGCGGGTATAGCCCAGGCGATGGGCATAGTTGCGGATCAGGGTCAGGCCGCGCCCGCCGATGGTGGCGTTCTCGATGCCGTCGTTGTTGGCCGGTTCGGGGGCCGAGGTGGGATCGAACGGCAGTCCGTCGTCTTCGATACACAATGTGATTTCGTGGGCGGCGGCGGTCAGGATCAGGGTGATGGCATGGCCGTCGTGATCGGCATAGGCGTGAGTCACGACGTTGGCCAGTGCTTCCTCCAGGCACAGCCGCATGGCCGCCAGCGTCTTGGCGTCCAGGCCAAGGCTTGCGCCCTGGGCCGACAGCCAGTCGCCGGCGACGGCCAGATCGGCCAGACGGTTGCCGATGGTGAGAACCGGGGAGGTGCTGAACGAATCCAAGCGGGCGGCTCAGGCCAAGGCGGTTTCGGCTTCGGCGCGGTCGTGGGTGATCATCACCACGCCGTTGACGCCGCAAGTCTTCAGCACCTGCTCCACGGCCTCGCAGGGATCGAACAGCACCAGTCTGCCGCCCCGGCGGTTCAGCACCTTGGACGCCGACAGAATCGAGCGGATGCCGATGGAAGCGAGAAAGCCCACCTGCGACAGGTTCAGCAGAACCTTAGATTTTTCACCGGTGACGGCGGCGAATTGAACCTCGATGTCGCCGGTGCCCTTGGCGTCCAGATCGCCGGCCAAGTGAATTTCGGCGATACCCGAAAGCGTGGTTTCCACAAGCATCTTCATACTGAAATCCCCCTCATGCCCTTCTCCCGCCTCAGATAAAATAACAGCCGTCTTTGGCTTTCAAGCATCAGAACGATGATGCTGGCCGGAAGGATAGGTGCCGACAGTGAAACAGAAGCGGCTGCCGAAGGGTTCGGCCGCTTCGACCCAGATGCGCCCCAGATGATGCTCGACGATCTTTTTGCAGACCGCCAGACCGATGCCGGTGCCTTCGTACTGATCGCGGCTGTGCAGGCGCTGGAAAATACCAAAAACTCGCACGGTATCAGCGGGCGCGATGCCGATGCCGTTGTCTTCGACCACCACCACGGTTTCGCCGTCGCGGTCTTCGGCGCGGATGGCGATCTTGGCCGGGCGTTCGGGGGCGCGGAATTTCAAGGCGTTGGTGATCAGGTTCTGCAGCAGTCTGACCATTTCCGTGCGGTCGGCCCAGACCAGGGGCAGGTTGACATCGACGCTCAGGCTGGCTCCGGCTTCGTCGATGGCAGCCCGCAGGTTGAAGACCACTTCGGCGGCGATTTCCGTCAAGGCGGTGTCGGCCATGGGTTTGGTGATGCGGCCGATGCGGGCGTAATCCAGCACGTCGATGATCAAACGGTCCATGCGTTTGACGCCGTCGACGACGAAACGGATGAACTGGCGGCCTTCTTCATCCAGATGTTCGCCGTAATGACGCTCCAGCAGGGTGACGTAGCCGCTGATGGAGCGCAAAGGCTGGCGCAGGTCGTGGGATGTGACGTAGGCGAAAGCTTCCAACTCGGCGTTCGAGCGGGCCAGTTCTTCGGTTCGGCGGCGCAGGGTCCGCTCGGCGGCCAGACGTTCCGAGATGTCCTCCACCAGGGTCCAGGCATAGGTGCGGCCGTCGCTGCCCTTGATCAGCATGCCGTTCAGGCTGACCGATACCCTATGCCCGTCGCGGCGTATCAGTTCCTTCACATAGGGGCCGTTGCGGCGCTGCTCCATGAGGGTCTGCTTCTGCCGGCGGTCCTCTTCGCGGAAACGGGCGGGGGTCAGATCGGCCATGGTCATGGTGGTCAGGTCGTCGGCGGGATGGCCGACCATGGCGGAAAAAGCCGGGTTGACCTCGATAAAACGGTCGTCCAGGCTGCTCAACGCCATGCCGAAGGGCGACATGTCGAACATCGCCCGCAGCTTTTCCTCGCTATGGCCGTACATCCGCTCGAACTTCGACAGGATGATCCAGAACGCCACGCTGGCCAGCAGGCAGCAGACGACGCAGAACAGCGCGACCATGCCCACCGAACGCCACAAGGCCTGCGTCAGGCCCGATACGTCCCGTTCGATCACCAGGGCACCGACCTGCCGGTGGCTGGCATCGCTCAGGGGAACGGTGTCCAGCAGCAGCTTGCCGCCGTTATCGTCGGAATAGATCAGGTTGCCGGTTTTGTCCGGCTGCCATTGGTTCAGGTGGTGTGCGGCGGCGGCCGGCAGGGGACCGAGACCGTCGCCGTTCAAGACCCAGTGATCGAACTGATCCCATTGCGGCGGGCGTTTCAGCATGGTCATGCCGGCTTCCCAGTCCCGGCGGTGCAAAAGCGTCTTGTCGATCAGGATTTCGGTGCGCAGGTTCAGGTTGCGTTTGACCACCTCGGAAACGCCGTCGATCTCCATTCCCAGCTCCATGTAGCCCAACAGGCGTCCGTCCACCGTCCAGGGGGTCACGACCCGCAAGGTGAAGGTGCCGACGACCCCCAGTTCCACGCCCTGGCTGATGGCCTGGGTGCGCTCGGCTTCCTGCAGTGTGAAGCGGTCGATCACGTCGTCGGCGCGCTGGGGCATATGCACGCGCAGCAGCACCGTATGATCGGGGCGGATGAAGTAGAAGTGGGTGATCCGGCGTTCGGTCTTCAAGCGCTCGAACAAGGGGCCGGTCAAGCGCAGCAGGGCGGCCTTGTCCCGGGCGGCGAAGGCGTCGCGCAAGGCGTCGTTGCTTTGCAGGCCGGTCATCGTGGCGGCCAGCATCTCGGCATTGCGGTTCAGGACGCCGTAATAGGTCTTGATGGCGGCTTGGCGCAAAGTGGCGAGTTCGCTGCCGAGCCGTTCGTTTTGCCAGCGATAGGTGACGAGCACGAAAACGGAAAGCAAAAGAGCGACGGTGACCACGAACAGGCGGAGAACTTTCCGCTTCGGATCGTAGTTACCGGATGTGGTCACGGACAACCTCCATACGGGAGCGGCTTGCCCAACCCCCAGTTTTGTGACTATTGATACTATCACGGACGGCCCTGGCGGAAAGATCAGAATCCTGCCCTTCCGCCTTTTACCTCGCATGGCTAAAGGCGGCACGCTATCCTAAACGCCGTATGGCCGTTCTGGGGAAGTGGCAAAGGCCGTGTCGTCCATTCGCACATCGTTTCAGTCCATGCTCGACCGCGGGCACTTTCCGTCGCGCAAGGCGGTGATCTATCGCTCGGCGATCTGCGGCCTGGCTTTGCTGGGCACCGCCGTGACGGTGTTTTCCACTATGTCCGACGACATTCTGCTGTCGCCGGACGTCTGGCGTGGCGTGGAATGGATCGCCATGGCCGGCTTGTCGGCGGATCTGTTCTTGCAGGCGCTATACGCCGCCATGTTCCGCCATGCCGGAGAAACGGCTTTCGCCGCCTGGCGCCACCATCAGAGCGGGCTTTTCGGCGTGATCGACATTTTGGCGGTGGCGCCGCTGATCCTGGTCGAGCTGGAGACCTTGCCGGCTGAATGGCGGACCGTGTTCGGGGTCATGCGCTTTTTGAAGCTGGCCCGCTATTCTCCGGCGCTGGAAACGGTGGGATCGGTGCTGCGCCGGGAAAGCAGGCCTTTGCAGTCGGCCACCTTCATCATGGCGCTGCTGATGCTGAGCAGTTCGACTGCCTTGTTCCTGGTGGAGCGTCACGTCAATCCCCGCGCCTTCGGCAGCATCCCGCAGGCCATGTGGTGGAGCGTCGCCACCTTGACGACGCTGGGTTACGGCGACGTGGTGCCGATTTCCGGTCTGGGTAAGTTGTTGGGCGGCATGACGGCCTTGCTGGGCGTCGGCATGTTTGCCCTGCCGGCGTCCATCATGGCCACGGGATTCGCCGAGGAAGTGAAGCGCCGCGATTTTCTGTCGGTCTGGCATATGGTGGCCAAGGTGCCTTTCTTCGCCGGTCTGGACGCCGAGCAGATCGCCAGCATCACCTCCCTGCTGCGGGTGGTGTCGGCGGCGCCGGGCGACGTGCTGATGCGCGAAGGCGATATCGGCGACCGCATGTATTTTATCGTCACGGGATTGGTGTCGGTGGCGTTCGGGGGGCAATCGGTGGTGTTGAAGGACGGCGATTTTTTCGGCGAGATCGCCCTGCTGCGCAACAGCCTTCGCACCGCCACGGTGACGGCGCGCGGACGCTGCCAGCTTTTAAGTTTGGCGGTGCAGGACTTCCAGGATTTCATTTCGCGCAGCCCTCGCATCGCCGAAGCCATGGCCCGCACGGCGCAGCAGCGCCTGTCGGAGCAGGAACGCCTGGAAGACCCGGTTCTATGAAAGAGGATGGAGACTTGAGCGTCGGCATCGACGGACGCGACGTGCCGGTGCGTCTGAGGCGCAGTCGGCAGGCCCGCTCCATGTCGATCCGTCTCGATCCTCAGGATGGAGTGGTGTTGCTGGTGCTGCCCGACTTCGTCAGCATCGCCCAGGGCATGGTCTTCGTCTGTTCCAAAGCCGATTGGCTGCGCCAACGGATGGAGGCGCTGCCGCCGTCGCGTCCGTTCCATCCCGGCGGCAGCATTCCCTATTTGGGCAGCGAGCATCGTCTGGTGCATCGGCCCGATGCTCGGCGGGGCGTCTGGCGCGAAGACGGCGCCATTTTCGTCTCGGGCGGAGAGGCCTATTTCCAGCGCCGTCTGACCGATTGGCTGAAGGCCGGTGCCTTGGCCGAAATCACCAGACGTGCGCAACCCATGGCCCAATGCCTGCAATCCGAATTGGGCGGCCGCGCCTTGGGGCGCGTCACCCTGCGCGATACCCGCAGCCGCTGGGGCAGTTGCAGCAGCCGGGGCGACCTGTCCTTTTCGTGGCGGCTGATCCTGACGCCGCCGGACGTGCTGAACTACGTGGTGGCGCACGAAGCCGCCCATCTGGTGGAAATGAATCATTCTCCCGCCTTCTGGCGCATCGTCGAAAAGCTGGCGCCGGGGGCCCGCCTGTTTCGCGTATGGCTGAAGCGACATGGGGCGGAGTTGCACCGCATCGGCTGATCTGCCAAGGTCAGAGCTATGACTGAATTCCCTGCCGCCACGGAAGCGTCCGCCGCCAAGCGCCCGCCTCTGTACATGCTGATCGCCCTGACGGCGTTCGGCCCCATGTCCATCGATCTCTATCTTCCCTCCATGCCCGACCTGACGCGGGTGTTCCACGCCGAGATTTCGCGGGTGGAACTGACCCTGTCGGTCTTTCTGGTGGGTTTCGCCCTGGCTCAACTGGTTTACGGCCCGCTGTCGGACCGTTACGGCCGCCGCCCGGTCCTGCTGGTCGGGTTGGCGTTGTACAGCTTCGCCAGCCTGTTTTGTCTGACGGCGCAAAACGTCAACATGCTGATACTGGGGCGCTTCCTGCAATCGCTGGGCGCCTGCTGCGGTCCGGTTCTGAGCCGGGCCATCCTGCGCGACAGCTTCCCCCGCGAACGGGTGGCCCGGGTGATGGCGTCCTTGGCGACGGTGATGGCCCTGGCTCCGGCCATTGCCCCGCTGATCGGCGGCAATCTGCACGCCCTGTTCGGCTGGCAGGCCAATTTCGTCCTGCTGGTAGGGTTCGGCGCGTTGGTGTTTGGCATGACTTGGGGGCTGTTGCCGGAAACCAACCGCAACCTGAACCTTCAGGCCCTGCATCCTATGGCGCTGGTGGAAAATTATCTGAAGCTGCTGCGCGACCGGGTGTTTTTGGGCTACAGCCTGACGGTCAGCTTCTTTTTCGGGACCATGTTCAGCTTCATCTCCGGCTCGGCCTTCGTGATCATCGACGTCTTGAAGGTGCCGCCGGAACATTTCGGCTTCTGTTTCGGAGCGCCGGTTCTGGGCCTGATGGCCGGCAGCTTCGTTTCGGCCAAGCTGGCCCATAAGGTCGGGCTGGAGCGGATGGTGAAGATCGGCTGTCTGGTGGGAACCGGCTTCGGGCTTCTGATGTTTGGCGTCTCTCTGGCCGGCCTCGAAACCGTGGTCTCGGTGGTGGGGCCGGTGATCGGCATCTATGTCGCCGCCGGGCTGGTGCTGCCCAACAGCACCGCTTTGGCTATCGCCCCCCACGCCCGCATCGCCGGCAGCGCCTCGGCCCTGCTGGGATGTCTTCAGATGGGCATTGCCTCGCTGACCGGCTGGCTGGTGGGGCTGTTCCACGACGGCACCGGCCTGTCGATGGCGGGCATCATCGCCGCCAGCGTGGTTCTGGCGGCCATGTTCCGCTGGCTGGTCATCCCCCGAACATCTTGACGATGCCGTTCCACAGATCGTCCATGCTGTCGCCCGGCTTGATGACCGGCCCGCCGTTGGTGGAAACGGCTTGGCCGCTGTCTTCCTCGCCCGGTAGCGGTTCCGGCGACATGCCCGGCAGCGGCCGCACCGGCAGGCCCTTGTGGGCGGCCAGCATGACGTTGTGCCACAATTGCGCCGGCAGGCTGCCGCCGGTGATCTTTTTCATCGAGCTGTGGTCGTCGTTGCCCATCCACACGCCGGCCACGTAATCGGCCGAGAAGCCGATAAACCAGGCGTCGCGGAAGTCCTGGGCAGTACCGGTCTTGCCGGCGATGGGACGGTCGATGGTGGCGGCTTTGCCGGTGCCGGTTTCGACTACCGCCGTCAGCATGTCGGTCATCTCGCGCAGGTGATGCGGCGAAACCACCTGGCCGATGCCGCCGACCTGACGCAGATATATCTGCTGGCCCTGGGGGTCGTCGATTTCGCCGTAGCCATAGGGGAAGACGCCGTTGCCGGAGTTGGCGAAGGTGGCGTAGCCCGATGTCAGCTCCAGCAGGTTGACTTCGCTGGTGCCCAAGGCCAGGGACGCCTCGGGCCGCAGTTCCGAGGTGATGCCCAGGCGCTTGGCGACGGCGGCGACGTTGCGCGGCCCGACGTTCTCGATCAGGCGGACAGCGGCGACGTTGGACGATTTGGCCAGGGCTTGGCGCAGGGTGATGCCGCCTTCGTAGCGGTCATGCTCCTCGAAATTTCCGGGGCGGTATTTGCCGGTGACGATGGGAGAATCGTCGATGGTGCTTTCCGGTGTCCAGCCCTGCTCCATGGCGGTCAGATAGAGGAACGCCTTGAACGACGAACCCGGCTGGCGATAGCCTTGAATGGCGCGGTTGAACTGGCTGGCGGCATAGTCGCGGCCGCCGGCCAAGGCGCGGATGGCGCCGTCGGGACTCAGAATCACCATGGCGGCCTGACCGACATTGGCCTTGCCGCCCTTTTCGGCCAGGATCTTGTCCAGTTCCTGCTCGACCTTGCGCTGCAGGCCCATGTCCAAAGTGGTGTGGACCACCAGATCGCGACCTTCGTGGGTATAGGGTTCGACTTGATCGCGGACCCAATCGGCGAAATAGCGGCCGGTATGGCTGATCTGCTTGACGGTGGTCGGGCCGGTGCGCAGCGCCTCGTCCATCTGCGCCTGGGTGATGGCTCCGAAAGCCACCATGTTCAGCAGCACCTGCGTGGTGCGTTTGCGGCTCTGCTCCTGGTCGTTCTGCGGATTATAGCGCGACGGCGCCTTCAGCAGGCCGGCCAGCAGGGCCGACTGGTAAAGATTCAGGTTGCGGGCCGAGGTATCGAAATAGCGTTTCGACGCCGCGTCCACGCCCCAACTGCCGTTGCCCAGATAAACCCGGTTGAGATACAGGGTCAGGATCTGGTCCTTGGTGAATTTATGCTCCAGCCACAGAGCCAGCAGCAGTTCCTGAATCTTGCGCTTGGCGTTGCGTTCGGGGGTCAGGAACAGATTCTTGGCCAATTGCTGGGTCAGGGTCGAACCGCCCTGCACCACATGTCCGGCACGGAAATTGACGATGGTGGCGCGGGCCAAGCCGACCAGATCCAGGCCGAAATGGCTGTAAAAATGCCTGTCTTCGGTAGCCATCACCGCTTGCGGCAAGGTGGCGGGCATTTCGGCCAAGGGCAGCGGTTCGCCGTAGACGTCGCCGAAAGCGGCGATAGTCTGGCCGTCGGCCGACAGCAGGGTGATGCTTGGCTTGCGCGAGGTGGCGGTCAAGCTATCCAGGTCGGGCAGATCGTATGCGTAATAGGCGACCACGCCGCCGACGCCGATGGCTACCCACACGGCCAAACTGACACCCCAGCCCAGAATGCATCCCAGCCATTTGCGACCGCCGCCCTTGCCGGATTTGCGTCCGCCGCCGCCGTTACCGCCGCCGCCACTGTTTCCGCGGCCGTTGCCGCCGCCTTTCGCTTCGGCCTTGGGTTTGCGGGCGATCTTGGCGGGTTTGCGGGTGGCGGCATGGGACAGGGCGGGACGTTCGTCCGCCGTTTCGCCGCCCTGGCTCCACTTGGCGCGCGCGGGCGAGGCCTTGGTTTTGGCGGGCTTGGGGCGCTCCAGGGTGGGTTCCGCCCGCTCGTCCCCGTCGGAGATGCGGACGTACTCGCGCGGCGAGGCCGTGGAAACGGTCAGACGGTCATCGGGGGAGATGCGCAGGTCCGAAAAGGATTTGCCGGGTTTCTTGGGAGACATGGGCGGGCTTATAACATGGAAAGCGTCGGCGTAGCCATGCGCCTTGTTTGCGGCTAGAATGCGGCAAACTACCTGCTTCTATTTTTTTAAGGTGCGTCGGCCATGAGCGAGCTGATCCTGAGCTTAACTCCCGAAGTCAAAGCGCGGCTCGAAGCCCTGGCGGTCAAGCTGGAGCGGCCGGTCGGCGAGTGCCTGGAACAGGCGGTGATGGAGTTCTTGGACAACTGGGAAGATTATCTGCGCACCGTCGCGGCCCTGGATATCGAGGAAGAGCGTCCCATTTTGCGGGCGGTCAACGACTGATCCTCGGTTTCGTCGCTTTGTGAAAATTGCAACAAAACAAGTCTTTCAGCCATTGACCTTTCTTTCCTAATGTATGCAAATTCCACATATAATTTGTGGAATGCGTCGAGGAGGGAAAGATCATGGGTTCCTGGGGTATCGGCACCAAGATCGCCTCGGCGCTGGCGTTCATCGCCTTGATCACGGCGGCCGTGATGGCCGTGGTTTTCTCGGTCTACATGGACCGCATGGTCGATCAGAGCCAGACCCGCGAGCTGAACCGGCATTTCGAGCGATTCTCGGGCACTATCCGTGATAGCGCCGCCAGGGCTCAGGCGCTGGCCGTTCTGGCCGGATCGTTGCCGCCCGCCCGGCAGGCTTTGGCCCAGGGCGACCGGGACGGTCTGTCCGCCTTGTTCGGCGACGCCTTCAAGGCATTGCGCGAGTCTTACGGCATCGAGCAGTTCCAGTTCCACATTCCGCCCGCCACGTCGTTCCTGCGTCTGCATCAGCCGCAGAAGTTCGGCGACGATCTCAGTCAGATACGCGCCACCGTGGTGCAGGCCAACGCCAACCGTCAGCCGGTGCGCGGACTGGAGACCGGGCGGGCCGGTCTGGGCATTCGCGGCATCGTGCCGGTGGCCGAGGATGGTCGGCATTTGGGCACGGTGGAGTTCGGCCTAGCCTTGGGCAAGACGCTGCTCGACGACTTCAAGCGCGAGAACGGGGTCGATCTGGTGCTGCATCTGGCCGGAGACAAGGGCTTTCAGACGGCGGTTTCCACCACCGGCGATGATGGCCGTCTGACGGCGGATGAACTGACGCGGATCATGGGCGGCGAAACGCTGATTGACGATCAGTCGGCGGCGGACCTGTCGCTGGCGGTGCTGGGCCGGACCCTGACCGATTACAGCGGCAAGCCCATCGGCGTGCTGGAAATCAGCATGGACACCACCAGTTGGACGCTGCAACGCAATCACGCCCGCATGACCGCCATCGGATTGGGATTGGCCACGCTGGTGCTGGCCTCGGCCATGGGGGCGTTTCTGGCGCGCGGCATCTCGCAGCCGGTTCGGGTCATTACCCACGCCATGAACGCCTTTTCCCACGACGACTTCAGCGTCGAGATTCCCGCCACCGCCCGTCGTGACGAGGTCGGGCAGATGGCACAGGCGGTGTCGGTATTCCGCGACAACGCCCGCCGTCTGAAGGAAATGCAGATCGAGCAGGAAAAGATGATGGCTCGGTCGGCCAGCGAGCGCCGTGCCGCCGTGCTTTCGCTGGTGGACGAATTCGACCGCGATCTGTCGGACGTTCTGGGCAGCGTCACGTCGGGCGTCGAGAGCATGCGCGGTCTGGCCAGCCATCTGCGCCATGCGGCGGATTCCACCTGCGCCAAGGCGGAGCTGTCGGCCCAGCAATCCCAGGACAGTTCTCAGCAGCTGCGCGAGGTTGTCGGGCTGGCCGAAGCCCTGGCGGATTCGGTGGGGGTGATCTCGGGGCAGGTGGAGCGGTCGGGGGTGGTGGTGCAGCGGGCCGTCGACGAGGCTCATCAATCCGACGCCATGGTGCGCGGCCTGTCCGAAGCGGCGGCCCGTATCGGCGAGGTCATCGGCCTGATCACCGATATCGCGTCGCAGACCAATCTGCTGGCGCTCAACGCCACCATCGAAGCCGCCCGCGCCGGCGAGGCCGGCAAGGGCTTCGCCGTGGTGGCCGGCGAAGTGAAGAATCTGGCGAACCAGACGGCCAGGGCGACGGACGAGATTGCCAGCCAGATCAGCACCATCCAGCAGGCGACCGGCAAAGCGGTGGAAACCATCGCGGCCATCGGCGGCACGGTGGGCGAGATGGATGCCATCGCCGTGGAAATCCGCCATGCGGTGGAGAACCAGTCTGAAACCATCCGCCATGTGGCCGACCGCTTGGAGGTTGTCGCCTCTCACTCCGACGGCATCGCCGCCAGCGCCACCGAAATGGCACGCGCCGCCATCGAGAACGGCCGGGCGGCGGTCGAAGTGCATGGCGCCGCCGAAGTGCTGGACGGGCAGGCCCATCATCTGCGGCAGAACGCCGAGAAGTTCGTGGCCGAAGTCAGGAAAGGGTAACGGGGCAGGACGGGAAAACGGGGCGGGCCTCGTTTCAAGCCTATTCGATATACTCGCCCTGATAGACGCCCCAGAACTCGTCGCGACGCAGCCAGCCCTGCATGTTCTGGATTTCCACCTTGCAGAAGCTCTTGTCGCGAGGACAGGCCAGCAGGCGGACCACCACGTTGGTGTCCAGTTCGGCCAAGGCCACCGCCTTTTCATCGGGTTCGGCCTTCAGCCGTTTGCGGCCCTGGGTGATCACGGCCATGCGCCGGGCCGACAGCATGCTTTGATGCACCCAGCCCTCGGTGCCTTGCCAGTCGCGGATCTTGCGCCAGGTTTCGAACTCGGCGATGACTTCGACCGGCAGATCGCGACGGGTATAGATCCAGTCCAGGGGATAACGCACGCCGGGGCCGGTGCGCAGGTTGACTTCGTCGGACCGCAGCGAGACGAACCGCGGCAACGGCAGGCCGCTGGTTTCGGCGGCGCGCAAATCCTGCGCCGTGGCGAGGATTCCCAGCAACGCCAGACCCAGCAGCGGGCCGATGGAACGAAAAGGTCGCGTCGTGCGGATAATAATCGAAGCCCCACCCGGTTTGAGAAACGCGTGCCCGCGCAATCCTATGTTCTTAGATATGTTCTTAACAAAAGCTTGTGCCAGCAGCTTTGTCCACGGTCAAGCCGCCCTGTCTTGGATACGCCACTGGACAAGCGCTCTGGCTCTTGATACAGGCTTGAATCTAAGAAGAATGTCCAGAAAGATAACAGGATCAAAATAGGGAGAGACCGCATGCCATCCAAGAAGCCTCTCGTGGTCGTGACCCGGAAGCTGCCCGATCCCATCGAAACCCGGATGATGGAGCTGTTCGACGCCCGGCTGAACGTCGACGACCGCCCCATGACCAAGACGGAGCTGATCGAGGCGGTGAAGGTGGCCGATGTGCTGGTGCCGACCGTGACCGATCGCATTGATGCCGGCGTTCTGGCCCAGGCCGGTCCGAATCTTCGTCTGATCGCCAATTTCGGCGCCGGCGTCGATCATATCGATTTGGCGACCGCCCGCCAGCGCGGCATCACCGTCACCAACACGCCCGACGTGCTGACCGAAGACACCGCCGACATGGCCATGGCGCTGATTCTGTCGGTATCGCGCCGGGTTTCCGAAGGCGAACGTCTGGTGCGTTCCAACAAGTGGGAAGGCTGGGGGCCGACCTTCATGCTGGGCCATCGCATTTGGGGCAAGCGTTTGGGCATCATTGGCATGGGGCGTATCGGCCAGGCCGTGGCGCGCCGGGCCAAGGGCTTCGGTCTGTCGATCCACTATCACAACCGCAAGCGGCTGCATCCCGAGACCGAGACCGAGCTTGAGGCCACCTATTGGGAAAGCCTGGACCAGATGATGGCCCGCATGGACGTCATCTCGGTGCATTGCCCGCACACTCCGGCCACCTATCACCTGCTGTCGGCCCGCCGCCTGAAGCTGATGCAGCCGCACGCCTATCTGATCAACACTGCCCGGGGCGAGGTGATCGACGAGAACGCGCTGACCCGCATGCTGCAGAAAAAGGAAATCGCCGGCGCCGGTCTGGACGTGTTCGAACACGAACCGGCGGTCAATCCCAAGCTTCTGGAGCTGGACAACGTGGTGTTGCTTCCCCATCTGGGATCCAACACCATCGAAGGCCGCGTCGATATGGGCGAGAAGGTGCTGATCAACATCAAGACCCACGCCGACGGACATAATCCGCCGGACCGGGTGTTGGCCAGCATGCTGTAATCCTCTTGGCCGCCTTCGGGCGGCCAAGTCGTTTTCGGGGGAAGAGGGGCGTTTCCAGGATGAGAGTTGCTCTTCCCCTGTTTGCCGCCGATCCCCTGGCGGCGTTTGCCCCCTTTGCCGCCGATCCGTTCGCCCTGTTGCTGGACGGCGCCGCCGAGCCGCAGGGGCGGGGGCGCTATAGCTATCTGTGCGTTCGCCCGCGCCAAGTCCTGCGGGGTGGTGATGCTCCGTTCCGGCGATTGGCCGAGGCTTTGGGAGCAAAGCGGGAGCCGTTGCCGGGCTTGCCGCCGTTTCAGGGCGGTGCCGCCGGGCTGTTCGCCTATGATCTGGGCTGGCAAGTGGAGCGTCTGCCGGAGCACCAGCCCGACGATCTGGGCCTGCCGCGTCTGGCGGTGGGGCTGTTCGACTGCATCGCCGTCTGGGATCATGCCGAGGGGCGGGCTTGGGTGGTCGGTCCGCCGGATCAGGCGGAAGCCTTGAAGGCGGAACTGGAGGGGGCTTCCGGCTTGCCGCCGCTGGATTGGAGCCTGACCGCTCGCTTTACGCCCGATCAGAGCCCTGCCGATTATCGGGCGGCGATCCGGCGGGTCATCGACTACATCCATGCCGGAGATATCTTCCAGGCCAATCTGTCTCAGCGCTTCCAGGCCGATCTGCCCGACGGCCTGTCGCCTTTCATGCTGTATCGCCGTCTGCGGGCTTTGTCGCCGGCGCCTTTCGCCGCCTATCTGGGATTGGCCGGCGATGCTCTGCTGTCGGCTTCGCCTGAGCGTTTCCTGGCGCTGGACGGCCAGGGGCGGGTCGAGGCCCGTCCCATCAAGGGAACGAGGCCGCGCGGAGGCTCCGCCGGAGAAGATTTTTTTTGGGCTGAGCAACTGCGGAATTCGGAGAAAGATCGCGCCGAGAACCTGATGATCGTCGATCTGATGCGCAATGATCTTTCTCGGGTCTGTTCGATCGGCAGCGTGCGCGTGCCAGAATTGTTCACGGTCGAGCGCTTCGCCTCGGTCCATCATCTGGTCTCGGCGGTCGAGGGTGCCTTGCGCCCCGGCCTGACGGCCTGCGATCTTCTGGCCGCCACTTTCCCGCCCGGCTCGATCACCGGCGCTCCCAAGGTGCGGGCCATGGAGATCATCGCCGAACTGGAGCCGGTCCGGCGCGGTCCGGTGTTCGGCGCCGTCGGCTGGATCGGCTGGGACGGCCGCATGGACGCCAATGTCGCCATCCGCACCATGACCATCGCCAAAGGCAAGGTGGCGGTGCGGGCCGGCGGCGGCATCGTTGCGGAGTCCGATCCTTTGGCCGAATATGAGGAAACGTTGCTGAAGGCGGGGGCCATGCTGCGCAGTTTGGAGGGCAAGCGATGACCAAGGGGATTTTGTGGCTGAACGGGCAATTCCTATCGCCGGACGAGGCGAGGATCGATCCCGCCGACCGGGGGTTCACGTTGGCCGACGGCCTGTTCGAGACGCTGCGGGCGGCGGGCGGCAAGGTGCTGCGTCTGCCGGCTCATCTGGCCCGACTGCATGCCGGGGCGAAGATGTTCGGTCTGACGCTTCCCTGCGCCGACGACGAGATCGCCAAGGCCATGTCCGCCTTGTTGGACCGCAACGGCTTGTCCGACGCCGTGCTGCGCCTGACCTTGACCCGTGGCGTCGGCCCCCGTGGCCTGCTGCCGCCGTCCGAGCAAAAACCGACCCTGCTGCTGACCGTCGCCCCGGCGGCCGCTTCGTCTGGTCCGGTCAAGGCCATCATCGCCACCGTCACGCGGCGCAACGAGTTTTCGCCGGCCAGCCGCTTCAAGACCTTGAACTATCTCGACAACGTGATGGCGCGCAAGGAGGCGGCGGACAAGGGCGCCGACGACGCCCTGCTGCTGAACAGCCAGGGAAAATTGGTGGAAAGCACCATTGCTAATCTGTTCGTGGTGACGGAAGGAGACGTTCTGACGCCTCCAGTGTCCGACGGAGCTTTGCCCGGCGTCATGCGCGGCGACGTCATGGACCGCTTGGGTGCGGCGACGGCGTCCATCAAACCCGGCGATCTGGTCGAGGCTTCGGAAGCCTTTTTGACCAACGCCACCGGCATTCGGGCGCTGATTTCCGTTGATGGGAAGGCGATCGGCAATGGGGAGGAAGGGCCGGTGACGGCAAGGCTGAGGGCGTCCCTTTAGCATTTGCCCCTAGACGAACACCAGCGCCCCATCTTTCGAGGCGTCGGTCAGGAACGTCACCAGACCGCCGGGGGCGATCTCGACGTCCGGGCGAAGCTGGCTGAAATCCAGGCCCAGGGCTTTCAGCCCCATTTCGCAGACCATCACCTGGCCGCCCAGCATGACGCAGGCCGACAGCAATTCCTCGAACCCGCCCAGGCCTTTGGCCCTCAGAGCGGCGTCGGCTTCCAGGGGCGGCAAGGCGTTTTCGCCGGAAAGCAGATGCCGCCAGCCGGGGCCGCCCTCGTCCTCGGCCAGCAGGGCGCGGGCGGCGCCCATGGTGAAAAACAGGGTGGCGGGCTTGTTCACGGCCAGGGCGGCGGCGGCCATGGCCAGGGCGTAATGCACCTTGTCGAAGCTGCCCGAGAACAGCACCAGCGACAATTTGTCGGGGTGAGTGTCAGCCACAGACGCGCTCCGTCCCGCCCGAGGCATGATGGCTCAGGTCGTGGATGCTGGGATGCCCGCCGCACAGCGGACAGGCGGGGTCGGGCTTCAGCCGCACTTTGCGGAAGGTGGTGGACAGGGTGTCGACGATCAGCAGCGAGCCGGACAGGCTCTCCCCGATGCCCAGCAGCTCCTTGCAGACTTCGACCGCCTGCAGGCTGCCCATGACACCGGCCATGGCTCCCAGCACGCCGGACTGGGCGCAGGACGGCATGTCTTCATCCGCCGGCAGGTTGGGATACAGACAGCGGTAACAGGGGCCGCCGGTCTTGAAGGTGGACAATTGGCCGTCGAAACGCAGGACGGCCGCGGAGACCAAAGTCTTGCCGGCCAGACGGGCGGCGTCGTTGACCAGCAGGCGCGTGGGGAAGTTGTCCGAGCCATCGGCCACCAGATCGTATTGGCCGACGATTTCGGCGGCGTTGGAGGCGTTCAGGCGCAAGCCGTGCTGGACGACGCGGACGTCGGGATTGATCTGAGCAACGGCGGCGGCGGCGCTGGCCGCCTTGGACCCGCCGACCGAAGCGGTGCCGTGAATGATCTGCCGTTGCAGGTTGGTGAGGTCCACCGCGTCGTCGTCGATGACGCCGATGCACCCCACTCCTGCGGCGGCGAGATAAAGGATCAGCGGGGAGCCCAAGCCTCCCGCGCCGATCACCAGAACCTTTGCCCCAAGCAGGCGGGCCTGACCGGCGCCGCCCACTTCGGGCAGGATGATGTGGCGGGCATAGCGCCGGATTTGTTCTTCCGAAAAGTCCATGCCCTATTGTTTACGCGATCCCTTCGAACAAAGCAGTCGAAAGATAGCGTTCGGCGAAAGACGGGATGATGGCGACGATCAGCTTGCCGGCGTTCTCAGGGCGGGCGCCCAGTTCCAGCGCGGCGGCGAGGGCGGCGCCCGACGAGATGCCGACCGGAACGCCGTCCAGGCGGGCGGCCTTGCGGGCGGTGGCGAAGGCGGTTTCGTTGCTGATCTGCAGGATTTCGTCGATCACCGAGCGGTCCAGGTTGCCCGGCACGAAGCCCGGGCCGATGCCCTGGATCTTGTGCGGGCCAGGAGCGCCGCCCGACAGCACCGGGCTGTCTTCGGGTTCGACGGCGACGATCTGCACGCCCGGCTTGCGCTGCTTCAGCACCTTGCCGATGCCGGAAACGGTGCCGCCGGTGCCGACGCCGGCGACGACGATGTCAACCTTGCCCTCGGTGTCGGCCCAGATTTCCTCGGCGGTGGTGGCGACATGGACGGCCGGGTTGGCGGGATTCTCGAACTGCTGCAGGATGATGGCGTTGGGGATTTCCTTGGTCAGTTCCTCGGCGCGCTTGACGGCGCCGGTCATGCCCTTGGCCGCCGGAGTCAGTTCCAGCTCGGCGCCCAGCAGGGCCAGCATCTTGCGCCGCTCGATGGACATGCTCTCCGGCATGGTCAGAATCAGGCGATAGCCCTTGGCGGCGGCGACGAAAGCCAGGGCGATGCCGGTGTTGCCCGAGGTCGGTTCGATGATGACCGAGCCGGGCTTCAGCTTGCCCGAGGCCTCGGCGGCTTCGATCATGGCCAGACCGATGCGGTCCTTGACCGAGGCCAACGGATTGAAGAACTCCAGCTTGCCGACGATATCGGCCTTGACGCCGGCTTCGGCCGCCAGCTTCTTCAGGCGCACCAGCGGGGTGGAGCCGATGGTGTCGATGATGCTGTCGTAGATGCGACCGCGGAACGTTGCCTTGCTCATAATTTACCTCGCCAAAGGTGTAGTTTGTTGAATTTCACACTTGATGAGTATTTAATACTCATCCGTGCGGATTTCAAATCGTAAAATCCATCTTCTGGGTGACTTCGCTGACGATGCCGCCCTGATAGGCCTTCATGCACAGTTCGTCGATCGAGATCCCGTCCAGCTTGCGCATCAGCTCTTCCTGCATGTCGGTCCACATGGGACGGATGACCTGCAGGCCCAGTTCCGAGCTCGGCAACTCCTCGGGGGCTTCCTCGGTAATTTCCAGACTGCGCACCACGCGGACGATCTCGCCCACCGAGATGCGGCGGCGTTCCCGGGCCAGACGGTAGCCGCCCTTGGGGCCGCGCACGCCGGTCAGTATACCCGAACGCACCAGTTGTTGCAGGGTCTGTTCCAGATAACGCCGGGGGATGCCTTGACGGCGGGTGATTTCGCGGCTTTGCACCGGTTCGCCGCCGGCGTGATAGGCGATGTCGAGCACCGCTTCGATGGCGAACAGCATTTTCTTGGAGGGGCGGAGCATCTCTATTCTTCCTACTTCACAAGACCGGTTGAACCGAAACCGCCCTCGCCGCGGGCCGTCTCGGGGAGTTCGTCGCATTCGCGCCACTGTGCCCGCACCACCGGGGCCACCACCATCTGGGCGATGCGCATGCCGCGCGTGATGGTGAAGGGTTCGTGTCCGTGGTTGATCAGGATGACTTTGATCTCGCCGCGATAGTCGGCGTCGATGGTGCCGGGGCTGTTGAGCACGGTGACGGCATGTTTCGCCGCCAGACCCGAGCGCGGACGCACCTGCGCCTCGAAATCCTCGGGCAGGGCGATGGACAGGCCGGTGGGAACCAGGGCTTTGGCGCCGGGGGGCAACACCAGATCGGCCTCGACGGCGGCGGGCAGATCGAGCCCGGCGGCATGAGCCGTCTCATAGGCCGGAAGCGGCAGGTCGGCTCCGTGGGGAAGGCGGCGCACGCTGACGGGAACGGTCTTGCTCATCACTTGTCCTTGGCAGAAATCAGGGTGGCGATATGGGCGGCCAGACGGCGGGCGACTTCGTCCTTGGGCAGGCGGGGCCAGCTTTCCGCGCCTTGGGCGGAGATCAGATGCACGGCATTGGCGTCGCCGCCGAAAGTGCCGCTGGATGGGGAAACGTCGTTGGCGACGATCAGATCGCAGCCTTTGCGTGCGCGCTTGGCGGCGGCATGCTCGATCAGCTTTTCTGTCTCGGCGGCGAAACCGACCACCAGCGCCGGACGCTGCGGGCCGGCGGCGGAGAGGGCGGCGAGAATGTCGGGGTTGGCGGCCAATTCGATGGTGGGCGGCGGAGCGCCCGCTTCCTTTTTGCGCTTTTCAGCGGCGGCGTTGACCACCTGCCAGTCGGCCACAGCGGCAGCGCAGACGGCGATGTCGGCCGGCAGCGCCCGGCCACAGGCCTCCAGCATCTGGACGGCGGTTTCCACTTTAACGACGTTCACGCCTTTGGGATCGGGAAGCACGACGGGGCCGCTGATCAGAGTGACCTTGGCGCCCAAGGCGGCCAGGGCGGCGGCGATGGCGTGTCCCTGCTTGCCCGATGACCGGTTGGCGATGAAGCGCACGGGGTCGATGGGCTCGTGGGTCGGACCGCTGGTGACGACGGCCTTTTTGCCGGACAGGGGGCCGGCGGCGGGGCACAGGGCCTCTTCAATGGCGGCGATGATGTCGGGAACTTCGGCCATGCGGCCGTCGCCGATTTCGCCGCAGGCCAGATCGCCGGCAGCGGGGCCGACCTGCAACACGCCGCGCGAGCGCAGGGTGGCGATGTTGGCCTGGGTGGCCGGATGGCGCCACATGAAGACGTTCATGGTCGGAGCCACCAGGATCGGCTTGTCCGAGGCCAGCAGCAAAGTCGAGGCGAGATCGTCGGCAAGGCCGGCGGCCATCTTGGCCAGAAGATCGGCGCTGGCGGGAGCGACCACCACCAAGTCGGCCTCCCGGGTCAATTGGATGTGGCTCATGCCGGCGTCGTCGGTCAACGAAAACAGATCGTCGTGGACCTTTTCACCCGACAGCGCCGATACCGCCAGCGGCGTGATGAACTGAGCGCCGCCCTTGGTCAGCACGGCGCCGACGGACACGCCCTTGTCTTGCAGGCGACGAATCAGTTCCAGAGATTTATAGGCGGCGACACCTCCGGAAATGACGAGAAGAATCCGACGGCCGGCGATGCTCACGGTGAATTCTCCACATATTACGCTATGCTGGATGTGCAAATTATATGTGATTGCCACTCTCGGCAAGTGAAATGCTGAGGGCATTCCGGCGCGCGGATGGGATTCTTGACGGGCCTATGAAGACAGGCTGCTGACGGCGTCGCCGCCCGGGGCGAAACAGACGGCGATTAGGGGGCCGCCGAAACCACAGCCGGCGTCCAGGGTCAAGGTATAGGCGGTTTCCTGTACCCCGCCATGGCGGCGATCATAGCCGCGCACGATGCGCTTATAGGTTTCGTAAGGAGTATCGATGGCTGGGAAGGTGGCTCCACCCCACCAGAAGCTGTCGCTTTGGGCCAGCAGCGGGCGCTGGGGATCCAGACCGGAATGGACGAACAGCAGCGACTGGTCTTCGGTGAAAGCGGCGTGGCGCAGCACGCTCATCAGGGCGATATGGCCGTCGAAATTGCGGATGTGCTGGCGTAGCTGGCTGGTCCACTTGGTTAGGGACAGAATGCCGTCGCGGGCCGCCAGCAGGGCGTCGTCGACGCGGGCGCCATAGGCGGCGATGGTCGGTTCGATGCCCTGGCCGACCATCCATTGCAGCACCTGCGGCGGACTGGGGGCGAACTGGAGTTGCAGCAGCTTCTGCCACATTTCTTCCTGACCGCCGCGCAAATAGACGATGTCGGCGCAATCGACGCCGGGCCGCGCCAGCAGGGCGCGGCGGAACAGCAGCAATTCATCGATGGTTTCGCGGATGGCTTGGCCGTGGCCGGAATAATTGCCCAGATAAACGATCTGGTCGCCGGGCTGGAAATGTTGGGCCAATTGGCGGTGCAGCGCGGACAGATGATCGATCTGCCCGTGAATGGCGGGGATGGCCCAGATACGGGCATCGGCGCGCAGTGTCGCGAAAAGGTCCTGTTCCGACATGCCGCCGACGCGCTCCCCCCAGAAGGATCAGGTGAGGCGGCGCGAGCTCCCCAGCCTGCGCCGCCGTTTCCTTACCTTAAGCGGCGTCGAGCAGCTTTTCCAGCTTTTGCGTAGCCTGCTCGGGTTCAATCCGCTCGACGGCGGCCAGTTCGCTGGCCAGACGCTCCAGGGCGGCCTCGTAAATCTGACGTTCGCTATAGGACTGATCGGGCTGGTTGGCGTTGCGATGCAGGTCGCGCACCACTTCGGCGATGGCCATGGGATCGCCGGAATTGATTTTGGCCTCGTATTCCTGGGCGCGGCGGCTCCACATGGCGCGCTTGATCTTGCTGCGGCTGGCCAGGGTGTTGAGGGCGGCGTCCATGACCGTGGGGGTCGAAAGCTTGCGCAGGCCGGAATTTTTGGCCTTCGGCACGGGAACGCGCAAGGTCATGCGGTCGCGGTCGAAGGTGATGACGAACAGCTCAAGCTCATGCCCGGCGATCTGCTGCTTCTCGATAGCGGCAACCTTTCCCACGCCATGGGTGGGATAGACCACGTAATCGCCTTCATTGAACGAGTTGATGACCTGCATGTTCTTCGCATCCCTCACAAACGCAGTCCCCCTCGGCGCAGGCAGCAAAAAAGCTGCGCACCGGCCGCGTTTAGCGGTCGATTCGGAAACTGCAATCCTGTTGCCTTTTGTGGCCTCGTAAGGCCTGTCGGCCAGCCGCAAGGGCGGCCCGTCATCCGCAGACATAAATCGGCGGAGTGCTTCTTATAGCACAGCGGGGTTGTTACGAACAGAACAAAACCGAGTCAAATGCCCCTTATTTTAAAAGGGAAAAGGCCCGTCTTCGCGAGAAGACGGGCCTTTGATCCAAGCGCGGCTGGGAAGCCGTTTCGAATCAGCGCTTTGCCGGATTGGGGCTGAGCTGGGCGGCTTTGCCGCTCTCGTTCTTGGCGGCTTCCGCGCCCGGCAGGGGCTCCAACTTCTTAGTGATGTTCGGCCATTCTCCCGCGTACTTACGGTTGATCTCGGCCCAGTCGGCGGCCTTTGACTCGGTATCGGGAAAAATCGCTTCGGCGGGGCATTCGGGCTCACAGACGCCGCAATCGATACACTCGTCCGGGTTGATCACCAGGAAATTCTCGCCTTCGTAGAAGCAGTCGACGGGGCACACTTCGACGCAATCGGTGAATTTGCACTTGATGCAGTTCTCGGTGACGACGTAAGCCATGATGATCTCCCAACAATGGACGCTGCGCAGAATGGGTGGGGCCGGATGGCCACCGATCAGGGCGCGTCGAATCTCGTGCTTGTGCCTAGCATAGCCCGTGACCACGGGCAACCCCATGCCCAAAAGGGATATGCTTATTCCGGGGCCGGAAGATCGGGGGGAGGCAATTCCTCGTACAGAGTCCGCGCCTCGGGAGCCGGGCCGCGCCGGGTGCCCAAGCCGACGATTTTCACCCGCCGCCAGCGCCGTCCCAAATAGAAGACCACCTCGTCTCCGGTTTTTACGGCGACGCTGGTCTTGCTCACGCCTTGGCTGTTCAGGCGCACTTCGCCGCTCTCGATCAATCCTTGCGCCATGCTGCGGGATTTCAGGAAGCGGGCGAACCACAGCCATTTGTCCAGGCGTAATCCGTCCATGGCCTATCTCCGCGACAAGTGCTTCAGGGCGGCGAAGGGCGAAGCCTCGGCGTCCCGCTTGGGCTTGCGTCCGTGGGGGCGGCGTTCCTTGGGCTGATGGTGGGGGCCGGCTTTTTTCGTCCAGGCGAATTTTCCCTCTCCAATGGCTTGATAGCCCAGGGCCGTCAGCAACGGAGGCAGGGCGGCGGCGTTCAGGCCCAAAAAGGATCCGGCGTCGGCGGGAAGAGAGAATTCTCCCTGGCGGGCCAATCCGCGCAAAACGGCGGCAAGGCGTTCCAGCATGTCGGTGCGCACGGCCATGCCGCCCACAACACGAAAGCCGATCGCTTCATAGAAAGCGCGGGGAACGTCCTTGTCCAAGGCGACGGCGGCGCGCCCTGGCGGCGGCGGCGCGATGGCCGTCCGTTCCCGGCTGACGCACCACAACAGGGCGCGCAAAGCTTGGGCGGCGGGTTTCAGCATGTCGGGCAGGAACAGGCTTTCCACCCCCAGCCGCACGCCCAGCCGGGCCAGCGTCTTGCGGTCCTCATCCGACAAAGCCCGCACCAGGGACACCGCGCCGCCGCGGGGCATGGAGCCGAGATTCTCGGCCAGCTGATAGACCAGACCGCGGGCCGGGCCGGACAGATCGGCGTCCCGCGCCGTGACCAGCGGTCGGGCGGCGCGGGCGATGAAGCTGGTCAGCCACAGGCTGAGACGGTGGTGCAGCGCCTCGCGGGCGGCGGTCTCGATCAGGTCCGAAGGCAACAGGGCGACAGTGGGCTTCAGAACCTCGGAACCGGCGGCCAGTTTGGCCACGGCGGCGTCCTGCCACAGAATAAAACCCTGCTGGTCCAGGCTGAAGGCGTCGTCGGGTTCGGAGGCGACCTTGGCCACGCGGCTGGCGATCTCGCCGCGCAAGGCCCGTTGCGCCGCCGAGGAGACGGCGCGGGCGGCCTGTCCGCTCTCGGCGGCGTCGGCCTGAAAGCGGAAACCGTCCAGACGTCCGACGAAATGGCCTTCCACCAGCACACCGCCGTCGCGGGCGACGGCGGAAACCAATTCGTCGTTGTCTTTCAGGCGGCGGACCAGCATGGCCGTGCGGCGGTCGACGAAGCGTTGGGTCAGGCGTTCGTGCAGGGCGTCGGACAGCCGGTCCTCCAAGGCGCGGGTGCGTTCCTGCCAGCCCAAGGGGTCGTTCACCCAGTCGCTGCGATGGCTGATGTAGGTCCAGGTGCGGACGTTGGCGATGCGGGTGATCAGGGTGTCCATGTCGCCGTCGGTACGGTCCAGGCGCTTGACCTGGGCATCCAGCCAGTCGGCGGGAATCCGGCCCGCCTTGTCGGTCAGATGGCGGAAGATGGCTCCCAACAGGCGGCTGTGCTGCTCGGCCAGACTTTTGCGGAAGTCGGGCACCTGGCAGACGTCCCACAACAGGCGGACCCGGTCGGGATGCCTCACCCGCTCCATCAGCTCGGTGTCGCGGGCCAAAGCCTGCAGGACCAGCTGATCGTCGGCTTCCCTTGCGCGGGCCAGGCCGGGGTGATCGGGCAGCCGGTTCAGCGACCCCAGCAGCGCCTCGACCGACGTGAAGCGCAAATCGGCACTGCGCCATTGCAGACGCTTCAACGCCGGGAACGTATGGCTTTCCACGGCGGCGACGATGTCTTCGTCAATGCCGCCGATATCGCCGGTGGTGCCGAAGGTGCCGTCGTTCATGTGGCGTCCGGCGCGTCCGGCGATCTGTGCCACTTCCGAAGCGTCCAGATGCCGGGGCGAGCGGCCGTCGAATTTGCGCATGGCGGCGAAGGCCACATGATCGACGTCCATGTTCAAACCCATGCCGATGGCGTCGGTGGCCACCAGATAATCGACTTCTCCGGCCTGATAGAGGCCGACCTGGGCGTTGCGGGTGCGGGGGCTGAGGGCGCCCAGCACCACCGCTGCACCGCCGCGCTGGCGGCGCACCAGTTCGGCGATGGCGTAAACCTCCTGGGCGGAAAAGGCGACGATGGCCGAGCGAGCGGGCAGGCGGGTCAGTTTGCGCGGGCCGGTATAGGAAAGTTGCGAGAAACGGGGACGGGCGATGAATTCCGCGCCGGGCACCAGCTTGCGGATCAGCGGCTTGATGGTTTCGGCGCCCAGGAACATGGTTTCCGATAGTCCTCGCGCATGCAGCAGGCGGTCGGTGAAGACATGGCCGCGGTCGGGGTCGGCGCACAGTTGAATTTCATCCACCGCCATGAAATCCACCCGGCGGTCCAACGGCATGCTTTCCACCGTGCAGATGAACCATTTCGGGTGGGGCGGGATGATTTTTTCTTCGCCGGTCAGCAAAGCCACGGTGCCGGCGCCTTTCAGCCGGGCGATGCGGTCATAGTTTTCCCGGGCCAGCAGGCGCAGGGGGAAGCCGATCATGCCTGAGGCATGCCCGAGCATGCGCTCCAGCGCCAGATGGGTTTTTCCGGTATTGGTGGGGCCGAGAACGGCGACGACCCGGGAAGCCTGCTGCGACATGCCTAAAAGATCGGGGCCGGGGCGGGATGCGGCAAGGATATTTTGTGCCGCGCCGTCGTGGTTCCACAAAAAAACCAGGCCGGGTTCGCGAAAACCCGGCCTGGCTCATTGCAAGCGAAGATGATTACTGAGCCGCGCGGGCTTTCACCTCACCGCGAGAGCGGGCGGCATAATCCTTCAGCTGACGCGACATGTTGTCGAAGGATTCGCGCAGAGCGACGAAGATATCCTCGTTGACATGAGCATCTTTGGGATCGCGCTTGACCACCAGCTCGGTGCCGGGAACGGTCAAGTTGATGCTGATATGGAAGGGTTGCCCTTTCAGATGCAGGTTGCTGGTGTTGCGGTGATGCGTCTCGATCACCACGCGACACGAGGTGATACGGTCGCACAGCTGTTCCAGCTTGGCCGCTTTTTCACGAATACGCTCTTCGACGGCATCGGAATGATCCAGGCCGTGGAACGTGATCTGCAAGGGAATCTGCATGAACATCTCCGTCAAATACCTTCGTCCCTTCTGTGCGCAGCCGGCATAAGGAGCCAGGAGACGGATCGGCCATCGTTCTCAATTTCGGCCGATTCCCGTGCGCGCGGGGGCGATAACCATACTCTTCGACGGGGGAAGTGCAACGGGCCGTCGAAACCTCTCGAATTTCCCAAACCGGGCAGGGACTTGCGCCGGCGGCTGCTTTCCCTCATATCCTGCGGGCGAACGATGAACCCAACCGGATCGACTCATAAGGTTACTCTTCTCATGGCCGAAGAAAAGCTAAGTTTTCAGGCCGAGGTCAGCAAACTGCTCGATCTCGTCGTACACTCGCTCTACTCGAACAAGGAAATCTTCCTGCGCGAGCTGGTGTCCAACGCCTCGGACGCTTGCGACAAGCTGCGCTATGCGGCGCTGACCCAGCCCGACCTGCTCGAAGGCGGCGGGGATTTCCGCATCGTCATCACGCCGGACAAGGACAAGCGGACTCTGACCATCGCCGATAACGGCGTCGGCATGAACCGCCAGGATCTGGTGGAAAATCTGGGCACCATCGCCCGTTCCGGCACGGCGGCCTTCATGTCGCAATTGTCCGGCGACGCCAAAAAGGACATGTCGCTGATCGGCCAGTTCGGCGTCGGTTTCTATTCCGCCTATATGGTGGCGGAAAAGGTCGAGGTGACCACCCGCAAGGCCGGCGAAGTGCACGGCTGGCGCTGGACTTCGGACGGCAAAGGCGAATTCCTGGTGTCGGAAGTGTCCGATGCTCCGCGCGGAGCCAGCATCACCTTGCATCTGCGCGACGGCGAAGACGAATTCCTTGAGCCCCTGCGCCTGAAAACCATCATCAAGACCTATTCCGATCACATCGCCCTGCCGGTGGTCGTGGTGGGCGGTGAAGGCGAAGAGACGGCCAACTCGGCCTCAGCTCTGTGGACCCGCTCCAAGTCCGAGATCACGGAAGAGCAGTACAGGGAATTCTATCACCACGTCGCCCATGCTTTCGACGAGCCGTGGCTGACCCTGCACTACAAGGCCGAAGGCGCCATCGAATATACCGGCCTGCTGTTCATTCCCAGCCAGAAGCCGTTCGACATCTTCCATCCCGACCGCAAGCAGCATCTGAAGCTGTATGTGAAGCGGGTGTTCATCACCGACGACTGCAACGAACTGCTGCCGGCCTATCTGCGCTTCCTGCGCGGCGTGGTGGACAGCCAGGATCTGCCGCTGAACATCAGCCGCGAGATGCTGCAGCATAATCCGGTGCTGTCGAAGATCCGTACCGGCCTGGTCAAACGAGTGCTGGGCGAATTGAAAAAGAAGGCCGAGGACGCCTCCTATCTCACCTTCTGGGAAAGCTTCGGCGCCGTGCTGAAGGAAGGCCTGTACGAGGACTTCGAACGCCGCACGGAAATCCTGGAGCTGTCGCGCTTCCGCACCACCGCCTCGGACGAGCCGGTGTCGCTGGCCGCCTATATCGGCCGCATGAAGGAAGGCCAGGACGCCGTTTACATGATCACCGGCGACGACATCGAAACCCTGAAGAAATCGCCGCAGCTTGAAGGCTTCCGTGCCAAGGGCATCGAGGTTTTGCTGCTGACCGATCCCATCGACGAATTCTGGCCGTCGGCGGTGGGCAGCTATCAGGACAAGCCGTTCCGTTCGGTCTCCCAGGGCGCCGCCGATCTGTCCTCCATCAAGGGCGACGCGGCGGCCGAGGACAAGCCCAAGGCCGACGCCGCTCCGTCCGACGCCTTGGCCGCCCTCATCGCCACCTTCAAGCTGGCTTTGGGCGATCAGGTCAAGGACGTCCGCGCCTCGGACCGTCTGACCGAAAGCGCCGTCTGCCTGGTGGCCGACGAAGGCGACGTGGGGCTGCATCTGGAGCGTCTGCTGCGTCAACACCAGCAGGCCGGTAGCCGTCCGCCCCGCATTCTGGAGCTGAACCCGACCCACGGCCTGATCCGCCGTCTGGCCGGTGAAGCCTTGGAGCCCGGCGCCGCCGACAAGCTGGCCGACACGGCTTTCCTGCTCTTGGATCAAGCCCGTATCGTCGAAGGTGAAAGCCTTCCCGATCCGGTGGCCTTCGCCAAGCGGCTGGCCGCCATGCTGGAACGGGTCGGCTGAGACCGGTTTCCGCATTCCCCCTGGCGCATCCAGGGGGAATGCGGGGGCATATGAGTCTGGACTCTTGCGAGTCCGGGACCATATAACCGCATCATGACTATTCTCTCGCCGCAAGGCCGTTCGTTCCTGAAGATGCACGGGCTGGGCAACGACTTCGTCGTGCTCGACGCCCGAACCCAGCCGCTTGCTCTGAGCGATGACTGCGTGCGCGCCATCGGCGACCGCCGCACCGGCGTCGGTTTCGACCAGATGGTGATCCTGGAGCCGCCGCGCGATCCGTCCGCCGACGTCTTCATGGCGCTGCGCAACAATGACGGTTCGGAGGTCGGAGCCTGCGGCAACGCCAGCCGTTGCGTCGCCCGCCTGCTGATGGAAGAAACCGGCAAGTCGTCGGTGACCATCCAGACCCTGGCCGGGCTGCTGTACGCCGAATCGGCTCCGGGCGGCCTCTATTCCGTGGACATGGGGCCGGCCCGCCTGGATTGGCGGGATATTCCCCTGGCGTCCGAGATGGACAGCCTGCGTCTGCCCGTCAGCGTCGACGGCATGGACGCCCCGGTGGGCGTCGGCATGGGTAATCCCCATGCGGTATTCTTCGTGTCCAACGCCGAAACCGCCGCGGTCGAGCGCATCGGTCCGCGCATCGAGACGCATCCGCTGTTTCCGGAAAAGACCAACGTCGAATTCGCTCAGGTTCTGTCGCCCGACCGTATCCGCATGCGGGTGTGGGAACGCGGCGCCGGCGTCACCCAAGCCTGCGGCACCGGCGCCTGCGCCACCCTGGTGGCGGCCGCCCGTCGCGGCTTGACGGGACGCAAGGCCGACGTGGTGCTGGACGGCGGCGTTCTGACCATCGAATGGCGGGACGACAATCATGTGATGATGACCGGATCGGCCAGTCTGGCTTACGCCGGACGATTGGATTCCGCGCTGCTGCCATGAGCGATCCCAAGATTCCGTTGAACGAGCCCGAGGTCGTCACTTTCGGCTGCCGCCTGAATTCCTACGAATCCGAAGTGATGCGCGAGCACGCCAAGGCCGCCGGCTGGAACGACACCATCATCGTCAACAGTTGCGCCGTGACCAGCGAGGCCGAGCGGCAGGTTCGCCAGACCATCCGCAAGCTGCGCCGAGAACGGCCCGAGGCCCGCATCGTGGTGACCGGCTGCGCCGCCCAGATCGACCCGGCCAAGTTCAGCGCCATGCCGGAAGTGGATCAGGTTATCGGCAACGCCGAGAAGATGAAGGCGGAAAGCTATCTGGTGCCGCCGGATCAGCGCATCGTCGTCACCGACATCATGGAGCTGCGGGAAACCGCCGAGCATCTGATTTCGGGTTTCGAAGGACGGGCGCGGGCCTTCGTGGAAGTCCAGCAGGGTTGCGATCATCGCTGCACCTTCTGCATCATTCCCTTCGGGCGCGGTCCCAACCGCAGCACTCCCATGGGTCGAATCGCCGACCAGTTGCGTTCCCTGGCTGCCGCCGGGTTCGGCGAAGTGGTGCTGACCGGCGTCGACATCACCTCCTATGGCTCGGACCTGCCGGGCCAGCCGACCCTGGGCCAAATGGTGCGCCGGGTTCTGGCCCAGGTGCCGGAGTTGCCGCGTCTGCGCCTGTCTTCCCTGGACCCCAAGGGCGTGGATGATGATCTTCTGCGGCTGGTGGCTGAAGAGCCGCGCCTGATGCCGCATTTCCATCTGTCCATTCAAGCCGGCGACGATATGGTGCTGAAGCGCATGAAACGCCGCCATCTGCGCGACGACGTGCTGGCCCTGGCCGGAAAATTGCGGGCGTTGCGTCCCGATCTGGCTCTGGGTGCCGATATCATCGCCGGTTTTCCCACCGAGACCGAAGAGATGTTCGCCAACAGCATGGCGATGGTCGAGGAAGCCGGGCTGTCGCATCTGCATGTCTTCCCCTATTCGCCGCGTCCCGGCACGCCGGCGGCTAAAATGCCGCAAGTCCGCGGGCCGGTGATCAAAGAGCGCGCCGCCCGTCTTCGCGGTCTTGGCGACGCGGCCATGGAGTCTTTCCTGGCCTCGCGCATCGGCAAGACGGCCAGCGTGCTGGCGGAGACGACGGATTTCGGCCACTGTGAGCATTATTTGCCGGTGCGCCTGTCCTCGTCCGTCGAGGAGGGCGGCATCGTCACCGTTCGGATTACCGGCATGGCCGACGGCCAGCTGTTGGGCGAGATCGAATAATGAGTGAGAGCGCTGAGACGAAGAAGGGCTGGCTGGGGCGCCTGCTCGGGGGCGGCAAGGATGCCGAAGCCGTTCCGGAGACCGATCCCGTCGTCGAGGCGCCGGTTGAAAAGCTGAGTTGGGCCGCCCGCGTCAAGGCCGGACTGACCCGGTCGTCTTCGCGCCTGACCCAGGGGCTGAGCGATCTGTTCACCAAGCGCAAATTGGACGACGAGGCGCTGGAGGAGCTGGAGGAGCTGCTGATCACCGCCGACCTTGGGGTGGCCACCGCGTCCCGCGTGACGGCCATGTTGGCCAAGACCCGCTTCGATCAGGAAATCAGCCCGGAAGACATCCGCGAAACCCTGGCCGACGAGATCGCCGCCGTATTGGAGCCGGTGGCCAAGCCGCTGGTTCCCAATTCCGCCAACAAGCCCCATGTGGTGCTGATGGTCGGCGTCAACGGATCCGGCAAGACCACCACCATCGGCAAACTGGCCAAGCAGTTCAAGGACCAGGGACTGTCGGTGACGCTGGCGGCGGGCGATACCTTCCGTGCCGCCGCCGTCGAGCAGTTGAAGGTTTGGGGCGAACGCACCGGCTGTCCGGTCATCGCCCGCGACCAGGGCGCCGACGCCGCCAGTCTGGCTTTCGAGGCTTTGCAGGAAGCCCAGCGCCGGGGCGACGATCTGTTGCTGATCGACACCGCCGGGCGTTTGCAAAACAAGGCCGATCTGATGGCCGAATTGCAGAAAGTGGTGCGGGTCATCCGTAAGCATGACGAATCCGCGCCTCACGACGTGTTGCTGGTGCTGGACGCCACGGTGGGGCAGAACGCCCATAGTCAGGTGGAAATCTTCAAGTCGATGACCGACGTCACCGGGCTGGTGCTGACCAAGCTGGATGGAACGGCGCGCGGCGGCGTGCTGGTGGCGCTGGCGGAGAAGTTCAAGCTGCCGGTTCACGCCATCGGTGTCGGGGAATCCGCCGACGATCTGCGGCCTTTCGAGGCGAAAACCTATGCTCGCGGGCTGCTGGGGCTGGAATAGGCTCCAGCCCCTTAAGGCCATCTACCAGAGGAATCCGCCAATGGCGGCGGTCGGGCGCAGGCCGTCATGGGCGGCGATGACAGCCTCTACCTTGGCCGGATCGGGCTTCTGGCCATAGGTCACGCCGATCTCCCAGGCATGGACGCCGCCCGAGCAGAACAACACGTCGATACCGGCGGCGTTGGCTCCGGCGATGTCGGTATGGAAGGCGTCGCCCACCGCCAGCACGCGGCGGCGGTCGGCGATTCCCAGCTTTTCCAGGCAGACCTCATAGATGGCCGGATCGGGCTTGCCGCGATAGCGGACGTCGCCGCCCTTTTGCTCGTAATACTGGGCCAAGGCGCCGGCGCAGATGATTTCCTTGCCCTGGCGGATGACGATCAGATCGGGGTTGGCGCAGACCATCGGCAGGCCGCGGGCCAGCGAGGCCTCTAGCACGGGCGCGTAGTCGGCCACCGTTTCCTCGAACTTGTCGGGGCCGGTGTTCATCAGGAACTCAGCCTTGGCCGGGCCGTCCACCAGTTCCAGGTCCAGGCCGTCGAAGATATTCTTGTCGCGCTCGGGCCCGATATGCAGGCAGCGCTGTCCCAGTTTGGCGAACCAGGGATCGGCATGGGGACTGAAGCGGCGGCCCAGTTCGATGTGCACGGCTTCGCCGGAACTCATCACCTCGCCGTAAATCTCGCGCGGGATGCCCATGCCGCTCATCAATTGCACCAAGGCCGAAGAGCGGCGCGGGGCATTGGACAGCATTACCGTCTTCTTGCCCAGCCCGGTCAGGGTGCGCAGGGTATCGGCGGCGCCGTCATAGGCCTGGGTGCCGTCATGGATGACGCCCCACAGGTCCAGGATGAAGCCGTCGTAGCGGTCGGCGATCTGGCTCAGGCCATCGAGAACCGTCAGGCTCATTCCGCGGCCCTCCCGGCATCGACGCCGACAGCGTCCAGCAGGCAGGTGAAGCCGTCGCGGCGCAAGGCCTCGGCCAGCTCCTGCTTGATGCGGGTGACCAGGCTGGTGCCCTGATAGACCAGGGCGGAATAGACCTGCAGCAGCGAGGCTCCGGCCCGAATCTTGGCATAGGCGTCGGCTCCCGAGGCGATGCCTCCGACACCGATCAGCGGTAATCTGCCTTGGGTCAGGGTGTAAACGCGGCGCAGCACCTCGGTTGAAGGCGCGAACAGCGGCGTGCCGGACAGGCCGCCGGTCTCAGCGCGCCGTTCCGAGATCAGGCTGTCGGGGCGGGTGATGGTGGTGTTGCTGACGATCAGACCGTCCAAGCCGCCGGCCAGGGCCACCTCGGCAATGTCCTGAAGGTCTTCCTCGGTGAGATCCGGGGCGATTTTCAGTAGCAGCGGGATGCGCACGGCCAGGGCGTCCACCGCCTTGCGGGTGCGGCGCACCAGTTCTTCCAGCGGCGCCTTGCCCTGCAGGGCGCGCAGGCCCGGAGTGTTGGGAGACGAAACGTTGATCACCAGATAGTCGGACAGCGGCCCCAGGGTGCGCACACCCTTTTCGTAATCGGCGGCGGCGTCCTCGGTGTCCTTGTTCTTGCCCAGATTGGCGCCGACGATGCCGGCGCGGCGGCGGCGGGCCAGCCGCCCGGCCACCACGTCCATCCCTTCGTTGTTGAAGCCCATGCGGTTGATCACCGCTTTGTCGGGGCTCAGACGGAACAGGCGCGGGCGGGGATTGCCCGGTTGCGGGCGCGGCGTCACCGAACCGATTTCGACGAAGCCGAAGCCCTGGCCCAGCATCATGTCGGGCACTTCGGCGTTCTTGTCGAAGCCGGCGGCCAGACCGACCGGATTCTTGAAGTCACGGCCCCACAGGCGGATCGACAGAACTGGATCGTTGTAGGCGGGCTGGTGGGGAACAAGTCCGGTTTTCAGGGCGGCGATGGTCAGACCGTGGGCGGTCTCGGCGGGGAACAGACGGACCAGCGGTCCGGCAATACGGAAATAGTCGAACACGATTCAGTCTTCCAACGAAGTTTCCAGCGGCGGAAACACATGCAGGCCGTTTGGACCCAGCGGCAGGTCGTGGACCGCCGTTACGGCGGACAGCGGCAAAGGACCATAGAGATGCGGGAACAGCAGGCCACGGCGCGATGGTTCCCAGTGCAGGCTGCCGCCAAGCCGGTCGGCAGCCACCGCCAACAGCAGCAGGCCGCTTTGTCCGGCCCGGTGGCGGGCGGCGGATTCGATCACCTGGGCGGCGGTGGAGAAATGAATGAAGCCGTCGGCAGCGTCCTGGGAGGAGCCGTCATAATGGCCAAGGCTTTGCGCCGTCCGCCATTCCTCGGTCCGGCACATATGGTAGATGGTGGTCCCGCTCATGCTGCGGACCCTACCTCAAAGCGCCGCCGAAAGACAGGGGCTGGCGGAATCTATGGAGCTTTTCTCGTTACAATTGGCTTAAATGTCTTACATTTCGCCTTTTGCATTTGCAACTTTCTCGCAATATCGTGATTTTCTTTGCATTTTGCAATGGTCCCACCGGAAAAAGCCCGGATTGCATACCCGGCGATTGGCACGGGGGTTGCCATGTCGGCCTTAATCAAAACAGGAGGCAGACATGAACGACAATTCCAGCCGCTTTAGCCCGGCCTTGTACCACGCCTTGAGTCTGGTGGAACGCATGACCGGAGGAAACACGGTCATCGTTCCCGCCGAACCCACTTTGCCCATGACCACCGCCGGCGCCCGTTCGGGTCATGTCACCCAGGCGGCGGCGGCGAATATTTACCGGGCCATGGTGCGGGCGGCCGGACAGGGGTGAGAACCCGGCCGGCTCCGGCGTCAGTTGGCGGCGGCCTGATCCCCTTCGGCGGCGGCCGGAGGCTCGTCCTCTTCGGGCAAGGACAGCACGCCGGAATTATAGTCGTATTCGAAGACTTCGGCGTAACGGCCCCAGTTGATGACCAGATCGAGTACGCGTTCGGCCTCGTCATCGGTCAGATAATCCTGCAATTCCTGCAGGAAGCGGTCTTCCGGCGCGCGGTGATCGCGGCGTTCGTCCAGGATGCGGCGGATGTGGGTGGCCAGCGAGATATGGTGCAGCAGATGCTCGGCGAACAGTTCCTTGCGCCCGGCGTCCGAGGCCTCGATATAGGCGTGACCGGCGGGCAGCAGACCGACGTCGCCGTGCTCGACCTTGGTGAAGCCCAGCAGACGACCGGCTTCCAGCAGCTGGAACAAGCTGTCGTCGGGCACTTCCAGGGTTTCGGCCAAAGCGGGGATGTCGGCCTGGCCGTTGAATTCCTCGGCCAGGGTTTCCAGCATGCCCTCGATCTTGTGAGGCGTGGCGTCGGGCAGGCGATAGCCCAGCGACAGCGGTTCGGCGGGAGAGCCGGCGGCCCGCTGGGGCTGTTGGGTCATGATGGCGTAAATCTCGTCGACGATGGCCTTGAAGGCGGGCGATTCGGTGTCGCGCGGATGGGGCAGGTTGACGGGAATTTCGGCTTTCACCCGGCCGGGATCCGACGAGAAGATCAGAACGCGGTCGCTCATGCTGACCGCTTCTTCGATGTTGTGCGAGACGAACAGAATGCCCTTGGTGGGAATCTGGCGTTCCATCCAAAGTTCCAGCAAGTCGCCGCGCAGGGTTTCGGCGGTCAGCACGTCGAGCGCCGAGAACGGTTCGTCCATCAGCAGCACGTCGGGCTCCATGACCAGGGCGCGGGCGAAGCCGACGCGCTGGCGCATACCGCCCGACAGCTCGCGCGGATAGGCGGATTCGAAACCGCCCAGGCCGATGATGTCGATCACTTTCAAGGCCCGTTTCTCGCGCTCGTCGGCGGGAACGGCGGCGGCCTCCAGGCCCAGTTCCACATTCTGCTGAACGGTCAGCCAGGGGAACAGGGCGAAGGACTGGAACACCATCGAAATGCCGTTGGCGGGTCCGTTGATGGTCTTGCCGCGATACAGCACTTCGCCGCCATTGGCCCGGATCAGGCCGGCGATGATGCGCAGCAGGGTGGATTTGCCAGAACCGGATTTGCCCAGCAAAGCGACGATCTCGCCTTCGGCCAGCTTGAAGTTCACGCCTTCCAGCACGGTGCGTTCGGAACGGTCGGGGGCTCGGAAGGCCTTGCGCACGCCGGTCAGGTTGATCAGCAGATCGGAAGTGACGTTTTCCATGGGGCCGGCCCTCAATCGATGCGCCAGCGCTCTTCGGCCAGGCGGTACAGCCGGCGCCAGAGCTGGCGGTTGAACAACATGACGAACAGGATCATCACGCAGATGCCCAGCGCGATGCGGGGGAAATCACCCTTGGCGGTGGCGTCGGCGATATAAGCGCCGATACCCGTGGCGACCAAGGTCGTATCGCCCCAACTGACCATTTCGGAAACGATGGAGGCGTTCCACGATCCGCCCGAAGCGGTAATGGCTCCGGTGACGTAGGACGAGAAAATCGCCGGCAGGATCATCCGCTTCCAGCGCAGCCAGCCCTTCAGGCCGAAATTGCCGGCGGCGTCCTTCAGATCGGTGGGGATGGCCATGGCGCCGGCGATGACGTTGAACAGGATGTACCACTGGGTGCCCAGGATCATCAGGGGGCTGGTCCAGATTTCCACCGACAGATGGAACCGCTGGATCAGCACGACCGCCACCGGGAACATCAGGTTGGCCGGGAAGGCGGCCAGGAACTGGGCGATGGGCTGCACCGTCTGGGCCAGTTTGGGGCGCAGGCCGATCCACACGCCCAGCGGCACCCAGATGACCGAGGCGATGGCGATCAGCACCAGCACGCGGACGGCGGTGGCCAGACCCAGCAGGAAGACGTGGACGATTTCATCCAGACCGACCTCGCCCTGCACGAACTGGCCGACGCGGATCAGGGCGTAGGCGGCGACGATGGCCAGCAGGGCGTTCCAGAATTTGTCGATCCAGGAGAAATCGCGGCCCCGATGCACTGGGCGGCCCAAGCCGTCGTGGCGGCGGCGGAAGATGGGCAGCGACAGCTCCCACACCTTGCCCGGCACCGTGCCGACATTGCGCATCAGCCGGGTGCGCTGCATGAAAGTCAGCAGCCACGAGGAGGGAATTTCCTCGCCGGGCATGCTTTCGAATTTGAACTTGTCGGCCCACGACACCAGTGGGCGGAAGAACAGCTGATCATAGATCAGGATACCCACCAGCATGGCGATGATGGCCCAGCCGATGGCCGGCAGGTTCTTGTCGGCGATGGCCAGCGAGATGTAGGAGCCGATGCCCGGCAGCATGATGGTCTGGCCGGATACCGTGATGGCTTCGGACGCCACCACGAAGAACCAGCCACCCGATACCGACATCATCATGTTCCAGATCAGGGGCGGGGTGGCGAACGGCAGTTCCAGGCGCCAGAACCGCTGCCAGGGCGACAGGCGGTACATGGTGGCGGCTTCCTGCAGGTCGTAAGGCACCGTGCGCAGGGACTGGTACAGGCTGAAGGTCATGTTCCACGCCTGCGAGGTGAAAATGGCGAAGATCGCCGCGCATTCCACACCCAGCAGATTGCCGGGGAACAAGGCGATGAAGCCGGTCACCGTGATGGACAGAAACCCCAGGATCGGGATCGATTGCAGGACGTCCAGAATAGGGATCAGAATCTTCTCGGCATATTTGCTTTTGGCCGCCAAGGTCGCATAGACGATGGTGAAGGTCAGAGACGCCGCCAGACCCGCCGCCATGCGCAGGAACGAGCGCAGAAGATAATAGGGCAGATCCGTCGGATCGGTGGAAACCGTCAGTTGATCGCCGATATTGTAGGGCGTGGCCATTTGCATGCCGCCGAAGGCCAGCAGCCACAGGGCTCCCAGCACCAGGGGCAAAGCCGCAAGATCCCAGGCGTTGGGGCGGATATCGGGCGCGAAGCTGATGGTGGGGGGAATGATCTTCTGCCGCACTTAAAGACCTCCGTGATCCCTGGAAAATTCTGGTCGGACGCCTGCGGCCTAACCCTGTTCGACTGTCCTTGGCTTCAATACGCCGGGGCATCCGCGAAGGCAACACGATGTTTGTTGTGCTTTTAAGACAGAGGAGTGAAAGGGGCGGGCAGTTCTTTCGCCGTTTTCAGGACAGCAGCCCTGAAAATCGGACCAAATGCCGATTTTTCAGATTGCCTGGTAAGAAATCCTAACCACGCAAGGCGGCAAGGTATTGTGTGCGACCGTCAATTTTCCAGGAATTCCGCGCCATTATCACCCTGCGGTAGAGATCTGCGCCTTTTTGCCCAGATCATGTCCACCTAATTAATGACGGGTTCCTCCGATTTCATGGCTTGACAAGCTATCAACCCAAGCGCGATACGCATGGCACCCTATGCGGGAATGACAATCCTGCCGCCTCTTTGAGTGTGAGATAGTGTTCCCATGTTGAAACATGCAGACATCTGGTCGGCCATCGACCGCCTTGCGCAGGAAAACGGCCTGACCGCTTCGGGGCTGGCCCGTCGTGCCGGCCTCGACCCGACTACCTTCAATCGTAGCAAGCGGATGACCCGCGAGGGAAAGCCGCGTTGGCCCAGCACCGAAAGCATTTCAAAGATACTGGACGCCACCGGCGTGCGGCTTGCTCACTTCGTCAGTTTGGTTCGTCCCGACGAACGGATTGAGGACCAAATGACGGTTCCCCTGGCCAGCCTGAACGACCTTCGGGGCGGCAAGGGATTTGACGACTCGGGGCTTCCGCGCCTGGGCGATTGGGACGAAATTCCGGCTCCCGACGTGGCCGACCCGAAAGCCTTCGCCATCGAGATCAATGGCGGCGAGTACGAGCCGGTCTATCGGGATGGCGACATCCTGATCGTTTCGCCTTCGGCACTGCCCCGCCGCGGCGACCGCGTCATGGTGCGGACCGTTGATGGTCAGGTGATGATCCGCCGCCTGCTGCGTCAGACGGCCAAGCGTGTCGATCTTCTGCCGTTGAGCGGCGAAGACGAGTTGAGTCTGACGGCCGAGGAAATCGCATCCGTCATCCGCGTGGTGTGGTCAAGCCAGTAACCGGACAGGCCTCCGCACGGGGGGCTTAAGGGGGAAACGGAAAGGCGGGCTGTTCAGTCCGCCTTTCCTATTTTCGCCGCCGCAGCATCGCCTTCACTTCCGGCAGCTTGGCGGCGCCGGTCAGGAAAACGGCGGCGGCATAAGTTCCCATTCCCACCACGGTAAGCAGCGCCAGAGCCACGATACGCCAACCGGGCAGGGGCATCAGGGGGGCGGTCAGGGCCATGCTTGCCCACAGGCAGCCGCTCATGGCCGTGCAAGCGGCGACGATCCTGCCCAACCGCGAGCGCAGGCGGGCGTCGATGGTGAAATAGCCGCGGCGATGCAGCAGCCAGATCAGGGCGGCGACGTTGAACCAAGCAGCCAAAGACGTGGACAGGGCCATGCCCAGATAGCCCAGCGGCGCCATCAGGGCCAGATTGACGACGACGTTCAGCACCATCGAGGCTCCGGCCACGCGGACCGGCGTGCGGGTGTCTTCGCGGGCGAAGAAGCCGGGAGTCAGCACCTTGACCAGCACATAGGCCGGCAGGCCCGAGGCCAGCACCATCAGGGCCAGCGCCACGGCGTCGGTATCGGCGGCGGTGAACGATCCGCGTTCGAACAGTACGGCGATGATGGGGTGGGCGATGGTCATCAGGGCGGCGGCGGCCGGCAGGGTCAGCAGCAGCCCCATTTCCATGGCGCGGTTCTGGGATTCCAGCGCCGCTCCGGCCTCTCCGGCTCGCAATTGACGCGACAGCAGCGGCAACAGCGCGGTGCCGATGGCCACGCCGACCACGCCCAGCGGCAATTGATTAACGCGTTCGGCATAGTTCAGATAGCTGACGGCGCCGTTGGCGACTTTCGACGCAATCATGGTGTTGACGGTCAGGTTGATCTGATAGACGCCGGCGCCGACGGCGCCGGGCACCACGCGCTTCAGCATCAGCGCCACGTCGGGCGACAGGCGCGGACGGACGAAACGCAAGGACATGCCGGCTTTCTTCATGGAGAAGACCAGCCAGGCGAACTGGGCGAGACCCGAGGCGAAGACGCCCCAGGCCATGGCGTGGCCCGCCGTCGGCGTATAGGGCACCAGGGCGATCAGCACGGCGATCGAAACGATGTTCAGCAACACCGGCGTGCCGGCGGCGGCGGCGAAGCGGCCCAGGGCGTTGAGGACGCCGCTTTGCAGCGACACCATGGAAATGAACAGCAGATAAGGAAAGGTGATGCGCGACAGCTCGGTGGCCAGTTCCAGCTTGCCGGGCATGTCGCCGAAACCGGGAGCCAGCACGTACATGCCCAGGGGCATGAAGATTTCCATCAAGGCCACGAAACCCAGCAGGGCGAACACCAGAACGGCCTGACAACGTTCGGCGAAATCGCGTGCGGCGTCTGGGCCTTCCTGTTCCAGTTTGCCGGCGAACAACGGCACGAAGGCCGGGTTGAAAGCGCCCTCGGCGAACAGGCTGCGGAACAGATTGGGAAAACGGAAGGCGACGAAAAAGGCGTCGGATACCAGGCCGGCTCCCAGATAGCGGGCGATCAGCATTTCGCGCGCCAGACCGGTGACGCGGCTGAGCATGGTCCAGCCGCCGATGGTGGCGATGGCTTTGCCGAGATTCATGACGTCAGCCGGCCGCGCGTTGCGTCTTGGCGGCAGGACCGGCGTCGCAGATGCCGGGTTCCTTCAGAGCGGTTTCCAGAGCTTCGCGGATTTCCCGGATTTTGCGGTCGTGCTCGACCTTCAGTCCGAAAACGTCCTTTACATAAAAGACGTCGACCACCCGCTCGCCATAGGTCGAGATATGGGCCGAGGCGATTTGCAGCGACAGCCGGGTCATGGCCGAGGTGACGTCGTAGAGCAGGCCGATGCGGTCGCGGCCGTTGACCTCGATGACCGTGTGCTTGGCACTGGCCTTGTTGTCCACCAGCACGCGGGGCGGCACCTTGAAGACGCGGGTCCGGCTTTGCACCGAATCGCGGCGCTGGGCGATCTCCCGTTCCAGCCGCATGCGTCCGCACAGCGCCTGTTCCAGGTTGGCCGTCAGCTTCGACAGACGGCTTTCGCTTTGCACCGGGCCGCCGTCCATGTCCTGAATGGTGAAAGTGTCCAGGGCCATGCCGTTGGTCATGGTGATGATCTTGGCGTCGACGATGGACACGCCGGAAATGGCCATGGCCCCGGCGATCTGAGAAAACAGGCCGGCATGGTCGCCGGTGTAGATGGTGATCTCGGTCACCTGATGATCGGCGTCGTGGCGGTGGTCGATGGTCAGGGGCGCGCCCGTGCGTTCGGCCTCGCGCACCAGACCGGCATGGCGCAGATGGGTGGCGGTGTCGAACGACACCCAATAGGACGGATAGCCGCGCAGCAGATGGGCATCGATGTCCTCGTCGGGCCACAGGCCGGTGAGGGCGGCGCGCAGGGATTTCTGCGCCGCTTCGACCCGGGCCTCGCGCTTTTCGACGCCGATGCCGCCCGACATCATGTCCAGGCCGCGGTGATACAGTTCGCGCAGCAGGCCGGCTTTCCAGGCGTTCCATACATTGGGGCCGACGGCGCGGACATCGGCCACGGTCAGGGCCAGTAGCAGCTTCAGGCGTTCCGGGCTTTGCACCTGATCGCAGAAATCCTCGATGGTCTTCAAGTCGTCGATGTCGCGCTTGAAGGCGGTGCGGGTCATCAGCAGATGGTTGCGCACCAGCCAACTGACGGTTTCCGTCTCCTCGTCCGACAGGCCCATGCGCGGCCCCAGCTTCAGGGCGATCTCGGCTCCCAGCTCGGAATGATCGGCGTTGCGGCCCTTGGCGATATCGTGCAGGAAGGTGGCGAGATAGAGGGTGCGGCGCGAGATCAGCGACTTCATGACCTCGGTGGTGGCCGGAGCCTCCGTCGCCAGATCGCCGCGTTCCAGACGATGCAGGATGCCGACGGCCTGGATGGTGTGCTCGTCCACCGTGAAGACGTGGTACATATCGTATTGCATCTGGGCCACCACCCGCCCGAAATCGGGGATGAAGCGGCCCAGAACCCCGGCCTCGTTCATGTGACGCAGGGCGGATTCGGGATCTTTCTTCGAGCACAGCATCTCGACGAACAGGCGGTTGGCCTCTTCGTCCTGACGCAGCTTGGCGTCGACCCTTTTCAGATTCTGGGTCACCAGCGACATGGCGCGGGGATGGATGTCCAGGTCCAGAGCCAGGGCGGCGTGGAACAGCCGGATCATGGCGATGGGTTCGCGCTCGAATTGGGCGTCGTCCACCACGTCCAGGCGGTTGCCCTCCAGCTTGAAGCCGTCGACTTTTTTGGCGCGGCGGATGGCGGGAAAGCGCAGCTTGGGCTTGCGTTTATGCTGTTCTTCCAACAGAGCGCAGAAAATGCGGGTCAGATCACCGACATCCTTGGCGATCAGATAATAATGCTTCATGAACCGTTCGACCCCGGACGTGCCGCTGTGGTCGGTATAGTTCATGCGCCGGCCGATTTCCTGCTGCACGTCGAAGGTCAGGCGGTCCTCCTCGCGGCCGGTCAGATAATGCAGATGGCAGCGCACCGTCCACAGAAAGGCCTGGGCCTTGGTGAAGCGGGCGGCGGCGTCTTCACCCAGCACGCCCATCTCCACCAGTTCGCGGACATCCTGGATGGCGAACAGATATTTGGCGATCCAATAAAGGGTGTGCAGGTCGCGCAGGCCGCCTTTGCCCTCCTTGATGTTGGGTTCCAGCACATAGCGGGCTTCGCCCAGCTTCTGGTGGCGGGCGTCGCGCTCGGCCAGCTTGGCCTCGACGAATTCCTCCATGGTGCCGGCGACGATGTCCGAGCGGTAACGGCGTTTCAGTTCGTCGAACAGATCCTTGTCGCCCCACAGCCAGCGGGCCTCCAGAAGCGCGGTGCGGATGGTCAGGTCGGCTTTGCCCTGGCGGATGCATTCGTCCACCGTGCGGGTGGAGTGGCCGACGGTCAGCCCCATGTCCCACAGCATGTAGAGCATGTATTCGACCACTTGTTCGGCATGGGACGTGCGCTTGTAGGGCAGTAGGAACAGCAGGTCGATATCCGACTTGGGCGACAGTTCGCCGCGGCCGTAACCGCCGACGGCGGCGATGCCCATCACCTGGCCGGTGGTGGCGACGCCGGTGGGATATTCATGTTCCAGGGCATAGTCGTGGACCAGCCGTACCAGCTGGTCGATCAGAAAGCAGTTTTCGCGAACCGCCTCGGTGCCTTGCCCATGTTCCTCGAAACGGCGGCGGACTTCGTCGTGTCCGGCCTTCAGGGCATCCTTGAAGATGGTCAGGACGCGCGGGCGGCGCTTGGGCTTGGGCAGGTCTTCGGCCAGAACGGCGTCAAGCTGGGTGATCACCGCCTGACGGTCGATGATGCCCCGCTGGTTCTTGATCTTGATCTGAGTGCTCATGCCGTCCCGCCGATAACAAAGAGGGTCGACAGTATATAGCGGTCGGCGAGGGCGGTGGCGCGGAAAATCTTAATTTTCCGCCATCCACCGCCCCTGCCTATCTTTCGGGCGGATCATCGCCGGCGGTCCGCCGCTGCGATGTGGCCAGACCGCTCACATCAGACCGTTTCCATCAGGCCGCCTGCACGTCGCTCAGGAAGCCGGTGATCAGTTGGCGCAGTTCGCTGGCACGGCTTTCCAATTCATGCACGGCGTGGGACACGCTGTCGGCGGCGGCGTCGGTTTCCTGCACGGCTTCGCGCACGCCGACGATGTTGGCGGTCACTTCGGCGGTGCCTTCGGACGCCTGCTGAACGTTGCGGGCGATTTCCTGGGTGGCGGCTCCCTGTTCCTCGACCGCCGAGGCGATGGCCGAGGAAATCTCGGAAACCTTGGCGATGGTTTCGCCGATGGCGCCGATCATGGAAACGGCATCGCGGGTCGAGGACTGGACCTCGCTCACCTGTCCGGTGATCTCCTCGGTGGCGCGGCCGGTTTGGTTGGCCAGATTTTTCACCTCGCCGGCGACGACGGCAAAACCCTTGCCGGCTTCACCGGCGCGGGCGGCCTCGATGGTGGCGTTCAGAGCCAGCAAATTGGTTTGGCTGGCGATATCGTTGATCAGGTTGACGACTTCGCCGATGCGGTCAGCGGCGATGGCCAGGGTGCGGATGCCTTCATTGGCTTCGCGGCTGCGGTCGGCTGCCTGTCCGGCCACCAGATTGGCTTCGCTGGTCTGGCGGGAAATCTCGGCGATGGAGGCCGACAGCTCTTCGGCGGCGGCGGCCACGGTTTGGACGTTGGTGGCGGCCTCCTGCGCGGCGGAACTGACGATCGTGGCCTTTTCAGCCGTGCGTTCTACCACGCGGGCCATGACGGCGGCGGTTTTTTCCAGCTCGGACGTGGCTCCGGCCACGCCTTGAATGATGACGCCCACCTGCCGGTTGAAGCCGTCGGTCAGATTCTGGACCCGTTGGGAGCGGCGCTCACGATCCTGCCGGGCCTGTTCCTGCGCCGCCAGCATTTCCTCGTTCTGACGCAGGGCATCGCGGAAATTGGCCAAGGCCTCGGCCATGCGTCCGATCTCGTCGCCCCGGCCCTGTCCGGGAATCTCGACGGTGAAATCGCGCTGGCGCAGGCGTTCCATGCAGTCGGTGACGGCGTCGATGGGCTTGCTGATCGACCCTTTGCCGATCATCGACGCGACGACGCCGCCGATCACGACGCCGCCTAACAAAATGACGAGGCTGATGGTCACGGACTTGTTCTGGAAGGCGTCCATGGCGTCGTTGGAGGTGTGGATTTCCTGGGTATAGCGGTCGGTCAGGGCTTCGATGGCTTTGTTCAAAGCCTGCCGGTTGGTGCGGTTGCTGTCGTTGTCGCCCATCTCGCGGGCGGCGTCGACTCCCTTGGCCCGTCCGATCTCGACCATCTGATTGCGGTAATCGATGAACTGATCGATGGACTGGCTCATGCGGGTGAACTCGTCGGTCTCCAGGGCGGGCACCAGCTTGCGCCAGTCTTCGCGGCGGGCCTTGATCTTGTCCAGGCTGGCCAGCAGCGATTTCGAGAATTTCTCAACTTCCTCGGGACTGCGCGACATATAGATGCCCCGTGAATCCGTCACGACGGCCATGACCAGGCCGTTGACCTTTTCACAGAGAACGGCGCGGGCCGAAAGGTTTTCCATCCGGTCCAGCATGTCGCTATAGCCGTTAAGAGTAAAAAGACCGATGCCGCCGATGACGGTGGCGACAAGGACCATTAATCCGACGATCAGGCGGATTTTTCCGAGAATGGAAAGATTGTTGAGCATGTTTTGCAGGCGGAGACCGCCTCTCCCCAGATTTTCTGGAGGCCAATATTAGTCTAAGTCTGAAAGATGGTCAAAATTGATAAAGGTTGCGACCTTCACACTTTTGATAGGTGGCAGAGATGATTCTCTGCTCACTTTGGGCGAAAGAGCGCCCAAAGTGAGGGAGATATGTAACTATTTAAATTATTTCGAAAGGGCCTTATCGATGGCCGAGCCGGCGGCGTCCTTGGCTTTCTCTTTTGCCTTGTCTTTGGCGGCGTCTTTAAGCGATTGAGTGGTGGGCGTTGGGGTTGTCGACGTGCCGGATCCCATATTCATGCCGCTCATGCTGCCGCCCATCTTTTCTTGCGCCTTGTCTTTCCCCGTCTGTACGGCGGCATCCTTGGCGGCGTTCCCGATGTCGGTCAGGGTGGAATCGCCGGCAACGGCGGCGCCGGCGGAGAACAGGGCGGCGGCGGCCAAAATGGCTTTCAGTTTCATGGAACGGCTCCTTCGTGATGAAAATCAACTGACGGTAGGATAACCGGCTCCATTCAGCCGGCCAAACCTTTCAGGCGATAAAGTTCATCCAGCGCCTGACGCGGAGTCAGTTCGTCTGGATTGACCTCGGCCAGGGCCAGATCCAGCGCCGACGGGCCGGCGGACTGGGCCTGCGCCACGGCGGGGGAACGCACGGCGGCGGCGGCGAACAGGGGCAGATCGTCGGCCAGTTTGCTGACGGCGCCCGATTGCTCGCCGTTTTCCAAACTGTGCAGGATGGTTTCCGAACGGGCGATCACCGCCGCCGGAAGACCGGCCAGACGGGCGACATGGATACCGTAGGAGCGATCGGCCGATCCGGCCCCCACTTCATGAAGGAAGACCACGTCGCCCTGCCATTCCTTGACCCGCATGCAGTGGCAGGACAGCGACGGCAGCTTGGCGGCCAGGGCGGTCAGCTCGTGGTAATGGGTTGCGAACAGCGAGCGGCAATGATTGACCTCGTGCAGGTGTTCGACCACCGCCCAGGCGATGGACAGGCCGTCGAAGGTGGCGGTGCCGCGTCCGATTTCGTCCAGGATGACCAGGGCGCCCGGCCCGGCCTGATTGAGGATGGCGGCGGTTTCCACCATCTCGACCATGAAGGTGGATCGTCCGCGGGCCAGATCGTCGGCGGCGCCGACGCGGGAAAACAGGCGGTCGACCACGCCGATGACGGCGCTGTCGGCGGGAACGAAGCTGCCCATCTGGGCCAGCACGGCAATCAGGGCGTTTTGCCGCAGAAAGGTGGATTTACCGGCCATGTTGGGGCCGGTGATCAGCCACAGGCGTTGGGCGTCTTCCAAATCGCAGTCGTTGGCGACGAAGCTTTCCCGAAGAGCGGCTTCGACCACCGGATGGCGCCCGGCTTTGATGGAGAAGGCGGTGCCCGCTTCCACCTGCGGCCGGGCGTAGCGGCGGTCCACCGCCAGTTCGGCCAGGGACGAAGCGACGTCCAGGGCGGCCAGGGCGCGGGCGGCCCGTGCGATGTCCTCGGCACGGCCGACCACTTCGCCGAGCAGGTCCTTGAACAGCTCCAGCTCCAAAGCCAGGGCCTTGTCGGCGGCGCCCCTGATCTTGTCTTCCAACTCTCCCAGTTCGACCGTGGCGTAGCGTACGCCCGAGGCGATGGTCTGACGGTGGATGAAGGGTTCACCCATGCGTTCGGCCTGCTTGGGCGGCACTTCGATGTAATAGCCGAGCACGTTGTTGTGCTTGATCTTCAGGGCGGGGACGCCGCTGATTTCGGCGTACCGGGCCTGAAGCGCCGCCACAAGGCGGCGGCTCTCGTCGCGCAGCGAACGCAGTTCGTCCAGGCCGGGGTGATATTCGGCGGCGATGAAGCCGCCGTCGCGGGTCAGCATCGGCAGCTCGGCGGCCAGAGCGCGGCTCAGGCGGTCGACCAGAGAATCGTGTTCGCCCATGTCGCGGGCGGCGTTCTGCAGCAACGGCGGCACGTCGTCAATGCCACCGCCGGAATGCAGCAGGGTGCGCAGACCGGGGATTTCCGACAGAGCGTCTCGCACCGAAGCCAGATCGCGGGGGCCGCCGCGTCCCAGGGTCAGACGGGACAGGGCGCGCTCGACGTCGGGTACCCGGCGCAACTGATCGCGCAAGGCGCCGCGCAGGGAGTGGCGGTCGGCGAAGAACTGCACGGCGTCCAGGCGGTCGCCGATCTGAGCCGGATCGGTCAAGGGGGCGGCCAGATGCTGAGCCAGCAAACGGGCGCCGGCTCCCGTTACGGTGCGGTCGACGGCGTGCAGCAGGCTGCCGCGCTTCTCGCCGGTCAGGGTCTCCGACAATTCCAGATTGCGCCGGGTGGCGGCGTCGATCTCCATCACGGCGCCTTCGCCCAACCGGCGAGGCAATCCCAGACGCGGCAGTTTGCCCTTCTGGGTCAGCTCCACATAGTCGATCAGCGCTCCGCCCGCCGCCAGTTCGGCGCGGCTGAAGGCGCCGAACCCGTCCAGGGCACGCACCCCGTAAATCTGTTCCAGGCGCTTGCGGGCGTTTTCGGAATCGAAGCGGGCCGACGGCAGGGGCGACAGGGCGCTGCGAAATTCGCGGAACAGCTCTTCCAGCGCCGGGTTGGCCATCAGCCGGTCGGGCACCAGCAATTCGCCGGGAGCCAGGCGGGCGACGGCGGCGGCGGCGGTCTTGACCGACACCGGCTGCACCTGGAAATCGCCGGTGGACATGTCCAGCCAAGCCAGCCCCAATCCGCCGGAGGCGTCGGCCAAAGCCGCCAGATAATTGTGCCGGCGGGCGTCCAGCAGGGCGTCTTCGGTGATGGTGCCCGGAGTGACGACGCGGATGACGCCGCGTTCCACCACCGATTTGGCGCCGCGCTTTTTGGCTTCCGCCGGATCTTCCATCTGTTCGCAGACGGCGACCTTGAACCCTTTGCGGATCAGCTTGGACAGATAGCCTTCGTGGCTGTGCACCGGCACGCCGCACATGGCGATGTCTTGTCCGGCATGCTTGCCGCGCTTGGTCAGGGTGATGTCCAAAGCTTCCGAGGCCTTGACAGCATCCTCGAAGAACATCTCGTAGAAATCGCCCATGCGGTAGAACAGCAGGCAATCGGCATGGTCGCGCTTGATGGCCAGATATTGGGCCATCATCGGCGTGGCGTCTTCTGGGATGGGGAATTCGTCCCCGTCGGGGCTGCTCACAGCGGTCTCGTCAGGTTTCAAATGGATGAAGAGGGGGCGCACATTATCACGAAGGCATGTGCGGGGCTATGAATCTGGAACCGCTTGTTGCACAATGAATCATGTCCAAGAAGGAAGAATCCCAGTGACTACGCAGAACAAAAACCGCCGCGAAGTGGTCGGGATCATTTCCCGCCGCGAAGATTTCGACGCCGCCGTCACGGCGCTCAACGCCGCCGGCTTCGGCCATGCCGATCTTTCGGTCCTGGCCTCCCATGATTCCCTGGATGCCGCCAATCCCGGCGCTGCCTCGTGGAAGGAGGCGCTGACCGGCCTGCTGGGCGAGCTGCGCTATCAGGGGCCGCTGGTCGTCGCCGGTTTCATCGCCCTGGTGGCCGAGCCGGTTCTGGCCGCCGCCGCCGTGGCCATCGCCGCCGGCGTGGGTGGTGTCGCCGTCAAGGAACTGCTGGACGAGGTGACCGCCCGCCCCCATGCCGAGGCTTTCGCCAAGGCGCTGGCCGATGGCCAGCTGCTGCTGTGGGTTCAGGTCGCCGACGCTTCCCGCGAGGCCGAGGCCAAGCGCGTGCTCGCCGCCGCCAACGCCCGCGAAATCCATGCCAACGAACGGCCGGGCGACTGATCGCTCCGGCCATCCGACCGTACCGAAGAAAGACTTTTACCGATGGACGATTCCTCCCGCTCCAAGCTGGAACGTGATTCCCTTTTGATGCACGCCCAAGGCCGTCCGGGCAAGATCGAGATTTGCCCGACCAAGCCGATGACCACCCAGCGCGACCTGTCGCTGGCCTATAGCCCGGGCGTGGCCGCTCCCTGCCTGGAGATCGCCCGCGATCCCAGCCTGGCCTACGACTACACCGCCAAGGGCAATCTGGTGGCGGTGATTTCGAACGGCACGGCGGTGCTCGGCCTGGGCGACCTTGGGGCGCTGGCCGGCAAGCCGGTGATGGAGGGCAAGGCCGTTCTGTTCAAGCGCTTCGCCGACGTCGATTCCATTGATCTGGAAGTGGACACCAAGGACGTCGAGGAGTTCATCAGCGCCGTCCGCTATCTGGGACCGACCTTCGGCGGCATCAATCTGGAAGACATCAAGGCCCCCGAATGTTTCATCATCGAGCAGCGTCTGCGCGAGTTGATGAACATTCCGGTGTTTCATGACGACCAGCACGGCACCGCCATCATTTCCGCCGCCGGCCTGATCAACGCTCTGCATCTGACGGGCCGCGACATGAAGGATACCCGCATCGTCGTCAACGGCGCCGGCGCGGCGGCGGTGGCCTGCGTCGAACTGGTGAAGTCCCTGGGCGTTCCCCACAACAACGTCATCATGTGCGACACCAAGGGCGTCATCTACAAGGGCCGCACCGCCGGTATGAACCAGTGGAAGTCCGCCCATGCGGTGGAGACCGAATACCGCACCCTGGAAGAGGCGATGAGCGGTGCCGACGTTTTCTTCGGCCTGTCGGCCAAGGGCGCCGTGACGCCGGAGATGGTGGCCGGCATGGCCGCCAAGCCGATTATCTTCGCCATGGCCAACCCCGATCCCGAGATCACTCCGGAAGAGGTCAAGGCCGTGCGCCGCGACGCCATTGTCGCCACCGGCCGTTCTGACTATCCGAACCAGATCAACAATGTGCTGGGCTTTCCCTACATCTTCCGCGGCGCGCTGGACGTGCGGGCCAGCACCATCAACGACGCCATGAAGATCGCCGCCGCCAAGGCCATCGCCGCCCTGGCCCGCGAGGACGTGCCGGATGAAGTGGATGCCGCCTATGTCGGGCGCCGTCTGCGCTACGGCCCGGAATACATCGTGCCGGTGCCGTTCGATCCACGCCTGATATCGTCGATCCCGCCGGCGGTGGCCAGGGCCGCCATGGAATCCGGCGTGGCCCGCAAACCGATCATCGACATGGACACCTATCGCCGCGAGCTGTCGGCCCGTCTGGACCCTACCGCCGCGTCGATGCAGACCCTGTTCCAGGAAGTCCGCTCCAACCCGCAGCGGGTGGTTTTCACCGAGGGCGAGGAGGAAAAATCCATCCGCGCCGCCGTGGCCTATCGCAACGCCGGGTACGGCACGCCGATCCTGCTGGGCCGCGACGAGCAGATCATGGCCACCATGAAAAGCGCCGGTCTGGGCGGCGCCATCGAGGGCATCGAGATCGTCAATGCCCGCCTGTCGGAAAAAACCAAGATTTACACCGACATGCTGTACTCCCGCATGCAGCGCAAGGGGCTGTTGTACCGCGACGCCCAGCGCATGATGAACCAGGAGCGTAACGTCTTCGCCGCCGCCATGGTGGAAGCCGGAGACGCCGACGCCATGGTGACCGGCCTGACCCGCAATTACTATCAGGCCTTCGAGGACGTCAAACGCGTCATCGATCCCACTCCCGGCGAGTTGGTGTTCGGCACCACCATTCTGGTCAGCCACGGCCGCACCGTGCTGATTTCCGACAGCGTGGCCATGGAGACCCCGACTTCGGAGCAACTGGCCGACATCGCCTGTCAGACGGCGGCGCAAGCCCGCCAATTGGGGTACGAACCCCGTGTCGCGCTGCTGTCCTATTCCAACTTCGGCAATCCGACCAACCTCAATTCCGAACGGGTGATCGAGGCCGTGCGCATTCTCGACGAGCGCCGGGTGGATTTCGAGTACGACGGTGAAATGGCCGCCGACGTGGCTTTGGACGCCGAACTGATGAAGCTCTATCCCTTCTGCCGGCTGTCGGGCCCGGCGAACATCCTGGTCATGCCCGGCCTCTATTCGGCCAACATCGCCTGGAAGCTGATGCAGAAGTTGGGCGGCGGCACGGTTATCGGGCCGGTTCTGACCGGCCTTTCCAAGCCGGTGCAGATCACGTCGATGGACGCCACGGTCAACGACATCGTCAACATGGCGGTGCTGGCGGCTCACGACGCGATTAAATAATATCGCCGGGCCATTCGTCCGAGGCTGGTCTGGGGCCGGGCGGAGCGATCCGCCCGGCCTTTCGCGTCATGGAACTGTAGCAACCCGCCGGTTGACGGCGGCGCGGTTTCCATCGACTCTGCCACTGGTAAACATTGTTCGAGAGTTCGTTTCCCGCATGCTGGCTTTGCGCTTCCATCGCCGTCTCTATCCCGTGGTTCTTGCCGTTGGGCTGGCGTCTTTGTGCGTTTTCGGCGGCTTGTGGCTTTCGGGCAATCTGCAATTCTGGCCGTTTCTGCTGAGTTGGCTGGGATGCAGCATCCTGCTGCTGGTAGTGTTGGCGCCTTTCGTGCTGGATATTCAGGCCCTGGTGGGGCATCTGCGCGAATTGGGGCGGGGCGAGGATCGCCCGCCGCCCACCCTGCGCAGCGGCGTCGCCTCGGATCTTCTGGGCGCGCTGACCCAATTGCGGCGAAGCTGGAAAGCCAAACTGGAGGACGCGGAAACCCGCGTCGAGTTTCAAGAGACACTGTTCGAAAGCCTGCCGCCGCCGCTGTTCCTGCTGTCGGCGCAGCGCAAGATCCTGCGGGCCAATCTGGCGGCACGGCGCATTTTCGGGCGCGAGCTTCAGGGGCGCGACCTGGCGGCGGTGCTGCGCAATCCGCCGCTGCTGGACGCCGCCGAGCTGGTGCTGGCCGGGCAGCCGGGCCGCGAGGTGGAGTTCGCTCTGCCCGGCCCCGACGAGCGGGAATTCCGCGCCATGCTGGAACCCCTGCCGCACCACGAAGCCATCGACAGCACCGCTGCCATCGTCACCTTGCACGACATCACCGCCTTGAAGCAGATGGAGCGGATGCGCGCCGATTTCGTGGCCAACGCCAGCCACGAGTTGCGCACGCCTCTGGCCGCCGTGCTGGGGTTCATTGAAACGCTTCAGGGGCCGGCCCGCGACGACGCCGAAGCGCGTGAGCGGTTTCTGGGCATCATGTACGATCAGGCTTCGCGCATGTCCCGTCTGGTGGCGGACCTGCTGAACCTGTCGCGCATCGAGATGAACGAGCATACCCGCCCGGTGCAGCGCACCGCCGTCGAGGCCATTTTGAAACGGGTGGCCGCCGGGCTGGAGCCGCAATCGAAGCAGCGCAGAATGCCGCTGGAGCTGGTGATCAACGGTCCGCTGCCCGAAATCATGGGGCAAGAGGACGAATTGACGCAGGTGTTCCAGAACCTTTTGGAGAACGCCCTGAAATACGGCCGCGAAGGCACGCCGGTGATCGTCACCGCCGATGTCAGCGGGCAATTGCCGCCGCCTTTGGCCGGCCGTGTCGCCCAGGCTATCCGGGTGGTGGTGCGCGATCACGGCGAAGGCATCGAGCGCGAGCATATTCCCCGCCTGACCGAACGTTTTTTCCGCGTCGACACGGCGCGTTCGCGCAGCCTGGGCGGGACCGGCCTGGGGCTGGCCATCGTCAAGCACGTCATCAACCGGCATCGCGGGGTTCTGACCATCGATTCCACTATCGGTCAGGGTAGTAGCTTCACGGTTTTTCTACCGGTGGCAACATGACGAAAGGCGACGTCTCCGCAATGGCTTCAGGGCTTTTGCGAAAAGGATGTGAAACTTGTCATCGTTTTGTGGATTCTGTTTGCGCCATGCCATCGCCCGGTAGTACCTGCATCTGTGCAATGCAATAAGTCTGTCAGGAGCGTCTCGTTGTCCTCTCCAGAGTCTGCCGCAGCCAATGCCCCGAGCCCGAAGCTGATCGCCAAGGACGTCAACGTTTATTACGGTGCGAAACATGCGCTGCAGCATGTGGACTTGGCCATGAACGCCGGCGAGGTGACGGCCCTGATCGGTCCTTCGGGTTGCGGCAAGTCGACCTTCCTGCGATGCCTGAACCGCATGAACGACACTATCGAAGGCTGTCGCGTCGAGGGCAGCATCACGCTGGACGGCCACGATATCGTGCGCGGCGTCGATCCGGTCCTGCTGCGCGCCCGCGTCGGCATGGTGTTTCAGCGGCCCAATCCCTTCCCCAAAAGCATCTATGACAACGTCGCCTTCGGTCCGCGCATTCACCAGCTGACCGACAACAAGGACGAGTTGGACGAAATCGTCATCTCGTCGCTGAAGCGCGCCGGTCTTTATGAAGAGGTCAAGGACCGCCTTGATGCCATCGGCACCGGCTTGTCGGGCGGCCAGCAGCAGCGTCTGTGCATCGCCCGCGCCATCGCCGTCAGTCCCGAGGTTATCCTGATGGACGAGCCCTGTTCGGCCCTGGACCCCATCGCCACCGCCACCGTCGAGGAACTGATCGACGAGCTGCGCGACAGCTACACCATCATCATCGTCACCCATTCGATGCAGCAGGCGGCCCGTGTGTCCCAGCGCACGGCATTCTTCCACCTGGGCAAAGTCATCGAGACCGGGCTGACTGAGCAGATTTTCACCAACCCGCGTGAGAAGCTGACCCAAGGCTATATCACCGGACGCTTCGGCTAAGGGAGACCACCATGGCCAACGAACCACATATCGTTAAGTCCTTCGACGAGGCGCTGCGCATCCTGCATGGGCAGGTTTCGCGCATGGGCGTGCTGACCGAGCACCAACTGGGGCGCTCCATCCACGCTCTGGCCGAGCGCGACGACGAGATGGCAGGACAAGTGGTGCAGGCGGATCACGAGATCGACGCCCTGGAAGCCGCCGCCAACGACCAGGTGGTGCGCGTGCTGGCCTTGCGGGCTCCGGTGGCCGATGATTTGCGCGTGGTGCTGACGGCGCTGAAGGTGGCCGCTGCCTTGGAGCGCATCGCCGATTACGCCGCCAATATCGCCAAGCGCTCTATCGTTCTGACGTCTTTGCCGCAGGTGCCCACCGTGCGCCCATTGCAGCGTCTGGGCAAGCTGGTGCACGGCCTGCTGGCCGAAGCGCTGACCGCGTACGAAGAGCGGGATGCGGAAAAAGCTTTGTCGGTGTGGAACCGCGACAAGGAAGTGGACGAGCAATATTCCGGCCTGTTCCGCGAACTCCTGACCTACATGATGGAGGATTCGCGAAACATCACGCCGTGCAGCCATCTGCTGTTCATCGCCAAGAACATCGAGCGCATCGGCGATCACACCACCAATATCTGCGAAATGGTCTATTTCCTGACCACCGGCCACCCTATCGAGGGCGCCCGTCCGAAGAACGACACCAGCAGCTATATCACCGGAGCCTGAACGGTTTCCGGCGGAAAAAGCCAAACGCCCGGCGCGGTGCGCCGGGCGTTTGCCTGCTCGCTCTCATGCGGGAACGAGCTTACTTTTTCTTCTTCTTGTCGGCCCGCTCGATCGACTGGGTGATGATCTTGCCGGCGGCTTCGGCGTCGCCCCAGCCGGTCACCTTCACCCACTTGCCGGGCTCCAGATCCTTGTAATGGGCGAAGAAGTGCTCGATCTGTTCGATCAGGGTCTTCGGCAGGTCCTTATAGCTGTTCACGTCGTCATAGAACGGATGCAGCTTGGGATGGGGTACCGCCAGGATCTTTTCGTCCTGACCGGCCTCGTCTTCCATCATCAACACGCCGATGGGGCGCGACCGCATGACGGCGCCGGGAACCACCGAGTGGCGGCCGACCACCAGCACGTCCACCGGGTCGCCGTCGTCCGACAGGGTGTTGGGGATAAAGCCGTAATTGCACGGATAGAACATGGCGGTGTGCAGGAAACGGTCGACGAACATCGCGCCCGATTCCTTGTCCACTTCGTACTTCACCGGATCGCCCTTCAGCGGAATCTCGATGACCACGTTGACGTCGTTGGGCGGGTTCTTCCCGATCGGGATCTTCTTGAGGTCCATTTTTCTGCCTTCCTGCTTAAGGGTGCTCGAATTCGGTGGCGCACAATACGCCATCGCACGGCGTCACGCCAAGTCCAGAGTGGGGTTTTTCCCCTGGTTTCATGCCGTTGAAACGGCGGAAGTCCTTGCTTTCGCCATCAGCCACAGCAGCAAGGCCAGGGCCGGCAGCGTCACCACCGTGGTGAACAGGAAAAAGTCGACCCAACCCAGGCTTTCGGAGAGTTTGCCGGCGCTGGAGGCGAACAAGGTGCGTCCGACCGCCGCCAGCGACGATAGAAGAGCATATTGGGTGGCGGTGTAGGCCGCGTTGCACAGCCCCGACAGATAGGCGACCATTGCCGCTCCGGCCATACCGCCGGTCAGATTCTCGGCGAAGACGCACAAGGCCAGCACCGTGACGCTGTGTCCCGACGTGGCTTGCAGAGCATAGAACAGATTGCCCAGGGATTGCAGCAGGCCGCACAGCAGCAGCGCCTTGAGCGGCCCCAGCCGCACCACCATCGCGCCGCCCAACAGGCTGCCGACGACCGTGGCGAAGAAACCGAAGACCTTGCTGACTTCGGCCACCTCGGTCAGGCTGAAGCCCAGCGAGGTGTAAAGCGGCATGGCCATGCTGCCGGCCATGGCCTCGCCCAGCTTGTAGCCGACCACGAACACCAGAATCACCGGCCAGGAGCGTCTGGTCATGAATTCGGCGAAGGGGCAGATCACCGCCCCGTAGAGCGAGGCCAGGATATGGGCCTTCATCCCGTGCAGGTGAGGGCGGGCCTCGAGATATTCGGCGGCGCGGCGTTCGCGCTCGATGGTCTGGGCCGAGACCTTGGGGCTGGGCTCGGGCATGACCAGGAAAACGGCGATGCCGACACTCAAGGACGCCGCCATGGCGGCGTATGCCGCCAGCCAGCCGAAATGATCGGCGATGAACAGCGCTCCAGCTCCGGCCAGCAGCATAGCGACCCGGTACCCGGCCTGGGTGGCTCCGGCTCCCGGTCCCTGGGTTTCGTCGTCCAGCAATTCCACGCGGTAGGCGTCGATGACGATGTCCTGGCTGGCCGACAGGAAAGCCACGGCCACGGCGCAGGCGGCCAGCAGTCCAAGATCGTCGGGCAGGCGGCACTGGCCCATGGCCAGCAGGGCGGCCATCAGCAGCACTTGAATGGTCACGCCCCAGCCCCGGCGGCGCCCCAGCCGCAGGGGCGGCGGCAGCCGGTCCAGCAGGGGCGACCACAGGAATTTAAAGGCGTAGGGCGTACCCACCAGGGCGAACAGGCCGATGGAGGCACGGCTCACTCCTTCCTTGGCCAGCCAGGCCGACAAGGTGGAATAGGTCAGCAGCAGGGGCAATCCGCTGGAGAAACCCAGCAGCAGCACGGCAACGACCCGGCGGTCTTTGTAATCGGTCAGACAAGAGGGGAGTTTGATCGTCATGGGCTCACTGTATAGCAGGGGAATCTTATGAGACAATGGCGGCCATGTCCCGTTGTCTGTTCTGCGCCAAGCCTTTGACACACGCCACGCCGCCCGAGCACATCCTGCTGGACTGTCTGGGCGGCCGTTTGAAAAGCAAGCGCGTGTTGTGCGCCGCCTGCAACCGGCATTTGGGCGGCAGCGTCGACGCCGCCTTCGCCCGAGCCGTCGAACCGTTTCGGGCTTTTCATTCCTTGCCCAGCGGCAGCCGCAACCGTGTGCCCGATAGATTCCCCGACCCGGCCCCGCCGCCTTTCCATCAGGCTTTCGCCCTGCGGTCCTTGGCCAAGATGGCGCTGTTGCTGTGGGCGGATTGTCTGGGCGAGGGAGAAATGGGTAAGAGTTGTTGGGATCGCGCCAAAGCCGTAGTGATGGACGGCCGGTCCACGGAAGAGTCGGCGACGCCGCTGTGCGCGCCGACCTCGATCTTGCTGCCCGGCGGTTTCGGCCCGTTGACCCACCGTCTGTGGGTGCTGAGCGACGAGAATGGACGAGTGATCGGCGGCGCATCGTTCTACGGCCATCCCGGCCGCAGTCTGGAACTTTGCGAAAGCGGGGCTGAGTCGGGGCTGCATCTGCTGCTGCTGGCCGATCCCGTCGATCCGGCTCGCTGGTGTCTGTTCAAAAGGCATCAATGAAAAAGGCCGCTCCGAAGAGCGGCCTTTTGCCGTCAGGTGCTTTCCTTCATGCGGCTTTGTTTCTTGCGCTCGTTGGGGTCGAGGAAGCGCTTGCGCAGACGGATGTTCTTCGGAGTGACTTCCACCAGTTCGTCGTCCTCGATATAGGCGATGGCCTGCTCCAGGGACATCTTGCGGGGCGGGGTCAGGCGAACGGCCTCGTCCTTGCTGGTGGTGCGGATGTTGGTCAGCTGCTTGCCTTTCAGCGCGTTGACTTCGAGGTCGTTGCCGCGCGAATGCTCGCCGATGATCATGCCTTCGTACAGACGCACGTTGGCGCCGATGAACAGCGGGCCGCGCTCCTCGATGCTCCACAGGGCGTAAGCCACCGAATCGCCCTGGCCGTTCGAGATCAGCACGCCGTTGCGGCGGCCTTCGATCGGGCCCTTATAGGGGGCGTAGCCGTGGAAGATGCGGTTCATCAGGCCGGTGCCGCGAGTGTCCGTCAGGAACTCGCCGTGATAGCCGATCAGGCCGCGCGACGGAGCCAGGAAGGTAACGCGCAGCTTGCCGCCGCCCGAAGGACGCATGCCGGTCATTTCGGCCTTGCGGTTGCTCATCTTCTCGACGACGACGCCCGAGAATTCCTCGTCCACGTCGATGAAGACTTCCTCGATGGGTTCCAGTCGTTCGCCGGTGGCTTCATCGATCTTGAACAGCACGCGCGGACGCGAGATGCCCAGCTCGAAACCTTCGCGGCGCATGGTTTCGATCAGCACGCCCAACTGCAATTCGCCGCGGCCCGACACCTCGAAGGCATCCTTGCCGGCGGTTTCGGCGACGCGGATGGCCACGTTGCTGTCGGTTTCCTTCAGCAGGCGGTTGGCGATGACGCGGCTGGTCACCTTGTCGCCTTCCTGACCGGCCAGCGGGCTGTCGTTGACCGAGAAGGTCATGGACAAGGTCGGCGGGTCGATCGGCTGGGCCTGTAGAGCCTCGGTCACTTCCAGGGCGCAGATGGTGTCGGCGACGGTGGTCTTGGTCATGCCCGAAACGGCGACGATGTCGCCGGCCTCGGCTACGTCCAGGGCGGTGCGCTCAATACCGCGGTAAGCCAGAATTTTGGCGATGCGGAACTGTTCGATGACGGTGCCGTCGCGGGACAGCGATTTCACGGCCTGGTTCAGCTTCACGGTGCCCGACTGGATGCGGCCGGTCAGCACGCGGCCCAGATAGGGGTCGGCTTCCAGGGTGGTGGCCAGCATGGCGAATGGCGCGTCCTGGTCATGGTCGGGGGCCGGCACATGCTTCAGGATCAGGTCGAACAGGCCGGACAGATCCTTGCGGGGGCCGTCCAGGCTGTCGTCGGCCCAGCCGTCGCGGCCGACCGCGAACATGGTGGGGAAGTCCAGCTGATCGTCGTTGGCGTCCAGGGCGGCGAACAGGTCGAACACCTCGTCGTGCACTTCATGGGGACGGGCGTCGCCGCGGTCCACCTTATTGATCAGCACGATGGGGCGCAGGCCCAGAGCCAGAGCCTTGCCGGTGACGAACTTGGTCTGGGGCATCGGGCCTTCGGCGGCGTCCACCAGGACGACCACGCCGTCGACCATCGACAGGATGCGCTCGACCTCGCCGCCGAAATCGGCGTGGCCGGGGGTGTCGACGATGTTGATGCGGGTGTTCTTCCACTGCACCGAAGTGCACTTGGCAAGGATGGTGATGCCGCGTTCCTTTTCCAGGTCGTTCGAGTCCATGACTCGTTCGGCGACCTGCTGGTTTTCGCGGAAGGTGCCCGACTGGCGGAGCATGGCGTCGACAAGGGTGGTCTTACCGTGGTCGACGTGGGCGATAATGGCGATGTTGCGGAGATCCATGGAATTCAAACCGTAATAAAGGACGTATGGGCGACCAGCTTGGCCAGATCGGCCTCGGGCCGGGCACCCACATGGGAGATGATCTCGGCGGCGCAGATGCCGCCCAGACGGGCTGCGGTTCCAAGGTCGCGGCCCTGGGTCAAACCGTAGAGGAATCCGGCGGCATACAGGTCGCCGGCGCCGGTGGTGTCAACCACCTGGGAAACGGGTTCGGCACCCTGCACCACCACCTGTTCGCCGGCGATCACCACCGAGCCCTTTTCCGAGCGGGTAATGGCGGCGATGTCGCAATGTTCGCGCACCTGGCGCAGGGCATCGTCGAGATCGGTCTGGTAGAGCGAGGTGATTTCCGCCTCGTTGGCGAAAACGATGTCGACGTGGTCGGCCAGCAGTTCCAGGAACTCGGCGCGATGACGGTCGACGCAGAAGGGGTCGGACAGGGACAGGGCCACCTTGCGGCCTGCCTCGTGGGCGATGCGGGCGGCCTTGCGGAAGGCTTCCTTGGCCTGGGGCGGATCCCACAGATAACCTTCCAGATAAGTCACCTGGGCGTTGGCGATGACGGTGGGGTCGATGTCGTCCGGCCCCAGCGAGACGCAGGCGCCCAGATAGGTCAGCATGGAACGCTGGGCGTCGGGCGTGACCAGAATCAGGCAGCGGGCGGTGGCGGCGCCGTCGACGGCGTCGGCCGTGTCGAAGGCGACCCGAAGCGAACGCAGATCGTGACGGAAGACCTGGCCCAGCTGGTCGTTGCGGACCTTGCCGATATAGGCTCCCTTGCCGCCAAGCCCGGCGACGCCGGCGATGGTGTTGGCCGCCGAGCCGCCGGAACATTCGACGCCCGGTCCCATTTGGGCATAAATCTTCTCGGCCTGATCGCTGTCGATCAGGGTCATCACACCTTTGCTCACGCCCAGGCTATGGAGCTTCGCATCATCGGCATGGGAAAGCACATCGACGATGGCGTTACCGATGCCGGCAACGTCAAACGCGCAGTCCGCCATTCAATCCTCCAGGGGTACATTGCGGCGCAGTATAGCCAGGACGAAGCCCGGAACAATGGAAATAAAGTAGAAGACGGCGGATGAGACCGATCTAAAGCCCGCTTCGGCGGGCCGGAGAGATCGGCGGTTCGGGGCTTTTGCCCTTGGGCAGGGTGAAGTGGAAGATGGCGCCGTCGGGGAGGGGCTCGATCCAGATGCGGCCGCCGTGAGCCTGAATGACGGCGCGGCAGATGGCCAATCCCAGGCCGGTGGAATCGGTGCCGTTGTCGCCCAAGCGCTCGAAGGCATCGAAAGCCTTGGCCGCCAGTTTCGGGTCGATGCCGCGGGCGTTGTCTATGACCGAGATGCGCCAGAACGCGCCTGTTTCGGCGACGTCCACCCGGATGTCGGGTGTCCGGTCGGGGTGGCGGTGGCGGATGGCGTTGTCGATCAATTGCAGAAAGACGCCCGCCAGCATATCGCGGTCAGCCGCGACCCAAGGCAAGGGTTCGCGACGGATTCTGGCCTCGCTCTCCTTGACCAGCGGGCGCAGTCGGGCCAAGGCCAGGGTCAAGGCCTCGTCGGCGTCGGTGTCGGCGATCTTCGGTTCCTCGGCCAGGACGCTGGCGTAACGCTGGAAATCGCGCAGCAAAGCTTTCAGCCGCAGGCCCGAGCGCTCGACGAACTGCAGCCAGCCGTCGGTTTCATGGTCGCTCCCGTTCAGCTTGCGCCTGGCCATCTGGGTATAGCTGACGATCGGGCGCACGGGTTCTTGCAAATGGTGGGCGGTAACCTGGGCCAGCCGTCGCAGTTCCTCGTTCACCGTTTGCAGACGGCGGGCATGTTCCTCGGCCAACTCTCGCGATTGCGCCAGCTGGCTGGTGCGCTCGGCGACCATCTCCTCCAGCAACGACCGGGCGCGGGCGGACCGGGCCTGTTTCAGATCGGCCTGCCAAGCCCAGTAGAGCATGGCCCAGGCGAAAAAGGGGACCATGATGCTTTCCACCCAGGCCATTTGCCGCCAGTCGTGCAAGGCGGTGTCGACGGACAGGCCGGACGTCACGACCAGGTCGTAGTCGTCCATCACGCGGTAGCCCAGCAGCTTGTCGTGCCCGTCGGCCATCGAAACCAATCGGATGACCCCTTGCGGCGCATTGGGGATGGCTTTGGTGAACAGGTCGCTGTCCGCGATGTTGACGCCGAATTTTTCTGCGTGGTTGGGGGCGCGGGCCAGGAACGATCCGTCCAGCCGAATGACGGCGGCGCCGCCTTCGGGTTCCAGCATGATGGAGTTCAGGAAATCGGCATATCCGTCGGGGCTGACGGCGGCCATGACGGTTCCATTGAATTCGCCATTGCCCGCCGTCAGCGGGTGGGACATGTGGATCGTGCGCTCGTGGGTCAGGCGTCCCATGGTGGGGTCGCCCACCCAGATATCGCTTTGACCGGCGTTTTCCTTCTGATGCTGGAAATAGCCCCGGTCCGAGACGTCGACGCCACCCGGCGGCAAAGGGCGGAAGGGAATGGTTCTGCGGCGCAGCTGACCATCCTTGTCGATCAGACAGATGAAACGTATTTCGGGGAATTCCCGCAGGCGGGTCGTCAAATGGTCGATGAATTCGGGGGCGTCCCAGCGACCGCCGTCGGCGCCATCGGCGGCCTCTTCCAACAGGCTGTGGACGGCGCGGATACTGCCGCTCAGATGTTGGCCGGCGGCGTTGGCGACCGCATCGACCAGCCGTTCTCCCTGTTCGATGGCCGAACGGTAGTCGCGGTGCAATTGCAGGCCGACCAGGACCGCCATGGCCAGAACCATCGCCAGGGCGATGCGACGGGCATGATAGGCGGGTTTCAGGCCGGTGTCGGAGGTGAAGGGCATTTCAACTCCATCCTGTTCCGAATCGAACCTACGCACAACGGCATGAGCCGCGGATGAAGGACGGGGCGGTCCGAAGACCGCCCTGGGACGTATGGCGGACGGATGTCAAACCACCCGGATGTTCTTGAATTGCCAGGGGTCGTCGGTGTCGATGTCTTCGGGGAACAGCACGCCGCGTCCTTCCAGCGGCGTCCAGTCGGTATAAGCGCCGACCACCGGCCCCAGATAAGGGGAGGCCAGTTCCAGGACGCGCTCGAAGTCCATTTCCTCGGGCTCGACAATGCCCTTGGCGGGATTTTCCATGGCCCAGATCAGACCCGCCAGCACCGAGACGGTGACCTGTAGACTGGTGGCGTTGTTGTGGGGGCACAGCTTACGGGCCTCGTCCACCGACAATTGCGAGCCGTACCAGTAGGCGCCTTTGGCGTGACCGGCCAGAAGCACGCCCAACTCATCGATGCCGGAAACGATCTCGTCCATCATCAGGCGCTTGTTCGGTTGAATTTTCCAATTCTTGCCGGCCAGTTCATGGACCGATTTCACGGCGTCGTCCGACGGGTGATAGGCGTAATGGCAGGTGGGGCGGAAACGAACCTTGCCGTCATCCTTGACGGTGAAGTAGTCGGAAATGGAAATGGCTTCGCCGTGGGTGATCAGGAAGCCGTGGAACGGGCCTTCCTTGGGGGTCCAGGTGCGAACACGGGTGCTGGCGCCGGGGCGCATCAAATAGATGGCGGCGTCGCAGCCGAAGCCGTGGCGCTGGCCGTCGGGCGGCAGAGCCTTTTCATGGCTGCCCCAGCCCAGTTCGGCGGGCTGGCAGCCTTCGCCGACGAAGCCGTCGATGGACCAGGTATTGACGAATTCGCCCACCTTCTTGGGAACGTTGGCGATCTGGGTGTCGCGTTCGGCCACATGGACAACCTTGACTGACAGCTTTTCCATCAGTGCGGCCCAGCCGTCGCGGCTGGTGGGCTTTTCCGCCGTCACGCCGGTATCGCGGGCGATGTTCAGCAAAGCCTGCTTGACGAAGTGGGTCACCAGACCGGGATTGGCGCCGTGGGTCAGCACGGCGGTGGGGCCGTGCTCGAAGCCTTGGCGCAGCTTCAGAGCCTGTTCGCGCAGGGCGTAATTGGAACGGTAGCTGGGGCTGATCGAGGTGTCGGTATAGCCGCCCAGCCAGGGTTCGATGCAGGTGTCGAGATAAAGGCAGCCCAGGTCGCGGGCCAGTTCGATCAGCGATACCGAGGAAACGTCCACCGAAAGGTTCAGCAGAAAGTCGCCGGCCGACAGTTCGGCGCCCAGCAGGGTTTTGTAATTGGAGGGGGTTAGCGGTTCCTTGACGAAGCGGATTCCGTATTCCCGGGCCACGGTCTGGCCGCGATCCTCGGCCGTGATGATGGTGATTTTGGACGGGTCCATGTCCACGTGACGCAAGATCAAAGGCAGAACCCCCTGACCGATACTGCCGAAACCGACCATCACCAGACGGCCATTGAACGAAACGTGCTTTGCCATTCTTCCTTTACCCCTCTTTTTCTTTGAAACCCCGGTGCGGTGGCCCCCAATCAGATGCGATTGAACGAAAAACAGTTGCTCTTATCGTGACGCGTCCCTTTTCTCAAGCGGCTTTGGATGCGCCCTCCAGATATCCGGGGGTCGCCATCAAGGGCTGGTCCCGAACTTCGATCAGGCCGGCATGGCCGAATCCGTTGAACCCGGTCCGCAGAGTCGAGCCATAGGCCCCCAGCTGACCGATTTCGATCCAGTCGCCTTCGCGGACGTCGGCGGGCAGCATGAACGGTCCGCGCATGCGGTCGGCGGAATCGCAGGTGGGACCGAACAATTCGAACGGCAGCAATTCTTCCGCTCCCACGCCGCCGCCGTCGCGGATCAGCCGCGCCGGGAACCGCAGCCCGCACGATGCTCCGGCGTCGGACAAAGCCCCAAAGACGCCGTCGTTGATGAACAGCGTGCCAATCTGACCGCGGCCGCGTTCCCGCCGCGCCGTCACCCGCACCACCAGCGATTCGGCCGGGGCGACCAGCGCTCGGCCCGGCTCGCACCACAGGCGGCAATTGGCGCTCAGGCCCAACCGGTCATATCCGCGGCGGATGGCCGCGACGAAGGCGCTCAGCGCGGGCGGCACCATGTCGGCGTAACTGACCGGGAAGCCGCCGCCAACATCGACGATATCGATGGGCACGCCGGCTTCGGCGATGACTTGGCCGCCCAAGGCCAGGGCGGTTTCATAGGCGGCAGGGTTCATGCACTGCGATCCCACATGGAAACACAGACCGACGCGAACCGCAACCTTCCGGCTCAAACGCAGAATTTCAGCGGCCTCGGCTGGCGGGGCGCCGAATTTTCCTGAGAGATCGTAGACGGCATCGCCTTTGGGCAGAGACAAGCGCACCAGCAGTCCCAGGTCGCGGGCCTGGACCGGCAGGCGGGGCGTTTCTTCCAGCACCTTGTCCAGTTCGTCCAGGCTGTCGATGACGTAATCCCGCACGCCCAAGGCATAGGATGCGGCAATGGCCGGCCGGGATTTGATGGGGTGCATGAAATGAATATGGGCGTCGGGGAACAGGCCGCGCACCAGCTTGACCTCGGTCATCGACGCCGCGTCGAAATGGCGCACGCCGCCGTCCCACAGACCGCGCAGGATGGCGAGCTCGGGGTTGCATTTGACGGCGTAAAGGGCGTCGCCGGGGAACTGTTCGACGAAGTTTCGGGCGGTGGTCCGCAGGGTGGCGGGACGCAGGCACATCACCGGGTCGTCGGGGCGCAGGGCCTGCACGACTTCGGTGACGGCGGGCAGGGTGCCTTGATAACGGCTCTGGGCACGCCGGCGCAGGATCGGGCGATCCAGGGGCGGCACGGCGGCGCGGGCGAAGGAATAGACATTCATGGAACCATCCTCCCGACGGAAGGCCGGCCAGTGATGAGGCCGGGCATTACATCAAGCCTGCGCGGCCTTGGGGCCGCACATCGTCACGCCGAGAAACCGGCAGCAGCGCCGCAAAGGGCGCTTACGGACTTCGGAAGTGGTTCGGGGAAGAAAGCGCCCCCGCAACACACGCCATAAGAACAACCATGTCCACCTCCCTTTCGGGGACCGGCCCATTGGCGACCGGAGACCAAAAAGGACGCGTTACCGTCGTTGCTTGATCCTCAAAAACGAGGCCATCGGCACGTGCGAGTGCGTCTTGACGCTGTATATACGCTGTTTTTTCTTCAGCGCAATGGCAATCCGTTACCATTAATACATTGTCATATTACCACAGAAGACCCAGCATCTGCCACGCTAGGCTGGCGGCGGCCAAGCTGGTGATCTCGGCCACGTCATAGGCGGGCGCCACCTCGACCACGTCCATGCCGGCGATGGACAGGCCGTGCAGACGTTTCAGGATGGCCATCATCTGCCAGGTGAACAGGCCGCCCACTTCGGGCGTGCCGGTGCCGGGAGCCTGGGCGGCGTCTAGGGCGTCGATGTCGATGGATAGATAGGTGCCGTCGCCGCCGACTTTCTCTCGGATCAGTTCGGCTACCGCCGCCGGGCTGCTTTCGTGAACCTCTTCGGCCGACAGGATGGTGACGCCCTTGCCCACCGTCCAATCCCAAACCTCCCGCGGCATGGGAGAGCGGATGCCGATCTGGATCATGCGCCGGGGATCGATCAGGCCTTCGTTGATGGCGTGATAGAATACCGAGCCATGGCCGAACACTTGCCCGAAATTGTCGGGCCAAGTGTCGATATGGGCGTCGAAGTGGATCAATCCCACCGGGCCGGCGCGTTTGCTTAAAGCGCGCAGCAAGGGCAGCGTGACGGTGTGTTCGCCGCCGAACGACAGCAGCGGCTTGGCGATTTTGGCGGCCTGATCCTCGATCAGTTTCAGACTGGCTTCGATGTCGCCCAGGGCGATTTCGAAATCGCCGATGTCGGCGATGGGCAATTGGGCGGGGTCGCGCCAGCCCATGGCCGGGTTTTGCCCGTCGGTCAGCATGCGGCTGGCGTGGCGAATGGCCAGCGGCGCGAAGCGTGCCCCAGGCCTGTTGGTGACGCCGATGTCCAGGGGAATGCCGGCGACCAGAGCCTTCGCTTCGTCGGGATTGGCGGACGCGCCCAGAAAGGTGGGGGGAACGGCGAAGGTGGGGTAATGCATGGTCGGCGATCCTGCCCGGGGGAAAGACTGTGATCCCAGATGGAACCACAGTCTTTTCAGGATCGCAAGATCGCCTTTTCTAAGGTTTCCTGGCTTTGTCCAGGGCGGCCAGAACGGTGTCGGCGGTCAACAGTTCCGGCAGGGGGATGCCGTCGGGCGCGCCGGGGCCGTAAACGGCGTTGAAGGGAATGCCGTAACGCCCGAAACTGGCCAGATAGGCGGCGATGGTTTCATCCGGGCGGGTCCAGTCGGCTTCCATGGCCACCACGCCGGGCTGGGCCAGGCGGTCGGCAACCGGGCTGCGATAGGTCACGGTGGCCTTGTTGACCTGGCAGGTGATGCACCAGTCGGCGGTGACGTCGACGAACACCACTTTGCCGTCGGCCACGTCCTTGGCGATGGCGTCGCGATCGAAGGGCTGCCACAGGCTTTTCAGATGGTCGGGAACGCTGGTGGCGGCGCGGGGAAGGGCGGTCAGGGCGACCATCAGCGCCGCCAGACTGAACAGAGTCACCAAGGCCAGACGGGCCTTGGGGCCGATCACCCGGCTGGCGCTCATGGCCAGCAGCAGTCCGCCCATCAGGGCGCCGACGGTCAAAGATGCCCGTTCTCCGGCCTCGGCGGCCAGCACCACCAGCAGCCAGGCGCCGGTCAGCAGCAGGACGGTGCCCAGCAGGCGGCGCAACATGACCATCCATTTCCCGGGACGGGGCAATGCCTGGGCCAATTGCGGCCAGGCGGCCACTGCCAGATAAGGCAGAGCCATGCCCAGACCCAGGGCCAGGAAGATGGCGACGATCTCGAACAGGCCGCGCGACAGGGCGAAGCCCACCGCCGTGCCTAGGAACGGTGCCGAGCAGGGAGTGGCCAGCAGAGTGGCGAACATGCCGGTGCCGAAATGTCCGGCCAGGGTATGGGTGTCGCCGCCGCCGCTGCCCAGGGATGCGGCCCATTGCGGCAGGGGAATGTCGAACAGGCCGAGAAGATTGGCAGCGAACAGGGTGACGATGACGACCATGCAGGCCAGGAACAGCGGCTGCTGGAACTGCACGCCCCAGCCCACGGCCATGCCGGCCAGTTTCAGGCTGCCGGCCACCAGGGCCAGCAATAGAAACGAGGTGACGATGCCGGCGGCCGAGGCCAGGAAGCCGGTGCGCACGGCCTGGCGTTCCTGGCCGCCATGACCGATCAGGCTCAGAACCTTGATGGAAAGAACCGGCAGCACGCAGGGCATCAGGTTCAGCAGGAAGCCGCCCAGCAGCGCCACGCCCAGCATGGACACCAGGGCTCCCAGCCGCAGGCCGGGCTGAGGCGGGGCGACGTCGGCGACGATTTCGGTGCCGCGGTCGCCGTCGACCATGGTCAGGGTGACGGGCTTCTCGGTCAGGCCGCCTTCGCCGGTATTGGCCACCGGGGTCAGGTGAAAGATCACCCGTTTGCCGCCCTGCTCGATGCGGGTCTTGGGCGGACCGAACTGCATCTGGTCGCTGCGTTCGACGAACAGATCGGGTTTGGACAAAGGCGGATTGGCTTCGAACACTACTTTCAGCGTGCCGTCGGTGGTGGCTTCCGACTGCACCAGCTTCAGGCCGCGCGAATAGGGATCGCCGGGAACCTTGGCGAGAAAGCGGCCGATCAGATGGGCATGCTCGCTGGGTTGGGCGGCGCCGGTGGGGATGTCCAGCGCCAGGTCGACATGCTGGGGCACGCAGATGACGTCGCAGACCAGATAATCCACGGCCGCCCGGATGGCCAGAGGTTGGGCCGGATCATTCATCAGGGCGACGATGGGCAGCACCACTTCGTCCTTGTAGCCCATGGTTTCCAGGCCGGAAACCGAGAAACGGTGCGGGCCGGGCCAGGAGATGACGACGTCGTTGAGGTTGTCCGAGCCCTTCCAGTCGATGGCCGGGGGATAGCCGGCGTCGCCGGGCGAGCGCCAATAAATCTTCCAGCCTTCCTTCAGCTTGAAGTGCAGGCCCAGTTGAACCCGTCCCTGGTCGCCGACGGCGGTAACCGCCGAAATCAACCCCACCTGTCCCTGGTCGTTCTCGGCCCAGGCCTTCGCGCCCGCATGGGCGGGGCCGGCGGCAAAGAACAGCATGGCGAACAGGGGCAGCAGGCGCTTCAATAAAACCATCGTCATATCCAATAGATCACCGGCCAGAAGCTTTTCCCGCCCCCGGGGGGCGGCTGTCAATGTTTGTTAGGGTCGCGGATGCTCGTGTTCCAAAACCTTGCGTTCCCGTCGATGCCGTCATATTTGATGAATCATGGTCCATAAATTCGAATCCAGCGGCTATCTGGCAGGTCAGATTTTGATCGCGATGCCCCAAATGCAAGACCCGCGCTTTGCGCGGACGATCGTCTATTTGTGCGCCCATACCGCCGAAGGAGCCATGGGGCTGGTGGTCAACCGCCTGTTCAACGCCCTGACCTTCCCCGATCTGCTGCAGCAGTTGGACATCGTTCCCGGCCCGGCTTGCGATCCCATCCGCGTGCATTTTGGCGGGCCGGTGGAATCGGGGCGGGGCTTTGTGCTGCACTCTGCCGACTATCAGCAGGAAACCACCTTGATGGTCGACAAGGATGTGGGGCTGACCGCCACGGTAGACGTCTTGAAAGCCATCGCCGACGGCACCGGGCCGAAGAAGAGCCTGCTGGCTTTGGGCTATGCCGGTTGGAGCGCCGGTCAGCTGGATAACGAAATCCTGGAAAATTCCTGGTTGAACGTACCGGCCGACCCCGATCTGTTGTTCGGCCCGGAGCTGGACCATAAATGGGAAAAGGCCATCGGCAAGCTGGGGGTCAATCCGCTGCTGCTGTCGGGCGAGGCCGGACACGCCTGATTTCGGCGGCGGCCCTTGCGGTCCGCCGCCTGTTCCGGTTTTTCGGCCACCGGAATCTCAGTGCCCCTTGACCACGGCCTTCTTCAGTCGGCGGACACCGACGACGACCAAGCCCAACACCACCGGCACGCCGAACAGCACCGTCAGGTCGCTGTCGATATGCAATCCCGCCGCCTTCAGGCCTTTGGCCAGATAGCCCAGCAGGCCCAGGCAGTAATAGCTGATGGCCACCACCGACAATCCTTCGACGGTTTCCTGCAGGCGCAGCTGAAGCTCGGCCCGCTTGTTCATGGATTTGAGCAGGTCGCGGTTCTTCTCCTCCAAAGCGATGTCGACGCGGGTCCGCAGCAGGCTGCCGGCGCGGGTGATGTGCTTGGTCAGGTCGGAATGGCGTTTGGCGGCGGATTCGCAGGTTTGCAGGGCAGGCCAGAAGCGGCGGTTCAGGAAACCGCCCAGGCTTTGCATGCCGACGATGCGGGCCTCGTTCAATTCCTCGATGCGCCGGTCCACCAGGGCGCCGTAGGCCTTGGCCGCCGTGAAGCGGTAATTGTGGGTGGCGCCCAGATGTTCGGCCCGGGCCGCCAGTGCGCTCAGCCAGCCCAGCAGTTCGCGGTCGGCCTCGTCGCCCTCGGGTCCGGCCAGACCGGACATGATGGCCGACAGTTCTTCGGTCATGCGGGTCAGGTCCGGTCCCAGCTTGCGGGCCAGGGGAAAGGCCAGCAGCGCCAGGATGCGGTAGGTTTCGATCTCCAGCAGGCGTTGGGTAAGACGGCCCGCCTGTCCGTGGGTCAGTCCCTGGTCATAGATCAGAATGCGGCCGAAGCCGTCCTGATGGATGTGGAAGTCGGTGAACACTTGGGCCCGGCCCGCAACCACGGTGCTGCCGTTGATGGGGTGGCCGGTGAAAATGTCCGACAGGGCGTCGGCGTCGCGGCGGACATTGTCCAGCGCCACATGCACCGCCACCAGCAACTGGCCCGGCAGTTCGGCCAGCCAATCGGCGGGACAAAGATCCAGGGCCGTGGTGGCGAAGGGGGCGTCGAAGGCGTCGAAGCGGTAAAGGGTATAGGTGGAAAATTCCGTATGCCGTTCCCAACGCAGCCGGAAGGCGCCGAAATCCGCCGTGAAATAGATGGCGCCTTCCGCCGGGGGTTCGACGCCGAAACGGGCGCACAAAGCCTCCATGTGACGCAAATCCGCGCCTACGGCCTGTTCTCCGGTGGCCAGCGCCAAGTGGCTGGCCCGCATGGGTGGCGGCAGAAGCTCGAAAGGACGGGCGTGGACTTCGTTGGCGATGCTGCGGCGCAGGGGATGCTCGATCCAGGCGGCGGGAGCGGGGGCCTCGGCTGACATTGGGGGTGGGAGTTCCTACATAAAGAGAAGGTTCCTACTATTCACTCAGCGGCGCGTCTTGCCAAGGGGCTCGCCGGGGTGAAAGATGAGCACCGATTATTGACAGAGCGCCCTTCAGGAGTTCCCGATGCCCCATAGCGCCACCACCGAGGATCTGTTTTTCCACCGCGCCGGTTTGGATGCCGGCCGCGTCGAGCGCATTGTGGCCGACGGGCTTCAGGGCTGCGACGATGGCGAACTGTTCCTGGAGTATCGTCAGTCCGAAGGCATCGCTCTGGATGACGGACGCATCAAAAGCGCCAGCTTCGACACCGCCCAGGGTTTCGGTTTGCGCGGAGTCTGCGGCGAGGCCACCGGTTACGCCTTCGGTACCACCCTTTCGGAACAGTCGCTGTTGCGGGCCTGCGATACCGTGCGGGCCGTCCGTTCCGGCCATGCGGGGCATATGAGTCTGGGGCCGACCGGAGGCGAGGGCAGTCTTTACACCGATCTCAATCCCCTGGCTCTGGTGCCTTTCGAAACCAAGGTCGAGTTGCTGGAAAACATCAACGCCTATGCTCGCGGCAAGGATTCCCGCGTGGCGCAGGTGATGGCGTCGATCCTGGGATCGTGGCAGGCGGTGCGCATCATCCGCGCCGATGGGCGCCATGCCTCGGACATCAGGCCGCTGGTGCGCCTGAATGTGTCGGTGATGATGACCGACAAGGGGCGGACGGAAACCGGCGGCCACGGCATGGGTGGGCGCGTCACCTATGACGGCCTGATCTCGGAAAGCCACTGGCAAGCCGCGGTCGATGAAGCCATCCGTCAGGCCTCGGTCAATTTGGAGTCCATTCCGGCCCCGGCCGGCGACATGACGGTGGTGCTGGGGCCGGGCTGGCCCGGCGTGCTGCTGCATGAAGCCGTGGGTCACGGCCTGGAAGGCGACTTCAACCGCAAGGGCACGTCGGCTTTTTCCGGCCGTATCGGTGAACGGGTGGCGGCCAAGGGCGTCACCGTGGTCGATGACGGCACCTTGCGCGATCGCCGCGGCTCCATCTCCATCGATGACGAGGGCACCGCTTCGGGACGCACCGTGCTGATCGAGGACGGCATCCTCAAGGGCTATCTGTTCGACCGTCTGAACGCCCGCCTGATGGACGCCCGGCCCACCGGTAACGGCCGCCGCCAGAGCTATGCCCATCAGCCGCTGCCGCGGATGACCAACACCTTCATGCTGGCCGGCGACAAGCAGCCCGAGGAAATTCTGTCCTCGGTGAAGAAAGGCCTGTACGCCGTCAATTTCGGCGGTGGCCAGGTGGACATTACCAGCGGCAAATTCGTCTTTTCGGCCACCGAGGCCTATCTGATCGAAGACGGAAAGCTGGGGCCGGCGGTCAAGGGCGCCACTCTGATCGGCAACGGTCCCGACGCGCTGACCCGCGTTTCCATGATCGGCAACGATCTCAAGCTGGATACCGGCGTCGGCACGTGCGGTAAGGACGGCCAGGGCGTGGCGGTGGGCGTCGGTCAGCCGACCATGCGCATCGATGGCCTGACAGTGGGCGGTACGGCGGTCTAGGAGGCGTTGACGCTGGGCCGCCACAGGGCGACCCGGCGTTCGACCTCGGCCACCTGATCGTTATCCAGTCCGGCTTTCAGGGCGGTGGCTTCCTCGACCCACGCCGTCGGCGGCATGGCCCTTTGGCGCTGCCGCACCAGCGACCAGAAATAAGCCTGGGAGGGATCGGCCAGGGGCGGGTGGCTGAGCATGTTGATCAGCGCGCCCATGGCTTCGAGATCGCCGGCCTCGGCGGCTTCGGTGAACCAGCGGCGGGCCAGATGGCATTTGTCGGAGCGTTCGGCGGGACCGCCGCAATAGGCGGCGCGATAACGATAGCCCAGGGCCAGCCGGGCTTCGCTCGAACCCTGCGCCGCCGCCTTTTCCAGCCAGGCGACCCCCTCGGGCGAAGGATCGAAGTAAGAGCCTTTGTCCAGCAGCAGCTTGCCCAGGGCGTATTGCGCCTTGCGGTCTCCGGCCTCGGCGCCGGGGCGCAGGTCGGCCCCCTTGATTTCCGGCAGTTGGGCAGGCTCGGCGGCGGGGCGGGCCTGCAAAGGCTGGCGGGGCGGCTCAGCCTGTTCAGCGACGCAGCCGCACAACAGCAATGCCAGCCCGGTCAGGGCCAGCCCGATTTTTTCCCTCATCCAGCCGTCTCCCGGTCTTGGTTGTGGGAAAAGAGTAGCCCACGAAATTCCGCCGCGCCAGATGGGCGGTCGTTCTAATGGGCCAGATGGCGGCGGCGGGCGCGGCCAGTCAACAGGCCGCCGTTGCCGCCCAGCATCAGCGACAGCATATAAATGCCGCCGGCGGTCAGGACGATGGCCGGACCGGAGGGCAGGTTGAAGCGGTAGGACAGCACCAGCCCGGCATAACCGGAAATGAAGGCGATGCCCGAGGCCAAGGCCGCCAGACTCCAGACCTGACGGACCCAGAAGCGGGCGGCGACGGCGGGCAGCATCATCAAACCGACGGCCATCAAGGTTCCCAATGCCTGAAAACCGCTGACCATGTTCAGCACCACCAGCACCAGGAAGAGGGTATGGACCAGGCCGCCGCGCCCCCCCACCGAGCGTAGGAATACCGGGTCGAAGCATTCCGCCACCAAGGGCCGGTAGATGACGGCGAACAGGAACAGGCTGACGCTGGCCACCGACGCCATCAGCAGCAGGGCGGCATCGTCCACCGCCAGAATGGTGCCGAACAGCACATGCATCAGATCGACGGTACTGCCGTGGGTGGAAACCAGCAGCACGCCCAGGGCCAGCGAAATCATGAAGAAGGCGGCGAAGCTGGCGTCTTCCTTCTGGGCGGTATAGCGGCTGACCAGACCGGAGACCAGGGCCACCAGAATACCGGCGATGAAGCCGCCCAATCCCATGGCGGGCAGGGACAAACCGGCCAGCATGAAGCCGACCGCCGCGCCCGGCAGCACCGAATGGGCCATGGTGTCGCCGATCAGGCTCATGCGCCGCAGGACCAGGAACACGCCTACCGGGCCAGATCCCAGGGCCAGGGCCAGACAGGCGACAAGACCGCGTTTCATAAAGGTGAAGTCGGCAAAAGGGCCGATCAACAGATCGTAGAGCATGCTCATTCCCCGACTCCCAGGCAAATCTGGGCATCCTCGTCCCAGTTCTCGCTCATGGCGCGGGCGCGGCGCAGATGCTCGGCGGTCAGCACCCGCTCGGTGCTTCCCCAGGCGATCAGTTCGCGGGCCAGCAACAGGCTTTCGGGGAAGAAACGGCGCACCTGCTCGAAATCGTGCAGCACGGCGATGACGGTGCGTCCTTCTTCGTGCCAGCGCTGCACCAGCCGCAGCAGGTCCAGGGTCGTGCGGGCGTCCAGGGCGGTGAACGGTTCGTCCAGCAGGATCAGCGGACTGTCGGCGGCCACCAGCCGGGCGAACAGCACGCGCTGGCGCTGGCCGGCGGACAACGAGCCGAAGCTGCGGGCTTCGAAATCGGTCAGTCCGACCATCGACAAGGCATCCAGGGCGATGCCGCGTTCCTTGGCGCCGATGGAGCGGAATGCTCCGACCCGCCGCCACAAGCCCATCAGCACGACGTCCATCACCGAAATGGGAAAGCTGTCGTCGATGGCGACGCTTTGAGGCAGGAAGGCAGCGTCCTTCGGGTTGACGCCGTGAAAATCAATGCGCCCTTCGGCGGGTTTCAGCAGACCGACGATGCTTTTGACCAGGGTGCTTTTTCCCGCGCCGTTGGGGCCGATCACGGCGGTCAGGCTGCCTTTGGCGAAGCTGCCGCAGACATGATGCACGGCGGGATGACGTTCATACGTCACTGTCAGATCGCGGACGGAAACCAGGGGAGGCGGAGACGTCATCATATCCACTCCAGCGCCCAGGCGACGGCCAGCCAAAGACCGGCGCCCAGCGCGGCGGCAACAGCCAGCCTGACGCCGACGCCCCAGACGAAGGGGCCGGATGCGGAATGGGTATGGTGACTCAAGGGAACTCTCCGGAAAACGCAATGTTATAACATAGGGATGAACGGCCATCTGTCCATGGCGGAATGGGAGCTTTGCGTTCGGGCTTGCATTTTGAAATGTTATAACATAACAATTCGTCATCCGACCATAGGGAGTTTCTCCATGTTCCGCCGATCGCTCATTGCCGCAGCTTTTGTCATCAGCGCCGTTTCCGCCGGTGTTCCGGCCATGGCCGAGCCGCTGCCCGTCGTCGCCAGTTTCAGCATTCTGGGCGATCTGGTGTCCCAGGTGGGGGGCGCCGACGTCGCCGTCACCACGCTGGTGGGGCCGGGCAGCGACACCCATGTCTATCAGCCGGTGCCGTCCGACGCCCAGACGCTGGCCGCGTCCAAGCTGGTTTTCGTGAATGGCTTGGGTCTGGAGGGTTGGATGGAAAGATTGATCCAGGCCTCCGGCACCAAAGCCACGGTGGTTACGGTCAGTTCGGCCGTCAAGGCCGCGCAGATGGAGGAGGACGGCAAAACCGTCACCGACCCCCATGCCTGGCAGAATCTGGCCAATGGCCGTTTGTATGTCCGAGCCATCGCCGACGCTCTGGCCGTTGCCGACCCGGTGCATGCCGACGGTTTTCGCCAGCGTGCCGCTGCCGTCGATAAGGAACTGGCCGATCTCGACGATTGGGTGAAGGGCGAAATCGCCAAGGTGCCGGCGGCCAAGCGGAAGATCATCACCACGCACGACGCCTTCGGTTATTTCGGTCGTGCCTACGGAGTGGCTTTTCTGGCTCCGGTCGGCATCAGCACCGAAGCCGAGCCGACTCCGGCGGGCATCGCCAAGCTGGCCCGTCAGGCCAAGGCCGAGCATATCAAGGCCCTGTTCATCGAGAATCTCAGCGACCCGCGCCTGATTCAGACCTTGGCCAAGGAATCCGGAGGCACGGTCGGCGGTGAATTGTTCTCGGACAGCCTGTCCGACGCCAAAGGGCCGGCGGCCGGCTATCAGGCCATGTTCCGCCACAACGTACCGGCCATGATCGAGGCCATGGGCAAAAACTGAGCGGACTCAGAACCCCTCGTTGGCGGCTTCTCCCTGGTCGCCCGAGGGGTGCAGGCGGGTGGGGTAGGCCTGGGCCAAACGATTGTTTTCAGGCTTGCCCAGTTCGTCCAGGGACGGGGTGACGTATTCATCGATGCCGAGGATGCGGTTAGCCGGATCCACATGCACGGCGCGGGACTTGCGTCCGGGGATCTGCGACAGCGGCACCTGTTCATAGGCCATGATGATGGCCAGATCGCCCTTGCTGAAATAGTGGGCTGCCGCGCCGTTCAGGCAGATGACGCCGCTGCCTTCCGGCCCTTCGATGACATAGGTCGACAGCCGCTTGCCGTTGTCGATGTTGACCACGTCGACGCGGGTGTGCGGCAGAATGCCGGCTGCCCGCAGCAGGACGGGGTCGACGGTGATGGAACCGACGTAATGCAGTTCGGCCTGGGTCACCGTGCAGCGGTGGATTTTGCCGTACATGTAATCGCGGGTGGCTTCCTGGGTCATCTTCGGGGGGCTCTGTCTTCCAAAAAGGGAAAGGCCCGCGAATCGCTTCGCGGGCCTTTTGTTCCTTGGTCGGAAACCTTAGGCGGCCATGGCCTTCTTCAGGTTTTCGTCCAGCTTGTCCAGGAACTGAGTGGTGGTCAGCCAAGGCTGTTCCGGGCCAATCAGAATCGCCAGATCCTTGGTCATGAAACCGGATTCCACGGTCTCGACGCAGACGCGCTCCAAGGTCTCGGCGAACTTCGCCACGTCGGGCGTGTTGTCGAACTTGGCGCGATAGAACAGGCCGCGGGTCCAGGCGAAGATCGAGGCGATCGGGTTGGTCGAGGTCTCCTTGCCTTTCTGATGCTCGCGGTAGTGACGGGTCACGGTACCGTGGGCGGCTTCGGCCTCGACGGTCTTGCCGTCGGGAGACAGCAGGACCGAGGTCATCAGGCCCAGCGAGCCGAAGCCCTGAGCCACGGTGTCCGACTGCACGTCGCCGTCGTAGTTCTTGCAGGCCCAGACGAATTCGCCCGACCACTTGAGAGCCGAAGCCACCATGTCGTCGATCAGGCGGTGTTCGTAGGTGATGCCCAGCTTGTCGAACTCGGCCTTGAATTCCTTGTCGAAGGTGGCCTGGAACAGATCCTTGAAGCGGCCGTCATAGGCCTTGAGGATGGTGTTCTTGGTCGACAGGTAGACCGGCCACTTCTTCTGCAGGCCGTAATTGAAGCAGGCACGGGCGAAGCCGATGATCGACTCGTCCAGATTGTACATGCCCATGGCCACGCCAGCGCCGGGGAAGTTGAACACTTCGTGCTCGATTTCCTTGCCGTCGTCGCCGACGAACTTGATGGTCAGCTTGCCGGGACCGGGCACCACGAAGTCGGTGGCCTTGTACTGGTCGCCGAAGGCGTGACGGCCGATGACGATCGGCTTGGTCCAGCCCGGAACCAGACGGGGCACGTTCTTGCAGATGATGGGCTCGCGGAAGACGGTGCCATCCAGGATGTTGCGGATGGTGCCGTTCGGAGACTTCCACATCTTCTTCAGATTGAATTCCTTAACGCGCGCCTCGTCGGGGGTGATGGTGGCGCACTTGACACCGACGCCGTACTTCTTGATGGCGTTGGCGGAGTCGATGGTGACCTGATCGTTGGTCTGGTCACGGTACTCGACGCCCAGGTCGTAGTACTTCAGGTCGACGTCGAGATAGGGGAGGATCAGTTTGTCCTTAATGAACTTCCAAATGATCCGGGTCATTTCGTCGCCGTCGAGTTCGACGATGGGGTTGGCGACCTTGATTTTCGTCATCGCTGGATTCCCGCTCTTTAGGTGGAACGTTTCCGCGTCCGTTGGGGTGCGCCCCAAGCACAAGCTCCCATAGTCCTTCCGGCATGAGCGACGGACGGCGAACATTAGCATCCTGATCACGGAACGCAAGCGCCGCGGTCTATTTTTCGTGGATGGCGAAAGGAGGGGACGGGGTTAAATCTCCAGCACCAGCTTGCCGGTGGCGGCCCTGCTCTTCAGCAGCCCGATGGCTTTGGCGGCGTCGGCAAGCGGCAGGCTTTGTGAGACGTGGGGCCGGATGCCGCCTTGTCCGAACCATTCCAGAAGCTGCTCATAGCTGCGGCGCAGCCCCACCGGGTCCAACTTGCGGTAGGCTCCCCACCAATAGCCGATGACCGTCAGATTTTTGACCAGCAGGATGTTGGCGGGAATCTGCGGCACCGTGCCGCTGGCGAAGCCGATCACCAGAATACGGCCGTCGGCGGCGGTGCAGCGCAGGGAGGCGTCGAAGACGGGGCCGCCGACGGGATCGTAAACCACGTCGGCCCCGCGTCCGCCCGTCAGATCCTTGACCCGTTCGCGAACGTCTTCGGTCTTGTAGTCGATGCCGTGATGGGCGCCGTGCTCGGCGGCCACCGCCAGCTTGTCGGCGCCGCCGGCGGTGGCGATGACCGTGGCGCCGACGATGCGGCCGATCTCGACGGCGGTCAGCCCGACGCCGCCGGCGGCGCCGTGCACGAGCAAGGTCTCGCCGGCCTTCAGGCCCGCCTTGTGGATCAGGCCGTGATGCGAAGTGCCCCACACCACCGGAAAAGCGGCGGCGTCGGCCCAGCTCATGGAATCGGGAATGACGTAGACGTCCGAGGCGTCGGCCACCGCCTGCTCGGCGAAGCCGCCGCAATCCAGGTTGGCCATGACGCGGTCGCCGCGTTTGCAGGTGGCGACGCCGGGAGCCACCTCGATCACCTCGCCCGCCACCTCGAAGCCGGGAATGAAGGGCGGGGTTTGCTTCTGCTGGTATTTGCCGGCGATCAGCAGGCCGTCGGCAAAATTCACACCGGCCGCTTTCACGGCGATGCGCACGCCGTGATCCGGCAGGGACGGCGGTGGGACGTCTTCAACGACCAGGGCGCTTTCGTCTCCCAAAGCCTTGCACAGTACGGCCCGCATGCGCATTCCCCCTTGATCGGCGCGACAAAGGCCCCATGATGCGGGCAAATGGGAAAATCGTGGAGAGTGTTTTTCGAAATGCGCGGCTATTTCGGGATCGGCGTCGAGGGCGTCAGCAAGCAGGCCAATGTCGGCAGCCTGTTCCGTTCGGCCCATGCCTTCGGCGCCAGCTTCGTCTTTACCGTGGCCGCCGATTACACCGGCACCGGGGGAAAGGTGGCCGATACTTCGCAGGCCATCGATCAGGTGCCGTTCTACGCTTTTCCCGACATCGCCTCGATGATGCTGCCGGGGGGCTGCCGTCTGGTTGGTGTCGAGCTGACCGACGACGCCATCGAACTGCCCAGCTTCCGCCATCCCTCCCAGGCCGCTTATGTGCTGGGGCGCGAGCGGGGATCGCTGACCCGGGCCATGCAAGAGCGCTGCGATTTCATCATCAAGATTCCCACCCAGTTCTGCGTCAATCTGGGTATCGCCGGGGCCATCGTCATGTATGACCGTATCCAAAGCCTGGGCCGCTTCGCGCCGCGTCCGGTGCGGGCGGGCGGGCCGACCGAGGACTTGGCCGACCATGTCCACGGTCGCCCGGTGTTCCGCACGCCCGAGCGTATGAACCTTTACCGCACCGAGCCGCCGGCCAAGGGTCCGGCGGACGGCTGATTTCCGCGAAGGTTGACAAGGGACTCCGAGCGAGACACCTATTAGGCCCAGTTGCTTTTTATCAGGGGTTGATTTTGACCATGACCGCCGCCGTTTCCCGCCTTCTGTCCGCCGCCATTCTGCTGTCGGCCACCTTGGCCGCGGCTCCGGCCATGGCCGACTCCGCCAAGGCGCTGGGCAAATTCGGCGACTGGTCGGCTTTCGCCTACGGCGACAAGTCGGGCAAGATCTGCTACGCCGTGGGTAAGCCCGGTCGCAGCATGAACAGTCCCAAAGGGCGGGCCGAGGCTTATGTGACCATCACTCATCGTCCCAGCGACAAAAGCTTCGACGTGGTCAGCGTCACCCAAGGCTACGCTTTCAAGAAGGACGCCGTGCCCGAAATGGACGTTAGCGGCGCCCGCTTCGACCTCTATACCCAGGACGCCAGCGCCTGGAGCCGCAACGACAAGGCCATCGTGCAGGCCATGCTGAAAGCCAAGCAGGTCATCGTTCACGGTCAGCCGGTCAAGGGCGACGCTTCCGCCGACACCTATTCCCTGGACGGTTTCGCCAAGGCTTATGCCGAGATCGGCAAAGCCTGCGGGAAGTAAGCGGCGGTCAGATCCGTTCCGACAGCCAGATGGCCAGCTTCGAGCCGGTCTTGATGGCCATGGACAGCAGGGGGTACCCCACCGCCTGCTCGGCGCCATTGGCCAGGCCGATGGCGCGGTGCTCGACTTCCTCGGCGCGGAATTCCTCGACGGTCTTCAGAAGTTCGGCTTCGTCTTCGCCCAACTGCTTGGCCTGTTCGGCATAATGTCCGTCGATCACTTCCTCGACCGCCACGGTGCAGGCCATGGCCGCTTTTTCGCCCAGCAGGGCCGTGCCGGCGCCCAGGGCGAAACCGGCCAGATGCCATAGCGGCGTCAGGACGGTCGGGCGCACCCGACGCTGAATCACCAGCTTGTTGAAGGTGTCCAGATGGTGGCGCTCCTGTTCCTCCATATGGCGCAGCAATTCGGCGCAGCGGGGGTTCTTGCCCAGAACGGCGCGCTGGCCCTGATAGATGCGGACGGCGCCGTACTCTCCGGCCTGATCGACGCGGATGATGCGTTCCAGCAATTCCTTGGGCGACGGGTCGCCGGGCATCAGCTTTTCGCCGGTGGTCTTGACGCTCATGCTTGCCTCTCCTTGCTGCGCAGGGCCGACAGGGCGGCGAACAGCGCCAGCCCCAGCGAGAACGGCACGTTGAAGCCGGCCATGGAAATGCCGAACAGCGACCAGGGGGCCTGATCGCAACGGGGGGGCGGCGGCGCCGACATGGCGGCCATCATTTCGGCCGGAGACGTGGGAACGGGAACCACCGGCACGCACTCCGCCGTGCCGGCCCACCAATGCTGCTCGACCCCGACATGAAAGGCGGCGATGCCGGTGTTGGCGAAGAAGGCCAGGGCGCACAGGCCCAGCAGGACAAGGCGCCCGCGATGGGGCGCCTGCGGCAGCAGCGCCAGTATGGCCAGCAGACCGCCGACCACGAAGGGACCGCGCTGGTAAAGGCACAGGATGCAAGGGCGCAGACCGAAACCGAACTGGGCGGTCAAGGCGCTGCCCAAAGCGAGGATGCAGGCCAGCAGCACCAGCAGGGCGGCCTGTCGCGATGTCGGATTGCAGGACATTCTTGCCGCTCCGTCAGATGTACTTGATGATCAGGAAGCCGCCGACCAGCCCCACGGCGCAGGCGGTGGTGACCAGGGCCAGGCGTTTCTCGATGAAATCGCGCACCGGTTCACCGAACTTCCACAGCAGGCCGGCCACCAGGAAGAAACGCAGGGCGCGCACGGCAACACTGGTCAGGCCGAAGGTCAGCAGGTCCATGTGGGCCAGGCCGGCGGTGATGGTGATCAGCTTATAGGGAATCACCGGCACAAGGCCCTTAACCATCATGATCCGAATGGCGTTTTCCCGGAACAGGGCGGCGTAATGCTCGGCTTCGGCCTCCAGGTGATAGGTGTGGACGATCCATTGCCCGACCGTGTCGAAGAACACCGAGCCGATGGCATAGCCGAGGAAGCCGCCCACGACGGAGGCCAGAGTCGCCAGTCCAGCATAAAACCAGGCGCGGCGGCGGTCCGCCAGCACCATGGGAATCAGAAGCACGTCGGGCGGAATGGGAAAGACCGAGCTTTCGATGAACGCCACCAGGGCCAGCCACCAAGAGGCGTGGCGATGAGCCGCGACGGCCAGCAATCTGTCGTAAATGCGCTTGAGCATGGTTTCGTCCAGCCAGGGTCCGCCATGGGGGCGACCCCGATGATGTAGCTCTGCCGCCGTCTCGGCGCAACGGAGGAATGATGATTGAATCGAAAGATTGACCGCGCCGCTTCTTTCATTATTATCACCCGCCTACCTCCGGTGCCCCAGTGGCGGAATGGTAGACGCGGCAGACTCAAAATCTGTTGCCGGCAACGGCGTGTTGGTTCGAGTCCGACCTGGGGCACCAAGAGGCGGCCATGTATGGCCCGATGCAGGCTATGCTGTACGGCATAGTTGCGCCGCCAAAACTTCCCAAAAATGACCGTGTGTTTATGTTTCCGCCCGGATCCAGCGGAAACCTTAGACATTTTGTCTTTTTTTCCCATGATCTGCGATGTTAGAAGCGGGTGCGTCTGCTTGGGGTTGGGGAGATGACAGAGTGAGCGGGAAAGGCAAGCGGATTGCCGGGGCTGCCGTTGCGGCCGTGGCGTTGATGGTGTCGGCTGGTGCGGCGCAGGCTCAGTCTACGGGGGCCGAGAACACGCCCGAGGATCAGCAGCGTCTCAGCCAGGGCATCCGCTCGGCCAATCAGGCGGCGGCGGAATCCTATCTGCGCAATCTCAGCGAAGGTCCGGAAGTTACCTTCGAGCAGGTGATGGCCGATCCCGACAATGCGGCGCTGAACGCCGCCTATGCCCGCACCCAGATTGCCCATGGTGATTTGCTGGGCGCTTCGGTGACTCTGGAGCGTTTGCTGCTGTCCCATCCGGAAGCGACGGAAGCCCGTCTGATTTACGGTGTCGTGCTGTACCGTTTGGACGACATCGTGACCGCCCGCGACGTTTTGCAGGGGCTGGATCCCAACGAACTGACGGCGGACCACCGGGCCGAGCGCGAGCGTATCCTGTCGATGATCGATCAGCGCCGCAAGCGTCTGCGCCAGACCTTCACCCTGGCGGTCGGCGAGCATTTCGACACCGACCGCAACGCTTCTCCCAATGCCGGGAGCATGCTGGTCGACGATCTGACCTTCACGCTGAACGGCGATGCCCGCGCCCGCAAGGATTGGGGCACTCTGACCGTGGGCGCTTACGAGGCGGAATACGATCTGGGCACCGATCCGCGTCTGGCGATCTATGGCGGCGCCAGCGCCCTCAGCGATACGCAGGCGCGTTTGAAGACCTTGAACAACCAGACGGGCGGTTTGTCGACCGGTCTGAAGTTCCAGGACGGTTCGTGGGATGTTTCCGGCGGTCTGTTCTGGAACAGCATGGATCTGCAGTCCGACTATTACCTGAGCGATTGGGGCGTCAACAGCCGGGTGTCCTATCGCCTGGACGAACGCTGGAGCGTCTTCGACGAAGCGCGGCTGTCGTTCCAGGCCTTTCACGATGTTCCCGCCGACAGCTTGGGGCACCAGAACAGCGGTACCGTGCCGTCCAACTGGCTGGGCCTGAATTGGAAGCCGGTGCAAAGCCACATCCTGTCCAGCTCGATCGGCGTGACCCACCGCTATGCCGAGGCGACGGCCATGTCCAATACGCGCCTGGCTGGGCGTCTGTCCGACACTTGGCTGCTGGGGCAAGGGCAATTCCTGACCACCCAGGGAGAATATGGCGGCGCGGTCTACGATGCTCCCAACAGCACCATCAGTTCGTCCATCACCCGCCGGGACCGCGACATCCGTCTGAACATGACTTACGGCGTGCCCACCGGAACCGTGTACCGGGCCTTGGGCGGCGGCGAGCTGCCGGACGAGATCAAGGACGTCGTGGTGGCCGGTACGGTCGAGTACTACCACGAGATGTCGACGCTGATAAACTATACCTACTCCAATATCCGGACCCAGGTCGTGGCGTCCAAGCGCTGGGAGTTCTGACCATGCGGCGCATGAGACAAGTCTCCATTCTGGTGGCCGGCGTTTGCGCGCTGGCCCTGGCCCAGTCCGCTTTCGCCGCCAATGGCGACGGCGTTCGTGCCGGCACCGCCGGCGGCGTCCATGGCGAAGTCCAGATCGCCAAGGCCGAATATACCCCGTCCCAGCGCCAGATCGGGCATCAGATCGGCAGCGGCGAACCCATCTATATGGGGGACCAGATCGCCACCGGCGCCGGCGGCGGTTTGCAGGTGATGTTGATGGACCAGACGGTGATGACCTTGGGCCAGAACGCCAAGATCACCATCGACGAAATGGTCTACGACCCCAAAAGCGGCGACGGCAAACTGAATTTCAGCGTCGCCCAGGGCGCGTTCCGTTATGTCAGCGGCCAGATCGCCAAGAACAACCCGGAAAACGTCAACATCAAGACGCCCATGGCCACCATCGGCATTCGCGGCACCATCGTCGGCGGCGCCGTCGAATCCGGCGAGACGGTGGTGGCTTTGCTGGGACCGGGCAGCGATACCAATACGTCCGAGCGTCACGGCGCCATCGTCGTCACCACGCCCGCCGGTTCGGTAGATATTACCCGGACCGGCTATGCCACGGTGATCATGCCCGGCCAGCCGCCCGCGCCGCCCGCCCCGGCCACGCCGGAACAGTTGCAGCGCTTCGGCGATGCCGGAGCCAATGGCTCGGTCCGCCAGACTGCTTCGGCCGCTTCGTCTCCAGCGTCCGGTTCCAGCGGCACGGCGGAACAGTCTTCCACGTCCGCCAGCAGCACGGCTGGGCAGACTTTGGTCGCCGGCACCATCAACCAGCGCACCGTGGCGCCGGCGGTTCCGACCCTGCAGCATGCGGAAGGCACCAGTACGTCGATCGCGGCCACCTTGTCCCCGGAAACGACGACGGCGGAAAACGGCAGCACGGCCGATGGCACGGCCAACGATACGAAGAACGCGCAAGACACGACGACTACGTTCGGCGACGGCGGCACCAAGCTGAGCGAACTGGCGTCGTTCAGCTATTCGAAGGGATCCAGCCTTACCTTTGAAAGCGGTTATGCCAGTGGCGATTGCTATCCAAGCCTGTGCGCATATTCCGCCGATAACAGCTCGGACGGCAGCGTTTCCTTGTCCAGCGGTCAGCTCACCATTACGGGCAGCAATCTCGGCGGCAGCGGGACGGAGGATTCCATCACCCTGACGCCGGTCGCGGGAACCGATGGTGACGTCACCACCTATACCGGCCTGACCGACACGAATGGATATTCCTATTCATTGTATGATTACGGCAAGAAATACGGCCTGTCGTACAGTACGTTTGGTCGTATAGAAGTGGACGCCGGGTTCAACACCATGCTTGACGTGTATAGCTACGGCATCACCACGCCGACGTCCCAGATGCCGACGGCTGGCACTGCGACCTATACCGGCGGGGCCACGGGGTATCTGGGCTATTCCTATAGTTCACAAGCAACTGATAAGATTGAGGGTACGGTTGCGCTGACGGCCAATTTCAGCAGCAATACCCTCAGCGGCACGATCAGCAACATCGTCACCTCTTCGTCCAACACGACGACCAGCACGACGAGCGGCATCAGCGTCGGTTCCATCACGCTGGCGACCGCCAGCATCAGCGGCAGCAGCGCCGCCGGTTCGGCGTCGTTTACCGCTTCCAGCACGACGACGCTGACCAACCTGTCCAACATGACGGGCAATTACACGGCGCAGTTCTATGGCGGGGCGGCCAATGAAATCGGCGGCGGTGTTACGGTGACCGACGCTTCGACAACCGATTACGGCCAGACGATCAAGATGAGTTATGGCGCCAAGCGCTGACGGTTAGCCGGCGGCGGGGGTCAGGCAACCGCTCTTTGCCTCATCCTTCGCCGTATCGGCCAGCACTCGGGCGATTTCACGGAACAGACCGTCGGGCGCGAAGGGTTTGGCGACATAGCCGTTCATGCCGGCGTCCAGACAGCGTTCGCAATCCTCATGCATGGCGTTGGCGGTCAGGGCGATGATGGGCACCGCGATGCCGGCCTCGCGCAGTTGGCGGGTCGCCTGAAGGCCGTCCATCACCGGCATCTGCATATCCATCAGAACAAGATCGAAGCCGTCGCGGTCAAGGGCTTCCAGCGCCTGCCGTCCGTCCCCGACCACTTGTACGCGGTGTCCGGCTTTGACCAGAATGGCTTGAGCTACTTTGCGGTTCACGGCGTTGTCTTCGGCCAACAAGATCGACAAAGGCGGCAATTCCACCGGTCTTTCGCTGATTTTGGGTTCGCTGTTGCTTTTGGCCAGAGGCAGGGAAACGGTAAGCCAGAAACTGCTGCCCTGGCCCGGCTGGCTGTGCATGCCGATGATGCCGCCCATCAGTTGGGCCAGCCGTTGGCTGATGGCCAGACCCAGGCCGGTACCACCGAAGCGGCGGGTGATGGAACTGTCGGCCTGGGTGAAGGCGGTGAACAATTTACGCTGAACATCGTTTGAGATGCCGATGCCGGTGTCGGAAACGGTAAACAGCAGCAAGGCGCCGTTTTCATCCTGCCCCCGGCACAACACCTCGACGACGATGCCGCCGGCCTCGGTGAACTTGACGGCGTTTCCCAGGAAATTCAGCAAAATCTGCCGCAAGCGGGTGGGGTCGCCAACCAGGTGGCGGGGCAGGCCGGGATCCATTTCCGCCACCAGCGACAATCCCTTGGCCTCGGCGGGGCCGCGCATCAAGGCCACGGTCTCCTCGATGAAAGGAACCAGTTCGAACGAAACCTGCTCCAGGGTCAGCCGGTCGGCCTCAAGTTTGGAAAAATCCAGAATGTCGTTGAGAATGGTCAGCAGGGCGGAACCGGACTGGCGGATGGTTTCGACGCAGTCTTTCTGTTGCTCGTTAAGGGTCATGCCGCTCAACAGGTGGACCATGCCCAGAATGCCGTTCATCGGCGTGCGGATTTCGTGGCTCATCATGGCCAGGAATTCCGACTTGGCCCGATTGGCCTGGGTGGCGATGCGGGCGGCTTCCTTGTGCAGGCGGACTTCGTTCTCGACCAGCATCAAATCGAGCCGACGCTGGCGATAGAGAAGGATGGTCAAGACCACTCCGGCGACGGTGATGCCGAAACAGATCAGGGCGATTTGCTTTTCGCTGGCGCGCCAAGCCCCCAGGGATGAGCGGGTGGACAATCCAACCACGGCGTAAAGCGGATAATGGGGCAGCTTGCGGAAGACGACCATGCGGTCCACGTCGTCGATGGGCGACGTCCGGCGATAGCGTCCCTCGGCATCGCCGTGGGCCAGGGCCTCGACCACGGCGTCGACGATCACCGGACGGTTCAGTGCGGTTTCATCCACCGGATAGCGCACGACGATGCGATGGTTCATGTCGCGCAGCGACAAAAGAGCGCCGTCGGGCAATTGCAGGCTTTGATAGAAGGCGGCGAAATATTCGTTCATGCCGACATTGGCGACGATCATGCCGCCGAAATTTCCATTGGGGAACCGCAGGGACCGGGCCACCTGCACCCCCCATTTATGAGAAATGCGGCCCAGGATCAGCTCCGAAATCACCGGATGGTCGGAGTTCTGCAGTTTGAGTGTCTGAAAATAGGCGCGATCTCCCAAATAGCCGCCGGGCGGCTGTCCCACCGTGTTGGCGAATACCCGCCCGTTGGCGTCGGTGACGGTGATGGAAACGATGCCTGCGCCCTGTGACTGCAATGCCGCCAGGGCTTGGGTCAGAATCTGCCGCCTGTCCTCGCTGATGGCTTGGGGGTGTCGCAAATCCTCGGGAACGACCAAGCCGACGGCGCGGTCGAGAATGAGACCCGTGCGGTCGAACGCAGACGATGCATGCTCCTCCACCAGCCGGGTATAGGTGGCGGCGGTGTTCGACGTCTGCTCCAGCTGACGCTCCCGGTTGGTCACCAGATCGTTCAGGAAGAACAGGATTAGGCATAAGATCGGCAGCCAGACCAGCATGGCCAGCCGCCACTGCCCCATAATGCCCTGGCCTTTGATCGTCCGGCCCAGCGAAGTGTGATCCTGCCCCTGCATTGCGGAAAAAACCCTCACCCGCATTATTTCCGGCCGCTTTCTTTTGAAAACAGCGTACTGCGGGGTTGTTGGGCGTTCCAGTGAAAGGCAGGACCCTCAACCAGAGGATTAGATCGTCCTCCAACCAAAGATGGAGAGAATCAGAGCCGCGGCCATAGACGCGGCACTCCGGCTTGAGGCAAGGCCTGTTCCAGAGCCAGGCCCATGCCCAGCACCTCCTCGTCGGCATGGCGCCGGCCGACGATCTGCAACCCCACTGGTAAGCCCGCGTCGGTTTCGCCGACGGGCAAGGACAAAGCCGGGCACGGGGACAGCATGTTGAACGGGCAGGTCATGTCCAAGCCTTTGAAGCGTCCGTCGGGCAGGGTGGCGACATAGTCGTCGTCGTTTTCGCTGGCCAAGGGCGCGGGCACGGCGCAGGTGGGGGACAGCAGCGCATTGAAACCGCGGGCGAACAAGGCCGACAGATCGCGCCACATCTTGGTGCGCAATATTTCGACCTTCTTGACGTCGGTGGCGGCCAGGGTGCGGCCCCGCTCGATCAACCCGACCACGGCCGGGTCCATGTGCTTGCGGAAGGTCTCCAGATGCTGGCCGAAATAGGCGTCCATGAAGACGCACCACAGATCGTACCAGCCGTCATTGATGGCGCGGGTCCAGGGCAGGGCCACCTCTTCGACGATGGCGCCTTGCCGTTCCAGCACCGCCGCCGCGCGGCGCACGGCCCGCTCGACTTCCGGGTCGATCTGATAGTAACCCAAATCCATGCACAGGGCGAAACGGCGGCCGCTCAGCGAGACATTGCGGGCGGCCTTGGCGTCGAAGGCGATGGGCAGGGACGAGATGTCGTCGTCATGGGGACCGCAGACCGCTTCCATGAACAGGATGGCGTCGCCGACCGTCTGGGCCAGGGGACCGAAATGGGAAATGTCGTCGAACTGGCTGGGCAGAATGGTCATGGGAATCCGCCCCAGGCTGGGCTTCAGCCCCACCACGCCGCAGAACGAGGCGGGAATGCGCACCGACCCGCCCATGTCGCTGCCCTCGGCGAAAGGAACGCTGCCCCCGGCGACAGCCACCGCCGATCCGCCGGACGATCCGCCGCTGGTGCGGCTGCGGTCCCAGGGGTTGATGGTGACGCCCCAGCGCGGGCTGTGGGTGAAACTGGAATAGGCGAATTCCGGGGTCAAGGTCTTGCCGATCAGGATGGCGCCGGCGTCCAGCAGGCGCTGGGCGATCACCGCATTGGCCTGGGCGGTCTGTTCGCCGGAGGTCCACGATCCATTGGTCAGCAGATGGCCCTTGGTCGGGGTCAGATCCTTGATGGCGACGGGAACACCGTGCAGGGGGCCAAGCCAGCCGCCTTCCGCCTGGACCTTGTCAGCGTAGCGCGCGGCGGCGATGGCCTCGTCTTCAAGGATCAGACAGAAGCAGTTGCAGGATTGCTGTAATAATTTGGCGCGCTCCAAGGCGGATCTGACCACCATCTCGGCGGTCGTTTGACCGTTTCTAATGTTAGCGGTAATCAATTCAGCACTAAGATATAAATATTGGTCGAGTTCGCGGATGTTCGTCATGACGTTTTTTCTGCCCTGATTGCATATATTGAATTGACGTTTATTGCGGCGCTGTTTGGCTCATGCTATGGTCCCGGCCAGATTTCATGACCAGGGCATGGCGATGATTCCGCCCCAAGCCGAATTTCAACGTTGGAACAGTGCGTTGGCCGAAGCCGTCCGGCTGATTGACCAGCCGTGCTTTCCCGCCGCTCTGGGCCGGGCTTTGCAATGCCTGGTGCCGTTTCACATGTTCAACGGCTTTTGCTATCGGGGTTCCGAGCCGCCGATCGACCTCTATAATGAGCCGCCCGCCCATCTGGCTCCGATCATCGTCGATGCCTATTTGACCCGGGCCTATCTGCTGGATCCGTTTTTCGCCGAGGTCCAGCATGGCACGGACAAGCAGTTTCTGGTGATGCAGGAAGTGGCTCCCGATCATTTCATGCAGAGCGAATATTTCCGCAAACATTACGAACTGGCGGAATTGTTCGACGAGGTGGGCTATGTCCTGCGCCTCAACGACGGCCTGACCGGCGTTCTGTCGCTGTGTCGCCGGACCGGCCAGTCGCCCTATAGCCGGCAGGATATCGGCGCGCTCCGGGCCGTGGCGCCGCTGGTGTGCAGCTTGGGGGAATGGCATTGGAACAGCCTGCGTCCCAAAGCTTCCGAGCCGACGACGCCATCGGCGGCGGAAAGCCTGATGTCCGTGCTGACCCCGCGCGAGGCCGAGATCGTTCGCTATATTCTGCGCGGCCATTCCACGGAATCCATCGCTCTGCACCTGTCCATCAGCCAGGAAACCGTCAAGGTTCATCGCAAGAACATCTATAAGAAGCTGAAGATATCGACTCAGGCCGAGCTGTTCGCTCTGTTCATCGCGCTTTAGGAAAGAGCGCCGGAAGGAAGGCATTTCCTTCCGGCGCTTCGTGGGCGCTTTGTGGCCTGGACGCTATTCGGCGCCGATCACCACTTCATATTCGTCTTGGAACTCCATCTCGGGCGGCTGGCGACGGAAGAAGCCGGTCAGATAAGCCAGATAGACGATGCCGACGGCCAGCCAGATCAGGCCCAGAGTGATGGCCGTGTTGTCCAGGCTGTACAGCAGCCAGGCGTCGAAAGCCGCGCCCAGGCCGGGCACCACCACCGACAGCAGGGCGCCGCCGCGCCTGGCCTCGGGATTGCCCGAAAAGAATTGGGCGATCACCGACAGGTTGACGCAGATGAAGGCGATGAAGGCGCCGAAATTGATGAACGAGGTCGAGGTCGCCACGTCCAGTTTCAAGGCCGCCAAGCCGACCACGCCCGACAGCACGATGTTGAAGGCCGGGGTCTTGAAGCGGCTGTTCAGCTTGCCGAAGATGGATTTCGGCAGGACGCCGTCGCGGCCCATGGCGAACAGCAGGCGGCCGACGCTGGCCTGAGCGGCGATGCCCGAGGCGAACTGGGCGACGATCAGGCCGACCACGAAGATGGTCACGAAGATGTCGCCGCCGATGGCCTTGGCGATTTCAAACGAGGCGGAATCGACGTTGTCGAAAGTGGCGCCCGGATGAGCCAACTGGGTGAAGTACGCGGCGATGACGAAAATCACGCCGCCCAGCAGGGCCACCAACATGATGGCCTTGGGCATGACGCGCTTGGGCTCGACGGTTTCTTCGGTCAGGGTCGAGACGGCGTCGAAGCCCAGGAACGAATAGGCGGCGATGGCGGCGCCGGCCATGACCGAGCCGAAAGGCAGGCCCGGCTTGAAGAAGGGCTCGATGCTGACCAGGCCGGAGGGGCCGGACAGCACGTAGACATAACGCGCGCACAGAGCCACGAAGGCGGCGACGATCAGCATCTGGGCGAGCATCAGCGCGGTGTTGACCTTATGGGCGAAGGCCACGCCGATGACGTTGATGACCGTGGTGATCAGAATGAAGGCCAGCACCCAGACCCAGATCGGCACATCCGGCAGAGCGGTGCTCATATAAGCGACGCCGATGACCCAGATGACCATGGGTAGGAAGAAATAATCCAGCAGAATGGCCCAGCCGACCATGAAGCCGACATGGCGGTTGAAGGATTTGGCGGTGTAGGTGTAGGCAGAGCCGGAAGTGGGGAACAAAAACGCCATGCGGCCATAGCTGAAAGCGGTCAGCAGAATGGCGGCCAGAGCGATCACATAGGACGAGGGCACGGCGCCCGACGAGGCGTCGGCGAGAACGCCAAAGGTGCCGTAAACGATCATCGGCGCCATATAGGCGATGCCGAACAGAACGATTTCCCACAGACCCAGGGTTCTGTGCATGGCGTGTTGATGGCTTGTCATTGGTTTCCCCACAAATTGGCATGATGCCCCGAACGGTTCCCGTCCGGTTCGGCTGCATTTTTTGTCGTATTGCAGGGTGCCGATTTCTTGGGCGCGCGACATAACCCCAACAGGGTATATGCCCATAACCCCGCCACTGTCTGTAACGATTTCGCTACGGCCGAGTGCAATCTTGATTAACCAAACGCATTTGGCGGCACACCCAATGATGGATTTGTGATTGGGCCTAAATTAGCTAGGATTAACTTTCATCGAAGGTGCGTTCCTTCATCCGCAGACGTCAGTGGAGTGGCCGGCATGACCTTTACCGTCGCACGAAAAATCTGGTGCAATCTGCTGATCGGGCTGGTGGGTCTGGCTGTCATTTACCTTTTCACTCATTTCGGCATCGCGACTCTTCGGCAGCTTCAGGACGAAGGGGCCGGGCGCTATAACGCGGCGGGCCGTTCGGTCGAGGCATCCTTGATGGGAGTTCTGGCCTATGACGTCATTGCCGACGCCATCATCAACCGGCATCTGGACGACACCCGAAAAGACTGGATTGAAACGCGGGCCAAACTGGAAAAAATCGCCAAGGACATGGCGGCCCTGGCCGACACGCCGCAAAAGCGGGATTGGACGGATAAGGGTGCGGCGGCGACGGCTCGTTTGATTCAGATTTTTGAGAAGACGCTGATGCCGGTCTTGGAAAGTCCCGATGCCGACAGTCAATGGGAGCGAATCCGCGAGATCGACGATCAAATGGACGAGCAGAAAAAAATTATCGCGGATGCTTATGGAAAACTGGCCGAAGCCTTGACGGCGGAGGCGAATAAAGCCGATGCGGTTTTCGACGAAACCGGCACACGGATCAACGTTGACGCCACGCTGGTGGTGGTGGTGACGGCGCTATTGACGCTGGTGATGGGGATTTTGCTGATCCGTTCGGTGCTGGGGCCGGTCAACCAGACTATCGGCAACATGGAGCGGCTGGCTGAGGACGATCTCGACATAGACATCCGGGGAGTCGACCGGAAAGACGAGTTGGGAGCCATGGCCAGGGCTTTGCTGGTGTTTAAGGAAAACGCCGTGCAGAAGCGCCGGGTCGAGGCGGAAGCCGAAGCAGGCAAGCGCCAGGCGGAAGATCAGCGGCGGGCCGCTATGCTGAATATGGCCGACGGCTTCGAAGGGCGGGTGTCGGGCGTGGTGCAGGGGGTTTCGTCCTCGGCTCGCGAGATGGAAAGCGCGGCCCAGAACATGTCCGGTCTGGCCGCCCAGGTTTCGGCGCAGGCCCAGGTCGTCGCCCAGGCTTCGGACGAAGCGGCCCAGAACGTTTCCACCGTCGCCGCCGCCACCGAGGAGCTTTCCAGCTCGGTGCGCGAGATCAGCCGGCAGGTGGCGGAGTCGGCCCGCATTTCCCAGGAAGCCGTGGCCGAGGCCGGGCAGACCGACGCCATCGTGCGGGGGTTGGCGGAAACCGTATCCAAGATTGGCGATGTCGCCAATCTGATCAACGACATCGCCACCCAGACCAACCTGCTGGCCCTGAACGCCACCATCGAGGCGGCGCGCGCCGGCGACGCCGGCAAGGGTTTCGCCGTGGTCGCCAACGAGGTCAAGCATCTGGCCAATCAAACCGGCAAGGCCACCGAGGAAATATCGGGTCAGATCGCCGCCGTGCAGGCGGAAACCCAGCGTGCGACGCAAGCCATCAGCAGTATTGCCGACACCATTACCCGCATCGATCAGATTACCGGGAATATCTCGGCGGCGGTCGAGCAGCAGAGCGCCGCCACCCAGGAAATCGCCAGCAATGTGGAGCGGGCGGCTCGAGGCACCCACGACGTCACCGACACCATTTCCGGGGTGACGCAGGCGGCCGACAGCTCCAGCGCGGCGGCGCAGACGGTTCTGGCCTCGGCCCGGCGCCTGCACGGCGACAGCGAAACCATGCAGCAGGCCATTGCCGACTTCGTCGCCACCATCCGCCGGGGATAAGGCCTGCGGATGGGTCATGACCGATCGCTCCGGCCGCACGCATAAAAGGGTGCGCAGCCGGAACGGGGCGGCTGATCTGCTTATGCCTGGTGGTTCTTCGGCTTTTTCTTCCAGGGGGCCTTCGCCGGAGCTTTGGGGCCGGAGAAGCCGTCATTGGGCTTGCCCTTGTGGCGGGACGGAGCGGAGTCCGCCTGGGGCCGCGAGTGCTCACGGTCGGTGGTAGGCGTTTCGGCCAAACGCTCGATGCGGACTTCGGGCCGTTCGATCTGATGGGCAGAGGCGATGAAGCGCTCGGCCACCTCGGCATTGATCTCGAACTTGGTTTCGCGTTCGAAGATGCGGATGGCGCCGATTTCCTGTTTGGTGATCTTGCCGTGGCGGCAGATCATCGGGATCAGCCAACGCGGGTCGGCGTTCTTCAGCCGTCCGATGTTCAAGCGGAACCACACGGCGCCGTTGGTGAAGCCGTTGTCGCGCTTGGCCCGAGGTTCGCGGAACTCGCGGGGGTCGTGGAAATCGCGGTCCCGGTTCCGGGGTTCGCGGGGGCCGGGGGCGCCCGGACCGGGATCGAAGACGTCTTCGGCGGCGGGTAATTGGGCGCGGTACATCCGCACCAGCGCGGCGGCGATTTCTTCCGGCGAACGTTCGGCCAGCAAGGCGCGGGCCAGAACAAGATCGTCCTCGCTGATCTCGCCGGTCAGCAGCGGGTGCTTCAGCAGGCGTTCCTGATCAAGCTTGGCGATATCGTCGGCGGACGGAGCGCCGCTCCAGACGACATCCTTGAGGCCGGCGGACTGTAGCAGCATCTCGGCCCGGCGGCGGCGCGACAGCTGGACCAGCAGGACGCTGACGCCCTTGCGACCGGCGCGGCCGGTGCGACCGCTGCGGTGCTGCATGGTTTCGGCGTTGCGCGGCATTTCTGCGTGGATGACCAGATCAAGGCTGGGCAGGTCGATGCCGCGGGCGGCGACGTCGGTGGCGACGCAAACCCGCGCCCGGCCGTCGCGCAGGGCTTGCAGGGCGTGGTTGCGCTCGTTCTGGCTCAGTTCGCCGGACAGGGCGACGACGCCGAACCCGCGCTCCAGCAAAATAGCCTGCAGATGGCGCACGGCTTCGCGGGTGTTGCAAAACACCATGGTGGTCGGCGATTCGAAATAGCGGAGCAAGTTGACCACCGCATGCTCGATCTCGTTAGGGGCGATGCGCACCACTCGATGCTCGATGTCGGAATGCCCCTGGGGGCCGGAGGCCAAGGAAATGCGCCAGGCGTCGCGCTGATAGCGCTTGGCCAGAGTGATGATGTCCTTGGGCAAGGTCGCCGAGAACAGCAAGGTGCGGCGTTCCTGGGGTGTCGCCTCCAGGATGAATTCCAGATCTTCGCGAAAACCGAGATCCAGCATTTCGTCGGCTTCGTCCAGCACGACGGCCTTCAGATTGCCGGTGCGCAGCGCGCCGCGTTCCAGATGGTCGCGCAGGCGGCCCGGCGTGCCGACGACGATATGCGCGCCGCGGGCTAGCTGCCGCTGTTCGGCCCGGGGATCCATGCCGCCGACGCAGGAAACGATTTGGCCGCCCGCCTTGGCGTAGAGCCAGGTCAGTTCGGCGTGCACCTGCAAGGCCAGCTCGCGGGTGGGGGCGACCACCAGGGCCAGCGGGTCGCCGGCCGGTTCAAGATGCAGCGCGTCACCCAGCAGGGTGCCGGCCATGGCCAGGCCGTAGGCGACGGTCTTGCCCGATCCGGTTTGCGCCGAAACCAGAAGGTCGCGGCTTCCGGCGCGGGGGTCGAGCACGGCCGCCTGAACAGCGGTCAGATCGGTGTAGGAACGCTCGGCCAATGCCTGGGCCAAAGGCTGGGCGAGGGTGAAGTCGGCGGGAGAAAGGTCGGTCATGGTTTCTGTCTTCTTCGTTCAGGAGGCGCTGGCCGGTGGCGGAGCTCTCGCCTGAGCGGGCGCCCGCTTGCGCATGTCCGCAAGTCTCGGCGTCATCAAAAGAGGACTTCCGGAAGACCGGAAAAGCGAAAGGCTCAGCCTTTCGACTGAGCCTTCACGAGTGGTTGGGTTATCCACCAAATCTTGGTGGGCGCACAAGGACTCGAACCTTGGACCCGCTGATTAAGAGTCAGCTGCTCTACCAACTGAGCTATACGCCCGCAACCGCGAGGCCGGCTTTGTACCAATGCACCGACCCCTTGTCTAGACCTTTTTTCAAAAAAAATTCAGACGTCGTCCGAGGCTCCGCGACGGCCGATGATGACGTCCCGATGGATATAGACACTCATCACCAGACCGAAGCCGAACAACAGGGTCAGCATGGCCGTGCCGCCGTAGGAGATCAGAGGCAGCGGCACGCCGACCACCGGCACCAAGCCCATGACCATGGCGATGTTGATGAAGACATAGAGAAAAAATGTCGAGGTCACGCCCAGCCCGACCAGCCGCCCGAACTGGCTGCGCGAGCGCATGGACAGCACATAGCCGTAAAACAGGATCAGGGCGTAAAGCACCACCAGCACCACGCCGCCCATCATGCCCCATTCCTCGGCCAGCATGGTGAAGATGAAATCGGTTTGCTTTTCCGGCAGGAAATTCAGATGGCTTTGGGTGCCCAGCATGAACCCCTTGCCGAACAGGCCGCCCGAACCCAAGGCGATCTTGGATTGCAGAATATGATAGCCCGAGCCCAGGGGGTCGTTTTCCGGGTTGAGGAAGGTGATGATGCGCTGGCGCTGGTATTCGCGCATGAACTGCCAGGCGACGGGAACGGCTCCAGCGGCTCCGGCGATCAGCAGACCGAACTTCCACAGGCGCACGCCGGCCAGGAAGAAGATGGCGCCGCTGGCCATGGTCAGCATCATGGCGGTGCCCAGGTCGGGCTGCTTCAGCACCAACGCCACGGGCAGGAAGACCATCACCAATGCCGGCAGCAGGAACAGCGGGCGTCCCACGTCCTGATAGCTGGCTCCGTGAAAATAGCGGGCCAGCGCCAGCACCATGGCGATCTTCATGATTTCCGACGGCTGGATCTGGATGAAGCCCAGGTCGATCCAGCGTTGCGCGCCCATGCCCACGGTGCCGTGGGCCTCGACGGCGACCAGCAGCACCAGGGCGACTGCGTACAGGCCGTAGGCCCAGCGCATCCATGAGCGGATATCCACCATGGACACCGCCAGCATCACGGCCATGCCCACCAGAAAACGCATCATCTGACGGTCGGCCCAGGGCTCCATCGAGCCGTTGGCGGCGGAATAGAGGGTGAAGAAGCCGATGCAGCAGACCAGGGTGATCAGGGCCACGAAAGACCAACTGACATGCCACAGCTTCTCGCGCAGGCTCATTTCCGAGCGGCTGAAGCGGAAGTGAAGGTGACGGCTGGAAATCATCCGGTGCAGGTTCCGTCGCTGTGGTCGTGGTCGCGGCCGCAGACATGATTGGTGAAATCGTGACCGAAGCGCTTGCGGACCTCGTCTTCCAGCGCGGTGCGTTGGGGGTCGCGCTTTTGCACCTCGATCAGGATGTCGCGCACCATGGGGGCGCAGACCACCGAGCCGCCGCCGCCGTGTTCGACGGTGACGCAACAGGCATAGCGGGGATTGTTGACCGGGGCGAAGGCGACGAACAGGGCGTGATCGCGTTCCTTCCACGGCAGGTCTTCGTTCTTTTTGACGCCGGTGTCGCGTTCGCGCATGGAAATGCGGCGCACCTGGGCCGAGCCGGATTTCCCGGCCATGGCCATGGTGTCGTCTTTGATGCGGGCGCCGAAGGCGGTGCCGCCGGGTTCGTTGACGACGGCGAACATGCCTTTGTGGACGACCGACAGGTTCTGACGGGAAAGCCCCATGTCGGGCCAGTCGGGGGCCGAGCGGGGAACGGCATGGATGCCCTCCACCTGATCGCGGGCAAGATGCGGGGCGACGGCGTAACCGCCGTTGGCGACGCGGGCGCACATGACGGCCAGTTGCAGCGGCGTGGCCAGCACGTAGCCCTGGCCGATGGAATTGATCAGGGTCTCGCCGGGGTGCCAGGGCTGGCCCAGGGTGGCTCGTTTCCAGGCCTTGTCCGGAATGGTGCCGGGTCGTTCACCGGGCAGGTCGAGACCGCCGACGCTGCCCAGCCCGAAGCGTTTTCCCATCTCGGCGATCCGCTCGAAACCGATGCGGCGGGCGATTTCATAGAAATAGACGTCGCAGGAGTTCTTCAGGCCGTTGACCATGTCGAGGGAGCCGTGGCCGCCCTTTTTCCAGCAATGGAACGTGATGTTGCCCAGGCTCATCTGGCCGGGACACAGCACCCGCGTATCGGGGGTGATGATGCCGCTTTCCAGGGCGGCCAGGGCCGTGACCAGTTTGAAGGTCGAGCCGGGCGGATATTGGCCGGCGATGGCCTTGTTGGTCAGCGGCGCGCGGGGATTGGTGATCAAATCCTTCCACTCGTCGGGCGACAGGCCGCGATTAAAGGCGTTGGGGTCGAAGCTGGGGGTGGACGCCATCACCAGGATGTCGCCGGTATGAATGTCGATGACCACCGCCGCGGCGCTTTCCTCGCCAAGGCGCTGGGCGGCGAACTGCTGCAGTTCCAGATCGATGGTCAGATGCAGATCCAGACCCGGTTCGCCCTCGTCCCGCTTCAGTTCGCGGATGGTGCGCCCCACCGAATTGACTTCCACCTGGCTGGTGCCGCCCTTGCCGCGCAGAGCGGTATCATAGACGCGCTCGATGCCGGCTTTGCCGATACGGAAACCGGGCAGTTCCAGCAAGGGATCGCTGGAGTTCTGCAAATCCTGTTCGGACGGAACGGCGACATAGCCCAGCAGGTGAGCGCCTAGTCCCTCCAGCGGATAATTGCGGCTTTGGCCGACGTCGATTTCGATGCCCGGCAGGTCGGGGGAATTGATCTCTATCCGCGAAACGTCTTCCCAGTTCAGATTCTCACGCACGGTCACCGGCACGAAGCTGCGGTGACGCTTGGCCTCGCGCATGATGCGGGCGCGATCGTGGTCGTTGATGGGAATGATGTTGGAGAGGGAATCCAGCGTGTCGTCCAGATCGTCGGTTTCTTCCGACACCAGCAGCACGCGGTAATTCTGCTGGTTGACCGCCATGGGTACGCCGTTGCGGTCCAGGATGCGCCCGCGCGGCGGTGGCAGCAGGCGCAGATTGATGCGGTTCTCGTCAGCCAGAACGGCGTATTTGTCGCTTTCCAGGACCTGCAGGTAATACATGCGGCCGATCAGGGTGGATAGCAATGCCAGCTTGCCGCCGCCCAGCATGATGGCGCGGCGGCTGATGATCTTGGCGCGGTCGCCGCCGTCCTTGCTGGTGTGCAGGTTGATGGGCGTGCTCATGCCGCTACTCCGCCCGCAGCATGGCCGCGTGGGTGCGGCCGAACAACCAGCTCAGGATCGGATAGGCGGCGATGCTCATCAGCAGCTCGAAGAAAACCGGGGTCATGGGAATCACATGATCGTACAACATGGACACCAGGGCCCATTCCAGCAAAATCGAACCCGCCGCCACCAGGGCGTAGCAGCACCAAGCGACGATGAACGGCTTGCCCAGGAAGAAACGCCGCTGGGACATGGTCATTCCCTGCGCCAGGATGAAGATCAGCGACGAGACGCCCAGCGGCGTGCCCAGCAGAATATCGTTCATCAGGCCGATGGCGAAAGCCATCGAAGCCGGCAGCAGATCAGGACGATAGATCGCCCAATAATAGACGCCGATCAAGGGAAGCTGGGGCGAAATCTCGGCAAAGCCCGGCAGATGGGTGGGCATGGCTCCCACCAGCACCAGCATCAGGGTCAACCCCGCCGGCAGCAGATGGCGGACCCACAGGTCCATCCGCTGCAACCAGGATGTCTTCAATGGTCGTGGCCTTCCGAAGCGTTATCGGAGGGCAGGATTCCGGCAAGGCCGTAATCCACCACCGTGACATATTCCAACTGATGGCGATGCACGAAAGGCTCGATGCGGACGATGCCGTCCTGAACCGACGAGATGATGCCGATGGGCATGCCCGGCGGAAAGACGCCGCCATGGCCCGATGTCACCACCCGGTCTCCGGGGGCGGCGTTGGAATTGGGTGACAGATAGTTCAGGCGCGGCCGATCGGAATTGTCGCCGGTCATGATGGCCTTGGCGCGGTTGCCTTCGATCATCACCGGCAGATGCGAGTTGATGTCGGTCAGCAGCAGCACGCGGGCCGAGCGTTCTCCCACTTCGGCGATACGCCCCACCATGACTTCGCCGGCGATCACCGCTTGGCCCTTGCGCACGCCGTCCTTGGTGCCGGAATTGATCAGCATGGAATGGACGAAGGCGCCGCCCGTATCGCCGATGACGCGGGTGGTGATGAAGGAAGGGTCCGGATCGGGGATGAAGTTCAGCTGGGTGCGCAGAGCCATGTTCTCGGTGTCGAGATGGCGGGCGACGGTCTGCCAGTGCATCAGGCGGGCATTCTCTTCGCGCAGGCGGTCGTTGTCGGCCCGTAAAGAGCCCAGCTCGCGCACGGCGTTGACGGCGTCGGCGATGGCGGTCGCGGGACGGAAGACGATTTCCAGAATGGGCGCGGCGGCATCGCTGACTCCCAAGCGCACCCGCTCCACCAAGGACGTGTCGGCCTTGCCGAGAATCATCAGACCGAACGAGGCGAAGATCAGCGACAGGAAGGCGAATCGCTGCGCCAGAAGCTTCAGCGAGGCCAAACGACCCAGCGCTCCCGAATGCGGCTTCACGATCTACCCCTCCAGTCGGCCCCAGCCGAACTTCAGATATTGATCAGTATCAATACATACTGGTCAGGACGTTCTTCAGCTTGTTCATTTCTTCCAGCGCGCGGCCGGTGCCCAGAGCGACGCAGGACAGCGGGTCGTCGGCGATGGACACCGGCAGGCCGGTGGCGTGGCGCAGCACGAAGTCCAGATTCGACAGCAGCGCGCCGCCGCCGGTCAGAACGATGCCCTTGTCGACGATATCGGCGGCCAGTTCCGGGGCGGTGTGCTCCAGGGCGACCTTCACCGCTTCGATGATGGCGCCCACGGGCTCGGCCAGGCTTTCGGCGATCTGGCGTTCCGAAATGATCAGTTCCTTGGGCACGCCGTTCATCAGGTCGCGGCCCTTGATTTCCATGGTGCGGCCTTCGCCGTCTTCCGGCGGGCAGGCGGAGCCGATTTCCTTCTTGATGCGCTCGGCCGAGCCTTCGCCCACCAGAAGGTTATGGTTGCGGCGGATGTAGGCGATGATAGCTTCGTCCATCTTGTCGCCGCCGACGCGCACGGAGCGGGAATAGACGATGCCGCCCAGCGACAGAACGGCCACCTCGGTGGTGCCGCCGCCGATGTCGACCACCATCGAGCCGGTCGGTTCGGTCACCGGCAGGCCGGCGCCGATGGCGGCGGCCATGGGTTCTTCGATCAGGAACACGCGGCGGGCGCCGGCGCTTTCCGCCGATTCCTGAATGGCGCGGCGCTCGACGGCGGTAGAGCCGGAGGGCACGCACACGATGACCAGCGGGCTGGCGAAGCTGCGGCGGTTGTGAACCTTGCGGATGAAATGCTTGATCATTTCTTCCGCCACTTCGAAGTCGGCGATGACGCCGTCGCGCAAGGGGCGGATGGCCTGAATGTAGCCCGGCGTGCGGCCCAGCATCATCTTGGCCTCGTCGCCGACGGCAAGAACCTTCTTCTTGCCCTTCTCTTCGGCGATGGCCACCACCGAAGGCTCATTGAGGACGATCCCTCGACCCTTCACGTACACCAGGGTATTGGCGGTGCCCAGGTCGATCGCCATGTCGGCGGAAAACATCCCCGTCATCTTGGAAAACATAAGACCTCACTCGACCACATGCGTTTGCGTTGCGTCTGCCCGGCCCCGATGGCCAGGGGCAGCGAATTCCAAAACCCGCGCGAATTCACCCCGCGCGGACCGTTATATCAGGCGGAGAGCCCCTGAGGGGCGGTTTTTTCCCGCTTGACCAACAATTTGTTCAAGGCGTGGACATAGGCTCGGGCCGATGCCACCAGCGTATCCGTATGGGCGCCCTGGCCGTTGACCGTCTTGCCGTTTTCCTCCAGGCGCACGGTGACTTCGGCCTGGGCGTCGGTGCCCTGGGTCACGGCGTGCACCTGGTAAAGCTGCAGGTTCGCGTCGTGGGGGAACAACGCCTTGATGGCATTGAAGGTTGCGTCCACCGGACCGTCGCCGCTGGCCTTGATCCGACGCAGCTCGCCGTCGATTTCCAGTTCCAGCTCGGCGCTGGGAGGCTGCTTGGAGCCGCAATGCAGGTCCAGCGAAACGAAGCGGATCTTCTGGCTGGCACTGCTGCCTTCGTCGTCGAGCAGAGCCTGGATATCCTCGTCGAAGACGTCCTTTTTGCGGTCGGCAAGATCCTTGAAGCGGACGAAGGCTTCCTGCAAGGCGTTGTCGCCCAGCTCATAGCCCATGTCCTTCAGCTTGGACTTGAAGGCGGCACGGCCGGAATGCTTGCCCAGCACCAGCGTCGATTTGTTCAGGCCCACCGATTCCGGCGTCATGATCTCGTAGGTCTGGGCGTTCTTCAGCATGCCGTCCTGATGAATGCCGGATTCGTGGGCGAAGGCGTTCTTGCCGACGATGGCCTTGTTCGGCTGGACGGTGATGCCGGTGATGGACGACACCAGACGCGAGGCCCGGGTGATCAGTTCGGTCTTGATGCCGGTCTGGAAGGGCAGTCGGTCGTTGCGGGTGCGCAGACCCATGACGATCTCTTCCATGGCGGCGTTGCCGGCGCGTTCGCCCAGGCCGTTGATGGTGCATTCCACCTGACGGGCGCCGGCGTTCACGGCGGCCAGCGAGTTGGCGACGGCCAAGCCCAGGTCGTTATGGCAATGCACCGACAGAATGGCCTTGTCGATGTTGGGCACGCGGTTGATCAGCATGCTGATCAGGGCGGCATATTCCTCGGGGATAGTATAGCCGACGGTGTCGGGAATGTTGATGGTGCGGGCGCCGGCGGCGATGGCGGCCTCGACCGTGCGGCACAGAAAATCGTGCTCGGTGCGCGAACCGTCCTCGGCGGACCATTCCACGTCGTCGACCAGGCTGCGGGCGAAGGAGACGCTGTCCTTCACCGCCTGCAGCACGGCGTCCGGCTCCATCTGCAGCTTGTACTTCATGTGCAGCGGCGAGGTGGAGATGAAGGTGTGGATGCGGTGGCGCGGGGCCGGCCTGACGGCGTCGGCGCAACGCTGGATATCATTCTTGGTGGCGCGGGACAGGCCGCAGATCACGGCCGTCTTGGCCTGCTGCGCGATCTTCTGCACCGATTCGAAATCGCCGTTGGAGGCGATGGGGAAACCGGCCTCGATGACGTCGACCCCCATTTCCTCGAGCAATGCGGCAACCCGGAGTTTTTCTTCCAGGTTCATGGAACATCCCGGAGCCTGCTCGCCATCGCGCAGGGTGGTATCGAAAATCGTGATGCGGTTTTGGTCCATGCTCTCGGCCGTCAACGAGGTTTGGGGGCGGTCAGTCGGGCGCCATGTTTGCACCCTGGAAACCCGCCAGCGCAATAGGAAGTATGGATGGGGTGTCTTTGTCAACCATCATGCGATGTGAACATGCATGCGGAGTCGTTCTGGCTGCCCTGTTTATCTTCGACAAAAACCCCGGAGGTTGCCCCCCGGGGTTTTGCACAGACGAAAAACCTGGGAAAGGACCGCTTAGTTGCGGCTCTTGTCCACCAGCTTGTTCTTGGCGATCCAGGGCATCATGCCGCGCAGTTTCTCGCCGACGGCTTCGATCGGATGCTCGGACTGAATGCGGCGGGTGGCCTTGAAGGACGGCTGACCGGCCTTGCATTCCAGCATCCAGTCGCGGACGAAGCGGCCGGACTGGATGTCTTCCAGCACGCGCTTCATCTCGGCCTTGGTCTCGTCGGTGACGATGCGCGGGCCGGTGACGTAGTCGCCGTATTCGGCGGTGTTGGAGATCGAGTAGCGCATGTTGGCGATGCCGCCTTCGTAGATCAGGTCCACGATCAGCTTCACTTCATGCAGGCACTCGAAATAGGCCATCTCGGGGGCGTAGCCGGCTTCCACCAGGGTTTCGAAACCTTTCTGGATCAGCTTGGTGACGCCGCCGCACAGAACGGCCTGTTCGCCGAACAGATCGGTCTCGCATTCCTCGCGGAAGGTGGTCTCGATGATGCCCGAGCGGCCGCCGCCGATGGCGGAAGCGTAGGACAGAGCGATTTCCAGGGCGTTGCCCGAAGCGTTCTGGTGCACGGCCACCAGGCAGGGGACGCCGCCGCCCTTGAGGTATTCGCCGCGGACCGTGTGGCCGGGGCCCTTGGGGGCGACCATGAACACGTCCAGATCGGCGCGGGGCTCGATCAGCTTGAAATGCACGTTCAGGCCGTGGGCGAACACCAGGGCGGCGCCCTGCTTCATGTTCTTGGCCAGATCGGCGGTGTACAGGTCGGCCTGCAGCTCGTCGGGGGTGAGGATCATCACCACGTCGGCCCAAGCGGCGGCTTCGGCCGGGCTCATGACCTTCAGGCCTTCGCCTTCGGCCTTCTTGATGGTGGCCGAGCCGGGGCGCAGAGCCACCGCCACGTCCTTCACGCCCGAATCCCGCAAGTTCAGGACATGGGCATGACCCTGGCTGCCGTAGCCGACGACGGCGACCTTCTTCGACTTGATCAGATTGACGTCGGCATCCCGATCGTAATAAACGCGCATGAGACTTCCTTTCGCTTGCGAAGCAAGGCGCCCGCTATCTTGTCCGCGAAGCGCCTAAAGGCCCGGCGCAAAGCGGCCGGGCGCGAATGACGGTTGTTCCTTTAAATCGGATTCGGTCCGCGTGCAATGGCCGCGACGCCGGTCCGCGACACATCGACCAGCCCCAGAGGCTCCATCAGATTGATGAAAGCGTCCAGTTTTTCGGTGGCGCCGACAATCTCGAAGACGAAGCTCTCGTTGGTCGAGTCCACCACGCGGGCGCGGAAAATGTCGGCGATGCGCAGGGATTCCACGCGCTTGTCGCCGGTGCCGGCCACTTTCACCAGGGCCAGTTCGCGCGACACCGACGGGCCTTCCACGGTCAGGTCCGACACCTTGTGCACGGGCACCAGACGGCGCAACTGAGCCTTGATCTGTTCGATCACCATGGGCGTGCCCGACGTGACGATGGTGATCCGCGATAGCTGTTCGCGGGGATCGACCTCGGCCACGGTCAGGCTTTCGATGTTGTAGCCGCGGCCCGAGAACAGGCCGATGACGCGGGCCAGGACGCCGGCTTCGTTGTCCACCAGAATGGCGATGGTGTGGCGGCGGACGGTGTCTTCGTTATGGATGCTCACGATTCTTCCCTCCTTCTCAGACCAGGACCATGCCGTCTTCGGACACGGGCTTGTCAGCCTCGTCGCTGGGACCGAGAAGCATTTCGTTGTGCGCGGCGCCCGACGGGATCATCGGGAAACAGTTTTCCGAGGCGTCGACGCGGCAATCGACGATGACAGTCTTCTTGATCTTGACCATCTCTTCGATGACGCCGTCCAGATCGCCCACCTGATCGACGCGGAAGCCCACGGCGCCATAGGCGTCGGCCAGCTTCACGAAATCGGGCAGGGCTTCGGAATAGCTTTGGGAATAACGGCCGCCGTGCAGCAGTTCCTGCCACTGGCGGACCATGCCCATGTACTGGTTGTTCAGGATGAAGATCTTCACCGGCAGATTATACTGGGTGAGGGTCGACAGTTCCTGGATGTTCATCTGCACCGAGGCCTCGCCCGAGATGTCGATCACCAGGGAATCGGGATGGGCCAGCTGCACGCCCATGGCGGCCGGCAGACCGTACCCCATGGTGCCCAGGCCGCCCGACGTCATCCAGCGGTTGGGCTTTTCGAACTTCAGGAATTGGGCCGCCCACATCTGATGCTGGCCGACTTCGGTGGTGAAGTAGGTGTCGTGGGCCTTGGTCAGTTCGTAGATGCGCTGGATGGCGTACTGCGGCTTGATGATCTTGTTGGTCTGCGAATAGCGCAGGCAGTCGCGGGCGCGCCACTGTTCGATCTGCACCCACCAGGCCTTCAGAGCCTTTTCGTCGGGGCGATATTGCTTGGCTTTCCAGATCTTGGTCAGGTCTTCCAGCACATGGGCGACATCGCCGATCACCGCCAGATCCACAGCCACGTTCTTGTTGATCGACGAGGGGTCGATGTCGACGTGGATCTTCTTCGAGGTCGGGGCGAAAGCGTTCAGGCGTCCGGTGACGCGGTCGTCGAAGCGGGCGCCGATGCAGATCATCAGATCGCAGCCGTGCATCGCCATGTTGGATTCGTAAGTGCCGTGCATGCCGACCATGCCCAGCGACTGCGGGTCCGAACCGGGGAAGCCGCCCAGGCCCATCAAGGTCTGGGTGCAGGGGAAGCCGGTGGTGTGGACCAGCTGGGTCAGCAGCTGCGCCGCCGCCGGGCCGGAATTCACCACGCCGCCGCCGATATAGAAGATCGGCTTTTTGGCTTCCGCCATCATGGCGGCCATCTGCTCGACCTGCTTCAGATCGGCCTTGACCTGCGGGTTGTAGCTCTTGTGCTTGACCTTGGCCGGGCCGACATACTGGCCGCGGGTGACCAGAACGTCCTTGGGCAGATCAATGACCACCGGGCCGGGCCGGCCGGTGCGGGCCACATAGAAGGCTTCATGCACCACGCGGGCGACGTTGTTGACGTCCTTGACCAGATAATTGTGCTTGGTGCAGGGACGGGTGATGCCGGTGGTGTCGGCTTCCTGGAAGGCGTCGTTGCCGATCAGGTGGGTGGGCACCTGGCCGCACAGACAGACCAGCGGCACGGAATCGCACATGGCGTCCAGCAGGCCGGTGACGGCGTTGGTGGCGCCGGGACCGGACGTCACCAGCACGCAGCCGACCTTGCCGGTGGAGCGGGCATAGCCCTCGGCGGCGTGCAGAGCGGCCTGTTCGTGGCGGACCAGAATGTGGCGCAGCTTGTTCTGCTTGAACAGCTCGTCATATAGGGGCAGTACGGCGCCGCCGGGATATCCGAAAATTACCTCGACGCCCTGATCTTGCAGAGCTTTGAGGACGATTTCCGCTCCGGTCATCGCTTCCTGAACCATGACATGCGCCTTTCACTTCGCTTTCCAAACAACGGACGCAATCCACCCGTCATGGGGCACGGATTGCGCGAAGGGGCAAACTAGACGCTCATTTGTCTGCGGTCAATAGGAATAGACGAATTTTAGCAAAGATTTCAGGAAAAAATCTTTCCGAAAATTGCGTGGATAGGACCGTATCGGTTTGAAGCTGATGGCGAAACCAAGTGGATTGGCGTTTCGCATAATTTCGTGTCGATTGCTGGGCCTGGGCGACGGCGTGTTGCAAAGTAACCCGGCCGGCCAGATGAGCCGCCAGTTCGGGAACGCCCAAAGCCTTCATGGCCGGCAAGGCGGGGTCCAGGTTCAGGGCCGTGATCCGGCGCACCTCGTCCAAGGCGCCCTGTTCCATCATGATTTCGAAGCGGCGGTCGCAGCCGGCATAAAGGGCCTCGCGCTCGGGGGCGATCAGGATCGTATGAAAGGCGGCGTCCAGGGTGTCGGCGGGTGGTTCGGTCTGCCAGTCCGACAGGGTGCGGCCGGTGGCTTCGGCGACTTCCCAGGCGCGGACCAGACGCTGGCTGTTGCTGGGATGCAGGCGGGCGGCGATCACGGGATCGCGGCTGGCCAGCAAGGCATGAAAGGCTTCGTTGCCCATTTGCTCGAACAGGGCGCGGGCGGCTTGGCGCACGTCGTCGGGAATGTCGGGGATCGGCGACAGCCCTTGAACCAGGGCGCGCAGATACAACCCGGTGCCGCCCACCACCACCGGTAGCCTGCCTTCGGCCCAGGCCGTTTCCATCTCGGCCGCGGCCATGGACCGCCAGCGTCCGGCCGAGCAGAGTTCGGCCGGTTGCAGCATGCCATACAGACGGTGCGGCGCGCGGGCTTCGTCCTCGACCGAAGGCCGGGCCGTCACCACACGCAAGACGTCGTAGATCTGCATGGAATCGGCATTGATGACCACGCCGTTCAACTGTTCGGCCAATGTCAGGGCCAGGGCGGATTTGCCGGATGCGGTCGGTCCCGCCACGACGATTGCTTTCTTCATCTTCCCGTGCTTGCCAAGGAGGCCTTTGTAACTTTAGAACTGCGGCTCATGGAAAACGTCCTCACCCTCATCGCGCCGCCCGACGGGCTGGACGATAACACGCTCGCCCGGGTCCGGTCCGCATTGAAGGATCTGGGAGCGGACACCCTTGCGCCCACCTGGCTGGACAAAGGACGCGCCGCCGACATTCCCTTTGAAATGCTGTCGATCGGTCAGGCCGATGCCGCCGCCCGCCAGGCGTTGACCGGCCTGCCGGTCGATACTATCGCCCAAGCCGCCGATATTCGCCGCAAAAAGCTGCTGGTGGCCGACATGGACAGCACGATGGTGGTGGGCGAGACCTTGGACGATCTGGCCGCTTTCGCCGGACTGAAGGAACACATCGCCGCCATCACCGCGCGGGCGATGAACGGCGAGCTGGATTTCAAGGAGGCCCTGCGCGAGCGCGTCGGCCTGTTGGCCGGCTTGCCGGCCGACTGCCTGGAAAAGACCTATGCCCATCTGCGCTTCATGCCCGGCGCCGAAACGCTGGTGCAGACCATGAAGGCTCATGGCGCCAAAGCGGTTCTGGTTTCGGGCGGCTTTAAATATTTCACCAGCCGCGTCGCCGCCCATTGCGGCTTCGACCGCGATCTGGCCAACGAAATGGAAATCGAGAACGGCAAACTGACCGGCAAGGTCGTCGATCCCATCCTGGACCGCAGCACCAAGTTGCAGACCCTGGTGTCGTCGGCCGCCGAGCATAGCTTGCCGCTGACTCTGACCATCGCCGTCGGCGACGGCGCGAACGACCTGGAGATGATCAGGGCCGCCGGTCTGGGCGTGGCGTATCATGCCAAACCCATCGTCGCCGCCGAGGCCCAGGCCCGCGTCGACCACGGCGACTTGACGGCGTTGCTGTTCGCTCAGGGCTACAGGGCGGAGGAATTCGTCACTCCGTAAAGCCTTTCATCGCCCGCGCATCTGGACCGTTGCTGGCCGAGAGGGATTGAAGCCATGTCGAAAAGCTTTTTGGTCACGGGCGCCAGTAAAGGCATCGGCCTTGCTGTGGCCGAAGCCCTGGCGGCGCAGGGGCATCAGGTGATCGGTCTGGCTCGTCGAACCGGGGGCGTTTCCTTTCCCGGCGCGCTTTACGGCTGCGATCTGGCGGACGCTGACCAGACGGAGACGGCGCTGCGGCAAATTGCCGGACGGCATGCCGTTGACGGCGTGGTGAACAATGTCGGCATTGCCGCGCCCCAGCCCCTGGGGGCGGTCGATCTTGCCGTTTTGCAGAACGTGTACGATTTGAACGTGCGGGCCGCCGTGCAGGTTGTTCAAGCTTTTCTGGATGGCATGAAGCAGCGCCGTTGGGGCCGTATCGTCAATATCACCAGCCGGGCGGCGCACGGCACCCGTGACCGCACCTCCTATTCGGCGGCCAAAAGCGCGTTGGAAGGCTGTAGCCGCACTTGGGCGCTGGAATTGGCCGAATTCGGCATCACCTCCAACGCGGTGGCTCCGGGGCCGGTGGAAACAGAGTTGTTCCGCAAGGCCCACCCGATCGGCAGCGAGGCCGAGCGGAAGATGCTGGATTCGATCCCCATGGCCCGTTTGGGCCGCCCCGAGGAGATCGCCGCCGCCGTCGCCTTTCTGTTGTCCGACGGAGCCGGCTTCGTCACCGGCCATGTCTTGGCGGTGGATGGAGGCGGCAGCCTGGGCGGCCGCTGACGCGGCGGATTGCATCTGGAATGGAAAAAGGCCGCGGAGGTTTCCCTTCGCGGCCTTTTTTGTCGGGTCTTGGATGGACGCCTATTTCTTGGCGTCCACCTTCAGGGGCACATAGCGCATGTCGGCGCCGCTCTGCACCAGCAGCAGGACGGTGCGGTGATTAGCCTTGCGGGCGGTATCGACCTGCTTCAGAACGTCGGCGCCGCTCTGAACCGGGTTGTTGTCCACCGAAGCCAGAACGTCGCCGGGGCGCATGCCCTTCTCGGCGGCGGGGCCGTTGGCGGCGACGTCGGTGACCACCAGCCCCTTGATGTCGGGAGCCAGATCGAAGCGGTCGCGCAGAGCCGCCGACACCGGAGCCACCGAGAAGCCGAGACCGGCCAGCGAGGTCTGGCTGCTGTCGGGCTTGGGCTGGGCCTTCTCCGAGGTCTTGGGCTCGTCCTGGCTGTCGTCGTCGACCAATTCGCCGACGGTGGCCTTGGTGGTCAGCTTCTTGCCGTCGCGGAAGTACTGAACCTCGACCTCGTGGTTGATGGGGGTTTCAGCGACGATACGCGGCAGGCGGCGCATTTCCGTGACGTCTTTGTTGTCGAATTTGACGATCACGTCGCCCGGCTTCAGGCCGGCCTTGGCGGCGGGGCCGCCGGGGCTGACGGCGGCCACCAGGGCGCCCTTCTGATCCTTCAAGCCCAGGCTTTCGGCGATCTCGTCGGTGACGGTCTGGATGCGTACGCCCAGCCAGCCGCGGCGGGTCTTGCCGTATTTCTGCAAATCGGCGATGACCGGCTTGGCGAGGTTCGACGGGATCGAGAAACCGATGCCGATGGAGCCGCCGGTCTGAGAGAAGATGGCGGTGTTGATGCCCACCACTTCGCCCTTCAGATTGAACAGCGGACCGCCGGAATTGCCTTTGTTGATGGCCGCGTCGGTCTGGATGAAATCGTCGTAAGGACCGGCGTTGATATCGCGGGACCGGGCCGAGACGATGCCGGCGGTGACCGACCCGCCCAGGCCGTAGGGATTGCCGATGGCGATCACCCAGTCGCCGACGCGGCTGTCGTCGGAATTGCCCAGGCTGACGAAGGGCAACTTGGCCGGAGCGTCCTGCAGTTTCAGCAGGGCCAGATCGGCCTTGCCGTCGGCGCCCAGCACTTTGGCCTTATAGGCTTGGCCGTCATGCATGATGACGCTGATCTCGTCGGCGTCGGCGATGACGTGGTTGTTGGTCACCACCAGACCCGAGGGATCAATGATGAAGCCGGAGCCCAGGGCGGTTGCCTTGCGCGGAGTGGCGTCGGGGTTCTTGCCCTGGCGGTCCAGGAAGTCCTTGAACAATTGCTCGAAGGGCGATCCCGGCGGGAACTGAGGCATGTCCATGCCGCGTTCGGGGTTCTTCAAGGTCTGGGTGGTCGAGATGTTGACCACCGCCGGCAGCAGCTTTTCCGCCAGATCGGCGAAGCTGGCGGGCGCGCCGGGCGCCCGGCCGGGAACGTCCACGGTGGCGGGCGTTGCCGCCGTGCTGGCGGGAGGCGGCGTGTCACCGGCACGGGCCTGCATGGCCATCCCCATCAGCAGGGCCACGGCCAGAAGCAGGGCGAGAAGCCACTGCGCGGGCTGCGGGCCGGGCCGGGCGATGGCGCGGGCCTGAGAGCGTTGGTTGACGCGGGCGGTTGTTCTGCCTGCGATTCTGCTGGTCACCGGGATGCCTCCCTCAGAGGAAACGGACAAAGCTGCTTCATCATGTAATCCTGAACTCTGCTGGCCGCAAGCGCCGCCAGGGTGCGGGAATCATTCATTTTCCACCGGCCGCCCGATTGAAATAGCGGAAGAACTCCGAGTCCGGGGTCAGCACGAAGGTGGTGCCGGAATCCCCCAGGGCCTGGCGATAGGCCTGGAGCGAACGGTAAAAGGCGTAAAACTGCGGGTCGGCCTGGAACGCGTCGGCGTAAATCTTGGCCGCTTCGCTTTCGCCCTGGCCGCGCAGAATCTGGGCCTGACGCTGAGCTTCGGCGGCGATGACCACTCGTTCGCGGTCGGCGCCGGCACGGATTTCAAACGCCCGCTGCTGGCCTTGGGCGCGGGCATCGGCGGCTTCGCGCTGGCGTTCGGATTCCATGCGCTTGAAAATGGCCTGGCTGGTTTCGGGCGGCAGGTCGGCGCGGCGGATGCGCACGTCGACCACGTCGACGCCCAGGGGTCGGGCGGCTTCGTTGGCCTGCCGCTGGATTTCGCGCATGATCTGTTCGCGTTCCGGCGACAGCACGGTGGGCAGGGTGACGCCGCCCAGAACCCGGCGGGCCGAATTGTTGACGATCTCGCGCAGGCGGGCGCCGGCGACCTCCTGGGTGCGGACCGCCTGGTAGAATTGCAGCGGGTCGCGGATGCGGAAACGGGTGTAGCTGTCGACCACGATGCGCTTCTGATCGGCCAGGATCATCTGTTCGGCGGGCGGGTCGACGTCCAGCAGGCGGGCGTCGAAACGCACCACGTCTTCCACCAGCGGCAGCTTGACGTGCAGGCCCGGAGTCTTGACCGGATTTTCCGGGTCGCTGACCGCGCCGAAGCGTAGCACCAGCGCCATTTCGCCTTGGTTGACGACGAACATCGACGACGACAGCAAAACGGCGACGACGAAAGCGGCCACGCCCACCAGGCTCAAGGGAAGATGGGTTTTCATCACTTGTCTCCCTTGGTCTTGTTCAGTTCCGGCAGGGGCAGGTAAGGCACCACGCCCTTGGCTTCGGGGTCGATGACGACCTTTTGGGAATTCTTCAGCACGCTTTCGATGGTCTCGATATACATGCGTTTGGACGTGACGTCGGGAGCCAGGCGGTAAGCCTGCTGCACCGAGGTGAAACGCTTGGCCTCGCCCTGGGCGACGTCGACGACCTGCTCGCGGTAGGCCTCGGCCTCCTGGATGGTCTTTTCGGCTTCGCCTCGGGCCACGGGGACCATGTTGTTGCGATAGGCGTCGGCCTCGTTGCGCAGGCGCTCCTGGTCGGCTTTGGCGCGCTGGACGTCGTTGAAGGCGTCGATCACCTCGGTCGGCGGATCGGCTTTCAGAAGCTGCACCTGAACCACCGAGACGCCGGTCTGATAGGCGTCGAGCAGTTCCTGCATGCGGGCACGGGTGCGGTCGCCGATGGACTGACGGTTCTCGAACAGCGGGGCGCGGATGGGAAGCTGGCCGATAATCTCGCGCATGGCGGATTCCGCCACCACTTTCACGGTGCCTTCGGGATTGCCGACGTTGAAGAGAAATTTCTCGGGATCGTTGATTTGCCAGAAGACCGAGAAATTGATGTCGATGATGTTTTCATCGCCGGTCAGCATCAGGGATTCGTCGCCGCCGTCGCGGCCCGGCGTGCGGCGGATCTCGCCGCCGGCCGAGCGGTAGCCCAGTTCCAGCTTGTTGATGCGGGTCACCGGCGGGGTCAGCGCCTGCTCGATGGGCGCGGGCAGATGATAGTTCAGGCCGGGCTGGGTATAGCCGACGAAGCGGCCGAAGCGCAGCACCACGCCGACTTCGTCCGGATTGACCTTGTAAAAGCCGGTCGCACCCCACAGCACCAGCGCCGCCATGATGACCAAAGCGACGCCGCGTCCGCCGCCGAAACCGCCGGGCATGATTTTTTTCAGATTTTCCTGGCTTTTGCGGAACAGCTCGTCCAGGTCCGGCGATGGACCTCCGCTGCCCTTGCCCCAAGGATTCTGGTTACCGCCTTGCGGGCCCCACGGGCCCCCGTTCGAACCGCCACCCTGAGAGTTCCATGGCATGGTTTGTTCCTTGCTCCGCGTCAAGTTCGCCTTGTAAGAACGCGCATACGTTCTTTTCAACGGGGGATCCCCGCCTTATATGACAGTCGACCCAGGTGCGCAACGCGCCCAAAGATCGTATCAGCATAAACGCATATCGTTCGAAAACCAGGAGAATGCAAGCATGGCCAAGGTCAGTGACAAAGACGTCCTCGCGGCTCTGAGCAAGGTCGCTGACCCGGACCGGGGCGGGGATCTGGTCAGCCTGGGCATGATTACCGGGTTGGTGGTGAAGGACGGCCATGTCGCGTTCGCCATCGACGTCGACCCCGAACGCGGCCCCAAGTTGGAGCCCCTGCGTAAGGCGGCGGAAAAGGCGGTGCACGATTTGGCCGGCGTTCTGACCGTTTCCGCAGTGATGACCGCCGAGCGCAAGGCGACTTCCGGCCAGGGCCATTCCCACGGGCATGCTCACGGCGGTCACGGTCATGGGGCCGAACCGCAGTTGCTGCCCCAGGTGAAGGCCATCATCGCCGTGTCGTCGGGCAAAGGCGGTGTCGGCAAGTCCACCACCGCCACCAATCTGGCCTTGTCCTTCAAGGCTATGGGGCTGTCGGTCGGCCTGTTGGACGCCGATGTGTTCGGCCCGTCGCAGCCGCGCTTGCTGGGTGTGCCTGGGGCGCAGCCCTTTTCTCCCGACGGCGCCACCATGGAGCCGGTCGACGCCTACGGCCTGAAAGTGATGTCCATCGGCTTCCTAGTGCCCGAGGATAGTCCCGTCGTCTGGCGCGGTCCCATGGTCATGGGGGCGCTGGAGCAGCTGATGCGCGACGTGCGCTGGGGTGAATTGGACGTGATGGTGGTCGACATGCCTCCGGGCACCGGCGACACTCAGCTGACTATGACTCAGAAAGTGCCGCTGACCGGCGCGGTGATCGTTTCGACGCCGCAGGACATCGCGCTTCTGGATACCCGCAAGGGCTTGAACATGTTCCGCAAGGTCAATGTGCCGGTGCTGGGCATCATTGAAAACATGAGCACCTATCACTGCCCTAATTGCGGCCACGAGGCCCATATCTTCGGCCATGGTGGCGCTCGGGCCGAAGCGGCCAAGCTGTCGGCCGACTTCCTGGGCGAACTGCCGCTGGACATCGCCATCCGCACCACTTCCGACGAGGGCCGGCCGATCACCGTCAGCCAGCCCGACGGCGCTCATGCCAAGGCTTATCGCGCCATCGCCGAGAAGGTTTGGGAGAAGGCCCAGGTGCTGCTGTCGGCCCGCAAGGCGCCGAAAATCGTCATGAACTGACAACGGGCGCCGTCGGCGCTCCGGCCGGATATGCATAAAGCCGGATGGGCTTCCCATCCGGCTTTATGGTTGGGGGGGGGGAGGTGCGCCGGCGCTTAATGAACGGCGACGAACTCGATGATATTGACGATCTGGGTCGCCATGAACGATGTGGCGAGCACGACGGCGGGCCACAAAGTGTCGCTGTGGCGGAGCTTGCTGAAAGATGCGGTCATCATCGGTCCTCCTGTGCTGGCGGAGCCATCGAAATGATAAACGCAAACAGCGTGCCAGGGGCTTAAACCTTGATGTCATTACCATGACGGTCAAATGACGCACGGGGATGTGATTAAAAAATAATCCAAACTATGTCGAAGTCTAAAAATTAGGCAGATATCCTGTCCAAAATCAGGAAGGCGTAAGGCGGTTCGCCGTCGTGTTCGTCGCGCGATACCTCGCGCCACAGGGCCGGATCCGGTTTGGGAAAGAAGGCGTCGCCGTCATATGCGGCTTTGATTTCGGTGTAATAAAGACGCTGGGCCCGCGCCGCCGCGGCGTTGAAGATTTCGCCGCCGCCGATGACCATCACCTCGCCGCCGCCGGCCAGCCGTTCGGCCAAAGCCAGGGCGTCGGCGACGGAATGGGTGATTTCGACGCCGTCCACGCTCCAGTGCGGGTCGCGGGTGATCACCACGTTGGGACGGCCGGGCAGGGGCTTGCCGATGGATTCATAGGTCTTGCGGCCCATCACCACCGGCTTTCCCATGGTGACGCGCTTGAAATATTTCAAATCCTCGGACAGATGCCAGGGCATCTTGTTGTCCTTGCCGATGGTTCCGTTGGCGGCCACGGCCACGATCATGGAGATCATCGCCCGTTTCCTCTTCAGACCGCCACCGGGGCGGAAATATGCGGGTGGGGATCGTAACCTTCCAGGCTGAAATCCTCGAAGCGGAAGGCAAAGAGGTCCGTCACGGCGGGATTCAGCCGCATGGCCGGCAGGATGCGCGGCTGGCGGGACAGTTGCAGGGTCACCTGCTCCATATGATTGGAATAAAGGTGGGCGTCACCGAAGCTGTGGATGAATTCGCCGGGCTGCAATCCCGTCACCTGGGCCACCATCATGGTCAGCAGGGCGTAGGAGGCAATGTTGAACGGCACGCCCAGGAAGATGTCGGCCGAGCGCTGATAGAGCTGGCAGGACAGCTTGCCATCGGCGACATAGAACTGGAACAGGCAATGGCAGGGCGGCAACGCCATGCGGTCGACGTCGGCGGGATTCCAGGCCGTCACGATCAGGCGGCGGGAATCCGGGTTCTTGCGGATTTGCTGCAGCAAATTGGCGATCTGGTCGATGGCCGAGCCGTCGCGCGCCGGCCAGGACCGCCATTGATGGCCATAGACCGGCCCCAGTTCGCCGTTCTCGTCGGCCCATTCGTCCCATATGGAAACCTTGTTGTCCTTCAGGTAGCGGATATTGGTCTCGCCCTTGAGGAACCACAGAAGCTCGTGAATGATCGAGCGCAGATGCACTTTCTTGGTGGTCACCAGGGGAAAGCCCTCGGCCAGATCGAAGCGCATCTGCCAGCCGAATAGACTCCTGGTTCCCGTGCCGGTCCGGTCCGTCTTGACCACGCCCCGGTCGCGCACCGCGCGCATCAGATCGAGATATTGCTGCACTTGTACCCTCTGCACATGAAGACCGGCAGTCTAACAGCCGAATCATCGTTCTGTCATCCCGCACTGGCGAAGCCGAGACAAAGCCTCTATACTCGGTTTCGCCGGGAAACCGGCTATGGCGCTAAACACCATTCGGAATAAGCGTTGCGGACCCGGGGGCGGTACCCGGCGCCTCCACCATAACCCAGGATCAAACGCCTTGGGCTCATGGGGGCGAAACAGGATCGACGCGCGTGGTAAAGGCTTGGTTTGTGCTCGGCATGATACCGCCGATATCGGGTCAAACACACAAGTGCTAACGATAACGTCGTAGCTCTCGCTGCCTAATTAGGTAAGCGCGGTTCGGAGGGGCACCGGGCAACAGAAGTCCCTCCACTTTAACGAAAGTGGGTCAGAAAAGGTTTCGGCCGGATGGCAAATAACGTTCTTCGATATGACAAAATGGTGGAAGATGCTCTGCGCGGCGTGCTGCGCGAGGCCTTGCAGGCCAGCGTCGAGGGGCTGCCCGGTGACCATCATTTTTATATCACCTTCCGCACCCGTCATCCCCAGGTCGACATTCCCGATTACATCCGCGCCCGCTATCCGGACGAAATGACCATCGTGCTGCAGCACCAGTATTGGGGGCTGGAAATCACGCCCGACTGGTTCGAGGTCACGTTGTCGTTCAACCGGGTCAACGAACGGCTGCACATTCCCTTCGCCTCGGTGTCGGCCTTTGCTGATCCGTCCGCCAAATTCGGGCTGCAATTCCAGACCGACGGCTCCATCGAGCTGCCGCATGAAGGCGGCAACGAGGACGGAGAATTGGCCGAAGACGGAGCAGAGCCTTTCGAGCAGGCTGAAGATAAGGGCGAATCTGACGATTCTCAGCCCAATGAGCAGGGCGCCCAAGTCATCGCCCTTGACGCGTTCCGTAAAAAATAGCTTTCTTTGGCCCCGTCCTTACCCTGGCGAATTCCCTGCCGGGGGTATCAACCGACGGGGCCAATCATGACCGCTGACGCCGCTCTTTTCGCCGAGATGTTTCCTCTCTCGGGCGATGATACCGAATACACCAAGATTTCGTCCGACTTCGTCGGCACCGGCACTTTCAACGGCAAGACCATCACCACCGTTGAACCCCAGGCGCTCACCCTGATCGCCAAGGAAGCCTTCCGTCAGATTTCGCATCTTCTGCGTCCGGCGCATCTGAAGCAGCTGGCCTCGATCCTTGATGATCCCGAGGCTTCGGAGAACGACAAGTTCGTCGCTCTCGATCTGCTGATGAACGCCAACATCGCCGCCGGCGGCGTGTTGCCGATGTGCCAGGATACCGGCACCGCCGTCATCATGGGCAAAAAAGGTCAGCAGGTCTGGACCGGCTTCAACGACGCCGCCGCTCTGTCCCAGGGCGTGGCCGACGCCTATACCGACCTGAACTTGCGCTACAGCCAGGTTTCGCCGGTGGACATGTATGAAGAGGCCAATACCGGCAACAATCTGCCGGCGCAGATCGACCTCTACGCCACCGAAGGCGACGCCTACAAATTCCTGTTCATGGCCAAGGGCGGTGGGTCGGCCAACAAGACCTTTCTGTATCAGCAGACCAAGGCCCTGTTGAACCCCGACAGTCTGATGAAGTTCCTGGATGCGCAGATTCGCACCCTGGGCACCTCGGCCTGCCCGCCTTACCATCTGGCGATCGTCATCGGCGGCACCTCGGCCGAGGCCAACCTGAAGACGGTCAAGCTGGCGTCGGCCAAGTATCTCGATCACCTGCCCACCCAGGGCGGCAAGCTGGGGCACGCCTTCCGCGATCTGGAAATGGAAGCCAAGGTTCTGGAGATGACCCGTCATATGGGCATCGGCGCTCAGTTCGGCGGCAAGTATTTCTGCCACGATGTCCGCGTCATCCGTCTGCCGCGCCACGGGGCCTCCTGTCCGGTGGGCATCGGCGTGTCCTGTTCGGCCGACCGCCAGATGAAGGGCAAGATCACCAAGGACGGCATTTATCTGGAAACCCTGGAAAAGGATCCGGCCAAGTACCTGCCCGAGATCGACCATACCAAGCTGGCGGGCGACGTGGTCAAGATCGACCTTAACCTGCCCATGGCGGAAATCCGCAAGATTCTCAGCCAGTATCCCATCAAGACCCGCGTGGCCTTGTCCGGCCCGATGATCGTCGCCCGCGACATAGCCCATGCCAAGCTGAAGGAACGGCTGGATCGCGGAGAAGGTCTGCCGCAGTACTTCAAGGATCATCCGGTCTATTACGCCGGTCCGGCCAAGACTCCGGAAGGTTTGCCCTCCGGTTCGTTCGGTCCGACCACCGCGGGCCGCATGGATTCCTACGTCGATTTGTTCCAGGCCAACGGCGGCAGCATGGTGATGGTGGCCAAGGGCAACCGCTCCAAGGCCGTTACCGAAGCCTGCAAAAAGTTCGGCGGCTTCTATCTGGGTTCGGTGGGCGGCGCTGCCGCCGGTCTGGCCCAGCACCACATCAAGAAGGTCGAGGTTCTGGAATATCCCGAACTGGGCATGGAAGCCGTCTGGAAGATCGAAGTGAAGGACTTCCCCGCCTTCATCATCGTCGATGACAAGGGCAACGACTTCTTCGCCAATCTGAGCCACTAAGGCCTGGTCCACAAAAAACCCGGCAGGCCTTGCGGCTTGCCGGGTTTTTTTTATTGCTGGTCCACCGTCATTCCGCTTGCGCGGAAATTGCGTCTAGACGTTGAACAGGAAGTGGAAGATGTCGCCGTCCTGGACGACGTATTCCTTGCCTTCCAGACGCATCTTGCCGGCTTCCTTGGCTCCGGCCTCGCCGTTGCAGGCGATGTAATCGGTATAGGAAATGGTTTCGGCGCGGATGAAGCCGCGTTCGAAGTCGGTGTGGATGACACCGGCGGCCTGAGGAGCCTTCAAGCCCTTGGGCAGGGTCCAGGCATGACATTCCTTCGGGCCGACGGTGAAAAAGGTGATCAGGTGCAGAAGCTCGTAGCCGGCGCGGATGACGCGCGTCAGCCCGGTTTCTTCCAGGCCCAGGGTCTCGAGGAACTCCTGACGTTCGGCCTCGTCGGTCAACTGGGCGACCTCCGCTTCGATGGCGGCCGAGATCACCACATGGGCGGCACCCTGCGCTTTGGCCATCTCGGCGACCTTGGCCGAGAAAGCGTTGCCGGTGGCGGCGCTGGCTTCCTCGACGTTGCAGGCATAAAGCACCGGCTTGCTGGTCAGCAGGCCCAGGGTGCGCAGCAGCACGCGCTGTTCGGCGTCGTATTGCACCGAACGCACGGGCTTGCCGGTTTGCAGGGCGGCCAGGGCGGGTTCCATCACTTCCAGCTGGGCCTTGGCGTCCTTGTCGCCGCCTTTGGCCTTTTTCTGGGTCTGAATGACGCGGCGCTCCAGGCTTTCCAGATCGGCCAGCATCAGTTCGGTTTCGATGGTTTCGGCATCGCGCACCGGATCGACCGAGCCTTCGACATGGGTGATGTCGCCGTCTTCGAAGCAGCGCAGCACATGAACGATGGCGTCCACTTCGCGGATGTTGGCCAGGAACTGGTTGCCCAGCCCTTCGCCGCGGGAAGCGCCGCGCACCAGACCGGCGATATCGACGAACTCAAGCTGGGTGGGGATCAGCTTGGCCGACTTGGCGGCGTTGGCCAGCGGCTGCATGCGTTCGTCCGGCACGGCCACGCGGCCGACGTTGGGTTCGATGGTGCAGAACGGATAATTGGCCGCCTGGGCCGCTGCCGTCGAGGTCAGGGCGTTGAACAGGGTCGACTTGCCGACGTTGGGCAGACCGACGATGCCGCAATTGAATCCCATCAGGGGCCTCCGGTTGGTTCTGGCTTTTTCGGTTTCGGCGCAGGAACAGCCTGCGCCAGCTTGGTCATCAGGCCGTTCTCGTTGCCTTGGAACAGCAAGGGCAGTTCTTTGGCCAGGGTGTCGAGCAAGGGCTCCAGCCACTCCTGGTCCGATTTGGCGAAATCGCCCAGCACCCAGTTGGTCACCAGCGCCTTGTCGCCAGGATGACCGATGCCGAGGCGGATGCGCCAATAGTCGTTGCCCAGATGGGCGTCGATGCTCTTCAGGCCGTTATGGCCGCCGGCGCCGCCGCCCTTCTTGACGCGGACCTTGGCCGGAGGCAGGTCCAACTCGTCATGCAGGGCGATGACATTGCCGTTGGGAATCTTGTGGAACCGGGCCGCCGCCGCCACCGACTGGCCGGACAGGTTCATATAGGTCTCGGGCTTCAGCACCAGAACTTTTTCGCCGGCGATGGTGCCTTCGGCGATTTGGCCCTGATATTTGGAGCGCCATGAGGAAAACGAATGGCGGCGGACGATTTCGTCCGCCGCCATAAAGCCGATATTGTGGCGGTTGCGGGCATAAGACCCGCCGGGGTTACCCAGCCCGACAATCAGCCACATATCATCAAGCGGTAGGAGCCGCGGGCTCTTCCGAGGCCACTTCCTCCTCGCCAGCCGGCGCCACGGTCGGGGCGGCGATGGTGGCCAGGGTGATGTCCTTGTGGTGGGTCACGACGGACACGCCAGCCGGCAGCTTCAGGCTGTCGACATGCACGGAGGCGCCGATTTCCAGACCGGTCAGGTCGACCACGATCTCGTCGGGGATGGCGTTGCCGGGGGCGACGATCTCGACTTCGTGGGTGACGACGTTCAGCACGCCGCCATGCTTCAGACCGGGGGACTTATCCTGGTTGGCGAAATGCACCGGCACATGGACATGCACCTTGGCATCGGCGGAAACGCGCAGGAAGTCGACATGCAGAGCCTGGTCGGTGACCGGGTGGCGCTGAATGTCGCGGCACAGGCAGCGCTCGACCTTGCCATCGAGCTTGATGTCGAACAGACGGCTGTAGAAGCCGGGTTTGTTCAGCTCGGCCACCAGGATGCGGGGGTCGAGGGCGATGGTGACGGGAGTCTGCTTGTTACCGTAAATAACGCCGGGGACCAGGCCCGAACGACGGGTGGCGCGGGCTTCCCCCTTTCCGGCCTGCGCACGCGCGACGGCGTCGAAAGAACTGACTTCGCTCATGGAACTCTCCATAGGAATAGGCGCGGCCTCCAGGGGTGCCGCGCCAGGAAGGGGAGTGTTTAGCGCCAGCCGGGCGGAATTTCAAGCGATATGAGTCTTTTTTCCGGTGCGTGTTTCCCGGCCTTCGGGTAATCCCGGTTGCCGCTGCCTTACCCGCCGAAGCCGTCGATGGCTTCCAGGAAAGTCTCGCCGTAGGTTTCCAGCTTGGTGCGGCCCACGCCGTTCAGGCGCGACATCTCGTGCAGCGTGCGCGGCTTTTCGCGGACCATTTCCAACAGAGTGGCGTCGTTGAAGATGATGTACGGCGCCACGCCCTGGTCGCGGGCTAAATCCAGCCGCAGTTTGCGAAGCTCCTGGAACAAGTCCTCGTCGTTGGGATCGGACAGGGCGATGCGTTCGCGGGCCACGCGGTTGCCGCTGGATTTTTTTTGCACCGGGTCGCGGCGCAAGCTGATCTTCTTTTCACCGCGCAAGACCTCGCGGCAAGCTTCGGTCAGGCCCAGCGAGCCGTGGCCCTCCACGTCCACCCGCAACAGGCCGGCGGCCACCAGTTGGCGGAAGATCGAACGCCATTCCTCCTTGGTGAAGTCGCGGCCGATGCCGAAGGTGGACAATTTGTCGTGGCCCAGCTTGGCGACACGTTCGCCCGTGGCGCCCGTCAGCACGTCGATGACATGCCCGGCACCGAACACCTGGCCGGTACGGTAGACGCAAGACAGGGCCTTTTGCGCCGCCAAGGTGCCGTCGAAGCTTTCCACCGGCTCCAGGCAGGTGTCGCAATTGCCGCAGGGTTCGCAGGAATCGCCGAAATATTCCAGCACCACCTGACGGCGGCAACGGGTGGTTTCACAAAAGCCCAGCAGCGAATCCAGCTTGCGGTTCTCCAGCATTTTTTGGGCTTCGGAGGCCTCGGACGCCGCCACCATCTGGCGCAGGCGGGCGACGTCCTGCATGCCGTAGACCATCCAGGCGTCGGACGGCAGACCGTCGCGGCCGGCGCGCCCTGTTTCCTGATAATAGGCTTCCAGGCTTTTCGGCAAATCAAGGTGGGCGACGAAGCGCACGTCCGGTTTGTCGATGCCCATGCCGAAGGCGATGGTGGCCACCATCACCACGCCGTCTTCTTTCAGAAAACGGTCCTGGTTTCTGGCCCTCACGTCTTTATCCAGACCGGCATGATAGGGCAGGGCGTTGAAGCCTTGCTGACACAGCCATTCGGCGGTTTCGTCCACTTTGTTGCGCGACAGGCGGTAAACGATGCCGGCGTTTTTGGCATGTTCGGCCTTCAGGAACGATAGCAATTGGGTTTTGGCGCTGCTGCCCTTGGGGGCGATGCGATAGCGGATATTGGGGCGGTCGAAGCTGGAAACGAACTGTCTGCCTTCGGCCAGTCCCAGCTTCTCGATGATCTCGCGCCGGGTCGGATGATCGGCGGTGGCGGTCAGGGCGATGCGGGGAATGTTGGGGAAGCGTTCGTGCAGCGCCGCCAGTTGCAGATATTCCGGGCGGAAATCGTGGCCCCATTGGCTGACGCAGTGAGCCTCGTCGATGGCGAACAAGGCGATGCGGCAGCGTTCCAACTGGGTCAGGAAATTATCGGTCATCAAGCGTTCGGGCGCGACATAGACGAGGTCTATCTCGCCGGCGCGCATCTGGCGCTCGATCTCGACCATCTCGCCGAAGGGCACGCTCGAATTCAACGCGGCGGCCCGCACGCCCAATTGGCGCAAGGCCGATACCTGGTCCTGCATCAGGGCGATCAGGGGGGAAACCACCACGCCGACGCCGTCGCGGCACAAAGCGGGCAACTGGTAGCACAGGGATTTACCGCCGCCGGTCGGCATCAGGACCAGAGCGTCGCCCCCGGAAATCACATGATCAATGATCTCGGCCTGGGTGCCGCGGAAGCGGTCATAGCCGAAAACGGATTTGAGGATCTCCAGGGGCTGGGACATGGAGGAAGGTTGTAGCCGCTGACGAGGCCGAAAGGCAACATCGGCATGACGGCGATTGCCTGTATCCCACTCCGCACATAGACTGTCCGCCCATCACGGCCGCAGCGGGAAAAGGAAAGCGCCGTTGACCATCAAGCGCGCAGGTTATGTCGTCGGAGGCTTCGCCGCCGCCATCTTGGTTCTGTTGGGCCTGCCGGCTCTGATCCAATGGGACGGTTATAAGGATCGGATTGCCGCCGCCGCCCAGGCGCGTCTGGGGCGAAAGCTGGATATCGCCGGATCGCTGAATCTGGCGCTGCTGCCGTTGCCGCATGTCAGCGCCCACGATGTGCGGCTGGCCGACGCCGACGGTGCCGCGCAGCCCGAAATGATGACCGCCAGGGTACTGGAACTGCGTCCGTCCCTGCTTGGGTTGCTGTCGGGCCGTTTCGAAGTGGCCGCGGTCAGGCTGTCGCAAGCCGAACTGCATTTGCAGCGGCTGGCGGACGGCAAGGCCAACTGGCAATTCCAGCCGGCGCCCAAAGCCGCGCCTGCCGCTTCGTCCGACGTCCCCGCTTCAGATCGAGCCGCCGAGCATCGCGCGGCGGCGATGCCGTCGATCCTGCTCGACGACGCCAGCATCACCTATCAGGCCGGCGGCGGCCACCCTTTGCGTCTGGACGGTGTGACGGCGGCGTTGTCCCAGCCTGACGCCCAGACTTCCCGTTTTGCTGCCAAGGGCGTGGTTCACGGCGCGCTGCTGACCGCCGATGGCGTCTTGTCCGGCGACCAATTGGACGTGACCCTGGGGCTAGGGGCAAAAGCGGCGGAGGCGCGGTTCAAAGGGCGTTTCTCGACCCAGGACGGTTTCAAGGGACAGGTGCAGGCCAAGGGGGATTCCCTGCATGACGTTGCCGTTGCCTTGGGGGCGAACGGTCTGCGGCTTCCCCAGGGCGGTCTTCTGCTGACCGGCGAACTGACCCTGGACGCCCATGCATTGCGTTTCGACAAAGCCAGCCTGTTCGTCGCGGGAACCGAAGGCATTGCCTCGGTGGATGCCGATTTCGGCCATGGCCCGCAGTTCGACGTCGCTTTGGCTTTCAGTCACATGGACCTGGACCGCTGGGCCGCCAGCCTGCCGGCGCCGACCTTGCGCCAAACGCCGGTCGCGGCCGTGCCGACCGTTCCCGAAGGGCCATCGGCCGTTGCCGCGCCCAAAGCCGGTGGCGGTTTTTCGAAGGCCTTGGCCGTCAATCTGGATGTTTCTGCCGACAGTCTGACCCTGCATGGCGGCGAACTGCATCAGGCCCGCTTCAATGCGGCCCTGGCCGACGGCGAACTGCTGGTCAATCAGGCCGGGGTGGAACTGCCGGGCCAGTCAGAAGTCAATCTGTTCGGTTTCTTCACTCCCGCCGATGACGGACTGAGTTTTGACGGCACGTTGGAAGGTCGTTCCGGCGAAATGCGCGGCCTGCTGGCATGGCTGGGGCTGCCGCCGGTGCATCTGGCCCAGGACCGTTTGCGGCAGGGCAGTTTCACCGGGCATGTTCAGGCGGATGCGAAAGCCGTGCGGCTGGATGAGGGCGTTCTTAAGCTGGATGGCGCCAAGGCCGATCTGGCTGCTGATCTGAAATTGGCCGGACGGCCCGCCCTGGGAGTGTCGTTCGCCGTCGATCATCTGAATCTTGATGCCTATCGGGCGGATCATGTTGCGCATCCCGGCGACAATCCGCCGCCGTCCGACGCCGCGCCGCCCAAGGCGGAAGGGGCCATGCCGCCGCCTGCCGCCGAGCGGGATTCATGGTTGGAAGGGCTGGACGCCAACGTCAAGGGCAAGGTAGGCAGCCTGACCGCCTATGGCCTGACGGCTCAGGATCTGAGTTTGGACGCCGCTTGGCTGAACGGCGTTCTGACCTTGAACAAATTCACCTCTGCCGACGTGGATGGGGCGCAATTGAATCTGGGCGGCGGCATCGACCCCCTGGGGCTGGCGTTCCATCATTTCCGCTGGGAGGTTCGCACCGATCATCCGGCCAAGCTGCTGAAGGCGCTGATCAGTCACTTGCCGGTTGAGCCGGAACGGCTGGCGCCTCTGGCTCTGACCGGCACTCTGGACGGCCGCCTGAACGATAAGCTGGATCTGGACAGCCGCAACGAGATCGCCGGCGGCCAGTTGGAGCTGACGGGACGCATCGACCAGCCGCTGGGCGATCCCGGCTTGCATCTGTCGCTGGCGGCCAGCCATGCCAGCCTGACCCAGGTGATTCGCCTGTTTTCGCCCGACTACCGGCCCCAGGCCAGCCTGGGGGCCTTTGCCGCGTCGACGACGATCGCCGGGCCGGTGAAGGACTTGGCGTTTTCGGATCTGCGGTTGAAGCTGGGGCCGGCGGCGGCGGCGGGGGATGCGCATTTGACCCATTCCGGCGCGCGGCCCCGGCTGGACCTTAAGCTGACGGCCGGCGAAATCGCCGTTGATCCTTTCCTGCCGACCAAACGGACCGGCGATGCCCGCCCCAGCTTGCGGGAACAGATCGAAAGCGGCCTGCTGATTCCGACCAAGGGCGTTCCCGCTCATCGCTCGGGCGGCGGCGATCTGCCGCCGGCTCCGGCTTCGGCGCCGCGCCCGAAAGTGACGGTGTCGGGGCTGTCGGACCATTGGTCCAGCGATCCCATGGACTTGTCGTGGCTGACCGCCTTGGACGGCCATGCCGTCATCGACGCTCAGGCGGTGACCTGGAATCAAAGCCGTCTGGATCAGGCGTCGTTGCTGTTGGATGTGCAGGACGGCTCCGCCAAGCTGGAGCAGCTGACCGGCAAGCTGTGGGGAGGCGAAATGGCTTTGTCCGGGGCCTTGGCCGACAACGGCGCTATGAAGATGGATGGCAAGCTGTCCCATGCCCAGATGCGGGAAGCTCTGTTGTCCACGGCTGGCTTGGGCATGGCCGACGGCGTGATGGACGGCGAAACGTCTCTGACGGCCAAAGGAAAATCGGTCAACGAGATGGTGTCGCACCTGAACGGCACGTTGCAGGTTGCGGCAGTCAACGGCCTGGTCAAGGGCTTCGACCTGAAGGCGGTGGACGACAAAGCCAAGGATTTGAACAATCCGCTGGGACTGATCAACCTGCTGCAAGCCGGGTTGACCGGCGGCTCGACCCGTTTTTCCAGCTTGAACGGCAGCGCCAAGATCAAGGACGGCATTCTGGTTTGCGACGATCTGGCCCTGACGGCCGACGGCGGCGGAGCCAAGGGACAGGTCACGGCCAATCTGCCGGGTTGGGTGATGGATGCGCATGCGGCCTTCCATCTGGCCTCCAGCCCCGAGGCGCCGCCGCTGGTGATGCGTCTGACCGGGCCGTTGGATAATCCCCGGCGCTTCCTCGACATCAATGCCATGCAGACTTGGCTGGCGCAAAAAGGCGTTGGCTTGAAAGGTCCGATGAAGGACGCTGCCGACGCCTTGGGCAAGATGCTGAACGGCGAGCGCAAGGAGGACGGAGGCAAGGTCAAGGCCAAAGATGTGGTGAAAAGCCTGTTCAAAGGCCTGAAGTAGCCGCTCGGGCGACATTGGCCAGGGCGGCATTGCGGACTGCCGCCGGGGCCGGGCAGTCGGTCAGATAGGCGGTGATCGCGACCGTCTGTCCGTCGGGGCGCCAGGCGACGGCGACATCGTTGGACGTGGCGGCGCCGTTGCCGGTCCAGGTGCCGGTTTTGTCGCCGATTATCCAGTCTTTGGGAATTCCGGCTCGCAGGCGCTCGTCGCCGGTGCGGCAGGCGATCAGCCAATTTCGCATCCGTTGGCGCGACGCCGGGGACAACGAGTCGCCCAAAGCCAGGGTGCGCAAGGTTTTCAGCATGGCGGCAGGCGTGGTGCTGTCGCGGGTATCGCCATGCGGGACGCTATTCAAGTCCGGTTCCATGCGGTCTAGCCGAGTGCGGCCATCGCCGATGGACCGGGCGAAGGCGGTGACGGTCTGCGGCCCGCCCAAGGTTTTCAAAATCAGATTGGCGGCGATGTTGTCGCTGACGGTCATGGCCGCCTCGCACAATTCTTCCAGGGTGAGGGAGCCGTTGACGTGCTTTTCGCCGATGGGGGCGTATTCCACCCGATCTTCGGGGCGGATGGCGATGCTGCGCTCCAGCCGTTCCTGTCCCAGATCGACGCGGGCCAGGATGGCTCCGGTCATCAGCAGCTTCGAAGTGCTGCACATGGGGAAAAACTCGTTCAGACGATAGCCTGCCACCGGCCCTCGGCCGATGCGCACGGCCACTCCCAACCGCCCGCCGCAGGCGGCTTCGATGGCGGCGAACCGGGCTTCCAAACGTTCTTCGGCCTGGGCCGTGCCGGCCAATCCCAGAAGGGCGGCCGAGGCCGTCAGAAAGCGGCGCCGGTCGATCACGGCGTTTCCCGCAGGGCTGCCCGTTCTTTCAAATCCCGCAGAACCAGCAGTCTGAGGGCGCTGGACAGATTGCCGTCGCGGGCGCTGTCCACTTCGGCCACCAAGGCGTTCAGGGACAAGCCGCGCCGAACGGCGATGTCGGTCAGCTCCTGCCAGAATTCGCTTTCCAGCGATACGCTGGTGGCGTGGCCGGCGATCAAGACGGAACGTTTGCGCACAAGTTCGGACATGGCCTCACCATAACCCGAGTCGGTGTTGCCGGGAATGACGTTGACAGATTTCAATGTCAATGTTATCACTGTTAACACAGTCGTCGGGGGGATGATGTCGGACAATCGCGGGAATCAAACGGCAAGCGTCTGGCAGGACCGGCTGGGATCGTCCCTGCTGCTGGCCTGGCGCAATCTGGCCCATGACCGCGCCCGTTTCGCCGTCACCATGGTCGGCGTCACGGTGGCGGTGATTCTGATCTCCGTGCAGATCGGTCTGTTCTTCGGTTTCACCTCCACGACCACGGCGATTATCGAACATTCCCGTGCGGATCTGTGGGTGGCGGTGAAGGGGCTTCGCAATTTCGAGATCACCATGCCGCAGCGGGAACGTCACCGCTTCAGCATTTTGTCTGTGCCCGGCGTCGAGCGGGCGGAAAAGCTGCTGGTGGTTTTCGCGCCCTGGCACAAACCCCAGGGCGGTTATGAAAGCGTGCTGATTATCGGTTTCGATCCCGATGGCGGACTGGCCGGGCCGTGGAACGTCGTCGCCGGCGATCTGGAGGCTTTGCGGCAGCCGGACACGGTGATGGTGGATGATTTGAACGTCGCCAAGCTGGGGGTGAACCGTATCGGCGATACGGCGGAAATATTCAATCACCGGGCGCGGTTGGCGGGTTTCACCCACGGCTTGCGGTCCTTCACCACCTCGCCCTACGTCTTCGCCAGTTTCGCCAACGCCATCAATTATGCCTCGGTGAGTGACGAACAAACCAATTACGTGCTGGTCAAACTGGCGGCGGGGGCCGACGCTAAGGCGGTGCAGGCGGAAATCCGTCGCCGTCTGCCCGACGTGGACGTGCTGAGCCGCCAGGAATTCGCCGACATGACCTCGGATTATTGGATGTTCACCACCGGGGCGGGGTCGGCGGTTCTGGTTTCGGCGGCTTTGGGCCTGATCATCGGCATGGTCATCGTCGCCCAGGTGCTTTACGCCACCACCATCGATCATCTGGCCGAATTCGCTACCCTGCGGGCCATGGGCGCGCCGCGTTCCTTCGTGCTGAAGATCATCGGCTGGCAGGCTGCCATCAGCGCCGTGGGCGGGCATGCCGCGGGCATCGTCATCGCCATGTTGCTGGCCAAGGCCAGTGAAGGCGGCACGGCGCTGATCATCGTCAGTCCGGCCATGGCGGCGGCGCTGTTTTTCGTTACCTTCGCCATGTGCGGCTCGGCGGCGCTGGTGTCGGTGAAGAAGGCCCTGTCCATCGATCCGGCCATGGTGTTCCAGCGATGAGCGATCTGGCCCTCGATCTGCGCAAGGTGTCGCTGGTTTACGGCGGCGGCGACAATGCCGTGCGGGCCGTGGACGGCGTCGATATCGCCATCAGGAAAGGCGAGATGACGGCGGTGATGGGGCCGTCGGGCAGCGGCAAGACCTCGGTCCTGATGATGATGGGCTGCCTGCTGCATCCGACCGAGGGGACAATCGGCCTGTTGGGACGGAGCGTGTGTGGCCTGGACCAGAACGCCATGGCCCGTCTGCGGCTGGCCCATATCGGTTTCATCTATCAATCCTACAATCTGTTTCCGGCTCTGTCGGCCTTGGAGACGGTGCGCCTGGCTTTGGATTTGAAAGGCTGGGCGCAGGCCGACGCCCGGGCCGAGGCGCCGCGTCTGCTGGCCTCGGTGGGGCTGGCGGACCGCATGAACAACCGCCCCGGCCAATTGTCGGGCGGCCAGAAACAGCGTGTGGCCATCGCCCGCGCCCTGGCGGGCAATCCCGAAATCATTCTGGGGGACGAGCCCACCGCCGCCCTGGACAGCCATACCGGCCGGGCCGTGGTGGAATTGCTGCGGGATCTGGCTCGCCGGGAAGGCCGGGCGGTGGTGGTGGTGACGCATGATTCCCGCGTCGGCGAAGTCGCCGACCGGGTGATTTCCATCGTCGACGGACGCATCCAATCCCTTGAAGAGGAAAGGCATAAATGGTGACGCGCAAACAGATGGGCATCGCCGCGACCATCGGCATGGCCGGACTTGCCGTCGTTCTTGCCTTTGGGCGCGCTCCCTCGGTCAAGGAGCCGGAGCAAATGCCGGAGGCTTTGCCCAACACCTTGATCTCCGCCGCCGGCAAGGTGGAACCTCTGTCCGAGGAGGTGCGGCTGGGCCTGAGCATGACCGGCAAGCTGGCCGAAGTGTTGGTGGACGAAGGCGATGCGGTGCATGTCGGACAGGTTCTGGCGCGTCTGGAAAACGCCGATTGGAAGGCGCGTCTGGCCGAAGCCGAGGCTACGGTGCATATCCGGGAGGCGGAACTGGCCCGCGTGCTCAACGGCGCCCGCCAGGAGGAGCGACGAGAGGCCGAGGCAGCGGTACGCGAGGCCGACGCGGTGGTCGATCAGACCGCCCGCGATCTGGAACGCTACAGTGCTTTGGGGCAATCAGGCTGGTCGTCGCGCCAGACCCTGGAAACCACCCGGCGCGATCATCAGGTGGCCCTGGCAAAACAGGCGCAGGCCCGTCAGCATCTGGCGGTGGTGGCGGCCAAAGCCCGCGACGACGAGCGGGAACGGGCCGAGGCGACGCTGGAACTGGCCAGGGCGCAGCGGGACGAAGCGGCGGCGGTGTTGGCGAAGACGGAAATCGTCAGTCCGCTGGAGGGCGTCGTGCTGCGCCGCCATCGCCGGGTGGGCGAAATGATTTCGGAAGCGCAGGACATGCCCATCCTGTCCATCGGCGATGTTTCGGTGCTGCGGGTAAGGGCGGAGGTGGACGAAACCGACATCGCCCGCCTGAAGGAGGGGCAGCCGGCCTGGGTCCATGCCGATGCCTTCGGCGGCGCCCGCTTTGCCGGCCATGTCAGCCGTCTTGGCGCCATGGTCGGGCGTAAGCAGGTCCACACCGATCAACCGACGGAAAAATTGGACAACAAGGTGTTGGAAGCCCTGATTACCCTGGATGGACATCCGCCTTTGCCGGTGGGCCTTCGGGTCGACGCCTTTATCGAAACGAAATAGAACGGCCCTCAGGCTAGGGGTCGCACGGCAAGACCCAGCTTGGCCGCCAATTGCCGGGGAGAGCGCGTTTCCGTCTGGCGCATGGCTTCCAGGGCGATGCGGGCGCAGGCTTCGGCGTCGCTGCCGGCCTGATGGTGGTTGAGCCGGATTCCCAGAAAGGCGCTGACGGTGGACAGCTTGTGATTGGGCAGATCCCGCCACAACGCCCGCGCCACGGAAACGGTGCAAAGATAATCGGCCTCGGGCGGACGCATTCCGTATAAGTCCAGGCTGGCCCTGAGAACGCTCATATCGAAGGGGGCATTGTGGGCCAACAGAAACAGAGGTCCGTCCTGGGGGATGACGTCTTCCCACACCTCGGGAAATTCAGGACTGTCCATCACGTCTTCGGGGCGGATGCCGTGAATCGAGATGTTGATGCCCTGGAAATGCATCTCGCGGGGGCGAATCAAATGCTCGGCGACCTCGCTTAGTTCGCCGCCTTGCAGGCGGGCGACGCCCAAGGCGCAGGCGCTGGCGCGCCGCGAATTGGCGGTTTCAAAATCGATGGCGATGACCTGCATCAGATTTTCTTTTTCTTCTTCGGCTTACGGTTTCTGAGGGCGGCGTCGTAAGCGGCCCGGGCCCAGGCGCACAGATCGTCGGTTTCGTCGAACAATTCCGCGGGCGCTTCCCAATAAGGAAGCGTCGCCGGTTTGAAATCGGGTTTATCGGCAAAGGGGCGAAACGCCTCCATGCCGGCAGCTTCAAAGGCGGCGCGGTTGCCGTCGTCGCAGCGGAAATAGAGCACGTCGTCGGCGATCAAAGCGAACATCAGCCCGTCGAGATAAATGCCGAAGCCGCCGAACATGCCCTTGGCGACCACCGGTCCCAGGGGCAACAGAAGATCGCAGACATGCTGGGCATATTCGCGGGACATGCCGCCTTTCTCCTTCCTGGCCGGGAACGGAAAGGCAGCATAGTCGGGCAGACGGTGGGAGGAAACAAAAACGCCCGGCCCTGCGCTTGGCCGCGACAGCGGATTGCGTCTTTAACTGCGGACCTTGTCGATGAATTTGCGCACTTCCTGCCGCAACATGCCGGCTTGCTGCGTCAAATCGCCGGCGGCGTCGAGAACTTCGCCTGCAACGCGGCCGGTAGCGCCGGCGGCCTCGGTGACGCCGCCGATGTTGCTGGAAACCTGCTGGGTGCCGTTGGCCGCCTGTTGGACGTTGCGGGCGATTTCCGAGGTGGCGGCGCCCTGTTCCTCGACCGCCGCGGCGATGGCCGAGGAAATCTCGCTGATCTGGCCGATGACGCCGTCGATGCGGCGGATGGCGTCTACGGCTTGGCGGGTGGCGGTCTGTACGGCGCCGATCTGGGTGCCGATTTCGTCGGTGGCTTTGGCCGTCTGGTTGGCTAGGTGCTTGACCTCGTTGGCGACCACGGCGAAACCCTTGCCGGCGTCGCCAGCCCGGGCTGCCTCGATGGTGGCGTTCAAGGCCAGCAGATTGGTCTGGCTGGCGATGTCGGTGATCAGGTTGACGACTTCACCGATGCGGTCGGTGGCCGAAGCCAGGCTTTGCACCAGCTGATCGGTTTGGCGGGCTTCCTCGACGGCGGTGGCGGCCACGCGCGAGGATTCGGAAACCTGTCGGGCGATTTCCGAGATGGAGGACGAAAGCTCCTCGGCGGCGGCGGCCACGGTTTCCACGTTGGCGGCGGCGGCGTCGGACGCGTCGGAAACGGCATGGGCCTGACGGCTGGTCTGTTCGGCGGTGGCGGCCATGCCCTCGGCGGCGGCCTGCATCTGCTGGGCCGCCGAGCCCACATGCTCGACCACCCCGGCGACGCTGGTCTCGAAGCCGTCGGCCAGCTTCAGCATCTCGGCCCGGCGTTCAGCCTCCGAACGGGCCTTCAATTCGGCCTGTTCGCTCTGCATCCGCTCCATGGCGATGGCGTTTTGCTTGAATACTTCGACGGCCTTGGCCATTTCGCCGATTTCGTCGCCCCGCTCCAGAGCCGGGACGGCGATGGTCTTGTCGCCCTGGGCCAGACGTTCCATGGCGTGCGTCATCGAGGCGATGGGACGGGCCAGGGCGCGGGCGATCAGCGTCGCCAGCACCAGCCCGACGGCGACGGCGGCCAGACTGATGGTCAGAATCAGGCCGTGCCCGCCGGAAAGTTGTTCGGCCACGTCGTTGCTGGCGCGGGCGGTATCGGCGGTGGCGGCTTTTTCCAGATCCTGGGCGGCGGCGTCGATGGCGGTGCCGATGCCGTCCAGCGTCTTCAGCAAGGCGGCCTGCTTGTCCGTCTGGGGGATCATCTGCTCGACGTCGCCGATATAGGCGTTCAGGGCGTCGCGGGATGTCGCCGGCAGGCTGGGCATGGCGGTAATGGCGTTCAGGCGGTAACGGATGGCGTCGGCGTCGTGGGTGTCGCGCTCGTCCATCAGTCTGACCACGGCGATGCGGGCCAGCAGGAACTGTTCGCGGGCGGCAACGGCGCGTTCGCCCTCGCGATCCATCAAAGCCAGGGTGGTTTCGGCGTCGCCGATCAGTTTGCCCTGAAGCTTGGCCCGTTCTCCGGTCAGGGCCAGAAGATCCTTCAGGCCGGTCATGTAGGTCTGTGCGGCCTTGCTCAGGGCGGCGAAGGCGGCGCGCTGATTGTTCTGGCTGATGTCGCTGTCCAGATGACCGATGTCGCCTTGAAGCTCGCTCGATGCGGTGTTGATCGACTTCAGGCTGTCGTCCTTGGCGCTGGAGGCATAGTCGCGCACATGCTTGCGAAAGATCAGCATATCGCGGTTGAAGCGCAGGGAGTCCTGGGCCACGGCCGAGGCGGCGGCTGCGTCTCGGACATGGTTGGCGACGCCGTCGAACACCAGCAGGGAGCTGATGGCCAAGGCAGCCAACAGGAACAGCACGGCGGCGAACCCGGAATAGAGTCGGCCGCTGATCTTCATGGTCTGGAACATCGGAAACATCCACGGGCGCCCAGGGTCGGGCGTTGGTTGGAAAGCCTTAGTCTACAGGCGGACCGCGGAACCGAGACGCGCGATTCCCGGCGACCGCCCATGCATGATGTAAAGCTGTTTACAGATTATGCAAGGCCGCCCAGCGTTTGTCTTCGAAGCCGATATAGCTGTCGATCATCGAGCGATAGATGCGTTCCACCAGATCGGGGTCGCCGCCCAGTTCGACGGCCTGGGTGCGGACCTTGACGATGATGTCCTCGATGCGTTCGGGCACAACCACGGCGGCGCGGGTCGGCTTGAAGCCGGCGGCCTGGCCGACATAGCCCTGGCGTTCCACCAGCAACGGCACGATCTGGCGATCCAGCCGGTCGATGTTGTCGCGAATTTCCTGCATGGACTGGCATTGGGTCGTCATGGCTGCGGCCTCAATAAGAATGATCTTTGAACAGGCGATCGACCGAACCGCCCCAGCGGCCTGCGAAATCGGCCAGCATGTCCTCGGCGGGAGTGACGCCGGATTGGGCAATGGTTTGCAGGGTTTCCAGATAGATGCTTTCGTCGCGGCCGTACCCGTCCAGACGCGCGCGGCGCTTCAGGCCATCGCGGGAGATTTCCAAAGCCCGCAGGGCCAGATCGCGCACGGTGCCCTTGCGGAAGCCGGTTTTCAGGCCGCAACGAGGAACCCCGAAGCGCAGGGCGTCGTGTTCTTCGACCGTCCAGTCTTTGACCAGATCCCAGGCGGCGTCCAGCGACGTCTGATCGTAGAGCAGGCCCACCCAGAAGGCGGGCAACGCACAGAGACGGCGCCAGGGGCCGCCGTCGGCGCCGCGCATTTCCAGGAAACGCTTCAGCCGCACTTCCGGGAACACGGTGGTCATATGGTCGGTCCAATCGCCGATGGTCGGCTGCTCTCCAGGTAGGGCGGGCAGGCGGCCCTGCATGAAGTCGCGGAAGGACTGCCCCGAAGCGTCGATGTATTTTTCGTCGCGGTAGACGAAATACATGGGCACGTCCAGCACGTAATCCACGTAACGCTCGAAGCCGAAGCCGTCCTCGAAAACGAAGGGCAACATGCCACAGCGATCGGAGTCGGTGTCGGTCCAGATGTGGCTGCGATAGCTGAGATACCCGGACGGCTTGCCTTCGACGAAGGGGGAATTGGCCCACAGGGCGGTGGCGATGGGCTGCAAAGCCAGGCTGGTGCGGAACTTCTTGACCATGTCGGCTTCGGACGAAAAGTCCAGATTGACCTGCACGGTGCAGGTCCGCAGCATCATATCCAGGCCCAGCGATCCCACCTTGGGCATATAGCCGCGCATGATGGCGTAGCGGCCCTTGGGCATCCAGGGAATGTCGTCGCGGGGCCATTTGGGATTGAAGCCCAGGCCAAGGAAGCCGATGTCCAGTTTCGCGCCCACTTCCTTGCATTGGGTCAGGTGGGCGTTCACCTCACGGCAGGTTTCGTGAACGCTGTTTAGCGGAGCGCCGGACAGTTCCAGCTGGCCGCCCGGCTCCAGGGTGACGCTGGCGCCGTCCTTGATCAGGGCGATGACGTTGCCGCCTTCCTCGACGGGCGTCCAGCCATAGGAGGCCAGGCCTTCCAAAACGGCTTTGACGCCGCGCTCGCCCTGATAGTCCAGGGGGCGGAGATCGTCGCAGCGAAAAGCGAACTTCTCGTGCTCGGTGCCGATGCGCCAATCCTCGGCGGGTTTGGAGCCGGCGGCGATGTAATCGACCAGTTGGGCCTTGCTGACGATGGGCTCGCCGCTCGGTTGGGCGGGGGCGGACATGAGGCTTCGACCCTTCAGTTCGTGGAAGACTTGGCTCGGGGCGGGCGGCGCCAGTCGCCGCAGACCGCCTGGAAGCAGGACAGGGCCGCGACCACGGCGGTGTCCGCGCGCAAGATGCGCGGCCCCAGACCGACAGGCACAGCAAACGACAAGGTGCGCAGGGCGTCAAGTTCCGTTTTGGCGAAACCGCCCTCGGGGCCGACCAGTACGGCGGCCGGGCCCGGCGGCAGAGAGGCCAGCGCCTCGGCCACCGGACGCCCGCCGCCGCCTTCGTCCAACAGGATCAGGCAACGATCGGCCGGCCAGTCGGCCAGCAGAGCGTCGAGAGACAGAGGATCGCGCACTTCCGGCACGCTTAGGCGCTCGCATTGTTCGGCGGCTTCGACGGCAATCGCCCGCAGGCGGTCGTCGTTGACCCGGCTCATCACCGTGTGCTTGGTGAATACGGGCTGCAAGACGGAAACGCCCAGCTCGGTGGCTTTTTCGGCGATGAAATCGATGCGCGCCCGTTTGACGGGGGCGAAGATCAGCCACAGATCGGGTTCGGACTGCTGGGGACGGATTTGCGTCTCGATCGCCAACAGGGCCTTCTTCTTACCGGCTTCGGCCAGGGTGGCCCGCCATTCGCCGTCGCGTCCGTTGAACAGCGCCAGCGCCGCGCCCTGTTGGGCGCGCATGACGTTGCACAGGTAATGGGCTTGGTCGGGACCAAGGACGACGGCGCTTCCGGCGGCCAGGGGAGCCTCGGTGAAAAGGCGGAGTTTCAGGGGCTGATCCATTCTGATCTTTGCACTCGGGAGAGGAACCTCTAATTTAGCGCGCCATGAGCGACTCGCAAACCTTGCTGGGCGATATTCCTGTCGGGAACTGGATCGACCGTCTCGTTCCGGCGTCTCTGCGCCCCTATCTGCGGCTGATGCGGCTCGACCGCCCCATCGGCACATGGCTTCTGCTGTTCCCCTGCTGGTGGAGTTTGGCCTTGGCCGCGCCGGGCTGGCCGGATCTGTGGCTGATGGGTCTGTTCGCCGTCGGCTCGGTGGTGATGCGGGGAGCCGGCTGCACCATCAATGACCTCGCCGACCATGAATTCGATGCCAAGGTGGCCCGCACCGCGGCCCGCCCGATTCCCTCGGGTGCGGTGTCGGTCAGGCAGGCTCTGGCCTTTCTGGCCCTGCAATTGGCGGTGGGGCTGGGCATTTTGTTGCTACTCAACGGCGCCGCCGTGGTGCTGGGCTGTTTGTCGCTGCTGCTGGTGGTGCCCTATCCCTTCATGAAGCGGATTACGTGGTGGCCCCAAGCCTGGCTGGGGCTGACCTTCAACTGGGGCGCCCTGATGGGATGGGCGGCGGTGACCGGGCATCTGGACTGGGCGCCCGCGGTGCTGTACGCCGCTGGGCCGCTCTGGACCCTGGGTTACGACACCATCTACGCCCACCAGGATAAAGAGGACGATATTCTGATCGGCGTGAAGTCCACGGCCCTGCGTCTGGGCCATGCCACGCCCCGCTGGGTCGGCAGGTTCTATGCCGGCGCCTGGGGATTGATTGCCTGCGCCGGTTGGCTGGCCGGCGAAGGCTGGGGCTTCTTCCTGCTGCTGCCTTTGGCCGGAGCCCATATGGCTTGGCAGGTGCGGGGGTTGAAGCTGGATGATTCCGCGGATTGCCTGCACAGGTTCAAATCGAACAGATGGATCGGCTGGCTGGTGCTGGCGGCGATCGTCGCTGGGAAATGGTCATGACTTGCGACAGCAAAGAAGCCTTTATCAAAGCCCATACCGTGCAGGCCGTCCCCCCGGCGGTTCCTGAAATCGTCCTGCGTCTGGCCACCGAGATCACGCCTTTGTGGCAGGCGTCGGAAAGCTTTCTTGACGAAAGCGGTCTGCCGCCGCCCTTCTGGGCTTTCCCCTGGGTGGGCGGACAAGCCGTCACCCGGCATCTGTTGGACAATCCGGTCTTGGTGCACGGCAAACGGGTTCTGGATTTCGCCGCCGGCTCCGGCATGACGGCCATTGCCGCCGCCCGGTGCGGCGCCGCCAGCGTCGAAGCGGCGGAAATCGACCCCATGGCCGCCGCCGCCATCGGTCTGAACGCCGCCGACAACGGCGTACGGGTCGTGGTGCGCATGGACAACGTGCTGGATCTGGCCGATTGTCCGTGGGATGTGGTGGTGGCCGGCGACGTCTGCTATGAGAAGCCCATGGCCGAGGCGGTGTTTGCCTGGCTGCGCCGCTGTGCCGCCTCGGGGGCGGAGGTGTTCATGGCCGACCCCGGCCGGGCTTACCTGCCGCGCACCGGCCTGATGCGGGTAGGAGCCTATACGGTTCCCTGTTCCCTGGAACTGGAAGATTGCACCAGCCGCGAGGCCGTGGTTTACAAGATTGTCGGATGACCGAGATGAGCAACCGGACCGAGTTGGAAGAACGCCTGACCGCCCTGGAAATCCGTGTGGCTCATTATGAGAACATGGCCGAGGATTTGTCCGACGTCATCGCCCGTCAGGACCGCACCATCGATCTGATGGCGGTCAAGTTGCAGCGTTTGATCGAGCGCCTGCGCAGCATTGAGGCTGGCGGCGAACGCTCTCCCCAGGACGACAAGCCGCCGCCGCATTATTAACCCTGGCCGGTTTCTTGGCCGGACGTCGTTTCAACTCATGGGCTGACGCTTGCCCTGCAACAACAGGGGCAGGCAGTCGGGGTCCGGGTCGGCGTTGAAATTGCGCGACCGCAGTTCGGCATGGGTCACGCGCTGGCCGCCGGTTTCGTCGTACAGAAACAGATCCAGCACGCAGCCCTGGCCGTAATATTGCCAGACCTCGGCGGGGGCTTCGCGGCGGCGGAAGCTGGGTTCGCCCAGGAAGGCCAGGATTTCCTTGTCCGACTTGCCCTTGAAACGGTCGGCATCCTGGTCGCCGCCGTTGCCGCCGCTATTGGCGCCGGAACGGGGGGCGCTGCCGGCGCGGGACGTCTGCGGGCCTTTGCCGCCGACGCCGGGACCAGGACCGTCGGGGCCGCAGGCGGCTAGCAAGGCCGTCAGACAAAAGGCGGCGGCCAGAATGGCGGCGTGGCGGACAGGGCGGATCATGACGTTCCCCGGATGATCGGTTCCAGAAGCGCAAGCATTATCAAAAGCCATCCTTGCGCCGCAAGTTTTCGAACTCGTGCACCATGGCGGCGGTGCCGACCAGCGGCGCCAGCAGGTTGACGAGCGGCACCATCCCCATCAGGGCGAGAAAGCCGCCCCCCAGCCACAGGCGCCCCAGATGAGCGCGGCGCAAAGCGTCGGCCTGAGGCGGGGCGACGCGACGGGCGGCCACCAGCTCGAAATATTCCCGCGACAGCAGGTAGCCGTTCAACAGCAGAAAAGCCAACGGCCCGGCTCCCACGACCATCAGGGCCAGATAGACTGGCAAGGCCACCAGATTGGCCAGAATGGTGACGGCGGAAAAGCGCAATGCTCCCCAGGCGACTTCTGCCCAGCCTTGGCGGCGGGGGGTGGGTTGGCCGGGATAGTGCCGGGTTTCGACCGCCTGGGCGATCTCTTCCAGAAGAAAGCTCAACACCAGCACGACGACGCCGGGAGCCAGCATCAGGGTCAGTAGGCCGACGGCCAAGCCGCCCAGCAGGTCGGTCAGACTGTCGGCCCAGCCGACGCCAAACAGCTGCAGTCGGCTGAAACCCCAGCCGATTGCAGCGTAAAGCAAGGCATAGACGACGGCGCTGCCGGCCAACCCCAGCAGCAACACCCGCCGGAAAAGCGGATCGGACAGTTGCAGGAAGGCCTTGAACAGCGACCCGGCCATCAGTGAGGCAACCGCACCACCTCGAACCAGTAATCTTCGATCGAGCGCATGGCTCTGAGAAAACCGTCGAGATCCACGGGCTTGGTGACGAAGCTGTTGGCGCCGGCGGCATAGCAGGTCTTGATGTCGCTGCTGGCGTCGGAGGTGGTCAGGATGACCACGGGAATGTCGCGCAAGGCCTGATCGGCCTTGATTTCAGACAGCACCTGACGGCCGTCGCGTCCCGGCATGTTCAGATCCAGCAGCACCAGATCCGGGCGCGGAACGGCGGCATAGTCGCCTTGATGGCGCAGAAAGGACAAAGCCTTGTCGCCGTCGTTCATGTGATGAACTTCGCACAGCAGCTTGGATTCGCGGATGGCCGTGCGGGCCAAGAAGGCGTCGGCGGGATCGTCTTCCACCAAGAGTATGTTGAAGGGACGGTCGTTGCTCATGATCGGCGTCCTTATGCGCTCTGGGCCTGCATCCAGCGGGTTTCTATTCCCTTCACGGCGGCGATGAATTCATCGATATCCACCGGCTTGGTGACGAAATCGTTGGCGCCCAAGGCGAAACAGCTTTCCTTGTCCCGTTCATATTCGGAGGTGGAAAAGACTACGACGGGTATGTCGTTGAAGCTGGAATCGGAACGGAAGGCCCGCAGGAACTCGCGTCCATTCATGCGCGGCATGTTCAGATCCAGCAAGATCAGCCGGGGACGGGGCATGGCGGAGTATTTCTGGTCCTGACGCTGCACGAAAGCCAAGGCTTCGGCGCCGTCGCAGACATGGTGAAGCTGGGAACTCTTGTCGGCATCCCGCAGCGCCAGACGGACCAGACAGGCGTCGGCGGCCTCGTCTTCGACCAGCAGGATGTTGAAATCCGTATCCTCTGTCACGTTCGCTCTCTCTTGACCGGCAGTCCGAAGGCCGCCAGGAGCTTTAAGTTAAGAGAGATATGTTCGCCCTTTTTACAGGCGGACGCCAGAAGGTTTTCGCGTTTGAGGCACATCACTGCATGCGCAGTCTGCGCCCGACCGGCGGCGCTTTATTCGGTCCGGTCTCGAAACGGAGCCTCCAAAAGACCCGTCCCGCCAAGCAACTGTGCTGGTGCTAATGCGCTCCTTCGACCGGGCCTGTGTGGCGCGGCGCCGGGCGCATCAGGAAAACCACCGGGATCAGCAGCAGAAAAATCCAGCCCAGCATGGCGAAGTCGTCGATGAAACCCATCATCTGAGCCTGGCCGCTGATGATCTGGCCGATCTGGGCCAGGGCCCGGTTGTGCGCGGCCTGCAGGCTGTCGCCCATGGTCAGGAAACTTTGCGACAAAGATTGAATCATATGGCGATAGGCTGGGTCGGCGGGGGTGGCGTGGCCTACCAGGGTCGACTGGTGGATCTGACTTTGGCGGGACAGATAGGTTACGACCAAGGCGATGCCGAAACTGCCGCCCAGATTGCGCGACATATTGATGAGGGCCGAAGCCGAGGAGCTTTTGGTCCGATCCAATCCCAGATAGGCCAACGTATTGATGGGAATGAACAGCAGCGACAGGCCCATCGCCTGATACACGCGAGCCCACATGAAGTGAGCATAGTCGGTTTCCAGGTTGAAGCCGGTCATGTGGAACAGCGCGCCTGCGGTGATCGCCAATCCGGCGGCGATCAAATAGCGGCTGTCCATGCTGCTGACCAGTTTGCCGATGATGGGCATCAGCAGCATGATGGAGAACCCGCCCGGTGTGATGACCAGTCCGGCCTCGGTGGCGGTATAGCCGAACAGCCTCTGCACCAGCGACGGCAGCAATACGGTGCTGCCCAGCAGCACGAAACCCAGCAGGAACATCAGCACGTTGGACAGGGCGAAATTGCGGTTCAACAGCAGATGCAGATCGACGATGGGATCGTCCTGCCCCAGTTCCCACAGCACGAAGGCCACCAGGGACGTGGCGGAGATGATGGTGGACCACAGAATGAAGGGCGATGAATACCAGTCTTCCTGTTCGCCGCGATCCAGCACCACCTGCAGCAACCCCAACCCCATGCTGAGCAGCAGGAAGCCAAGATAATCGATCCTCAGCTTTTGGCTTGTGCGCTCGGCCTTGGCCTCGCGCAGATGGGGCGGATCCTCCACCATGGCGGTGACCAGGAACGACAGCACGACGCCCACCGGCACGTTCAGCAGGAACACCCAGCGCCAGCTTGCGGTGTCGGTGATCCAGCCGCCCAAGGTCGGGCCGATGGCGGGAGCGAACACCACCGACATGCCGTAAAGGGCGAAAGCCATGCCCCGCTGCCGGGGTGGGAAGGTATCGGCCAGGATCGCCTGGGCCGAAGGCTGCAAACCGCCGCCGGTCAAGCCTTGGATGGCGCGGGCGACGATCAGCAGGGCCAGGGTGGGGGCCAATCCGCAAAGCAGAGAACTGACCGAAAAACCGGCGATGCAGGCCAGGAAGAAACGCTTGCGCCCCATTACCGACGACAGCCAGCCCGAAACCGGCAGAACGATGGCGTTGGTGACGAGATAGGACGTCAGCACCCAAGTGGATTCGTCCTGTCCCGCCGACAGATCGCCCGAGATGTGCTGGAGCGAAACATTGGCGATGGAGATGTCGAGCACCTCCATGAATGCGGCCAAGGCCACCACCGGGGCCACCAGCCAGGGATTAACCCCGGATTTGGTATAGCCGCCTTCTGGACTCATTTCGCCCCCGAACTGTTCCCCGGCGCTTCAACGCCGACATCGACGTCGGGAACCACCGACAGACCGGGAGACAATTTTTGCAGCAGGGGATCGCTGGGGTCGTCGAAGACGATCTTGACCGGCACGCGCTGCACCACCTTGACGTAGTTGCCGGTGGCGTTTTCCGTCGGCAACAGTGAGAAGCGGCTGCCGCTGCCGGCCTGGATGCTGTCGACATGCGCGGCGAAGTCATGGTCGGGATAGGCGTCGACCCGCACTTTGACCGGCTGCCCAGGCTTCATGCGGGTCAGCTGGGTTTCCTTGTAGTTGGCTTCGATCCAGGGCGGATTGGTGACCAGATAGCCCAGGGTCTGATTCTTCTGCACCAGATCGCCCTGGCGCACGGCGCGCCGGGTGATGCGGCCGTCCCGGGGGGCGGCGATGCGGGTATAGGACAAATTCAGCTCGGCCTGGGCCAGATTGGCGTTGGCCTGCTCCAATGCCGCTTCCTTCTGGGCGACCCGTAAGGGAGCGGCCTGGGCGTCGGCCAGCTTGGCCTGAGCCTGGGCCAATGCCGCGCGCGAGGCGTCGGCGGCGGATTGAGCGGCTTTCCAACGGGCGTTGGCCCCGCGCGCGTCGGCTAAAGCTTGCTCGTAGCGCTGCCGCGAGGCGAACGTGGATTTCAGCAACTCGTCATAGCGTTTGACGTCCAGTTGGGCGCGCTGGGCTTCAGCGGCCAAGGCTTCGGCCTGTTTGGCGGATTCGTCGATGACGTTTGCGGCTTCGGTGACGGCATGTCCGGCAGCGTCCAGAGTGGCGCCGCTACTGGCCTTGGTTACGTCCAGATCGGCCTGGGCCACAGCGACCGAAGCGCGGGCCAGATCGGCGGCCACCGCGTAATCGCGGGGATCGATTTCCAGAATCGGCTGTCCCATCTGAACGATCTGGTTGTCGGTGATGTGCAAAGCGATCACGGGGCCGCTGACCTGCGGCGCCAGTTCGATGACGTCGGCCTGAACGAAGGCGTCGTCGGTGGTTTCGTGATTGTGGGTGAGCAGCCAATAGGCTGCGCCGCCCAACGCGGCTACTCCCAGCATGCCGGCGAAAATCTTGAACCGCTTGGCGCGGGCCTGCTTGGCCGAGCCGTTGTCCTCATCGTCAGGCATGACGTCCGTCCCCGGGTTTTTTGAACTGGTTAGTTCAACTTTAACCTTAGAGGCTGGAGCGAGAAAGCTATTCTTCGGATTCCAAAGTGGCGACGTGGCGCAGGCCGCGCACGGCGGTGCGCAGCAGATCGGTCTGTTCTTCGAGGCCGGGATAGACCATGAAGGCCGGGCGGCGGAATTCCGGGGCGTCGGGAACCAAGGTCAGCTTGCCGTCGGCCAGATAGGGGCGGACGACGCGCATGGGGAAATAGCCGAAGCCGCCATTGGCCAGGATATGCTGCAATCCCAAAGCGCCCAGGCCGACCGAGATGGCGGGCGTGGAAAGATCGGGGAAGGTCTGGCTGTGGGCTCCACGGAACTCCGGTCCCCAATCGACGAAGACGTAGGAATCGTCCCATTGGCCGACTTCCCGGGGGGTGGTGGAAACCAGGACCAGCCGCTCCTCCAGCAGTTTTTCCGTCACCAGACCGGGGCGGCTTTGCGGCGAATACATCACGCCGATATCGATCAGCCCCTCCGACAATTGGCGCATCAGGCCGTCCGACAGGCCGACCTCGACCCGCAGGGCGACGTCGGGCATGGCTTCGCGCATCCAGGGTACCCAGCGCAGCAGCATGCGGTCCCACAATGAAAACTGGCCGCCCACCGTCAGGACGGAACGGAAGCCGGGCGGCAGGGCCAGTTCCTGGCGGGCCTGTTCCCAGACGCGCACCATGGTGGTGGCGTAACGGCGGAACTGCATGCCGGCGGTGGTCAGTTCGGTGCCCGCCTTGCTGCGGGTGAACAGCGGACGGCCCAGTTCGTCCTCCAGTGCCTTGACGCGCATGGAGACGGTGGATTGGGTAACGGCCAGCCGTTCAGCAGCCTTGTTGAAATTGCCGGTTTCGGCGATTTCCAGGAAGGTCCGGGCAAGATCGATGTTCATGGACGACGCACGTTTCGCATCCGCAATGGAGACGCGGATGAACAGGGGAGGTCCTCTGCTCATAATCCCATTGCGCTGCAACATCAATAAAATTGATGGGAATTATGGCGAAATTGCGGCTATGGCCCAAATGAGTCGGAAAAGGCGCCGATCAGCGCGGCCAGACGAACAGCAGAACTCCCGCCGCCACCGTCCAGGCCAGAGCCGCCGCCGTCAGGGTGACGGCCAGGGGCTGGCGGGTGCTCAAGAGATAGACGGTGACAAGATAGAGGGTATAGGGCAGCAGCGACCATAGGCCGAAGAGAGCCGTCGCGCGCAGATCCTCGGCCGAGCGTTCGCTGCCGACGATATAGTGGGCGATCAGGGCGAATGTGGGGAAAAGCGGCACCAGTCCGGCGACGGCGAAGTTTTTCGACCTGGACAGCAAGGCGATGAACAGAACCGCAAGGGCTCCGGTGGCGCATTTGAGAAGCAGACTGATCATGGGGCGGCTTTTGCGGACATGACGACAGCCTTGTTATGACGGGCCGCCGCTGCGGTCAAGGCGCTGCCGACGGCTTTTGCCAGACGGCGGCATTCCGGTTCTGATCCCGCTGATCCTGTTCAAGCCGTTCGCGCTCGCGCTCGCCCTCTTTGAATTGGGCGGCTCGTTCGTTGGCCTGGGCGATGCGGGCTTCGTCATGGGCCAGCGCCGTTTGTGCCTCGGGAAGGTCGAGATACCACATCAGATAAGGAATTCGCCGTTCCCGGGTTTGCTTGTTGGAGCCGTGGTTGTGGGTGAACGCGGTCAGGAACGACACCGACAGAAATGGAAAATTCCAATAGCTCAGCATCGCCAAAAATTCGGCGGTGGGGTTGGTGAACGGCAGAAAACAGGCCAGCAGGCTGTCGCGCAAGGCGCCGCTGCGGGCCTGATCCTGATAAACCCGGCGGTCAAGCTCCTGCTCATAGGTCTGGCGCAGCTTGGTCCAGGCGTTTTCCAAGGGAACGCGGGCATATTCCGGATCGAGGAACGAGGCCAGCAGATCGATCTCGCGATTGCTGATCCGGGGAATGGCATACTCGCCGCCAGCCAGACGTTGGCGCAGATCGCGCAAGGCGGGAGTGATCTGGCGGACCATCTTGCTGCCGCCTTCCTCGGCGCGCAGGGTTGCCTGGGGCCGCAGGCCGTTCCAGGCGTTTTGCCAGGCTTGGCGCAGGCTTTCCATATGTCCATTGGTTTCGGCCAGTTCCCAGAACGCGGCGGAATCGATCTGGCTCCAATTATACAAGGTGGCCAGCGTGCGGACCGAGCGCGATGCGCCCATGGCCGGGGCGATGACTTCCTCGATCAGTTGATCCAGCCGCTGGCCGAAAGGGACGGCCAAAAGGAATGGAAGAGGCATGGTGCGGTTGACCCGGGGATTCCAGCGCTGGAAGTAAGTGGTGATGCTGCCGATGCGATAACGCAGCGCCGCCGGCAGAAGACGGTCGAAATCCTGGTGCGTTTCCGCCTTGGGCGGCGGCACGATGATGATGCTGGTCGGGGCGGCGGCGGGTTCGCCGGTGTTGGCGGCATCGTCGGACGTTTCCGGGGTGGGGTCGTCACCGGCCGGCAATGCTACCTGCTGCTCCTCGAGATAGCCGTTGATCTCTTCCTTGGCCGCTTGCGCCTCGTCGCGTTTGCGCCGCACGCGAATGATCAGGGCGATCACTTCCAGCGAGAAAGCCCGCGCCTCGGCAATGGCCGTTTTGCCGGCTGTCAGCCGATAAAACTTGTCCACATGGGCAAGAGTCTTGTCGCGCAGTTCCTGATCGGTCTGACGCTGGAGCAGTTCGTTGACCATGCGGACGGTGATAACGTGCAGTTCTCGAAGATTTTGGACGCTGTCGAGAAACTGACGAGCTTGTCCGAAAATGCGGTCGGCTGGTGACGACATAATTATGATCAGATTCTGGTGTGAGCCTATGCCAGGAGCATCGAATAAACACCAAATAAGGCAAAAAATGTTAACAAATTTAAGTTTATGACGTCTTGCCATGGTCGGCGTCATAAAGCTGCAGGTGCTGATTTTTTGTATAATATACAAAGGTTATAGGAACAAATTCGCTCCTTAGAGAGTTGTCATTGTCTTGTTTGACCTGAGTTGATGTGGTCCTGAAGTTTGGACCGCCGGAAGCTAGAGTTTCCGGCTTCTGATCACGGCGGCGGGCTGGATACGTCACCGTGGTTTTGCAACGAAATCGGGACCTTGTACCCGATGGCGCCGTGCGGGCGCTGCTCGTTGTAGTGTCTACGCCAAACCTCCAATTTTTCCCGGGCGTCGTCAAGGCTGAGGAACCAATGGGCGTTCAGGCACTCGGCCCGCAAACGCCCGTTGAAGGCCTCGATGAAGGCGTTGTCAGTCGGTTTGCCCGGCCTGGAGAAATCCAGGATGACATCGTGGGCATAGGCCCACAGATCCAGATCCCGCGAGATGAATTCCGAGCCTTGATCGACCCGAATCGTCTTCGGATAACCAGCTTGCTTGCAAACCTTGACCTGACCTGACCTGCCCCTAAAAATTTTCTCCCGTTTCGAGTAGAGTCCGGCCCAACAGAGGACGGACGATATGAAGCGAGTACGCTTCACGGAAGAGCAGATCATCGGGGTTCTGAAGGAGCAGGAAACCGGCATCAAGACGTTGGATCTCTGCCGCAAGCACGGGATCAGCTCGGCCTGCTTTTACAAATGGAAGGCCAAGTACGGCGGGCTTGATGTTTCGGAGGCCCGTCGGCTCAAGACGCTCGAGGATGAGAACGCCAAGCTGAAGAAGATGCTGGCGGAGTCCATGCTCGACAATGTCGCCCTGAAAGACCTGCTGTCAAAAAAATGGTGAGGCCCGTCGCCAAGCGAGAGGCTGTCGCTCATCTTCGAACGGTTTATCAGATGAGCGAGCGCCGGGCCTGCGCCGTTATCGCTGCGGATCGAAGAATGATTCGCTATCGCTCGTGCCGTCCGGCGGACGCAGTGTTGCGGGCTCGACTTCGCGATCTCGCTGTTCTCAGGCGCCGGTTTGGCCATCGACGGCTGTTCATCCTGTTGCGCAGAGAGGGCGAGATGTCGGGATTGAACCGCGTCTATCGGCTTTATCGTGAAGAATGGTTGGCCGTTCGCAAGCGTCGATCACGCCGCAAAGCCATTGGCACGCGGGCTCCGATCTTGGTCGAGGCTCGCCCCAACGCCCGTTGGTCGCTGAACTTCGTCCATGACCAGATGACCGATGGGCGCCGCTTCCGCATCTTGAACATCGTCGATGACGTCACCAGGGAATGCTTGGCGGCTGTCCCGGACACCTTGATCTCGGGCATCCGCGTTGCCCGCGAACTGACGATGCTGATTGCTCGGCGTGGCAAACCGGGAATGATCGTCTCGGACAATGGCACCGAGCTGACATCGAATGCCATCCTGGCCTGGTCGCAGAACCACCACATCAATTGGCATTACATCGCACCGGGCAAGCCGATGCAGAATGGTTATGTCGAGAGCTTCAATGGTCGGATGCGTGATGAGTTGCTGAATGAAAGTTTGTTCAGCAGTCTGAATGAGGCCCGCACCATCATCGCTGTAGGGTGACGCAATTGGTGAAAATTTCCGCCGCCGCAAACCCAGGTAAAGCCTGGGATTTCATTTTTCAGAAATTCCTTGCCTCTGACGCATATGCTGAAATTATCCGAGATATTTGACGGATAACGTGAAATTTTCCGATGCGGCCAGGAAATGCCCGGAATGGGCATTCGGGGGTGTTAATTTGCCTTGTGTAGTGTGCATCCCTCGATGCTTGTGGCAAGGCGGGGGGAAGAGCGGTTGGGGCGAAAAAGATGCGAACTCTGCAGCTGGATCACTCTAATTGTTTATGGCTATGATTAGGTAAAAAGAGTGTGTTTTGTCTGTGTCCATATACTCGTTAAACCATAGTTGACCATGACCAACCATGATTCCTTGCCAATTTTTAAACATATCGTTTTCATCCTGCGATAAAACGGCATCAACTATAGATTTTGTAACGATGATATCGTAATTTGTTATAAATGATTTTTCTGATTTTATGGGGACTCTTTTCCCGTTTAGGCTAACCGTTATGGGGAAGCCAATATTTTTGGCCATCCATTTCGCATCATGATTTTCAACGGCCAGCCTAATTTTCTGGAAGAAAGCCTTGTCATCTGTGGTGACTTGCTCAGCCGAGATATGGTCACTACTGGCCCATACGCGATGCGCAGAGCCCAAAAAAAGAACCGATACGACGGCAAAAATGAGAGAAACCCTACGCATCATTTATACGCCCCATGTAAGAAGAGATTGCGCTCACGCTGCCGGCGGAGATCAAGCCCTTTATCGACAATTTTCACCCCGTTCTTTGTAACTTTATTCCATCGCAAAAGCTCATTGGCAGCCCCCTCATAATCCCCTTCGTTGAGCTTCTTCACAAGAGTGGAGTTTTTGAAGGCTCCTGCTCCAATATTATAAGAAAAAGAGATAAGAGCATCATATTGCTCCTGGGTTAGCGGGACCTTTGCAGCTCCGCGAACTGCTTGTTCGCTTGTATTTATGTCTTTATCTAACAGTGCTTGGGCTTGTTCTTCCGTAATTCCATTGGGATAGGACTCTCCTGGGAGCAGCTTGTGACCATAGCCAATCGTCGGAATGCCGGCGGTGTCTGGATATTGCTTGAACTCCGTCCCTTCTTGTTGAATGAGGAATTTTTGTCCGTCTTTTCCAACAGAGAGTGATACTGCTGGTTTCTTTTCCTCACCGTTGTCATTTTTGTTGGGACTACGGGGCTCACTGCCCGTGTTTTCATTATGGTTTCCCTCTGTCTCCCGCGTAGCTGCTGGAGTGGACATGTCGGAGAAGGTGAATTTTCCTTTTTCATCGCGGGGGTGAATATCCTCGTTAAAGGAGATCGATTTCCCATAGGCTTTCTCCAGCGTTGCCCTGGAGAACCCGGCCTTTTTCAGCAGTTCCAGCGGTTTCACGCCGCGCTTAAGTTTGTTGGCGGCGAAGGTCAGCGACTTGGCGAGATATTCATCCTGCAAAGGCGGTTGGCCCAATTGAGCCAGGGAAATGGCCGCGACCGAGATGTTGCCGGCCATCATGGCGCGGGACACCGAGGCCAGTTTTTCGAGAGTCTCCGGCGGGGCCAGGCAACGGCGGGCCAGGGACAGCAAGGCCAGTACCTCCGCTTCTTTACCCTCCAGGTCGAGCCCATCGTCGGTCAGGGTGACGATCACCGTGCCTTTGCCCAGGACGATGCCTTTGTCGCAAAGGGTCAGATGTTCCGTCCAGGCTGGAGCCGGACTCAGGCCAAGCTTCTCGCCGCGCATGGCCTCGGCCAGCCGATAGGGCGAGACGCCATCCTTCAGCAAGCGGTTGGCTTCCTCGATGCGCTCCTCGGCCTCGGCCAAGGGCTCCGGTAGGCCGCTGATCAACTGGTCAGCTTCGCGTGGGTTGCGCGGCAGGGCGGCGGCGGCTTTTTCCAACAGTTTGACCATGTCACCGCCCGAAGAGATGCGCTTTCCGTAAGCCATGGACAGCAGCCGCGACAAGGCGACGGGATGATGCTTTTCCACCTCCCAGACGCCGTGGAGAACATAGCGGCGGGCGATGATGGTTGATTTCCCGATGACGACAGCGTCTCCGACAATACGGGGACGACGGTTGGATGGTTCTGGCGCGGTGAAGGGCATGTCATATGCTCCGATGACGAGGTTGCGGAACATATAGCGAACATGCGGCGTGTCGTCAAGCGTAAATCGTAATTTTACGATTTGCCGGGCGAGGGCTGGCGCTTGCCTTTCTCCCCCGCCCTGCGCTATAGAATTCCCGCGCCTATTTGCTTCTTCATAACCGGCCCCTGACGGCCCCCATCGCCCCGGACGAGTTTCCTCGTCGCGGGCGTTTTCGTTTGCGCGAAAGGATCAGCCATGTTTGAGGCGATCCAGACCGCTCTCCAATCCAATCAGCTCTTCGCCGGCGGCATCGTCCTTGGGGCCTTCGGCATGGCCGGCGCTTTTGCCGGACGCCTGGGACAGAGCCTGCTGCAAGGGCTGACGGCCCGGCTGTTTCCCTCCATTACCCTCGATCACCGCTCACCGCTGTACGGCTATGTCCAGGCCTGGCTGCAGGATCATCCCTATACCCATTCCTGTCGCAGCTTGACGGTGATGCGGCGGGAAAGCCCTGAGAACGGCGAGGTCCGATTGGTGCCCGGGGATGGGTCTCATCTGCTGCGCCATCGTCGGGGCTGGATCTGGCTGCAGCGGAGCCGCGATACGGCGCGCTCCAGCCGGTCCGGTGACGAGCGGGAAACGCTGCAGATCCATGTCTTGGCTCTGCGCCGTCAGGTACTGACCGATCTGATCGGAGACATCATGGCTTCCCACGGGCCGCGGGCCGATACCCTGGCGCTCTATGGTGCCTCGGCCTATGGAGACTGGAATGAGCTTGGCCGCATCGGTCATCGCAGGCTGGACAGTGTCATCGTCGCTGGCAGGCTGGGCAGCATGCTGTTGGAGGATGCCCGCCGCTTTCTGCACGCCAAGGCATGGTATGCCGACCGCGGCGTGCCCTGGCGGCGCGGCTATACCTTGCTGATCATGCTGGTTCCAGCCACGAAGCCATCATGATCCTGCGGGACGCGGTTCGCATCGGCGACAGGCTGTGGCGGAACCACGATGTACGAATTGCTTGGTGGGAGCACCTTCCGACCCGTCCATACATGCATGCCATCCGTGAACTCGCACGCGAATTGGCCGACAACGGGCATTACCCTGCCGCCATCGAATGCTACAGGGACTCGTTGGCGCTCTGCCCAGACGACCCCCTAGGTATCGGAGAGGACCTGAAGGAGACCGAGCGCTGGGCCATGAGGATGGCCGACTTCCAATCCGAGCAAGGAGTGGACGAGGAGTTGGTCCCAGAGCGAACGCTCAGGCGGTAACGTCAAGCAATCAGGGCCAGTTCACGCTCGGTGTATTCGGCCTCGCCCTTGTCGATGCCCCGCTTTGCAAGCCAGTACGCGAACCAGGGGGTGGACGGCGCTTGTGCGTTGAGTTGGATTTTCTCCTCTGTCAGCGTCATCAAGCGCCGTTGAAGCACATCAAGGCCGTGACCACTGGAGCAGTCAAGCTGGATGAACTGCCGGAGCCGCAGTCTCAAGCGCTGGTAGCCGATGGCCGTGGCATGGTGCTGGTCGGCCTTCTCCTGCGGCTTGAGCATCGTAACCACTCCGGTGATAACCGCCGACATTAGTGCCAGCCATCCCGCAATCTGGCCGCTACCGTCCATTGAGGACAGCCCCTTGTAGCCAGCAACAGCGGCGATAGCTGCGGAGAGGAGGCCGGTCCAAAAAGCCACCCCATTCCAGAGCGACTTTGTGGTGAAATGACGCTTCTCTGAGTAGAGGCAATCCACTCCGAGTTTACGGGCCTCCAAGACCAACGCATCAACAGTGATCGTCATTGTTCACCCGTATGCTGGAAAGATGCCGTTGAACAGGTTGTTCCAGTGATGAAAGGCTTCGACTGTGCGCCCGTTCTGCTCGGCCCAAAGGGCATCTTGGGCGATATCAGTAGCCGAGCGCGCAGCGGCCTGAACTTGTAGGTACTGGTTTGCCGTGTTGCAGGCAGTCACCGGATTAACCACGGCAAACGGGTCTGGCACATCAGCAAGGCCATCCATGGCCATCGCCATAAACAATGAGCGAAGGTCCATGCCGTAGATGATGGCCTGCTCCTTGGCTGCGAACGCCGCAGCGCGCATCTCCAGATAAAACGATTTTACCGGCACGCCGCGAGCGTATTTCCAAGCCTTCAGGAAGCGGATCAGGGGCTTGAGCTTGTTGCTGAGCCGCTGATGATGATGATCAACGAAGGCATTGTGAGCCTCGGGGATGGCCCTTATCCATCCGCCGCCACCATCTGGCATCCCGAAAATCCGATACCCCCGGACGTCACCAGAAAGCTGATGCACAGGGATGACCTCATTGAGTTCCGCGCCGTCATAGCCAAAAGGCAAACGAATGCCGGGTGCATCGACGCGAACGCCCGTGGTTGGGAAGCGCTGGCGGAGTACCTGTGCAATCTCGCCCAAGCTCTGCGCCGAGTCTTGGTAGAGTCGGTTGGCCGGAAAAATGGCGAAGCGGTCTGCGTCACTGTATCCCGTGACGTTCGTGCCGTGTCCGAACGAGCCGGACAGGAAGAAGCCAATAATTCCGTAGTTCGCATGGAGACACTGCTGCACCGATGCGCGGTGATTCGCAGCGGCTACCGTCTCTCCTCGCTGGGTCGATAGCGTGGATAGGAATTGGTTGAATGCAGCATCAATCGTTGTCGGCATGACCCCTCCCACCCAGTTGCCAACATTCATAGCCTAAAAGGAGAGAAATGGCACGTTGTCACCCGCACCTGCATTTTCATCGAGCAGCGCCAGGACGCCTACCAGAGGATGAAGAACGAGGCGGGTATCGCTACCCGCCTCGTTTTATGTGCAAAAATCTCGGTTTATGCGGAAACCGATAATTTCACATTACGCGTCCAGATTGGATACGCGCAGGGCGTTTTGCACGATGAAGTCTTTGCGGGGTTCGACCACGTCGCCCATCAGGGTGGAGAAGACTTCCTCGGCGTCCTCGATGTGGTTGACCTTGACCTGCAGCAAAGAGCGCACGTTGGGGTCCAGGGTGGTTTCCCACAACTGCTCAGGGTTCATTTCGCCCAGGCCCTTATAGCGCTGGATGGCGATGCCCTTGCGGCCGGCGTCCATGATGGCGTCCAACAGGCTGACCGGACCGGTGATACGGATGCCCTTGTCCTTCGACACCAGTTCGCCGTGATGCAGGTAGGTTTCCTGCAGGCTGCTGCTCAGTTCATCCAGTTTGCGGCCTTCGGGGCTGCGCAGGATGGCGGCGTCCACGAGATGGCTTTCGGTCACGCCGCGTAAGGTGCGGGTGAACAGCAGGCCTTCGCCTTCCAGCAGACTGCCTTGCCAGCCCTGTTCCAGAGCGGATTCCAGGGCGTCCAGGCGCTGGGCGATATAGGCGGCCGCTTCCGCGCCTTTGGCGGTGTCGGTCAGTACGGAGGCGGCAAAGGCGCCGGCGATGGCCACTTGCTCCAGCACGCGCATGGGAACGCGGCGGCTGATGTTGGTCAGCACGCTTTTGACCTGGCGGGCCTGGTCGGCCAAGGCGCGCAAATCCTGACCGGCCGATTGGGCGCCGCCGTGCAGCTTTAGCACCGCCTCGTTCTGGCCGCCGTCGATCAGGTAATTTTCAAGGGCCCGGTTGTCCTTGAGGTAGACCTCGGAATTGCCCCGCTTGGCGCGGTAAAGCGGTGGTTGGGCGATGTAGAGATAGCCGCGCTCGAACAGTTCCGGCATCTGCCGATAGAAGAAGGTCAGCAGCAGGGTGCGGATGTGGCTGCCGTCGACGTCGGCGTCGGTCATGATGATGATTTTATGGTAACGGGTTTTGTCGATGTTGAAGCCGTCGGTGTCGCCGTCTTCCTTGGGGCGGCCGATGCCGGTGCCCAGAGCCGCGATCAGGGTGCCGATTTCGGCGGACGACAGCATCTTGTCGAAACGGGCACGTTCCACGTTCAGGATTTTGCCGCGCAAAGGGAGAATGGCCTGAAAGGCGCGGTTTCGCCCCTGTTTGGCGGAGCCGCCGGCGGAATCGCCCTCGACGATGAACAGTTCGGAACCGGCGGGGTCGCGTTCCTGGCAGTCGGCCAGCTTGCCGGGCAGGGTGGCGATGTCGAGCGCGCCCTTGCGCCGGGTCAGTTCACGGGCTTTGCGGGCAGCTTCGCGGGCGGCGGCGGCTTCCACCACCTTGGCGACCACTTTGCGCGCCTCGGCGGGATGTTCCTCGAACCATTGCTGCAGTTTCTCGCTGACAACGTTCTCCACCACCGGACGGACTTCCGACGACACCAGCTTGTCCTTGGTCTGGGACGAGAATTTGGGATCGGGAACCTTGACCGACAGCACGCAGGTCAGACCTTCGCGCATGTCGTCGCCGGACAGCGCCACCTTTTCCTTTTTGGCGATGCCGGAATCGTTGGCGTAGGTGTTGACTGTGCGGGTCAGGGCGGCGCGGAAGCCGGCCAGATGGGTGCCGCCGTCACGCTGGGGAATGTTGTTGGTGAAGCACAGGCAAGTCTCGTGATAGGCGTCGGTCCATTCCATCGCCAATTCCACGGTGATGCCGTCTTTCTCTCCGGCCACCGAGATGGGCGGGGAATGAAGGGCCGACTTGGATTTGTCCAGATAGTGGACGAAGGCCTCGATACCGCCGATATAATGCAGGTCGACAGCCTTCTCCTCGACCGCGCGGCGGTCGATCAGGCGGAGATAAACGCCGGAATTCAGGAAGGCCAACTCGCGCAGGCGATGCTCCAGGGTGGCGAATTCGAAGTCCGTTTTGGTGAAGGTGGCCGTCGAGGGCAGGAAAGTCACCTCGGTGCCGGTGCGCAGGGTGCCCTTGTCGGTCAGGGGGGCGGGGCCGACGACCTTCAGCGGCGCTTCGGCCTCGCCGTGGCGGAAGCGCATGAAATGTTCCTCGCCGTTGCGCCAGATGCGCAGGTCGAGATGTTCCGACAAGGCGTTCACCACCGAAACGCCGACGCCGTGCAGACCGCCGGAAACCTTATAGGAATTCTGGTCGAACTTACCGCCGGCATGCAGCTGGGTCATGATGACCTCGGCCGCTGAGACGCCTTCTTCCTTGTGGATGTCGGTGGGGATGCCGCGGCCGTTATCGCCGACCGTGACCGAGCCGTCGCCGTTCAGGATGACTTCGATACGGTCGCAGTGGCCGGCCAGAGATTCGTCGATGGCGTTGTCGACGACTTCATAGACCATGTGATGCAGACCCGACCCGTCGTCGGTGTCGCCGATATACATGCCCGGACGCTTGCGCACCGCCTCGAGTCCACGCAGCACCTTGATGGAGTCGGCGCCATATTCATCGGCGGCGGCGGCGGCATCCTGGTTGGTGATCTCACTGCTCATCGACATCTACCCTCTAATATCGGTCGGTCAATGCGTTGACCTTCCTCATTGTCCCTTGCCGGGTGCAGGAATCAGTCTGCCTGGCCCTTGCACATAAACGCGTTGCCTGCGTTCTCGTCAGGCCGGAGAGACGACGGCGTCGTCCACCCGGAAAAACTGTCCCCTGGTCCCTAAATCGGCGAACAGGGTTTTCTCGGTTCCCGTCATCCAGCTTTGCGCCGACAGTGCGCACAACTCGTCGAACAGGGCGGCGCGGCGGGTCTGGTCGAGATGCGCCGCGATCTCGTCCAGCAGCAGAATCGGGGCTTGGCCCCGTTCGGCGGTCTGAACCCGGGCCTGTCCCAGGACGATGGCCACCAGTACTGCCTTCTGTTCTCCGGTTGAACATTGTTCAGCCGGCAAATTCTTCGTTCCATGGCGCACCAGCAGATCGCTGCGGTGCGGGCCGATGGTGGCGCCGCCAGCCTCGGCGTCGCGCCGCCGGCAAGCGGCCAGCTGGCCTTTCAGCCACTCTTCCAGCCTCTCCTGGGAACCGGCTTCGGCCAGGGCGGCGTCGACGTTTCCCGATACCGCCAGAATCGCCGCCGGGAAGGGACCGATACCTTGACGGCAGGCGGCGTTCAGGCGGGCGGCGGTGCTGCGCCGGGCTTCGGCGATGGCGGCGCCGAGGCGGGCCATATCCTGTTCCAGCAATGCAAGCCACGACGGGTCGAAGCGGCCTTCGCGCAGCAGCCGGGTGCGTTCGCGCATGGCGTGCTCGTAAGCGGTGGCACGGCCTGCGTGGGCAGAATCGAACCCCAGAACCAGCCGGTCGAGAAAGCGTCTGCGGCCGGTGGCCCCTTCAAGAAACAGGCGGTCCATGGCGGGGGTCAGCCACAGTACACTCAAGACATCCGACAACTTCGACTGCGACCGGGCCGGATGGCCGTCGATCCGTACCAAACGGCGTTCAGATCCGGCGTCGCGGCCCGTGCCCAAGTCCCTTGCCCCTTCGTCGTCTCGGTCCAGCTGAGCTGCGACAGCCCAGGGAGCGGTTCCCGGTTCGCTGCCGGCGCTGTACCGGGCGATGTCGGACAGCTTGGCCCGCCGCAGACCCCGGCCCGGAGCCAGAAAGGACAAGGCTTCCAGAATGTTGGTCTTGCCGGCGCCGTTAGCACCGGTCAGGACCACCGGACGGCCTTCCGTCTCAAGCCTGAGAAAGGAATAGCAGCGGAAATCGCTTAAAGTCAGGCGGGAAACCGCCAGGCGCAAGGATCAGTCTCCGGTCAAACCCGCATCGGCATCAGAACATAAACGGCGCTGGAATCGGCGACCTCGCGCACCACCGTGGGGCTGGCGGCGTCGGCCATGGCGAAGCGGGCGGCATCGCCTTCGATCTGGGCCAGAATGTCCATCAGATAGCGGGAGTTGAAGCCGATCTCCATGGGAGAGGCGTCGTAGGAGGCTTCCAGTTCCTCGACGGCGCTGCCGTTTTCGGGGCTGGAGGCCGACAGGGTCAGGCCACCCTTGTCCACCGCCAGCTTGATGGCGCGGGACTTTTCGGTGGAGATGGCGGAAACGCGGTCGACGGCCTGGCTGAGGGACTTGCAGTCCACTTCCAGAACCTTGTCGTTACCTTCGGGGATTACCCGCTCGTAATCGGGGAAGGTGCCGTCGATCAGCTTCGACGTCAGCACGGCGTTGTCGAAGGCGAAGCGGATCTTGGTTTCCGACAGCGAGACGGTGACGTCCTGGCTGGCTTCCTCGATCAGCTTGCGCAGTTCGGCGACGGTCTTGCGGGGCACGATCACGCCGGTCATGCCCACGGCGCCTTCGGGCAGCGGCACCTCGACGCGGGCCAGACGGTGGCCGTCGGTGGCGACGGCGCGCAGCACCGGCACGCCGCCGGAGGTGGCGGCATGAAGATAGATGCCGTTCAGGTAATAGCGGGTTTCTTCGCTGGAGATGGCGAAGCGGGTCCGGTCGATCAGCCCCTTCAGGTCATCGGCCGACAGGCTGAAGCTGTAGGGCAGTTCACCGCCGGACATCACCGGATAATCATCGACGGGCAAAGCTTGCAAGGTGAACTTGGACCGGCCGGAGCGCAGGGCCAGCAGGCTGTCGTCGCCGGTATGCTCGATTTCCACCTGCGAGCCCTCGGGCAGCTTGCGCACGATCTCGTAGAGCGTATGGGCGGGAGCAGTGGTGGAACCGGGGCGGACCACGTCGGCGGTCACGGCCTCGACGATATCCAGATCCATGTCGGTGGCGTTCAGACTGACGCGTCCGTCGCGGCCTTCGATCTTGACGTTGGAGAGAATCGGAATGGTGTTCCGTCGCTCGACAACACTTTGCACATGGCTCAGGGACTTCAGCAGGGCAGCGCGTTCGATGGTCAGTTTCATGGCGGTCCGTTGCTGTCTCGGCGGCTATCCGCGTTGGGTTTGGCTATCCGCGTGTGGTTCAGGCGCGTCGCCGCACCCCCTTCCTCAAGGGGCGACAGTATAACACAGGCCATTGCTATCAAAAGCGTTTTCACGCATCTGCGAGGTGGCGGAAAAGCTAGGTTTCCAGCATCCGCCGCAGCAGCTCGATGTCTTCGGCGAAAGAAACATCGCCTGCCCGCAATTCCTCGATCTTCTTCACCGCGTGCATGACGGTGGTATGGTCGCGGCCGCCGAACTTGCGGCCGATTTCGGGCAGCGAACGGCTGGTCAATTGCTTGGCCAGATACATGGCCACCTGACGGGGACGCGCCACCTGGCGGGCGCGGCGGGCCGAATGCATGTCGGCGACGCGGATGTTGAAATGCTCGGCCACCTTTTTCTGAATCTCCTCGATGGTGATCCGGCGGTCGTTGGCGCGCAGCAGGTCGTGCAGAACGTCCTGGGTGCTTTCCAGGGTGATGTCGCGGCCCACCAGCTGGGCGTGGGCGACGACGCGGTTCAGGGCGCCTTCCAGTTCGCGGACATTGCTGGTGATCTTGTGGGCGAGAAACTCGGCCACCTTCACCGGCACGTCGACGTTCATCTGTTCGGCCTTCGAGGCGATGATGCCCAGGCGCAGCTCGTACGAGGTGGCGTGGATGTCGGCCACCAGTCCGCAGCCCAGACGGGAACGCAGGCGCTCTTCCATGCCTTGGAGGTCGGAGGGGGATTTGTCGGCCGAGATGATGATCTGGCGACCCTGGTCGACCAGGGAGTTGAAGGTGTGGAAGAACTCTTCCTGTGTGGAATCTTTGCCGCCGATGAACTGGACGTCGTCGATCATCAGCACATCCACCGAGCGGAACTGCTCCTTGAAGGCCATGGTGTCTTGGAAGCGCAGAGCCCGGACGAAGCGGTACATGAACTTTTCCGCCGACAGATAGATGACCGAGCGTTTCGGATTGCGTTCGCGGATATGCCAGGCGACGGCATGCATCAGATGGGTTTTGCCCAGGCCGACGCCGCCGTATAGGAACAATGGGTTGAACGACACGGTATCGGATTCGGCGACGCGCCGGGCGGCGGCATAAGCGAATTCGTTGGGCTTGCCGACGACGAAGTTGTCGAACGTGTAGCGCGGGTCCAGAGGCGCGCCGATCTCGTCGTTGACGTTGGCCGGTTCGCAGGGAGCGGCGGCGGCCTGGGCGGGGACGGTGGCCGCGGCGGGGGCGCTCAAGCCGGCGGCCGGCCGGGCGGCTTTGGCGGCGCTGGGCTGGACGATGATGTCGATGTCGGTGATGGCGGCGTCTTCCTTGGCCCAAAGGGCGCGGATACGGTCGCCGTAATGGGTGATCACCCAATCGCGCAGGAAGCGGGTCGGCACGGCAATGCGGGCTTGGCCGTCGCGAACTTCCGACAAGGCCAGGGGGTTCAGCCAGCTTTTAAAGGCGGCTTCTCCGAACTCGTCGCGCAGGCGGGTCTTGATCCGTGTCCACTGGGACTGGGACATCGGGCCGTCATTCAAGGATGCGCTGGAAATCTCTTTGCTCACCTGGTCCACCCAATGCGCCTTGTGCGGCGCCCCCCTAAGTCATGTCGCCCTTGTCAGGACATCGATCACGCGGCGAGAGAACCCGTTGAAGGGTCCTGCCCAATCGCTGGCGTATACCCGTGCGACGCCTGCCTCGCCGCAAGAGCTTCGTTCGATCCCATCAAGAGCTTGCGGGCCTGTTGCTTGGGCGTTGAACGCCTTGCTTCTGAGTCTGGCCCGATTCGTTACATGTTAAATTATATAACTATTATAGTAACACCTGTGGACAACTCCACCCGTGCCAAGATCTAAAAGACCTTGGGCAGTTATTAATAAACTGCGGAGAGACGCCGCCCAGGGCGGTGTGAGAAATGACTCTAGCGATGCTTTTTCCACAGGGCAAGCGGACGAAAAGCGAACGCAGAATTTTTTTCGAGTCTCGATTTTTTGCTTGTCAGATGCAAAACGGCCACGCCCACATTACCGCGGGCGCGGCCGTTTTTCCGATTCTTCGACCCTTGTCGAAAGCCGCAGGAAGCGGCTTACAGGGCCTTGATGCGGGCAGCCAGGCGCGAAACCTTGCGCGAGGCGGTGTTCTTGTGCAGCACGCCGTTCTGGGCGCCGCTCATCAGTTCCGGCTCGGCGGCGCGCAGCGCCTCGGCGGCCTGGGACTTGTCACCGCTGGCGATCAGCAGCTCCACCTTCTTGACGAAGGTGCGGATCCGGCTGACGCGGGCGCGGTTGACATCGGTGCGACGCTCGGTCTGGCGGATGCGCTTCTTAGCCGACTTATGATGAGCCATGAGTTGAACCTACTTGATGTCTAAAGGACGAAATCGGAAGGCGCGTTTATAAGACTGCTTTGGCGCCTGCGTCAAGGGGCAGAATCGTGAGTCGCCACAGACTCTTGCGCACTTATCCTCATGGGATAAGCGAATCTCCCATTCGCCCCCAACATCTGGGGGCGAATGGGAGAGCAAACCCAAGGGCTTACTTGTTTTTAAAGTTGGGCTGACGCTTTTCGGCGAAAGCGGCCATGCCTTCCTTTTGGTCTTCGGTGGCGAACAGGGCGTGGAACAGGCGGCGTTCGAAATGCACGCCTTCGGCCAGGGTGGTTTCGTAAGCGCGGTTGACGGCTTCCTTGCCAGCCAGCACGGCGGCGCGGCCCATGGAGGCGATGCGCTCGGCCACCTTCAGGGCTTCCTCGAGCAGTTCGGCGGCGGGCACGATCCGGCTGACCAGACCGCAGCGTTCGGCCTCGGCGGCGTCGATCAGGCGGCCGGTCAGAACCATTTCCATGGCCTTGGACTTGCCGACGAAGCGGGTCAGACGCTGGGTGCCGCCGGCGCCCGGAATGATGCCCAGGGTGATTTCCGGCTGGCCGAACTTGGCATTGTCGCCGGCCAGGATGAAGTCGCACATCATGGCGACTTCGCAGCCGCCGCCCAGGGCGAATCCGGCCACGGCGGCGATCACCGGCTTGCGGACCTTGGTCACGGCTTCCCAGCCCTTGGTGATGAAGTCCTGCAGATAGCAGTCGGTGAAGGACTTGGAGGCCATTTCCTTGATGTCGGCACCGGCGGCGAAAGCCTTTTCCGAGCCGGTCAGGACGATGGCGCCGATCTCGTCGTCGGCCTCGAAGGCGTCCAGAGCCAGGGCCAATTCCGACACCAGGGCGTTCGACAGGGCGTTCAGAGCCTTGGGACGGTTCAAGGTGATCAGGCCGACATGGCCCTTGGTCTCGACGATGATGTTCTCGTACGCCATGAAATTCTCCCCTGTTGGCGAGTGGGGCGGGCCGTCTTTACTGCGGCACCACCGAGAAGCGCACCAGAACAGGACGGCGGCCGCCGTCGATGTCGATGCGCAGAAGTTCGTTGTCGCGGCGGAAGCTGCCGTCGGACTGCGCCTCCCAGCCCAATTGCGGCAGCGCCTGCTGATAGAAGGACTGTATCTGGGCGGCGGTGGCGTCGCCGGTGGCGGTGGCCTCGACGATGCGGCCCGTGGGGGATTCGAACAGCATGCCGCCGGGCTGCTCGGTCAGGCCGGGCGGCAGCGGCAGGTCTTCGAATTCGCTCAGATAGGATTGCCCGGCCCAGGCGGATGCGCCCAGGACAAGGAACAGCGAGGCCGCCACGGCGGCAAGGAAGGTCCGCTGGATTGACATGGACTCTCTCATATCACCCTGAAGTGGATCGCGCCACTATCGTTGGCGCTTGTCACAATAGTATGTCGATCGTCCAGCCTGGGCGATACGGCGGATTCCCCGGGCGCAATCGCAGCCGGGGCAGGGCTGGCCCTCGCGGTCGTAGACGGCGAAGGCGTGCTGGAAATAGCCTAGTTCCCCCGATGGTTGGCGGTGGTCCTTCAGCGACGAGCCGCCGGCGGCGATGGCCTCGGTCAGCACGTCCTTGATGGCGGCGGTAAGCTTCGCGCATTCCTTGGCCGTCAGGCTGCCGGCCGGGCGGGTCGGAGCGATTCCGGCGCGGAACAGGGATTCGCTGGCGTAGATGTTGCCGATGCCGACCACCAGGGTCTGGTCCAGCAGAACCGGCTTGATGGGACTGGAGCGGCCCGCCAGTCCGGTCTTTAGAATCTTGGGCGTGAAGGCGTCGGACAGCGGCTCCGGCCCCAGGCCGGCCAGCAGCTTGTGGGAGGCGAGTCCTTCCTCGGTGGACATGTCCATCAGGCCGAAGCGCCGGGCGTCGTTGAACGATACTTTGTCTCCGCGGTCGGTCGCCAAGATCACATGGTCGTGCTTTTCCGGTGCGCTTCCGTCGTCCTTGCTGACGATCATGCGTCCCGACATGCCCAGGTGGCAGATGACCACCCAGCCGTCGTCCAGGTGCCAGCACATGTATTTTGCTCGGCGCGAGATGCGGGTGACGACGCGCCCTCGAAGCCGCTCGGCGAAATCGGGCGGAAAGGGCAGGCGCAGGTTGGGTCGGCGCACCTCGACGCGAATCAGCCGGCGCCCTTCAAGGGCCACCGCCAGTCCCCGGCACACCGTTTCGACTTCGGGTAATTCAGGCATGGGCAAAAGAATGGGGGAAGCTATGGTAAGTGGTCAAGGCTTGGGCTATCCTCCGGCCCCATGAGCGAGCAAAACAATTCCCAGCCTGACGGCACCACCCATTTCGGCTTCCGCACCGTGCGCGAAGAGGAAAAGGCTTCCCTGGTGCGCGAGGTGTTCGACGGAGTGGCGTCCCGCTACGACCTGATGAACGATCTGATGAGCGCCGGCATCCATCGCCTGTGGAAGGCGTCGATGATCGAATGGTTGCATCCCCGGCCCAGCATGACCTTGCTGGACGTCGGCGGCGGCACCGGCGATATCGCCTTTCGCTTCCGCTCCAAGGGCGGCGGGCACGTCACCGTCTGCGACATCAATAAAGAGATGCTGTCGGTGGGCCGGGACCGGGCCGTGAACAAGAACATCCTGGACGGCATCGACTGGGTCTGCGGCGACGCGGAAAAGCTACCCTTCCCGGATCGCTCGGTGGACGCCTACACCATCGCCTTCTGCCTGCGCAACGTCACCCATATCGACGCCGCCCTGGCCGAGGCTCGCCGCGTGCTGAAACCCGGCGGGCGCTTCATGTGCCTGGAATTCAGCAAGGTGGTGGTGCCCGGCATGGACCGCTTGTACGACCAGTACAGCTTCAAGCTGCTGCCCTGGATCGGCCAGTTCGTGGCCGGCAACCGCGAGGCCTATCAGTATCTGGTGGAAAGCATCCGCAAGTTTCCGCCTCAGGAAGAACTGGCCGAGCGCATGCGCACCGTTGGCTTCGAGCAGGTGAAATACCGCAACCTGACCGGCGGCATCGCCGCCATTCATTCCGGCTGGCGTCTCTGAGACCATGATTGGGACAATCCGCAACATTCTGCGCCTTGGCGCCATCGGCGGCGCTCTGACCCGCAACGGCGCTCTGTTCCCCTTGGAGAGCGCTGGGGAGACCGGGCGTTGGCTGGCCGGCTGGCTGGCCCGTTTCGCCACGCCGGAAGCGGCGGTGTTGCGTCCCGGCCAGCGTCTGGCGGCGGCCCTGGAACAGTTGGGCCCGACCTTCATCAAGCTGGGCCAAGCCCTTTCCACCCGCCCCGATCTGGTGGGCGAGGACGTCGCCGAGGATTTGTCCGATCTGCAGGATCGTCTGCCGCCGTTTCCCGCCGAGGAAGCCCGCGCGATCATCGCTGCCGAGTTGGACAAGCCGCTGGACGAATTGTTCCAAAGCTTCGACGATCAGCCGGTGGCCGCCGCCTCCATCGCCCAGGTGCATTTCGCCATTACCGCCGAGGGCGAGGAAGTGGCCGTCAAGGTCTTGCGTCCCGGTGTCGAGCTGCGCTTCGCCCGCGACATCGCCTTGTTCGCCTGGCTGGCGACCTGGGCCGAACGCCTGTTTCCCAAATGGCGCCGTTTGCGTCTGGTGGACTCGGTCAAAGCCTTCGAGGAATCGGTGGTTCTGGAAATGGATTTGCGTTTCGAAGCCGCCGCCGCCGCCGAAATGCGTGACAATTTCGAAGGGGACGAAGGCTTCACCATTCCCAAGATCGATTGGCAGCGCACGGCCAAGCGGGTGTTGACCCTGGAACGCATCGAAGGCATTCCCATCGACGAGGTGGAGGCCATCGCCGCGGCCGGTCACAATCTTGAGGACGTGACGGAAAAGGCGGCGGACGCCTTCTTCAACATGGTGTTCCGCGACGGCTTTTTCCATGCCGACCTGCACCCCGGGAACCTGTTCCTTGCTCCAGATGGCCGTCTGGTGGCGGTCGATTTCGGCATCACCGGACGAGTGGACGAGGAAACCCGCCGTTTCCTGGGGGAAATGCTGCTGGGCTTTCTGAACGGCGACTACCGCAAGGTGGCCGAGGTGCATTTCGCCGCCGGTTTCGTGCCTGCCGACAAGTCCATCGACAATTTCACCCAGGCCTGCCGTTCCATTGCCGAACCGATCCTGGGCAAGCCGCTGCATGAAATCTCCATCGCCCGCCTGCTGGGGCAATTGTTCCAGGTGACCGAGACCTTCGACATGGAAACCCAGCCCCAGCTGCTGCTGTTGCAGAAAAGCATGCTGGTGGCCGAAGGCGTGGGGCGCCGTCTGAATCCGCAGGTCAACATGTGGCAGCTGGCGCGTCCTCTGATCGAACAGTGGATGGTCGCCAATCTGGGGCCGCAAGCCAAGATCAAGCAGGGCATCGGCCATTTGGTCGGCACCCTGGAAAGCCTGCCGAAGCTGGTGCAACAGGCGGAGTTGACCGTGGCCGCCCTGCGCGGCGGCGGGCTGCGGCTGCATCCCGACACCATCGCCGCCATGGGCCAGGGGCGAAAAGGACTGTTCCCCGGATGGCTGCCCTGGGTGCTGGTGGCTGTTTTGGGCTTCCTGCTGCTGCGGCGATAGGCGGTCATCTGTCAGGAATGGGGGCTGGACATGCGCAGCCAGCGGATTTCCAAATCCTCTTCCAGATAGCGGTGGCGGTCTTTCAGAAAGTCGGTGACGTACGGCCGTTCCAGATGGGCCAGCAAGGCGTCCCGGATGCTCCACACTTCGTAAAAGACAAAAAGATCGCGATCGGCCCTGTCCCGATGACATGATGGTCGAGACTGCCCGCTTCCGTCCGCGTCGGCGCCACCAGGGAACGCAGCCGCCGTTCCAGGGTGTCGCCCAATCCGGGTTTGGCCCGGGCCGTTCCCATCTCATGGCGTAGGGCGCGGTTTCGCTGGTGTCTGGAAGCGGCTGGGAAACGTATTGGCGGCTTGGCGATCCTTTGCGACGGCGTATGGTGCCGAGCTGGCGCGATCGCCCGAAGGAACGGCGCGGACCTGCGTATCGTTTGGCTTGCCGGTCAGCAAGGCATCGCTGACCCATCATTTCCGGGTCTTGTGGGACGCGGGCTTGATCCGGCAGGTGGATCGGGGAAACAGCCGGGCGGCGACGCTGCGGCGGTCGGAATTGGACGCACTGTTTCTGGCTTGCTGGCTTTGGTGGCTGCGGATCAGCCCGAAGGCTGATCCGCACGTCTGCCGTTACGACGATTTGCCGACACGCCGGTTGACCGCCGACAGCACCGCCCGCAGGGCGGCGACGGCGATGTCCTCGTCCATGCCGCAGCCGCAGACGCTGCCGTCGGGACCGGCGATCTCCACATAGGCGGCGGCTTTGGCGTTGGCGCCGCGGCCAACGGCATGTTCCTGATAGTCGGCCACCTGGATTTCCTCGCCGACGTTCTTCAGGGCGTCGATGAAGGCGTCGATGGGGCCGTTGCCGCGGCCGCGCACGGTCCGTTCCCCCGAAGGCGTCTTCAGGGTCACGGTCATCTGTCCGGCCGAACCGGCGTGGTCGAAGGAATGGGCGACCAGATCATAAGGCGTCCGGGCCTTCAGGTAGTCGCGTTCGAAATGCTCCCAGATTTGTGCGGCGCCTAATTCCTTGCCGGTGGCGTCGGCGGTCTTTTGCACTGATTGCGACAGCTCGACCTGCATGGCGCGGGGCAGGTTCATGCCGAATTCCTGCTCCAGCAGATAGGCGACGCCGCCCTTGCCCGACTGGCTGTTGATGCGGATGACGGCTTCGTAGGACCGGCCCAGGTCGGCGGGGTCCACCGGCAGATAGGGGACTTCCCACATGTTTGAACCCGATTGGCGCAAGGCCGCCAGCCCCTTCTTGATGGCGTCCTGGTGCGACCCTGAAAAAGCGGTGAAGACCAATTCGCCGGCATAAGGGTGGCGGACCGGCACGGGAATCTGGGTGCAGTCCTCGGATACTTCCATGATGCGGCTGATGTCGCTCATGCGCAGCACGGGATCGACACCTTGGGTCATCATGTTCATGGCCAGGGTGATGATGTCGACGTTGCCGGTGCGCTCGCCGTTGCCGAACAGGGTGCCCTCGATGCGGTCGCCGCCGGCCAGCATGGCTAATTCGGCGGCGGCGACGCCGGTGCCGCGATCGTTATGGGGGTGGATCGAAATGATGATGGAATCGCGGTTTTTGACGTTGCGGCAAAACCATTCGATCTGGTCGGCGTAATGGTTGGGGGTGGCCATTTCCACCGTGGCCGGCAGATTGACGATCATCCGTTTGGCCGGGCTGGGCTGCCAGGCGTCCATAACGGCCTCGGTGATCTCGACGGCGTAATCCAGTTCAGTGCCGGTGAAGCTTTCCGGGCTGTACTGGAACATGACGTCGGTGCCGTCCATCTCGTCGGCCAGTTGCCTGATCATCTTGGTGCCGGTGACGGCGATCTTGGTGATGGCCGACTTGTCGGCGCCGAACACCACGCGGCGCTGCAATTCCGAGGTGGAATTGTACAGATGCACGATGGCCGACTTGGCTCCTTTGATGGCCTCGAAGGTGCGGCGGATCAGGTGTTCGCGCGACTGGGTCAGCACTTGGATGGTGACGCCGTCGGGAATGAGATTTTCCTCGATCAGCATGCGCAGGAAATCGAAGTCCGTCTGCGAGGCGGCGGGGAAACCGACTTCGATCTCCTTGAAACCCATCTCCAGCAACAGGTCGAACATACGGCGCTTTTTGGCCGGGCTCATGGGCTCGACCAGCGCCTGGTTGCCGTCGCGCAGATCGACGCTGCACCAGATGGGGGCGCGCTCGATGATCTTGCCGGGCCATTGGCGGTCGGCCAAGGCCACGGGGGCGGCGGGGCGGTACTTCTCGAAAGGCATCTTTTTCATGATCTCACTTCTCTTTATAAAACACGCGATAAGGGGCGTTCGGGGGGGAGAGTGAGCGTCACAGTCGGGCCAGATGGCGCGTGCGTAGAACCATCAGCCGAACGGCGCGGCTGAAGGGATCGTGGCGGACGGGATGAAATTTTTCAGTGAAGGGAAGCATGACCTGCGAACTCATAAGAAGACAAACCAACGGCGAAAGCCCGAACCTCTAGCGAGGTCAGGCTTAGAAGCCGCAGGAGAGCCTGCATATGAGTGCGACTGGTCATGGTGAGAATCATTACCATCTGAAAATCAGGCCGTCCAGTATTTCCGTCGGTGGAAAAATGCAGACTTTGAGCGGGAGGCCATTGGTGTCCAACCTCCGTTGGTATAAAATGCCGCTATGACGTTCAGCTAGGATGAACAGCGATGATCTACAGCATCGTCGAGCATGGCCCTGTGGTGGTCGTTAGTCTGGACGGCCTGGTCAATTATGCCAGCAGCGCCGACTTCAAGCGGCTGATGGCCGATATCGCTCCTTTCAAGGGGCGCAAGATCGTCTTCGATCTGGGGCGCATTCATCATGTGGATTCCGTCGGGTTGGGCTTTCTCTATGTGGCTCGCGACGAGTTGGGGCGTGCTTTCCCCTTGGGCCTGAAATCGCCAAACGAATCCGTCCGCAAGCTGTTGGAACTGACCGAATCGTACACGGATTTTGACATTCAGCCCTGATCAGGGTCTTTTGATGCCATCTGGTGCGGGCCTGGGGCGGGCGCGCACGCCCAAAGCCATGGAGCTACGGCCGTGAGTTCGCCCAATCTTGACGACTATTTCGAACTGTTCCGCCTGTATGGAGGGGATCTGTCCGACGCTTATCTGGCGCCCCAGGACGAACGTTACCGCCTGTTGTTTGATCAGCTTTGCCGTCTGCTGGCGAAGCAATCCCTGTTCAATCTGGAAATTCCCCATCCTTTCCGTGTGACGGCTCAGCGCTATCTGGCCGGTGACGAGGCCACGCGGCGCGAGATGGGGCGGGCGGAAAACCGCAACTTCATGCTCAGTGACCTGTATGATTTTGTGGAATTGCAGCAGCGTCTCAAAAGCAGGGGTGAGACGCATTCATCTTGATTAAAATTATTCACCAAGATGAACTATTTGCCTAAAATTTAGACTTAAAATTTCATGTGATGCATATTTATGCATCCGTGGTGATCGCGCATGCTCGGTGGCAACGGGGCAAAATCAGGAAAGCCGCCGCTTTTTCGGAACGGCATGGGCTTTGCTATCAATAAAATTGAATGAGAGGAAACGCGTTCCGGGCGGGTGGCCGTCCGAGGTTCGCTGCCTTGAGATCAAGGCGCCTCTGGTCCCACATCCGACCATCATACGGGGGAATGCATGAAGTACATCATCTCCATCATCAAACCATTCAAGCTGGATGAGGTGCGCGACGCGCTGTCCGGCCTCGGCGTTCAGGGGCTGACGGTCAGCGAAGTCAAGGGTTTCGGCCGCCAGAAGGGCCAAACCGAGATTTATCGCGGTGCCGAATACGCCGTTTCCTTCCTGCCCAAGATCAAGATCGAAGTCGCCGTTGCCGACGATTTGGCCGAGCGCGTGGTGGAAGCCATCCGCGCCGCCGCCAATACCGGCAAGATCGGCGACGGCAAGATCTTCGTCAGCGAACTGGCTCAGGTGGTGCGCATCCGCACCGGCGAAGCCAACGAAGCCGCTCTCTAAGTCAGGGGACCGAGACATGAAGCAGATGGTAAAGACGATTTCCCGGCTTGCCGTGACGGCGGGCATGATGGGCACCCTGTGGTGTGGTCAGGCTTTGGCCCAGGCCGCCGATGCTCCGGCCGACGCTACGGCTCCGGCTGACGCCGCCGCCGCCGCGGCTCCGGTGCTGAAGCTGGATTCCGGCGACACGGCCTGGATGCTGACCTCGGGCGTGCTGGTGCTGATGATGCTGGTTCCCGGTCTGGCCTTGTTCTACGGTGGCCTGGTCCGCAAGAAGAACGTGCTGGCCGTGCTCATGCAAAGCTTCTTCGCCGCCGGCCTGCTGTCGGTCCTGTGGGCCGTTCTCGGTTATTCGCTGGCCTTTACCGAAGGCAACGCCTTCTTTGGCGGGTTCAGCCGCGTGCTGATGGCCGGTGTCGCTCCCGACACGATCTCGGCTCTGGCGCCGACCATTCCCGAGACGGTGTTCGCCTTCTTCCAGTGCACCTTCGCCATCATCACCCCGGTGATCATTCTCGGCGGTCCCGCCGACCGTATGAAGTTCTCGGCGGCGATGATCTTCCTGGCCGTGTGGCTGCTGGCGGTCTATTCGCCCATCGCCCACATGGTCTGGGGACCGGGCGGCTTCCTGTCGGGCGCGGGCGTGCTGGATTTCGCCGGCGGCACCGTGGTGCACATCAATTCCGCCGTCGCCGGTCTGGTGGCCAGCATCATGATCGGCAAGCGTTCCGGTCACGGCACCGAGAATCTGGCTCCGCACAATCTGGTTTTGACCATGATCGGCGGTGCTCTGCTGTGGGTGGGCTGGTTCGGCTTCAATGCCGGTTCGGCTCTGTCGTCGGGGGCCTCGGCCGGTTTCGCTCTGTTCAACACTCATCTGGCTACTGCCGCCGCCGTGGTGTCGTGGAGCCTGGCCGAATGGGTTCTGCGCGGTAAGCCCAGCTTGCTGGGCGCAGTGTCCGGCGCCGTCGCCGGTCTGGTCGCCATCACTCCTGCCTGCGGTTTCGTCGGTGTCGGCGGCGCCCTGATCATCGGCCTGGCGGCCGGCGTGGTCTGCTATTGGGGCGTGTCGGGTTTCAAGTCGATGTTCGGTTACGACGACGCCCTGGACGTTTGGGGCGTGCACGGCCTGGGCGGCATCCTGGGCGCTCTGCTGACCGGTGTCTTCGCTCTGTCCGCCGTGGGCGGCACCGGCAAGTCCGGTCTGCTGGACGGCAATCCCGGACAGGTTCTGCTGCAGGCCGAGGGTATCCTGATGACCCTGGTGTGGTCGGGCGTCATCAGCTTCATCATCCTGAAGGTTCTCGATCTGACCATCGGTCTGCGCGTCTCCAAGGAAGTCGAAGTGGAAGGCCTGGATCTGGCCCTGCACGGAGAAACCGTCAGCCACTGAACATCGTTCATATCCTGTCCGACTGGCGGCGCCGGAGCAAACCGGCGCCGCTTATTTGTTTTATTACAAGAAAATTTGTTGCCTGAGAGTGAATGAACTGGTAGGGTCGTCTCAGGTTCTCAAAGGGGTATCGGGCATGGCTCTCGCCCTTCTCAAGCACGGTCTTTTCGGCCAGTTCATTTCTCCGAAGCGTCAGATTCCTGCCGCCCGGCCTTTGTCCAAAAGCTATGACGTCGTGATCATCGGCGGCGGCGGCCACGGTCTTGCCGCCGCTTATCATCTGGCCAAGGACTGGGGCGTCAAAAAGATCGCGGTTCTCGACAAAGGCTATGTCGGCGGCGGCAATACTGCCCGCAATACGGCCATTGTCCGCGCCAATTACCTGACTCCGGAAGGCGTGTCCTTCTATAAGGAATCCATGCGGCTATGGACGACCTTGAGCCAGGAGCTGGACATCAACGTGATGTATACCCAGCGCGGCCATTTCACCTTGGCTCATACCGACGCCGCCATGCGCACCATGCGTTGGCGCGCCGAGGTGAATAAGCATCTGGGCGTTCCGTCCGAGGTGATGGGTGTCGACGAAATCCGCGCCATCGAGCCGACGCTGAATTTTTCCCAAGATGTGCGTTTCCCGATCCAGGGCGCCCTGTGGCATCCGGTGGGGGCGACCGCCCGTCACGACGCCGTAGCCTGGGGTTATGCCGCCCGGGCCGCCGAACTGGGGGTGGAGATCCACCAGCTGACGGAAGTGACGGGTCTGGACGTTCAAGGTGGACGCATCGCCACGGTGCATACCAATCGCGGCAGCATTTCCTGCGGCAAGGTGTTGCAGGCTGTGGCGGGGATGAGTTCGGTGATGGCCGGCATGGCCGGGCTGAAGCTGCCCATCCGCACGGTGCCGTTGCAGGCCTGCGTCTCGCAGCCGCTGAAGCCGTTCCTGGATTCGATCATCGTTTCGGGCAGCCTGCACTGTTACATCTGGCAGTCCCAGCGCGGTGAGCTGGTGATGGGCGGGGCGGTCGATCCTTATCCGCTTTATTCCACCCGCTCCAGCCTGGACTTCAAGGAAGGGCTGATGGCCCACATGCTGGAACTGTTTCCCTTTTTGGCCGACGTGCGGCTGATGCGCCAGTGGGCAGGCATGGCCGACATGACCCCCGATTTCGCTCCGGTGATGGGCAAGACGCATCTCGACAACTATTACATCGACGCCGGCTGGGGCACCTGGGGCTTCAAGGCCACGCCCGTCTGCGGCAAGCGGATGGCGGAATGCGTCGCCACCGACCGTACTCCGGATCTGATTCGTGCTTTCTCATACGACCGCTTCTCGCGGTTCGAGCAGGTGGGCGAGGCCGGTGCCGCGTCGGTCGGCAGTTAAGGAGCTGGACCCGTGAAGATCATGCATTGTCCGTTGAACGGTCCACGCAACATCTCGGAATTCTCTTATGGCGGAGAGGTCCGTGATGTTCCCGCCCCCGATGCCGGAGCCGAAGCCTGGGCCGATTATCTGTATTTGAAGGACAACAAGGCCGGCATCACCCGTGAATGGTGGTATCACGTGCCGACCTCCTATTGGTTTGTCGCCGAGCGGGACGTGCGCACCGACGAGATTTTGCGGACCTATCGGGCTGACCAATTGGGCAAGGGAGAAACGGCATGAGCGCCAATCGTCTGCCAGCTCCGTGGGGGCGGCGCATCGACCGTTCGAAAGTCGTCCGTTTCACTTTCGACGGCCAGGAGGTCAGCGGCTATGAGGGCGACACCATCGCCAGCGCCTTGGCCGCCAATGACCGCTGGGTTCTGTCGCGCAGCTTCAAATATCATCGTCCGCGCGGCATGATTTCCGCCGCCGGTTTGGAAGCCAATTCCTTGGTGCAGGTCGGCGATCAGCCCAACGTTCCGTCCGACATGCGTCCCATCGCCGACGGACTGGCCGTCAGCGCCGTCAACACCTTCGGCACCGCCGACAAGGATTGGGGCCGGGTACTGGAGAAGCTCTCGCGCTTCATGCCGGTCGGCTTCTATTACAAGACGTTCTTCAATCCCCGCATCGCCTGGCGTTTCTGGGAGCCGGTGATCCGTCATCTGGCCGGTTTGGGCAAGGTCAACCTGAACGCTCATCACGGCTATTACGACAAAGCCTATTTGTTCGCCGATGTCGCTGTAGTTGGCGGCGGCCCGGCCGGCATGGCGGCGGCCCTCGAGGCCGCCAAGGCCGGAGCCGAGGTCATCCTCATCGACGAACATCCAGACCTCGGCGGCGCGCTTGGTTTCACCCGTTTCGACCCCGAAGGGAAACGGGCGGAAGAGGAGATGACTGTCCTCCTGTCAAGCGTCGCCGCCGAGAACCGCATCACCGTCATGACCAGCGCCACGGTTCAGGGCTGGTTCAGCGACAACTGGCTGCCGGTGGTCAAGGGCAACCGCTTCTACAAGCTGCGGGCCAAGTCGGTGGTGATCGCCACCGGCGCTTCGGAACAGCCGATGGTCTTTCGCAACAACGATCTGCCGGGCATCATGCTGGGCACGGCGGCGCAACGGCTGATGAAGCAGTTCGGCGTCCGTCCCGGTAAAAAGGCGGTGGTCGCCGCCGCCAATGAAGACGCCTATGGCGTCGTCCTCGATCTGTTGTCGGCGGGCGTGGATATCGCCGCCGTGGTCGATTTGCGCTCTGCACCCGCCATTCACCCACTGGCCGAAGCGGTGAAGGCGAAGGGGGTGACGGTGCATGCCGGCTGCGCCATCGCCGAAGCTTACGAAGGCCGAAACCACATCCGTGGCGTCCGCATCGCCCGCATCGCCGGAGAAGGCAAGCTGGGCGCCACGGTCGCCGCGCTGGACTGCGATCTGCTGTGCCTGTCGGTGGGCTATGTGCCGATGGCGGCGCTGCTGTCGCATGCCAATGCCGTACTGGTGCCGGATCCGGAAACCGCCATGCCGCGCATCGAGTCCCTGCCGCCGCATCTGTTCGCCGCCGGATCTTTGGCGGGACGTTGGGCATTGGACGCCACCATCGCCGACGGTCGCCGCAACGGCGCCTTGGCGGCCGTCGATGCCGGGTTCGCGGCCGAGGCCGGAGGGGAAATCGCCGAAGACGGCGCCGGCCGGACCTTCGCGTGGCCGATTTTCCCGCTGGGCAAAGGCAAGGACTTCATCGACTTCGACGAAGACCTGCAATACCGCGACGTTCCCGACGCGGCGGCCCAGGGCTACGACCATATCCAGTTGCTGAAACGCTTTTCCACTGCCGGCATGGGGCCGACCCAGGGCAAGCTGACCAATACCCTGGTGCAGCGAGTGCTGGCCCGCTGCAACGGCCAGTCGCCGGTCACGGTCGGCACCACCACCGTCCGTCCGCCCATCGGCGGCGAGACGCTGGGGCATCTGGCCGGCCGGTCTTTCGATCCGGTGCGTCTGACGGCCATGCATCACCGCCATCTTGAGGTCGGTGCCCGCATGATGACGGCGGGAGCCTGGATGCGTCCGGCATATTATGGTCCCGACGCCGCCAAGGCCGTCGTCGCCGAAGTCGAAGCCGCCCGCACCGGCGTCGGCATGATTGATGTTTCGACCCTGGGCGGCCTGGATATCCGCGGTCCCGAGGCCGGCGAATTCCTGGAACGCATCTATACCTGGACTTATGCCAAGCTGCCGGTGGGCAAGGTCCGCTACGCCTTGATGCTGGATCAGGGCGGCTACATCATCGACGACGGCGTGGCCGGACGGCTGCACGAACGGCATTATTATGTGACCGCCACCACCAGCGGGGTCGATCGGGTCTATCGTCTGATGCAGTGGTTCAATGCCCAATGGCGGATGAAGGTGGACATCGCCAACGTCACCGCCGCCTTCTGTGGCCTGAACCTGATTGGTCCGAATTCCCGCAAGGTGCTGGCCAAACTGTGCCGCGACGTCGATCTGTCGCCCGAAGGCTTCCCTTATCTGGGTATCCGCACCGGCACGGTGGCGGGTATTCCCGCCCGTCTGATGCGCGTCGGTTTCGGCGGCGAGCTGGGCTATGAAATCCACGTTCCCGCCAGTCAGGGCGAAGCCCTGTGGGACGCCGTGGCCGAAGCGGGGCAGGAATTCGCCATACGTCCCATCGGTATCGAAGCCCAGCGTGTGCTGCGTCTGGAAAAAGGCCACATCATCGTGTCCCAGGATACCGACAGCCTGAGCCATCCCATGGAAGCGGCCATGGGTTGGGCGGTGGGACGCAAGAAAGCCTTCTTCGTCGGCAAACCGGCCATGGAGGCTTTGGAAGCCAAGGAACAGACCCGTCGTCTGGTTGGGTTCCAGCTTAAGCATCCGTCGGATCCGACGCCGCTGGAAAACCATCTGGTGATCGAAAAGGGCGACATCGCCGGCCGAGTGACCTCGGTGGTGGATTCGCCCACTTTGGGCAAGGTCATTGGTCTGGCCATCGTGCCGCCAAAACTGTCGTCGGCCGGTTCGGTCTTTTCCATCCGCGTTCAGGGTGGGCAGATGATCGAAGCGGTGGTCGTGCCTCTGCCGTTCTACGACCCCGAAAACAAGCGCCAGGAGATCTGAGCGATGGGCCTGGAAACCATTCTGCGCCGCAGTTTCGTCCGCCGTTCCCTCGATGCCCTGAGCGTTTCCTGGGGGCAGGCCGGAGATTGCGTCGCCGCCCTGTCCATTCCCGGCCAGCGTCCTGCCGCTGGCGTGGTTTTGCGCGATCTGTCGCCGCTGCCGCGTACCGGCTTCAAAGGCGCGGAAACGGCGGCCTGGCTGGACGGCCGGAATATCGCCTATCCGCCCGAACACAATCAGGCCGCCGTCCTTTCGGATGGCACGCTGGTGGCCCGTCTGTCGCCGGGGGAATTTCTGTTGCTGGGACCGTCGGACGGTCGGCCGTCGACGGTCGCCGCTCTGGATGCCGCCTGGTCTTTGGACGCGGCCGGTCTGTGCTTCCAGGTGCCCCGCCGCGACAGCCATGCCTGGTTCACCGTCGGCGGCGCCAAGGCGCCCGAGATGTTCGCCAAGCTGTGCGGCATTGATGTGCGGCTTCATAAGTTTGCCGACCTGTCCATTGCCCAGACTTCGCTGGCGCGTCTGTCGGCCATCATCATCCGCGATGACCGTGGGGCGGAGCTTCCGGCTTTCCATGTGCTGGCCGACAGCGCTTCGGCGGCTTATCTGTGGGATGTGCTGGCCGACGCCATGGCCGAATTCGCTGGAAGCGTCTGCGGACTGCGTTGAAGTGTCATTTCCGCTGCGAAAAACAGCCTGAAGAGGTGACGCGCCGCTTCGTCCGTCTTATAGTCGGTCCATGCCGATGCAGCAGGCTGAACGACAGGGCGACATGAACGGTTCAAATTCCAAGGACGGACAAAATCCCCACGCCGTGGACGGCGCGCGCGAGAATAGCCTGGAAGTGTCCATCGGCCATCAGGTGCGCGAATTCCGTAGCAAGCTGGACATGACCGTGTCCGATCTGGCCAAACAGGCCGGATTGTCGGCGGGCATGCTCTCGAAGATCGAGAACGGCATCACCTCGCCGTCGCTATCGACGTTGCAAGCACTTTCCCGCGCGCTGAACGTGCCGGTGACGGCCTTCTTCCGCAAGTTCGAGGAACAGCGCGACGCCACCTTCGTCAAGGCCGGGGAGGGGTTGACCATCGAACGGCGAGGAACCCGCGCCGGGCATCAGTACGAACTGCTGGGGCATTCCATCGGCAACAAAGCCATCGCCGTCGAGCCCTATCTGGTGACGCTGACGGAAAGCGCCGACGTCTTTCCGATCTTTCAGCATTCCGGACTGGAGTTCATCTACATCCTGGAGGGCGAAGTGGCTTATCGCCACGGCAGCAAGCTCTATCCCATGAAGGCCGGCGATTCGCTGTTCTTCGACGCCGACGCCCCCCACGGGCCGGAAGAGCTGCGCCAGTTGCCGATCCGGATGCTTTCGGTGATCGTCTATTCGCGGGCTTCGGAGGGTTAACCTCCGAAGCCGCGGCGGTTCTGCCAAAGCTGCATCAGTTCGGCTTCGCCTTTCAACGCGCCCGGTTCGTCGCGGTAACTGATGGCGCCGTCCAGCGGACTGCCTTGCCATGCCGTTTCGATGCGGCGGCGCTCGGGGGACGGTTTGAACTTGCCCAGGAAGCCGTTGATGGCTTGCAACAGGCGGTACGACCCGCTTTCGGCGGCGACGCCGACGGCGTAGTAATAAGGTTGTGGCGCCAGATTGCCGCCGACGATCTCGATCCGGCCATGCCACGGGCTTTCCGGATTGGTGCAGGCCCAGTGATAGATCGGCAGGTCGACGCAAAAAGCGTCGACCACTTTGTCTGCCAGGCAGTCGTGGATGCGCGACTGGTCGCTGTAGGCCATCAAGTTGGCAAGGCGTATCTTGCCGCCGGGTTTGGCGGCGTTGGCCGACCAGCGGATTCCGGCCGCCTCCAGCACGGCGAAGGCTCCGGGATCGTTGATGATGCCCAGCACCTTGCCGTCCAGATCCTCTAGTCGGCCGATGCGGGAATCGCCTTTGCGCCGGGCCATGACGTACGGCAGCCAGGTATAGGTTTCGGAATAGGCGACGCCGGTGAAGCCGGCATTGGGCGGCAGGGCGCTCCAGACCACGTCGACAGGGGCTTCGGCAGGGGTTCGTCCGTGGAACAGCAATTGCGGCAACTGGTCCCAGGGATGTTCCACGAAGTCGCAGGCGACGCCGATCGAGCGGGCGAAGGCGGTGGCGTAATCGATGTCGAGGCCGCTCAGCGGTTCGCCCTTGCGGCGGCGAAAAGACAGCCCGACGAAGCCGGGCTCGACCGCCACCCGTAGTTTTCCGCGGCGCAGAATGTCGTCCAGCCGGTCGTAGCCGGGATCCAGAATGATGTGCCGTTTGGCGGCCAGGGCCGCCAGCCCGCTGATTGGCGAAGGCGTATTGGTCAAAGTTTGCGTCAACTCGTCCAGTTCCTCTCCGGCCCAGGCCATCTGGTCCAGGCTGCGGCCCTGGGACTGGCGGCCCAGATGCACCATTTCCACCACCACCTGGGTGTTCCCCGTGATGCTTTGGACATTGCGCTCCAATCCGGACAGCAGGTTGTGAAGGCTGTTCAGTGAGGCGGACGTCACGGTTTGCATGCGCCCCAAACCGTTGCCGATTTGGCCGACGGTGGCCCCCAGCATATTCTGTACATCAGAAAAATCCAGGCTGTGCGCAGCCTTGTCTGCATGGTTGAGGGTCTGGCGGGCCAGCTCGCCGACTTCATTGGCGACCACTGAAAAGCCGCGGCCATGTTCTCCGGCCCGCGCTGCTTCGATGCGGGCGTTCATAGCCAGCATGCGCACCTGATGGCCGATCTGCATGATGGCCGACAGGGTCGCCTCGGCCTCGTTGGCTTTCTGGTCGATGCGGACAGTGACTTCGTCCAGCAGGCGGCGGATCAGTTGCGCGATTTCGGCGGCTTCGCTGTCGCTGCCGGCGCGCAGGCTTTCCGCCTGACCGGCCGAGTCCGCCACGTCCTGATCCGCCGAGCGCAAGGCCGCCAGCAATTTTTGGCAGCGGTCGTCCAACTCGTCAAAGGTCTGGGCCAGGCTGTGGCCGCTGGCAACGGCGTCGACCGTCAGGCGCCGGGCATGGCTGACGATGGGGGCTACCTGCGGGCCGATCAAAGACTCTGAAGAATATATATCGGATTGAAAACTATCGTCCGGCATTTGATCCTCTGTGTCATGACTTTGTGTGAGTCATAAGCAAATTAAATGCCAGTTATGATAATAGTAAAACTGCTATAAAATATCGTAATTTGCTGAACTTATGCACATTAAATGTGCTATCGTGTATTAAATTATCATCATTTAAAATTTTATTGTTATTCATATGGGTTTATTTTTGTAGTCAGAATGGGCTTTCTGCCGGAGCGGGAGCGATCCCGCTCCGGCAATCGTTTGATCAGGACACTTTTTTGATGCCGGCCATGACGATGCCGGTGGCGTTCTGGGCGGCCAGGGTCAGACTGCGCAAATCTTCCGGCTCCAGGTTGTGGACGTTGGTTTTGCCGGTGCAGCGAGCCATCATCGAGACTTCGCTGGCGGCGGCTTTCAGGTAATTGGCGACGGCATCGGTCCGCTGTTTTGCCGTGGCTAGGTCTGGGAAGACCAGGGTTTTGCCGTCGATCCGGGCGCCGGCGGCCAGGGCCGCCGACACTTCGGCGATACCGGCGACGCAGCCCAAAGATAGGGCCTTCGCCAGATCGCTGCCGGAACGGATGCCGCCGTAATAAATCAGGTCGATGCTTTCCTCGGCCTTGGCCGCCCGCAGCAAACGGACGGCTTTGCTGATGATGCCCAGATCGGGCTGGCCGGAAAGTTCGGCCCAGGTCCGGCCGATGCCGCTGCTGGCGTCCAGGATCATCAGGTCGATGCCGGCTTGTAGGGCGAAGGGAACGGCGTCGTCCAGATCGGTGGAGCGCACCGACAAACCCAGCAACTGCTTTTTGCCGCTTCGCGCCGGCAAGGACATGCCGGTGGCGAAGGGCAGAACGACGACGGCGGCGTCAGGATCGGCCTTGGTCTTGTCGGCGGCCAGTTGCAGCCAGGGAACGTTGCCCGCCAGCGGTGCGGCTCCGATCGATCCGCCGCCCGAAGCGGCGATTCCGGCGGCGATGGCGGCGTTCAGCTCCGCCGTCTGTCCGTCGAACCCGCGCACCAGCAAGGGATGCTCTAGGATCAGGCTGCCGCCCAGAACAGTGCGGGTCTTGCAGGCTTCGCGATAGGGATCAATAACCAGACGGGTCAGATTGGCCGGCAGGAACGTCAGTTCGTCAAAATCGGCGGGCTTGCCGGGCGGGAACGGATTGTCGCGGCAAGACAGGCGGGATTTGGTGAGCGACAAAAGCTCGGCTTGGGTGCGGTCGCTTTTGGCCATGGTGAAGATGGTTTCGCGGGCCTTTACCGAATAATCGACCGAGCCGGTTTCGGTGTCACAGCGATAGCAGCGGGCGGCCTGCTGGCGGGCGATTTCTTCGTCATAGCCGGTTTCTGCTTCGCTGAAGGAATGTTCGTCCTCGCCAAAGCCGACGAAAGCCGGGGGTTGCGGCGCCAGTTTCTCCCACAACGGGTCCTGGGCCAGCGGTGCGGTTCGGGTGCGGTTGGGCGTGGCATAGGCATCCGGGTGCGGAACACCTTCCAGCCTGGCCAGGATGTAATAGGCCGCCTTGTGGCCTTGGGCCATGGCGTTGACGATGGTCGAACTGCCGAAGGCGGCATCGCCGGCCGAGAAGACGCCGGGAACCGGGGTCTCCATGTTTTCGTCGGCGGTGGGAATGCGATCGTCGGCCATCAGGCCGTGCTTGGCCAATTCCAGGCTGACGGCTTTTTGGCCGACGGCGGCGATGATCAGGCCGGCTGACAAATCCTCTTCGCTGCCGGCGACGGCAACGGGGCGCCGGCGGCCGTCGGGGCCGGGATCGCCCAAGGTGGTGCGGATCACCTTCAGCACCGGCGCGCCGGTGGCGTCGGACGACACCGAGACGGGTTGGATATTGTAGACGATTTCGACGCCCTCGGCCAAAGAGGCTTCGACCTCGTGATGGCGGGCGGGGATTTCGCCGGGGCCACGGCGGTAAAGGACTTGCACTTTTTTGACGCCGGGCAGGCGGCGGGCCGTGCGGCAGGCGTCCATGGCGACGTCGCCGCCGCCAATGACCAGTACGGTTTCCGGCATGGCCGGGCGATCGCCGCCGTTGACTTTTGCGAGGAAGGAAACGCCGTCCACCACGCCGGGCAGATCGTCGCCGGGGACGCCCAACTTCTTGCCGGCGCTGGCGCCGATGGCCAGAAGAATGGCGTCGTGCTTGGCCCGCAGCGCATCCAGGCCGACCTTGTCTCCCAGCGGTGTCGACAGGTGGATGGTGATGCCGGGATAACGGTCCAGGATATGTTTGATGTCCTGCTGCACCACCTCGGGCGGCAGGCGGAAGTCGGGAATGCCCCAGGTCAGCATACCACCGGCGCGGGGGGCCGCTTCATAGACGTCGACCGTATATCCGGCTTCGGCAATATCCTGGGCGGCGGTCAGGCCGGCGGGACCGGAACCGACGATAGCGACCGACCTGGTCTTGCTGGGCAGAACTTTGGGCGGCAGCCATTGGCTGCCCAGCTTGTCCATGACGAAGCGCTTCAGGCCGCGGATGGTTACGGCTCCGTCGCCGTTGGCGCGGCGGCAGGCGGGTTCGCAAGGGGCGTCGCAGACGCGGCCGCAGACGCCGCTGAAGGGATTGGTGGCGGTGATCGCCTCCAGCGCCTTGTCATACTGGCCCAGCCAGATGAAGCCGACATAGGAACCGACGTCTGTGCCGATGGGGCAGGCCACCTGGCAGGGCGGCGGGACGTAGTGGGGCTGACCGGCATCGTTGCGCAGCAGCGCCGTCAGGGAGGAGTTGGCGGAACAGCTGGACATGTCAGGCCACCCGGTTCAGGAGCCGCTGTTCGACGGCCCGGTAGGAAGGATCGTACGGCAGGCCGGTGATGGCCGCCGCTTCGGGGGTCAAAGCCACAAGGTCGGCCCTTGAGAGCTGGCGAAAATCGCTGTGGCCCAAAGCCTGGGTCACGGCGGCGATCTGCCAGCGCACCGATTCCAGGAAGCGATGGATGGCCTCGCCCTGACGCTGGGTCTGGTAGCGTTTTTCATGTTCGGGGTCTTGCGTGGCGATGCCCACCACGCAGTTGCCGACATGGCACTGCATGCAGGCGATGCAGCCGCCGGCGATCAGGGCGGCGGTGCCCATGGCGACGGCGGACGCGCCCAAGGCCAGGGCCTTGACGGCGTCGATGCCGTCCTTGATGCCGCCCATCATCACCACCGGCATGTCGCCTTTGTGGCCGCATTCATCGAGACCGTCCAAGGCTTCCTGCAACGCGGCCAGGGTGGGGATGCCGACGTTTTCCAGCACTTCGGTGCTGGCGGCGCCGGTCGATCCCTGCATGCCGTCGAGCTGGACGAAATCGAAGCCGTCCTTATAGGCGATCTTGATGTCGTCGCGGACGCGGCCGGCTCCCAGCTTCACCGAAATGGGGATGCGGTAATTGGTGGCCTCGCGGAATTCCTCGACCTTGATGACCAGATCGTCGGCTCCCATGATGTCGGGGTGGCGCGACGGCGAGCGCAAATCGATGCCTTCGGGAATGCCGCGAATGGCGGCCAGTTCCTTCGTCACCTTCTTGGCCATCAGCTGTCCCCCCAGGCCGGGCTTGGCGCCTTGAGAGATGTAGATTTCGACGGCGTCGGCCTTTTGCATGTCCTGGATGTTCCAGCCTAGACGGCCCGACAGGCATTGATAGATCAACTGCTTGGCCTCGGCTCGCTCCTGCGGCAGCATGCCGCCTTCGCCGGTGTTCTCGACGGTGTCCGACAGACGGGAGGCGATGGCCAGGGCCATTTTCATTGAACGGGACAGAGCGCCGAAGCTCATGGGGGCGATCATCACCGGGAACGACAGATCCAGCGGCTTGGCGCCGAAGCGCTGGCCGATCCGGGTGCGCAGGTTGACGGCCGCCAGAGGGTCGGGACCGGCACCGATGCGGTCCGGGTCGATCTTGATGGCGATGTCGCTGAAATGCGGCATGGCCTTGGCGGCACCGTAGCCGCGGATGCGGTAACGGCCGATGCTGGCCTTGGCGCGGATGTCTTCCTGCACCTTGGCGTTCCAATAGCTGTCGGCTTCCGTGAATTCGGTGTAGGGCAGGGGGCGGGAAATCACCTCCGACCCCGAATAGCGCAGTTTCTTGCCGGCGCTGACGATCTTCTTGAAGGTGCCGGTGAAGGGCAGATCGTATTTGGCCAGGAAGCTGCGAACCTCGATGTCCTCTTCCGGAGTGATCTCGGCCACCTCGGCGTCGGATCCCAGGGTCTGGACGCGGCCGCCGACATAGATGGTGCCGGCGCTCATGTCCTCGCCGACCCGTTCGCCGGAATCGCCCAGGATGATGATCCGCCCGCCGTACATCATGTAGCCGGCCAGGAAACTGGCATTGCCGGCGCAGCACAGGGTGCCGGCCTTCATGACCTGCCCGGCGCGGCTGCCCATGTTGCCTTTGACGACGATTTCGGCACCGCGGATGCCGACGCCGGCGATGGCGCCGGCGTTGCCGCCCACCACCACCGAGCCGGAATACATGTTGTCGCCGACGCCCCAGCCGACATTGCTGTCGATCTCGAAGCTGGCTCCGTCGGTCAGGCCGGCGCAGAAATAACCGGCCGAGCCGCGAATGCGGACTTTGACGGGATGGGTCAGTCCGACGCCCAGATGGTGGCGGGCGTCGGGGTTGAGAAGTTCGATGTCGTCGCCCTTTGCGGCGGCCTCGCGCAAACGCTGGTTGGCCTCGCGGACGGACAGGTTGGCTAGATCGAGCGTGACCACGTTTGGCAAGTCCCCGGAGCAGGTTCGGTGGTGGAAAGGGGCTGACCGGGGAAGAGCCGGTTCAGGGACACCTCCTCGGACGCGATGGCGATGATGGTGTCGTCCTCGTACATAACCATCGGCTTGGCGGCCAGACGGTCCTTGGCGAAGCCGATGCCGTCCTTGGTCGAGACCAGGAACGAGAAGGTGCCGTCCAGGTCGTCGACCGATTCGGCCAGGGCGTCGTTCAGCGGCACGCCCGAGGCCATTTTGTCGGCCAGATAGACGGCGATCAGTTCGCTGTCGTTGTCTGTGCGGAACTCGAAGCCGCGGCGCTCAAGACGGCGGCGCATCTTCCAGTAATTGGTGATCTGGCCGTTATGGACGATGGCGACGTCGGAGAAGCCGGTGGCCCAGAAGGGGTGGGCGGCTTCCGGCATCACCTCGGATTCCGTGGCCAGGCGCACATGGCCGATGCCGTGGCTGCCGCGGATGCCGCCGATATGATAGCGGCCGTCCAGTTCGTGGCTGGTGCCGACATCCTTGATGACGTCCAGGCTGGTGCCGATGGAGGTCAGCTTGGCGGCCCGTTCCATGGCATAGGCGAATTTCTGGACGTCGCCGCCGAACGACACGGTGACGCGGTAGGTCACGCCGACCTGGTCGTCGTCGATGATCTTGGCGTCGAAGTCGGCGAGGGCGGTCTGGATGCGCCGGATGGCGCCGGCGGCTTCCGTCCCTTCGCCCACCAGGAAGCGCAGGCGCAGGCCGGGCGCTTCCTCTTCATAAAGCGCGAAGCCGGTGCTGTCGGGTCCGCGATGCTGACAGCCGTCCAGCATGTCCACCAGCGCTTTGCCGAGGACATGGTTGCTGTCGGGCTTCTTAAAGAGAATTCCGGCGATGCCGCACATGGTCTCTCTCCGTGTTTCACTGATCGTACGTTAGCGGATGATGGCGGAGCGATTCAAGTCACATTCAAAAAAATTTCCCAACAGGAAACCATCGACCGGTTACGGGTTTTCCGCGTTGGAACCGGCCTTGTGGCGTGAAGGCGGCGGGTTTCCTAGGGTTTTCTGCGGGTTCGGAGGTTTTGGGGATCGATTTTTATATCATGTGAGGAAATATTTTTTCTTCACTGTTGATCAAAAGCCCCGTCGTGGCGTAAGGTAGTTCAGCTTAAATTCTAGCCATGCCCATTATCTGGGCATAAATCCGAGGACCGCCGATGACTAAGGACGCCGCCCAGATCAGCCTCGCTCAGATCGCCAAAGAGCGGGGCATCGAATATTTCCTGATCAGTTACGTCGACCTGTTCGGCTGTCTGCGGGCGAAGCTGGCTCCGGCCGCCGCCATCGCCGACATGCAGAAAAATGGCGCCGGTTTTGCCGGCTTCGCCACCCATCTGGACATGACCCCCGCCTATCCCGATACTTTCGCCGTGCCCGACCCCGCCAGCCTGATCCAATTGCCGTGGAAGCCCGAAGTGGGCTGGCTTGCCGCCGACATCTATTGCGGTGGCAAGCCGGTCGAGGACAGCCCGCGCGCCCAGTTGAAGAAGCAGATCGCCCGTGCCAAGGCCAAGGGCTATCAGATGAAGACCGGCGTCGAATGCGAGTTTTTCCTGCTGACCCCGGACGGCAAGTCGGTGGCGGACGAGGCCGACACCTATTACAAGCCCTGCTACGACCAGATGGCTTTGATGCGTCAGTACGACCTGATCAAGGAAATCTGCGACTCCATGCTGAAACTGGGATGGGGCGCCTACCAGAACGATCATGAGGACGCCAACGGCCAGTTCGAGATGAACTGGGAATATGACGATGTCCTGCTGACCGCCGACCGTCACGTCTTCTTCAAGTACATGACCAAGGCCCTGGCCGAGCGGCGCGGCTATCGCGCCACCTTCATGCCCAAACCCTTTAACAATCTGACCGGCAGCGGCTGTCACTTCCACGTCTCGCTGTGGAATGGCAAGACCAACCTGTTCGAGGATGAAAAGGGCGAGCTGGGTATGTCGGAGCTGGCTTACCAATTCCTGGGCGGCATCATGCATTCCGCCGCCGACCTCTGCGCCTTTTTCAATCCGACAGTGAACAGCTACAAGCGTATCAACGCTCCGGTGACGTCGTCCGGCTCCACGTGGTCGCCCAACACCATCACCTATTCGGGCAACAACCGCACCCATATGGTGCGCATTCCCGACAAGGGCCGTTTCGAGCTGCGCCTGATGGACGGCGCCACCAATCCTTATCTGGCTCCGGCGGCGGTGCTGGCCGCCGGTCTGGACGGCATCGAAAACAAGCGCGATCCCGGCAAGCGCCTGGATATCGACATGTATCAGGACGGCCACAAGCTGAAGAACGTCAAGCGTCTGCCTTTGAACCTGCTGGACGCCCTGCGCGCCCTGGACAAGAACAAGGTCATCCGTGACGCCTTCGGCGACAGCCTTGTCGATAGCTACGTGAAGTTGAAGATGCAGGAATGGAATTCCTTCATGAGCCACGCCACGCAATGGGAGCGGGAACGCACTCTGGATTGTTGACGCCTGACGGGGGCGGCGTTCGACCGCTCCCGCCCCGTTCTATCTCCCTTATCAAGACCAGCCGAGAGACCCAGGATCAGCCATCATGACTGACGCACAGCCGAAGTACGTCCTGACCATATCCTGCCCCGATACCGTGGGCATCGTTGCCGCCGTGTCGGGTTTCCTGGCCGGCCATCAGGTCTTCATTACCGATTCCGCCCATTTCGGCGATATCCAGACCAATCGCTTCTTCATGCGCACGGGTTTCGTCTCCCATCCCGGCATGACGCCCATCGATCGTTTGAAAGACGAATTCGCCCGTGTGGCGGAAGGTTTTCAGATGACTTGGGCCATCCATGATATGAGCGTGAAACCCCGCGTGCTGATTCTGGTGTCGAAGTTCGATCACTGCCTGAACGATCTTCTGTACCGCTACCGTACCGGCTTTCTGCCCATCGATATTCCGGCGGTAGTGTCCAACCACCCCGATCTGCAGCGGCTGGTGGAATGGCACGGCATTCCCTATCATCATTTGCCGATGAACAAGGACAAGACCAACAAGGCCGAGCAGGAAGCTCAGATCCTGGAAATGGTCGCGCGCCTGAACATTGATCTGGTGGTGCTGGCCCGCTACATGCAGGTCTTGAGCACGGACATGTGCAAGGCCTTGGCCTGGCGGGCGATCAACATCCACCATTCCTTCCTGCCCAGCTTCAAGGGAGCCAAGCCCTATCATCAGGCCCATGCCCGCGGCGTGAAGATCATCGGCGCGACGGCGCATTACGTCACCACCGATCTGGACGAAGGCCCGATCATCGATCAGGCCGTCGAGCGCGTGGACCATACCCATACGCCGGAGGATCTGGTGGCCATGGGACGCGACATCGAGAATCTGGTGCTGTCGCGCGCCGTGCGTTACCACACCGAGCATCGCGTGCTGGCCAACGGCGGCAAGACCGTGGTGTTCCGCTGAGATGGGCGCGGCTCTGATCGACGGCAAGGCCTTTGCCGCCACCTTGCGCGGCCGGGTGGCGGCGGCCGTGACTCGGTTGAAAGCGCAGCACGGTCTGACGCCGGGCTTGGCCGTGGTTTTGGTCGGCGAAGACCCGGCCAGTCAGGTCTATGTTCGCAACAAGGGACGGGAAACCGTCGCGGCGGGCATGGCTTCGTTCGAGCATCGCCTGACGGCGGAGATCTCGGAAGCCGATCTGCTGGAGTTGATCGCCCAACTGAACGCGGACGTGGCGGTTCACGGCATTCTGGTGCAGTTGCCCTTGCCCAAGCATATCCGCGACGAGACGGTTCTGGCCGCCATCGACCCGGCCAAGGACGTCGACGGTTTTCATGTCATCAATGCCGGCCTGCTGGCCGTCGGCGGCCATGGCATGGTGCCCTGCACGCCGCTGGGCTGCCTGATGCTGCTGAAAGACCACCTGGGCGATCTGTCCGGCAGGGAGGCGGTGGTGGTTGGGCGTTCGAACATCGTCGGCAAGCCCATGGCGCAGCTTCTGATCGCTGAAAATTGCACGGTGACGGTGGCCCATTCCCGGACCCGCGATCTGCCGGACGTCTGCCGCCGCGCCGACATTCTGGTGGCGGCGGTGGGGCGGCCGGAAATGATCCGGGCCGATTGGATCAAGCCGGGAGCCGTGGTCGTCGATGTCGGCATCAATCGGGTGCCCGGCCTGGAGCCGGGCAAAACCCGGCTGGTGGGGGATGTGGCCTTTGACGAAGCCTGTAAGGTGGCGGGAGCCATCACGCCGGTGCCGGGTGGCGTCGGGCCGATGACCATCGCCTGCCTGCTGGTCAATTGCCTGACGGCCTGCGCTCGCCAGAACGGACTGGACGCGCCGGAGCTGTAGAAAAGGTCTTATCCGAGTCCTCTTGATTTCACCGGACGGATGAAGGACGCTGCATCTTCTGAAAGTGGAGCCTTGTCCCGTAGGGGGCCCTGCCGGCCGGCAGGGTGGGAGCGGCGGCTTGGCTTGGTCTGACGCCCGTGTCTTTCGGCGGGGCGTCGCCGGCCGACGCAGCGAAGAGGTCTCAGGTGAAAACCAAGCTTTCCAGCTTCCAGCAGTTGTCGGCGCAATATCTGACGCGTAGGGTCACCATCTTGTTGGCGGTCGTCATCCTGGGCGGTTTCGGCCTGCTTCTGGGGGCGGACTTATCCATTTCCCGGCAACAGGAATATGATGCGGTTCTGCGCGATTCCGACAATCTGAGCCGGGTGCTCGAACGCGAAGTCGCCTCGGTGGTGGAAAAGATCGACGTGGTGCTGGCGGAAAACGCGCACCAGTACGGCCCTCTGGTCAACGACGGCAAGACGCGGGGGCTTTTGGACGCCAACCTCGATCTTCAGCGCTGGATGGGATTCATTCCCGAAGCGCAAAAAGAAAGCCTGCGGGTTGTCAATCCACAGGGCCGGGTGGTCTACAACGCCGGCACCTCCGAGGCTTTGCCCGATGTGGTGGTGGCGGACCGCGTCTATTTTCAGCATCAGAAAGACGATCCTCAGGCCGGGCTGGTGCTGTCCGAGCCCTTGCTGTCGCGGTTCACCGGCAAATGGCTGATCACATTGAGCCGCCGCATGAACAAGGCCGACGGCAGTTTTGGCGGCGTGGTGCAGACGGCGCTGCGCACGGAGTATTTCCAGTCCCTGTTCGAGGGGCTGGATGTGGGGCAAAGCGGCAACGTCTCCCTGTTCGACACCGACATGCGCCTGTTGTCGCGTCTGCCGGCCTTGCCCGAGCAACTGGGCAAGGCCTTCGACAACACCGATGTTCGTGGCGGTCTGGCCGCCGGTTTCATCACCGGCAATTACGAGACGGTATCGCGGGTCGATGGGGTCAGGCGGCTGTTCCTGTACCGCAAGCTCGAAGGTTTGCCCTATGTGGTCGTGATCGGTCGCGCTCCTGATGAGTTTTTGTCCAGCTGGCGGCGCAAGGCTGTCTTGTACGCTCTTTCCTATGCCGCTCTGGCCTTGGCCATGGTGGTGGCGCTGCGGGTGTTCCATCGTCAGAACGAACACAGCCGGCGCCTGATCTCCCAGGTGTTCGAGGCCAGCCGCGAAGGCATGGTCGTGACCGACGCCGACGGTCTTATCATCACCGTCAACGAAGCCTTCAGCCGGATCACCGGCCATCCCTTGGCCGAGGCCGTGGGCAAGACCAACGCCATCTTGAAATCGGGACGCCACGACGAGGCTTTCTATGCCGAAATGTGGCGGGCCTTGGTCATGACCGGCGAGTGGCGCGGCGAAGTATGGAACAAGCGACGCAACGGCGAGCTTTATCCCGAGCTGTTGTCCATTAATGCCTTGCGCGACGCCCAGGGGAAAACCAGCCATTACATCGGCATCTTCAGCGACATCACCGAGCTTTACGAAACCCGCCGCCAGGCCGAAGCCGCCAACAAGGCCAAAGGCGAGTTTTTGGCGACCATGAGCCACGAAATCCGCACGCCGATGAACGGCATCATCGGCATGACCGGCCTTTTGCTGGATACCAGACTGACGACGGATCAGCGGCATTTTGCCGAGACCATCCGCATCTCGTCGGAATCCTTGCTGTCCATCATCAACGACATTCTGGATTTCTCGCGCATCGAGGCCGGACGGCTGGAATTGGAAAGCTATTCCTTCGATGTCAGTTCCATGATCGAAGGCGTGGCCGACCTGCTGGCCCCCCGGGTCGTCGGCAAGCAGTTGGAGATGTCGGTCTATGTGGACCCAGAACTGCAAGGCGAGTTCGTCGGCGACCCCGGGCGCATTCGCCAGGTGGTGATGAATCTGGTGGGCAACGCCGTCAAGTTCACGGAAAAGGGCAGCGTCTCCATCAATGCCAGCCGTTTGATGACGCCCGACGGCGCCGAGCATTTGCGGGTGACGGTCGACGATACCGGCGTCGGCATTCCCGACGAAGCCAAGTCCCGGCTGTTCGGCGAATTCACCCAGGCGGACGCGTCCACCGCCCGCCGTTTCGGCGGCAGTGGTTTGGGGCTGGCCATTTGCCGGGGCATCGTCGCCATGATGGGCGGAAAGATCGGCTTCGACAGCACGGTGGGCAAGGGCAGTAGTTTCTGGTTCACCATTCCTTTGAAGCGTCTGGCTTTGTCGCCGATGGAGGCTCCGGCTCCCTTGAGCGGGCTGAGGGTTCTGGTGGTCGACGACACGCCCGCCAATGTCGAGGTCTTCACCCGGCAATTGCAGGGATGGGGGGCCGAGGTGGTTTCGGCTCCGTTGGCTCTGGACGCTTTGGCGCTGATGCGGGGAGCCCGCGCCCAGGGCAAGGATTTCGATCTGGCGATCTTGGACCATCACATGCCCGGCATGACCGGCGTCGACTTGGCGGGTATCGTCAAGGGCGATCCGTCCTTGCATGGGCTGAAGCTGATCCTGGCCAGTTCAGCTTTGCACGAAGACGTGCGGAGGCAGGCCGACCAGCTTGGCTTCGAGGCCGTTCTGATCAAGCCCATCCGCCCCAGCGCCCTGTTGGATTGCCTGATGACGGGGTTGGGGTTGAGCGGCGCCGGATCGGTGCTGAGCGACGTTCAGTCCGATGCCGCCCAGGTTCAGCCTCAAGGCCGGCCTTTGCGTATTTTGGTGGCCGAGGACAATGCCATCAACCAGCAGGTGGCGACCGGCCTGCTGGCCCGGCTGGGGCACCGCGCCGATGTGGCGTCCGATGGGGGCGAGGCCGTGGTGCTGGTCGAACGAGGCGATTACGACTTGGTCCTGATGGACGTGCAGATGCCGGAAATGGACGGTATCGCCGCCACGCGGGCCATTCGCGCCATGAACGGAGCGAAAGCCGGGGTGCCCATTGTCGCGATGACCGCCAACGCCATGGCTGGGGATCGGGAAAATTTTTTGCAGGCGGGAATGGACGATTATATTTCCAAGCCGATCAGTCGGCGCAGCCTTCAGGCGATGCTGGAGCGTTGGTCTGACCGTCTGAATGCGGGGGCCGCCGCGACGGCCGCCGAAGCGGAAAATGCCGCGCCCGAAGCGGCGGCGGATCTGTCGGCTTTGGTGGACGAGGGGGTGCGGCGTGAAATGACCGAAGAACTGGGGGCAGAGCGCTATGGCGCGCTGGTCGGGCGGTTGATGGCCGATCTGCCGGGCATCCTTGAAACCATGCGTGGCCTGCTGGAGCAGGGGGATGTTCTGGCGCTGGGGCGCGCGGCTCACAGCCTGAAAGGCTCGGCGGGAAATCTGGGGTTTTCCGGCCTGTTCGAAGCGGCCAGACAATTGGACCAGGCCACTCGCGACCACGAGGAGAATCTGGTCCCCTATTTCAAGCGTCTGGCCGACGTGGCCGAGGCGAGCAAGTCCGTCCTGTGACGTGATGCAGGGCGGTTTACCCCGCAGGGTCCGGAGCCCAGGTCAGAGTGGCCGGAGGGTTGGTGTTGCAGAGTTCGGCCAACCTTGCCGCCGACACCCGCATGGGCGTTACGCCGTTGATGCTCAGCGTGCCGTCTTTCACCAAGTCCCAGCCGGCGCTGACGCACAGCTTCGGCGGAACCTGCTCGGCGGTCACGACAATGACGCCGCTGCTGCTGACCGTTCGGATAACAATGCCGTCCAGATGCCCTTCCGGCATGACGCCCTTGGCCGCGGTTTCGATTTGATGCGACAGAGCGGCGCCGGTGATGTGCGGCAGCCCGCGTGAAGGAATCTGGGTTGCCAAAAGAGCAACGCCGATCACCGCCGACGACACCAGCAACCATTGCCACGTCCAGGTTCTGACTCCGGTTTTAGGCGGCGGAGCATGGTGATGGCCGGCCGATCCTTTGTGTTCGCCATGGTGGCTATGACCATCATGGTGATGAGACTTGTCGGCGCCGTGATCTGCCCCATGTCCAGCCTCGTGGGGCGTTGGGACGTGATGCGGCGTGCCGTGGGCAATGGCATTGGGGTGGCTGTGGCTTTGTTGGCCGTTGCTCACCGCATGGATGACGGTGGCGGACATTTGGGCCTCCCGTTAAATATTAAGGGTAATTATATATTCTTTATTTGCAGGACTCAATCTGACCAAAAGTATCTTCGCACTGCGCAAATCAAGGGTTTTGTGTTTATTTAAATCAGCAAATATAGTGTGGGTTTTACGTAAAATTTTATCGATATCATGCCGGTTCCAGCCATGGGAATGCATGCAAAGACCGCCCGGCGGTCTCCTTTGTGTTCCTTGGCGGAAGGTGCGGAAATCGTCCGCTTCGAGGTGTGAAAGCGTGCCTTACCCTTGGCTGTAACCGTCTGTTACCAATTCCCTCGGTGGCCGTCATATAGCTGTTACGTCAGCGGCTTAGGATGCGTCATCCCTCGGAAAGATGAGGCCATCAATTATGAAGCACCGTTCTGTTATCGCCGCCGCCGCTCTGATCGCCATGCCCTTGATGTGGGCTTCGGCCGCTTCGGCTGAAACCGCTCCTCCGGCTCCCGACCACCAGATGGCGAAGCAGCCTTCGGAGAAGGATCTGGCTGCCTGGCACAAGACCATGTGTTCGGAACGATATGCCCATGAATCGGGTCATCTGGCCTATCTGCAAGCTCGCTTAGAGCTGACCGACAAGCAGATTCCGGCTTGGGTGAAGTGGGCCCAGATTCAGACGCAGTCGGCCGAGAAGGAGCGCGACGCCTGCCTATCCATGGCGCCGAAGGGCGACGCCAAGCCCAGCATCGTCGAAAGAGAGGCCGACATGGAAAAGCATCTGAGTCTGCGTTTGCAGAGCATTCAGGCTTCTCGTCCGGCGCTGCAAAACCTTTACGACGTCCTGACTCCCGAGCAGCGCGCTGTTTTGGACCAGCCTCATGAAGGCCGTCCCGGCCCCATGGGCGGTCCGATGGGCGCTCCCGGCGGACACGAAGGCCCCGAGGGTCATCACCCCCTGGGCTGATCTGGGACGCTGGTCCTGCCCGGCATGTGCCGAAGGCTTGGTTGACGAAAAACCCTCTGGATTGTTCCAGGGGGTTTTTTCTTGGTTATTGTTTCGGCCAGCTGGAGATTTCCTTCAGCTTCTTTTTCAGGGCGTTGGCCGGAGGCGGCGGGACCGAGGTGCCGCGCGCCGGATCAAGGACGCGGGGCTGCACCTTGCCTTCGATCCAGACTTTGCAGGTGGGCAGGTTGTTGTTCAAAAAGAAATAAGTCTGGCCCGGCTTGGCCAGCTTGCGCTTGTCGTACAGCAGATGCCGGTGGGTGGGCACCACCACCTGCAGCACGGCGGTGCCGGTGGGATCGGTGAACTTGGCCACCATGCGGTTGAATTCAGCGGTGACGAAATCCCCGAGGGCGCAGGCGTTGCTCAGCGCCGGGTCGAAGGTTCCCGCCTTCCAATAAGGCTTCTTGCGGGTCACCACCACCACGTCTCTGGTTTCGTCGATGGACGGCAGGCGCTGGAAATTGCCGACGCCGGGCAGCGGATCGGATTGCGGCGGATGAACCACCTGGCCCGGCGTGGGGTGGGCGGGGCGGCTGGCTTCGGGGGGATCGGGCACGGGCGGCGGGTCGCCCTGCAGCGGCGGCTTGCTCCAGGCCAGTCCGGTCAAGATCAGGTTCAGCCCGAGCCCCAGCGCCGGAAGGAGCAGGCGGCGGCGAAGCGTCACCAGCGCATGACGTGGACGGGCTTTTTCGGCTTGCCGTCCTTGCCCAGCAAAGAGGTGCCCTCGCCGGCCGGGCGGGGCTTGGTCATCAGCACCCACTCGTTGACCATCATGTAGCGCGGTGCCAGGAAGTGATAGGTGCGGCGGAATAGCTCGGGCTTGTCCTGCCCCATCTTGATCTGCACCTTGTCCCACTCGGTCAGTGTTTCATCCCAGGCCATCAGCTTGGCGTGCAACTCGTCGCGCTTGTCGCGGATATATTCAACCTGGCTGTTGAGGTTGCGCAGCACCGCCAGGATTTCGCCGGTCTGAGCATCCACTTCCAGGAAGGTGTCCTTGAATTCCTGCAAGGCGCGCTCGCACAGGCGGGCGACCTGATCGGCGACCTCCATGACCGAACGCTCGCGGCCGTACAAGCGGCGCAGCGCTTGGATCTTGTTGTCCATTTCCTCGATATGGCGCAGCCGTTCGCGCAAAGCCTCAATATAGGCGAGCTCCTGGGCCAGTTGCTGAACGAAGCCGATGACTTCCTCTTTACGGTCCAGTCCCAGCCCCAGCTTGACGGCGGCTTCGCCGAACGCCTTGTTGATGGATTTCTTGATGTTGGGGTCGTCGGCCAGCTGCAACAGCTCGTCGGGGTCGGAGATCACCTGATCGCCGCCGGTCATCCAGTTGACCAACTGCACGGCGACCCGCTGATAGGCGATCTTGACATGCCGCTCCGACAGTTCCCACGACGCCTCGCGGGTGATCATCTCGCGGGGGAGAGGGTCGCCCAGCCGCAGACCGCGCACATACTGCAATGCCTCGGCGCATTGGTCCAGCATCTGGGCATCGGCGGAGTCGGCGGCCAGCTGCAGTTCCTTTTTGATCCCTTTCAGGGGCAGCGAAATCTCGTTCTTGGCAAAGCGGACGTTCATCACCGCTTCGCCGGTCTGCTCCGAGATGCGAAAACAGACGTCTTCCAGCTTGGTGAAGAAACTGTGTTCGAAAACGACGCGGGGCATGCCGTCGGCAGCGGCCTCGTCGGCGGTAAGGTCGTCTGGCGGCGGGGCGGAATCAGGCGTTTCTTCGGTCATCGCTGGTCACGGAGTCTGGCCACGGGAACACTTGTCCGATCCTAACACGCCCTCCGGCGTCATGGGGAGGGGGGACTATTGGTCGCCGTGGATGTCCAGCCAGTCCTGCACCCGCTTGCGGGCCAGGGGCAGTTGGCCCTGCGGCAACTGGCGGCTCACGTCCTCGCGCTCGAAGGCGGCGTCCTTGTCGCCGGCGCGGGCGGCCAGATCCAGGTACATATAGGCGCGGACGGCATCTTGCGGCGCGACCTTGCCGTCGGCGTAGATTTTGCCCAGAGCCCGCAGGGCCGGAGCATAGGACTGGTCGGCGGCCTGTTGCAGCAGAGCCATGCCGCCGTTGATGTCCATGGGCGCCAGGATGCCGTCGATGCTGCCCATGCCCAACATGTAAAGGGCCGGGGCGTAGTTTTGCTGGGCGGCGCCGTCCAGCCATTTCAGGGCTTCGACGGAACGCTGGGACGGAGCGTGAGGATTGCGGCCCGAAGGGTCGGAATCCAGCAGGAGCATGGCCAGCAGATAACGGCCTTCGGGGCTGCCCAACTGGGCGGCCTTGCGGAACCAGACGGAAGCGTCGTTGTAGCTTTTCGGCACGCCCAGCCCTTGCTGATACAGCTTGCCCAGGGCCAGCTGGCTTTCGATGTCGTTCTGGTCGGCGGGGCGCTGGAACAGGCGGGCGGCCTGCCCTTCATCCTTTCCCACGCCGTCACCGCTCAAATACATCTCGGCCAAGGCCGACGACGCCGGCAGGTTTCCGGACTGGACGGCCTTGCGGTACCACTCGGCGGCTTCGGCCTTGTTCTGAGTGACGCTTTCGCCTTCCTCCAGAAGCTGGCCAAGCTGGTATTGGGCTTCGGCCAGTCCTTTATCGGCGGCCTGGCGCAGCCATTTGACACCTTCGGCCTGGTCGCGGTTGGTGCCGCGCCCGTTCAGCAAAAGCTCGGCCAGATCAAGCTGGGCCTGGGGGTCGCCGGCTTTGGCGGCGGGGGTCAGATCCTTGATGGCGCGGGCGTAGTCGCCACGGGCCATGGCCTGGGCGCCAGCGGTCTCGGCACCGGCGGGAGCCGCCGTCAGCAACAGGGCCGACAGCAAAAGGGCGCAGGGAACGGCGGACGACAAAAGGCGGCGGGGCATGGGATGAAACCTGGAAAACATTGGAAAACCGTTTCTGATCATCCCACTTCCCCGAAGCCCTGTAAATCGGGTGGCTAAAAAGCCTGGGAATGCGAGGCGAAAACGGAATCGATGGCGCGGGCCAGCCGGATGTCGTGATCGCTCAGGCCGCCGCAGTCGTGGGTGGTCAAGGTGATGTCCACCCGGTTATAGACATTGCGCCAGTCGGGATGGTGGTTCATGCGCTCCGCCATCAGGGCGACGCGGGTCATGAAGGTGAAGGCGCCGGCGAAGTCGGTGAAACGGAACGAGCGGCTCAGGGAATCCTGAGTTTCGTTCAAACGCCAGTCGGGCAGCTTGGCCAGTTGGGTCGGCAAGTCGGCCGGGTTCAGTTTGGCGGGCATGGCACCATCCTTCCCGTGAATGATGTAAATCATTACGGCTTATTGTAAGACCTTCGGCCCGCCTTGGCGAGACAAGGCGGCAGGCGTAAGATCGATTCTCAATCAAAGGGGCGAACCGCGATCAGGCCCCGCTCAAGAAAGCGTCCGGACATCATGGCCAGCAGCTACCCCGCCACTTTCCACCTCAACGCTCCCTCCCTGGCGGATCTGGAGCAGGTGGCCTTCGTGGCGTTGGAGCAGCTTCCCGACGAGCTGCGCCGTTTCGTTCAGGACGTGGTGATCCGCGTCGAGGAATTCCCCGACGAGGAAACCGTCGAAGAGATGGATCTGGAAAGCCCCTTCGATCTTCTGGGGCTGTATCGCGGCGTCGCTCTGCCGCTGCAAAGCGTGCTGGACGTGCGCAACGGCCCCGACATGATTTTCCTCTATCGCCGTCCGCTGCTGGATTATTGGTGCGAGACCGGGGAAATCCTGGCCGACGTGGTGCGCCACGTTCTGATCCACGAGATCGGGCATCATTTCGGCTTCAGCGACGACGACATGGACAGGATCGAACAGGCGTGACACAGACCCCGATTCCCACCGCTCCCGACTTTTTGCCCGCCGAGGCGCTTTATCGCCGCTGCGATCCGGCGCAATTGCCTTTCGCCACCACGGATGACCTGACGCCTTTGGAAGAACCGTTGGGGCAGGACCGGGCCGTGGCGGCGGTGCGCTTTGCCATCGGCATGCGGCAGCCGGGCTACAATCTGTTCGCCCTGGGGCCGGAGGGAACGGGAAAGATCACTCTGGTGCGCCAGTTCCTGGAGCATGCCGCCGCCGCCCAGCCCGCTCCCGACGATTGGGTTTATGTTCATCGTTTCGGCGAAAGCCACCGCCCACGCGCTTTGCGGCTGCCGCCCGGCAAGGGGCCGGATCTGAAAAAAACCATGGAGCGGCTGGTCGAGGACTTGCGCATCGCCTTGCCGGCCGCCTTCGAGGGAGAGGAATATCGCACCCATCGGCAGGCCTTGGACGAGCAGTTCAAGGAAACCCAGGACGCCACCTTGCGGGCAATGCAGACCGAGGCCTCGAAAAAGGGCATCGCCGTCATCCGCACGCCGGTCGGTCTGGCCCTGGCTCCGATGAAGGACGGCGAGGTGCTGTCGCCCGACGACTTCAAGGCCTTGCCGGAAGACGAACAGATCCGCCTGAAGGCCGACATGGAAGGCTTGCAGGAGGAACTGGAAGAGCAACTGAACCAGCTGCCTCAATTGACGCGCCAGCAGCGGGACAAGGTGGCGGCGCTGGACCGGGAAACCGCCGAGGCCGCCGTCGCCCACAGCCTTGAGGACGCCCGCGGCGGCTGGGCCGATTGTCCGGTGGTGCTGGATTACCTTGAGGCCGTGCGCGAAGAGGCTCTGAGCAGTCTCGGCGAATTCATCGGCCAGACCTCGGGCAGTGAGGAGGGTGAGGAGGCGGGCAACGGCAACGGCGATCATCGCCGTCCGGATACCCCCAGTTTTCGCCGGTTTCGCGTCAATGTGCTGGTTACCGCCTGTAACGGCTGCGGCGCGCCGGTGGTCTACGAGGACCATCCCACCCAGCCCAATCTGGTGGGGCGGGTCGAGCATCTGGCCCATCTGGGCGCGTTGATTACCGACTTCAACCTGATCAAGCCTGGCGCCCTGCACCGGGCCAATGGCGGCTATCTGGTGCTGGACGCCCGCAAGCTGCTGCTCAATCCTTTTGCCTGGGAGGATCTCAAGCGGGCCTTGCGGGCCAGGGAAATCCGCATCGAATCGCCGGGTCAGTCCATGGGGCTGATCCCCACCGTGACCCTTGAGCCGGAGCCGATTCCGCTGGATCTGAAGGTGGTGCTGATCGGCGACCCCATGCTCTATTACCTGCTGGCCCAGGAAGACCCGGATTTTACCGAGCTGTTCAAGGTGGCGGCCGACTTCGACTACCACATGGACCGTTCGGACGGCAACGTGCTGGGGCTGGCCCGGCTGGTGGCGGGATTGGCGCGGCGGGAAAAGCTGCGGCCGCTGGATCGGGGAGCCGTGGCCCGGCTGATCGAACAGGCCGCCCGCGAGGCCGAGGACAATGAAAAGCTGTCCACCCATATGGCCAGTCTGGCGGATCTGGTCCGCGAGGCGGATTATTGGGCCGGGCAAATGGGGGCCGCCACCGTCACCGGCGAGCATGTGCAGAAGGCCGTGGATGAACACACGTATCGCCATGATCGGGTGCGCGGCCACGTGCTGGAGGAAATCACCCGCAAAACTCTGGTGATCGACACCGACGGCGAAGAGGTCGGACAGGTCAACGGGCTGGTGGTGATGCAGTTGGGCAACTATTCCTTCGGCCGTCCCAGCCGCATCAGCTGCCGCACCCATCTGGGGCGGGGCGACGTGGTGGATATCGAGCGCGAGGTGGATCTCGGCGGTCCGATCCACAGCAAGGGGGTGATGATCCTGTCCTCGTTCCTGGCCGGACGCTTCGCTCAGGAACAGCCGCTGACCCTGTCGGCCAATCTGGTGTTCGAGCAATCCTATGGCGAAGTGGAAGGCGACTCCGCGTCGTCGGCGGAACTCTATTGCCTGCTGTCGGCCTTGGCGGACGCGCCGGTGCGTCAGGGGCTGGCTGTCACCGGGTCGGTGGACCAGTTCGGCAAGGTCCAGGCCATCGGCGGCGTCAACGAAAAGATCGAAGGCCATTTCGACGTTTGCCTGTCCCGGGGGCTGACCGGCGGCCAGGGCGTGATGATCCCCGCCAGCAACGTCAAGCACCTGATGCTGCGTCCCGATGTGGTGGAGGCCTGCGCCAAGGGGCTGTTCCGCATCTACGCCGTCGAAACGATCGACCAGGGCATCGCCCTGTTGACCGGAGTGCAGGCTGGGGAACGGGACGACAGCGGCCAATTCCCGACGGGAAGCATCAATCGTCGCGTGGAAGCCAAGCTGGCCGCCTTCTCCCGCCGTTTGCGCAGCCTGAACCAGGAAGGTTCCGGCGGCGGCCGCGGCAGCCGGGACTGACGGCCATGCGTCGCCTGCTGCTGGCCATCGATGCTTCCGCTCCCAGTCTGGCGGCCGCCCGGACGGCGGCTTTGCTGGCCAGCCGTCTGGGAGCCAGTCTGGACGGCCTGTATGTCGAAGACGTCAATCTGAGCCGCTTGGTCCAGCACCCGGACGTCATCCTGATCGGTGCGAATCGCCGCAGGGTGATGGGATCACAAGACGTTATCGCCAGCGCCCTGCGTTTGCAGGAGGCGGCCGCCCGCCGGGGCTTCGAGGAGGCCTGCCGACGCAGCCGGCTGTCCGGAGCCTTTCATGTCCGGCGGGGTCGGGTCGGATCGGAACTCAGCGACGCGGCCCACGGCTTCGATCTTTTGGTGGTGGGATGGCGGGGACGGGCCGACGGCGGTGTGTGCCGGGACTTGCTGGAAAAAGGACGCCGTCCGCTGCTGCTGGTGCGCGGCATGCCGGCCGAGACGTTGCGGCTGGCGGTGCTGAAGGGCGATGCCGAGGCCCGGGCCTTGGCCATGGTGCTGGCGGAAAACGAGCCCGTGGAATTGGAGGCGCCGCAGCAAGGAAGTTCCGATCTGCTGTTGGTTCTATCCGGCCCCTTGCCCGAGGGGGAATTCTCCTGCTCCCTGCTTCTTAGGTAAATATCCTTAAAATCCAACGGGCTTTTTTCGCCGAAAGCTCAATTCCAGTAACCCTTTCTTGTCAATTCGGCGCTATAATGGTTCCACGATCGAAACGGCCTTGAAGGAGGCTTTTCGTGATGAAACCGTTCCGCATGTTTTTTGTCGCGCTGTGTGCCGCCGCTGCCGTTCCGGCCTTGGCGGAAGATTTGCCGCGCCTGCCCGGTGGGTTCAGCCTGGGCGGTGCCGCCATGTCGTCGCAATGGTCCCTGCTGAGCTTGAACGGCGGCGCGACGACCGTGCATTTCGGCGCCGGGACGGGTGGACAGGAAAGTTCGTCCGCCGGCGGTCCTCAGTTCACTCTGCGCATCGACCACGCGCTGAGCGAAAGCGTGCTGATCGGCGGCACCGCCAGCAGCCAGCGCCTCAACGTGACTCCGGACGGCAGCGCCGCCCAAACCCACTATCTGGTGGGCGCCCGTATCGGCATCCGTTTCTAGCTCCGTTTCCACCCAAACGCCGCGCAGGTCGGCGCCGCTTGTCAGGCTGCCCGGTCATCCTGCAATTTTTCCAAAAAATCGCGCAGAGACTGTTGTAGCCGCGATGAAAGCCGGGCCAGCCGGTCGCAGGACTGCGCAACCTCTTCGGCGGCCAGGCCGGCCTGTTCCGCCGAACCGCTGAGACAGCCCAACTGGCCTTCCACTTCCTTGCTGCCGGCGGCTGCGCGGCCGACGCTGGCGGCAATTTCGCGGGTGGCGGCGTCCTGCTGACCCATGGCGGCGGCCATTGACTGCGAGATATCGCGGACTTCGGCGATGACGCCGCCGAACGAACGGATTTCCTCGACCACGCGGGCGGTGCCGTCCTGGATCGCCAGAACCTGAGCGCCGATTTCCTCGGTGGCCTTGGCCGTCTGATTGGCAAGATTTTTCACCTCGCCGGCAACCACGGCGAAGCCTTTTCCGGCTTCTCCGGCCCGCGCCGCCTCGATGGTGGCGTTCAGGGCCAGAAGGTTGGTCTGCGCCGCAATGGCGGTGATCAGGTCGACCACGTCGCCGATGCGTCCGGCCACGTCGGCTAGATTGGCAACGGTGGCGGCGGTGCCGTCGACCGCTCGATGGGCTTGTTCGACGATGCCGGCGGATTGGGCGACCTGACGACTGACTTCGTTGATGGAGACGGACAATTCTTCAGCCGCCGAGGCCACGGCCTGCGTTTCGCCGTTGGCTTGACTGGATACGCGGGCGGCGGTGTCGCTCTGGCGGGATGTTTCTCGAACCAGACCGATCATGCCTTCGGCGTCCCGGCGCATGGCTCCGGCCATGTCCGCGACCTCGGCAACCGCGCTTTCCATGGCGGTGCGGAAATTTTGCGCCAGTTCCTTCATCGCCTCGGCCCGTTGCCCGGCCATGCGGCGTTCAAGATCCTCGCGAGCCAGTTTCTGCGTCTGGATTTCAGCCTGAGCCCGGCGGAACACTTCCAGGGCGCGGGCCATCTGTCCGACCTCGTCGGCGTCTTCGGCATAGGGGATGGCGGCGTCGCGGCCTTCGGCCAGAACCAGCATGGCGGCGATTACCGAGGACAGACGGCGGTACAGGGTCACGCCCACCAGGGCGGCCCCCACCACTTCCAGAAGCCCGCAGAACAGCACGGTCGACAGCAACAGGTGCCGGGTCGAATCCCGAACCGCCTGAATGTCCTGGACGGCTCTCTGATAGCTGGCTCCCACCTGATCCGCCAGCTTTTCCAGCGGCGGATTCAAGTCCTGGGCCCGCTGGGCCAGAGCAGCGGCCAATTGCTGGTTCTTCAAAGTTCCCTCGGCCACGGCGGCGAAGTCCCGCTGATAGGCCTCCATGTCGGCGGTGATGCTGGCTTTTTCCTCGTCAGGCAGGGCGGACGCCGCCAAGGCTTTGGCGAATTCTTCGGCGCGGCTTTTCATCTGATCCACGTATTTTCCGTCCAGCCGGACGAGGAAATCTTTTTCATGGCGGCGCATCATCAGCATCAGCACGCTCAGGCGCGGCTGGTCGAATTTTCCCAGCCGATCCTCGACATCGTGGACCGATCCGCGAAGAGTGCCCATCAGGCCGGTCTTTTCGTCCAGCCCCAGGCGGCGCTGGTTGTCGATGAACTGGGTCGAGGCTTGGCCATAGGCTTCGACGTTGGCTTGCAAATCGCTCACGTTCAGGCCCGCGGCGGCCAGATCGGTCAAGGCGTTGCTCAGGGCGGCGGTGGCTTCGGCCTGTTTCCTGGCGGCGTCTTCGCTGTGCTGGAGCATGAATTCCTGGCGATAGCCCCGCGCTTTCAGGCGGGATATCTGCGCTCTGTTCAGGACGTCGCGGTTGCGGGCGGCTTGATCCATGAGCTGTTGCGCCTGATCCTGCCGGGTTTCGCCCAATATCAGAAAGACGCCGGCCAAGGCCAATCCGGCCACGCCGATGACGGCGATCAGAGCGATCTGAATTTTGAGCGAAAGTCTTCCTAAAGGATTAGGCATGTGGCCCCCACATACGTTCGTACTAATTCGGATGGTGAAGATCGAAAGCACAGGCGGCGTAAACTTTCAATTGTAATAAAAGTGACATGATTTCCGTTTTGCGATAGATAGGGTCTCGCGGGTTGCGCCGGCTGGGCGGGCGTATTAGGGTGAGCGGCTCTGTAGAGCGACCCAACCTTGAAAGCGAGGCGCCGTGAACCGGCCAGTCGTGATCGCCCTCGCGGGCATTGCCGTCATCGCCACCGCCATCGGACTGAGTCTGTGGACCAGCCAGCATGACGAGCCGTTGGCTCCGCCGCCGCCCGCCGCCCAGACGCAGGCTCAGGCCGGAGCCAAGAAACCCGCGGCCGAACCGCAATACTCACCGGTTCCCAGTTTCGACGTGGTGCGCATCAACGCCCAGGGCGAAACGGTGATCGCCGGGCGCGGCATGCCCCGCGCGGAAATTGTCATCCTGGACGGCGGCAAGGAAATCGGCCGGGTTATCGCCGACAACCGGGGCGAATGGGTGTTCGTGCCCGATCAGCCCTTGCCGCCTGGTAGCCGCGAATTGTCGCTGAAGGCCCATAATCCCGACGGCACCGAGGTGGACAGCGCGGCTCCGGTGGTTCTGGTGGTTCCCGACCGCCAGAAGGACAAGGGCGCCACCCTGGCGGTGAAGATCAATCCCGATGGTTCGATCGAAGTGCTGCAAGGCCCCGAAGCCAAAGACGGCGCGGGGACGGTTTCCATCGGTGCGGTGAAAATCGACGATCAGGGCCGCTTGGCCGTGGCCGGCAAGGCCAGTGCCAAGGCCGGACTGCATCTTTATTTGGACAATAAGCCAGTGGGCCAGACGCAGGCGGATGAAAAGGGCGCTTGGAGTCTGACTGCGCGCGCTGGCGATCTGAAAACCAGTTCGCATACCCTGCGGGCCGATGAAGTCGGCGCCGACGGCAAGGTGACGGCCCGGGCCGAGATTACGTTCACGCCCAGCGGCGTTCTGCCGGCCGACGGCAAGATTGTCGTCGAACCGGGCAACAGCCTGTGGCGCATTGCCCGCAAGGCTTATGGCTCGGGTTTTCAGTTCGTGACCATCTTCCAGGCCAACAAGGAGCAGATTCGCGATCCCAACCGCATCTATCCCGGTCAGGTTTTCATGGTTCCCAAGAACTGAAATCCCCTTGGGACCGCGGTCTTTAACTCGCTGTTTCTTGGATGGGAGCCTCAGGGCTGGCGGTTGCCCTTGACCGCCGGCCGGCGGCGATAGTTGGGCCGCAGGCGCGGCGCGCCTTTCGCCACTTCCAGCGGCGTCGCCATGACGGTGGCGATGCAATCCAGATAAGGCGCGATCTTCAGCAGAAAACCGGTGACGGCCGTGATCAGTCCGACTGCGGTGACGGGGAGGATCACCGGCAGGCGGCGGATCAGGACGATGCGGCCTTGGCGTTCCTGAAACACTGGCCCCAGTTGGCTGTTGGCGGCGGCGATGATGGCTTTCAAGTCGACGCGGGCCTGCGGGGATTCGGCGGAAAACGGGAAGGGGCCGATTTCCGCGCTCAGATCCATCTCGGCACCGCCTTGCTCATGATAGGCGGCCTGGAACTTCAGCATGCGCCAGACGAAGGTGAAGCGGAAATTGTCGCGCTTGGTCCCGGCCTCGTGATCTCCGTCTTCGACACCAAGATGATGAATGTCGATGGGCATCTTGGTGTCGCCGAGGATAAGGCTGTACTGCGTCTTTTCCATCTGTCCCGCGATCGCTGGCTATGTTCGGAGACGGCAGACTAGCATGAGCCGGGCGGCTGAAAAAGGCGGCTGGACTTTAAGAATTCCACCCGCCGACAAATGCCACTAATATGCGCGCCAAACATCAGGAGATTTCGACCGTGTCGAATCAGGATTTTTCGCTGCTCAAGGCGATTCAGATGCCCATCAATCCCGAAGGTTGGCGGTTCATTCCCATTTTCGCGGCGGCGACCATCGTATTGTTCCTGATCGCCAAGCCTCTGGGGTGGCTGGGCGTCATCCTGACGGTGTGGTGCGCCTATTTCTTCCGCGACCCGGCCCGGTCCACCCCGACCCGCGAAGGCCTGGTCGTCAGCCCGGCCGACGGCGTGGTGCAGATGATCGAACAGGTTCCGCCTCCGGCCGAGTTGGACATGGGCGATGCGCCCCTGACCCGAGTCACGGTCTTCATGAACGTTTTCAACGTCCATGTGAATCGCGCGCCGGTTTCCGGAACCTTGGTCAAGCGGGCCTATCGTCCGGGTCGTTTCTTCAACGCGGCGCTGGACAAGGCCTCGGCTCATAATGAACGGATGTCGCTGCGGCTGGCCATGGCCGATGGGCGCGAGATCGCCTTCGTCCAGATCGCCGGTCTGGTGGCGCGTCGGATTCTGTGTCAGGTCAACGAGGGGCAGAGCCTGGAGGTTGGCGAACGCTTCGGTCTGATCCGCTTCGGCAGCCGCGTTGACGTTTATCTGCCGGACGGCGTCTCGCCGCTGGTCACCGTGGGCCAGACCGCCATCGCCGGCGAAACCATTCTGGCCGACCTGACGTCTTCGGAACCGGCCCGTCAGGGAGTGGTTCGCTGATGTTCAAGCATCGCCGCCCGCCGCGTCTGCCCGGCCTGTCGATCAATAAGCTGATCCCCAATATTCTGACCATGCTGGCGTTGTGCGCCGGCATGACGGCGATCCGTTTCGGTCTGCATGGGAAGTGGGAGGCCGGCGTGATGTCGATCCTGCTGGCCGGCGTGCTGGACGGTCTGGACGGCCGGGTCGCCCGCATGCTGCACGGCACCAGCAAGTTCGGAGCAGAGTTGGATTCGCTGTCCGACTTCGTCAGTTTCGGCGTGGCTCCGGCCATGCTGCTCTATTTCTGGACCATGCAGTCGGCGGGCAGTCTGGGCTGGGCCCTGGTGCTGCTGTTTTCGGTCTGCTGCGCCCTGCGGCTGGCCCGTTTCAACACCATGATCGGCGAACCCGATCTGCCGGCTTACGCTTACAACTTCTTCACCGGCGTTCCGGCGCCGGCCGCGGCCGGTTTGGTGCTGTTGCCCATGGTCGCCAGCTTTCAGACCGAATGGCCGCTGTTTTCCAGTCCCGCCGTCAACGCCGTCTTTCTGATCGGCGTATCGTTTCTGATGGTCAGCAAGATTCCGACCTTCTCGGGCAAGCGGTTTCGCATCCCCCACAATGTGGTGCTGCCGGTGATGCTGTGCGTGGGCATTCTGACGGCCTTTCTCGTCACCTCCCCCTGGGCCACGGTGACGGTGGTGGGGACGCTCTATCTTCTGAGTATCCCGGTATCGGTTCAGGCTTTTTCGCGTCTGAAGCGACAGGCCGCAGAGTTGCGCGGAAACGATGGCAGCCATGACGAGACACCGGCTGCACGGGAGGAAAGTCCTCAAAATTAAGGGCTTACGGGGTGAAACTGTTGCATCTTGGCAACTGTGGTGCCAAAAAGGCTCGGTTTTCCGATCTTATCCGTTCGGAGCGGTTGAGTTGTATCGCCGGTTGGATTAGATATCGGACTAGTGAATTTCTGTCCTCTTCGCTGAAGGGTGAATTAACCATGCGTATCGTTTCTGGCATTCTCGCCGCTGGCATCGTCGCCGGCCTGTCCACCGCGGCTTTGGCCGACGGCTGGTATGTCGGTGCTGAGACCGGCCTGAACCTGGCTCCGGCCGAAAAGTACAAGTCCGATGACAGCACCATCGGCAAGGTCAAGGTCCAGAAGGACGCCGGCTTCGGCCTGCTGGCCAATGCCGGTTATGCTTTCGGCCCCTATCGCGTTGAAGGCGAACTGGGCTGGCGTTACAACGGCATCGACAAGGTCGGTGGCTCGGACGGCAAGGGCGATCTGCAGACCTATGACCTGATGGTCAACGGCCTGTACGACATCCGCACCGGCACCGCCTGGACCCCGTACTTCGGTGCTGGTATCGGTGGCGCCTACATCCAGAACAACAAGGTCCGCAACAGCACGGCTACCCTGACCAACGACAGCGACATCGCTTTCGCTTACCAGGGCATCGCCGGCGTGTCGTACGCTCTGAACGAACACCTCGCTCTGAACGCCGACTACCGCTACCTGCGTACCCTGGACGGCAGCTACAAGGTCGACTCCTCGGCCGGCACCGGCAAGACCAAGGGGCCGTACGAAGCTCACAGCCTGATGGTTGGCTTCACCTACAAGTTCGGCGCTCCGGAAGCTCCGGTCGCCGCCGCTCCGGTCGCTGCTCCGGCTCCCGCTCCGGTCCCGGCTCCCAAGCCGACCCAGGCCGTGATCGCCAAGTCCTATCTGGTGTTCTTCGACTTCGATAAGTCGAACATCACGCCGGAAGCGCAGAAGATCATCGAGCAGGCTGCCGCCAACGCCAAGACCAGCAAGGCCACCAGCATTTCGCTGACCGGCCACACCGACGCTGCTGGCTCCGAGAAGTACAACATGGCTCTGTCGCTGCGTCGCGCCAACGCCGTGAAGGCCGCTCTGGTCAAGCTGGGCATCCCCGAGAACGAAATCTCGGTGGTCGGCAAGGGCAAGAGCGATCCGCTGGTCGCCACCAAGGACGGCGTCCGCGAGCCTCAGAACCGTCGCGTCCAGATCCTGCTGCCGTAATCCCGGCACGCTTGATCGGCAAAACGAAACCCCCGCGGTCCGCCGCGGGGGTTTTTGTTTGCGCAGACGGGCGCAATACCGCCGTTCAATGTTTTCCGCTTCTCTTCATGGCGGAACCGGGTCAATGCGTCGGCGGTGCGGAATGGGCATGAAAAACCCGCCGGAGCGTGGCTGCGGCGGGTTGTTTCGTTCGGCTGCGACCTTGGGCTCAGTCGTTCTGAGCGGTGGTCTTGTTGGCCGGCTTCTTCTTGTGGTGCTGGGCCTTCTCCGTCTTTTTGGCGACGGCGGGGACTGCCTTGGCCGGGCACTCGTCCACATAAGGATCGAAGGTCTGGGCGGTGCTGGCGTAGCCTTCCAGTTCGTGGCTTTGCAGTTCCAGCGCTTTGTCCAGCTTGTCCGAGGCGTGCTGGCAATATTCAGGATCGGTCATGACGGCCTGGCCGTCGGCATTGGCGACCTTGGTCATCCACATATCCAGATTGCCGCCAGCGCGGGCGAAGTGACTGCGCACGGCCTGGGCGTTCTGCGACAGCTTGCTGCCATGCTTGGAGACGAAGCTGTTGTAACGGTCGCGGATGCTGGGCGAGGTGTCGTTGGGGTCGGTGCTCTGGCAGTTCAGGGCGGCGACGTTGAATTCCTGCAGCATGGTGCGGAAGTGGGCCGCCTTGGCTTCGTCGGGAGTAAAGCAGGCGGTGTTGGCATAAGCCGGAACAGAGGCCAGCACGGCCAGAGCAACAGCGGAGACGGTCAGACGCTTGAGCAAGGCTCACCCGATTGTCAGTGGAAAAAGGCGGCTGAATATTGCGCCATCGGAGACTCCGATTTCAAGGGGCATCGAGGCCAAAGAGTCCCGTTTGCCGCATGACACAACTGCCCTATGCGAAAAGCCTGATGTAGCAATCCGTTACCAGATTTTTCTTGCCGTTCGGCGTTCTCTCATGCAAATTTCTTATATGCGAATGATTCGCAATATCATCAATAAGTCACCCAAGGAGCAGATCATGGGCGAGATGGGTTGGAACCGCTTTGGGTCGCAGCGCCGCATGGAGGCGCGGGATTTTATCTGGTTGGCGGCCCTGGGCTGTGGCCAGCGGCTACCCTTTGATTTGGAAGACCTGTGTCTGGCTATCGACGACATCGCCGGTCAGGTGTGGACACCGTCGGTGGATGTGGTGGCGGGCTGCATCGAGGAAATGGTTCGGGGTGGTACGCTGGCGCCGGTCGGGCCGGCTCAGGACCGTTTTTGCACTACCGAGGCCGGTCGCCAAATCCTTGCCTTGCTGCTGGGGCAGCCCTGCGGCCAAGTGGGCTGCCCGTTGGGGCAGGTGGGATTGCGGATGAAGCTGGCTTTCCTCGATCTGGCGCCGAACGAGCTGCGTCGCGAGCATCTGGACCAGATCATCGCGGCTTGCCGGGATGCCCTGGAGGAATGCCAGCGCCGTTGCGACATCTGCGCCGCCGAAGGGCGGTTCGGCCAGCAATGGCTGCGGCACGAAGCCGACCGGCTGCGCCGGGATCTGGGGGCGCTGCTGGACATGCGCGAGGATGAACCTCCGGTTTCCAGAAGCGTCGGTATGGCTTAAGCTGCGGGGGCCATGATCGACGTTCCCCTGCCGCAATCCCATGTGTTTTCGTTGTCTGCCGCCCCTGGCGAGGCGGTTCTCCAGGCTTTGCGGCAATGTCCGGGTATCGTGATGGCCAAGCCGTCCCCGGATGGCCGGCGGTTGGAACTGCGGTATGACCTGCGCCTGACCGGTCTGAAGGAATTGGAACGGATGCTTCCGGCCCTCGGCGTTCGGCTCTCCCAAGGGCTGATGGCTCGCTTGTCCCGCCGTTGGGCCGCGTTCCAGGAGGCCAACCTGCGTTCCCATGCCGCCATCCGCCACAAATGCTGCAATTCTCTGGATGCCGACTGACATGGATTACGTGCGCAGAATTCTCGATTCCCGGGTCTACGATGTGGCCGTGCAAACGCCGCTGGACCCCATGGTGCGTCTCAGCCAGCGGCTGGGCCGCTCCATTCTGCTGAAGCGCGAGGATCTGCAGCCGATTTTTTCCTTTAAGATTCGTGGCGCCTACAACCGCATCGCCCGTCTGCCGGCCGAGGCGCGGCAGAACGGCGTCATTTGCGCGTCGGCGGGCAATCATGCCCAAGGCGTGGCGTTGTCGGGTAAAAAGCTGGGCATCCGCGCCACCATCGTCATGCCGGTGACCACGCCGCCGATCAAGGTCGAGGCCGTGCGCTATTGGGGCGGCGAAGTGGTGCTGCACGGCGACGCCTTCGATGAGGCCTATGCCCATGCCCGCCAATTGGAGCAGGAGCAGGGGCTGATCTTCATCCATCCCTATGACGATCCTGACGTTATCGCCGGGCAGGGGACGGTGGGCATGGAGATGCTGCAACAGCATCCCGACCCCATCGAGGCTGTGTTCGTGCCCATCGGCGGCGGCGGTTTGGCCGCCGGGGTCGCCAGCTATATCAAGTTTCTCCGTCCCGGCACCAAGGTCATCGGCGTCGAGCCGGTGGACGCGGCTTCGATGCAGGCAGCGCTTGCCGCCGGTGAGCGGGTTACTCTGGACCGTGTCGGCCTGTTCGCCGACGGCGTCGCCGTGCGTCAGGCCGGCGAGGAAACCTTCCGTTTGTGCCGCCAGCACCTGGACGGCGTCATCACGGTCGATACGGACGCCATCTGTGCCGCGATCAAGGATATTTTCGAGGACATGCGGGTGATCGCCGAACCGGCGGGGGCGTTGGCCCTGGCCGGATTGAAGGCCTATGCCGTCGAGCATCCCGAAACCGGCGGCCCCCTGGCCGCCATCAACAGCGGCGCCAACATGAACTTCGACCGTCTGCGCCATGTCGCTGAGCGGGCGGAGTTAGGCGAAGCCAGGGAAATCCTGCTGGCCGTCACCATTCCCGAGGAAGTCGGCAGCTATCGCCGTTTCATTCAGGTGCTGGGAAATCTCAATATCACCGAGTTCAATTACCGCTTCGCCGAGGGGCGGGACGCTCACGTTTTCGTCGGCCTGAAGCTGGCCGACGCCCATCACGGCAAAGGCAAAGTGGTGGCCGAGCTTGAGGGACTGAGCTATCGGGTTCTCGATATCAGCGCCAACGAAACCGCCAAGCTGCATATCCGCTACATGGTGGGCGGGCGTGCCTCCAACCTGGAAGACGAAATCGTCCTGCGTTGCGAATTCCCGGAACGGCCGGGGGCGCTGTTGCGTTTCCTTGACGGCGTCGGCACCCGCTGGAGCATCACCCTGTTCCACTACCGCAATCATGGCGCCGATTACGGCCGGGTTCTGGTGGGGCTTCAGGTGCCTCGCGCCGAACGGGAGGCCTTTGTCGCCAGCATGTCGACCCTGGCCTATCCTTATGAGGACGAAACGGACAATCCGGCCTATCGCCTGTTTCTGGGATAGGGCGACCAAGTCTCTTGACATGACGGGTTAATGTAATAACAATGGTTACATTAACCCGCAGGATTCATCATGGCCCGCAATTGTCGTTTTGCCGTTTCGGTGCATGTCTGCGCCATTCTGGCCTTGAACGAAGGAAGTCCGGCGACCAGCGACTGGATCGCCAAAAGCGTTAACACCAACCCGGTGGTGGTGCGTCGCATTCTGTCGGCTCTGAACAAGGCCGGACTGGTGAAAAGCCTGCGGGGGATCAGTGGCGGCTCGGTGCTGGCTCGGGCCAGCGACGCCGTCACGCTGCTGGATGTCGCCAGGGCGGTGGACGAAGATGACGGACCGTCGCTTCATCATCAGGAGCCGGATAAGAACTGCCCCGTGGGGGCTTATATCCAGCCGGTTCTGACCGACATCATCATGCAGGCCGACGCCGCCCGTGACCGCGAATTGGCCAAGGTGACCCTGGCCGAGGTGGTGGGGCGTCTGTTGCAAAAAGGCTCGGAAGCCCTGGCATCATAGGGCTTTTTTTCATCTGTAAAATCGTAATCGTTATTGTTACCGTTACAATACAAGGAGCGCACTATGGTTCAGATTGCCGTCGTTTACCATTCCGGCTACGGCCACACCGCCAAGCAGGCCCAGGCCGTTGCGTCCGGCATCGACAGCGTCGCCGACGCCAAGTCGATCCTGGTTCCGGTGGAGCAGATCGAAGATCATTGGACCACTTTGGAGCAGGCCGACGGCATCGTCTTCGGTTCCCCCACGTATATGGGCGGCGTTTCCGCTCCGTTTAAGGTCTTCATGGATGCCAGTTCCAAGCCTTGGTACGCCCGCGCCTGGAAGGACAAGATCGCCGCCGGTTTCACCAATTCGGCCAGCCAGTCCGGCGATAAGCTGAACACCCTGATCCAGTTGGCGGTGTTCGCCGCTCAGCACGGCATGATCTGGGTGGGATTGGACATTCTGCCGGGCAACAACAATTCTCAAGGCAGCGTCGAAGATTTGAACCGTTTGGGCAGCTTCCTGGGCGCCATGGCCCAGAGCAACGCCGACCAGCCGGCCGAACTGGTACCGCCTCCGGCCGATCTGAAGACCGCCGGCGTCCTGGGTGCCCGTGTCGCGGAAACCGTTAAGCGCTTTAAGAAGTAAGCGGCTCGCTTGAATGGATGGAGCCGGCGGGCGTGGCCTGCCGGCTCCATTTCATTTCAACGGCGGATGATCCGCATGAAGGAATCGTATTGCGGCATGTCGCGATCGCCGTCGTCGCGCAAGGTCTTGTCGTCCCGGCCCGGATGGCGGGGAACCGGGCTGGGGCCGTCGCGCAAGGACTGAGACGGCGGAGGAGACGGCGGAGCCCTCTCGTTCGTAGGATGGATGTCTTGGTTCATTGAAGCCTCCCGGTCTTGATTTTTGGCTTTATGCCTGTCCGGAGGGTTTAAGGTAAAACAATCTGCGGTTTTGAATCCAGACTCCGAAGGTCGTAAGCCGTTCCTGCGACGGATGGAGTCGGTATAGGCCAAATTTCCTCATTTTGCCTCAATTCCGCCATGCCTTGGGGATAGAACCCCGAGCCGTTCGCGGATACAGTTCCAGCCTGCCATGCCTGATCTTTCCGATGTCACCGCCGTCGCCGTCATCGCCCTTGCCGCTCTGCTGTGCGGGGTGCTGTTCTCGCGCCTGAAGCAACCCGCCATCATCGGCTATATCGTCGCCGGCGCCCTGTTGGGACCGGCCGGCGTCGGTCTGGCCAACAACCGCGATGCTGTGGACGTGTTGGCGGAGTTCGGCGTGCTGATGCTGCTGTTTCTGGTGGGCATGCAACTGGACTTGCGCCGCTTTGTCGCGGGGTGGCGGGTGGCGCTGCTGACGACGGCCATGCAGATCGTTGGCTGCGTCGGCGTCGCCCTGGCGTTGTCACCGCTTTTGGGCTGGAATCCTGGCCTGTCGATCCTGCTGGGCTTCATTGTTTCGGTGTCGTCGACGGCGGTGGTCATCAAGATTCTGGAAAGTTCGGACGAGATCGCCACCCCGGCGGGGCGCATGGCCATCGGCATTCTCATCGCCCAGGACATGGCGGTGGTGCCGATGATGATGGTGCTGTCGGCGCTGTCGCGCAAAGGTTTCAACCTGCTTGATCTCGCCAAGGTGGGCGGTTCGATTCTGTTTCTGGTTCTGTTATTCTTCATTCTGTTGCGCTACCGCGTCCGCCTGCCTTTCGCCAGCACGGTCGCCAAGCATCAAGACCTGTCGCCGCTGACCGGCCTGGCCTGGTGCTTCGGTGCCGCCACCTTGGCCTCGCTGCTGGGGTTGTCTCCGGCCTATGGCGCCTTTCTGGCCGGCGTGGTGATCGGCAACAGCACGCAGCGCGCCTCGATGCTGCAATCGTCGCAGCCGATTCAAAGCATCCTGATGATGGTGTTCTTCGTTTCGGTCGGGCTGCTGCTGGATCCCCGCTTTATCTGGCAGAATCTGGGAACGGTGCTGTCGCTGCTGCTGATGGTGACGGTGTTCAAGACCTTGCTCAACATCGGCGCCTTGAAGCTTCTGGGGGAAAGCTGGCCGCGCTGCGTGATGGTTGGCGTGTCCTTGGCGCAGATCGGCGAGTTTTCGTTCGTGTTGGCCGGCATCGGCAAGGACAACCGATTGCTGGGTGCCCAGGAAGCAAGGCTGGTGGTGACGGTGACGGTTCTCAGTCTGATGCTCAGTCCGTTCTGGCTGATGGCCGCCCGGCGATTGCATAAACTGGGCGGCAACGGCGCCGCCACCTCGGGAGACATCCTGCGGGTCTTTGATTTCCGCGACCTGCCGGTGCTGCGCCGCTTCCGTCCCGAAAGCCCGTCCCCCGAGGAGTCTGCCTGACGATGCCCGATCTGTCCCTGGAACTGGCCTGCAAGGGCAGTGTTTGCGGTGTCGACGAAGTCGGGCGCGGACCTCTGGCCGGACCGGTGGTGGCTTGCGCGGTGATCCTGCCGCCGAATCCCCATCCGCGCCTGCGGGGCGAACTGGACGATTCCAAGAAGCTGTCGGTAAAAAAGCGCGAAGCGCTGTTCGAGTTGATCATGGCCGAAGCGGTCGTCGGATTGGGCCGGGCCGAGGTCGAAGAGATCGACCGGCTGAATATTCTGAAAGCTACTTTTTTGGCGATGAGGCGTGCCGTCGAAGGGTTGGGCCGGGCCGTCGACACCGCTTTGGTGGATGGCAATCAGATTCCGCAGCTTCCCGTAAAACGAGTGCAATGCGTGGTCAAGGGGGATGGAAAATCCCTGTCCATTGCAGCTGCGTCGGTGGTTGCGAAAGTAAGTCGAGATCGGGAGATGTCTGAGCTTTCTCAATGCTTTCCCGGATATGGCTGGGAGCGCAATGCCGGCTATGGCACTGCCGAGCATCGGGCGGCCATGCAGCGGCTTGGGCTGACCGAACACCACCGGAAATCGTTCGCTCCCGTTGCTGATCTTTTTAGGAATCTATAGATTCCAATTACTTCTTGACCGATCCTCAAAAATGACTCAAAGTGCGCTCCATGTTGAGCGTGAAGACCAATGTGATTCTGCAAGGCGACTGTGTCGAGCTGATGAACCAGCTCCCGGCACGATCCGTCGATCTTGTCTTCGCCGACCCGCCCTACAACCTGCAGCTGGGCGGCGAGCTTCTGCGTCCGAACAACAGCAAGGTCGATGGCGTCGACGAAGACTGGGATCGCTTTGGCGATTTGGCCGATCCCGCCGATAGCTTCGCCGCCTATGACGATTTCACCCGCGCCTGGTTGAAGGCTGCCCGCCGCGTACTGAAGGACGACGGCGCCTTATGGGTGATCGGCAGCTATCACAACATCTACCGCGTCGGCGCCATTCTGCAGGATTTGGGCTTTTGGGTTCTGAACGACGTTGTCTGGACCAAAGCCAATCCCATGCCGAATTTCCGCGGCACCCGTTTCACCAACGCTCACGAGACCATGCTGTGGTGCTCGAAGGGACCGCGTTCGCGCTATACCTTCAATTACGAGGCCATGAAGGCGCTGAACGATGGTACGCAGATGCGCTCCGACTGGATGCTGCCGCTGTGCACCGGGCAAGAGCGCCTGAAGAACAACGGCAAGAAGACGCATCCGACGCAGAAGCCGGAATCGCTGCTGTATCGCATCTTGCTGTCTTCGACCAATCCGGGCGACGTCGTGCTTGATCCCTTTTTCGGAACCGGCACCACCGGCGCCGTGGCCAAGAAACTGGGCCGCCGCTTTATCGGGCTTGAGCGCGACGACGCCTATATCGCCGCCGCCCGCGAACGCATCGACCATGTGAAGGAAGTCACCGACCTGTCGGTCCTGGCGACTCCGAACAAGCGGGCCGAACCGCGCATTCCTTTCGGCACCGTGCTGGAGCGCGGTCTGCTCAATCCCGGCGACATCCTGTGGGGCGGCGAACGGCGCAAGTGGCAGGCCAAGGTGCGCGCAGACGGCACTTTGATCACCGACCTGCACAAGGGTTCGATCCATCAGGTGGGCGCGGCGGTGCAGGGGGCTCCCGCCTGCAACGGCTGGACGTTCTGGCATTTCCAGGAAGGGCAGGATTTCCAGCCCATCGATACCCTGCGTCAGAAAATCCGCTCCGAACTGCACTGATCCCGACGGGGACGTTCCTCCCCCGCTTTGATTTCCCATGCCGCGGTCAAACCCGCGCTCTCACCCGCCGGGCCGAGAGACGGTTTCCTATTTCTTGGGGCAAGGCCGCTGGCCGTCGCGGGAATCGCAGACGGTGGCCTGCTGCATGAATGACAGCCAGGCTTTGGTGGTCTCGGGGGGCACCGGCAGGTGGGCCTTGTCAAAGGGATCGCCGCGCCAGGCGCGGTTCAGAATATAAAGCCGCTCGTTGCCCCGGACCACCTTGAACAGGTTCAATTCGCCTTTGCCGTATTTCTTCGACTTGGTGCAGGCCATGGCCTGGATGGCTGTGTCGTAGCCGTTTTCCTTGGCCGAGCCGACGGGGCCGAAGCCGGAATCTTCGCACAGCTGCTTGACCTGCTCCTGTTGGTTCTTCAGCACTTCTTCCGGGGTTTGGCTAGGCTTGCCGTTGACCAGCTGAACCATCAGCATTTCCGTCCAGGTGCTCATGGTTTGGCCCTGGGGCACCAATTCCACCAGTTCCACATTGCCCTGGGTGTCGTGGAAGGCGGGAACCCAGCCCTGAGGAGGCAGCACGAACAATTGTTCGCCTTGCAGGGCCGGAGCCTGCTGGGCATTGCCCAGAGCGGGAAGACAGAGAAGGACGGCGGCCAGGAGGGGCTTCAGACGCATAACGGCTCCGGGATCAATAGGCTTTCGACAAGGCATGCTTGATGACCTTGCGCATGACGGTGGGCAGGGCTTGGCCGGACAGATCATCCAGTGGACACCACAGGCCCAAGGCCAGTTCTGGCTTGCGGATGGTGGCAGTGACCAGACTCAATTCCAAATGAAAATGCGTGAAGGTATGGCTGACCAGCCCGGGCAGCGGCCGCCAGTCGCCGGCCGGCGTCGCCGGGGCGTGGGGGACGGCTTCGGCCAGCGGCCAATCCTGGCCGTCGCGCCAGGGAGTCGACGGAATTTCCATCATGCCGCCCAGCAATCCCTTGTCGGGACGGCGGCGGATCAACACGGCGCCGTCCTTGCGCAGGGCCCAGAACGCCACACCTTTGCGGGTGGGGCGTTCTGGCTTGGGCGTTTTGGCCGGAAGGCTTTCGGCGATGCCGAGACGGGCGGCCTGGCAATCGTCGCGCCAGGGGCACAGCACGCAGGCGGGATTGCGCGGAGTGCAGACGGTGGCTCCCAGATCCATGGCGGCTTGGGCGTAGTCGCCCGGACGATGATCCGGCGTCAGCCGGGCGGCCAGCGCCTTCAAGGCCGGTTTCGCGGCGGGCAGGGGCTCGGTGACGGCGAACAGGCGCGACAGCACCCGCTCGATGTTGCCGTCCATCACCGCGGCCGGGCGGCCGAAAGCGATGGCGGCGATGGCGGCGGCGGTGTAATCGCCGATGCCGGGCAGAGCGCGCAACGCCTCTTCATCGTCGGGAAAGCGGCCGTCCAGGGTTTCGGCCACGGCCTGGGCGCACTTGTGCAGATTGCGGGCGCGGGCGTAATAGCCCAGTCCGGCCCAGGCGGTCAGCACCTCGTCCAGCGGCGCGGCGGCCAGATCGCCAATCGTCGGCCAGCGTTTCAGGAAGGCCAGAAAATAGGGGGCCACGGCTTGCACCGTGGTTTGTTGCAGCATCACCTCGGACAGCCAGACGTGATAAGGCTCAGCCAGCGGCTTGCCGGGCGGGCTGCGCCAGGGCAATGATCGGGCGTGGCGGTCGTACCAGGACAGCAGGCGGGACGGGAGGTCGGCGGGAGAAGCTTGCGGCATGGGGCGGAGGATAGCATACAATCGTTCCATGTCAGACAAGACCAAGACGAAATCTCAGGCTTCCTCGGTCCAGGTTCCCGGTCAGCCGGAAAAACGCGGCGGCGCCGGGCCGCGGGCGGTGGCCGAAGTGACGGGCCGCCTGACCCGCAAGCCGCTGGGTAAGCGCGGCTTTGCCGAAGGCGCGCTGGTGGCCGGCTGGCCGGCCATCGTCGGCGCCATGCTGGGGCAGCATACCTTGCCGCTGAAGATCGTCTTTCCGCCGACGGAACGGGTGGGCGGGGTGCTGCATGTGCGGGTGGCTTCCGGGGCGCTGGCGACTCAGCTCCAGCATCTGGAGCCGCTGATCGTTCAGCGCATCAACGGCCATTTCGGCTATGGTGCTGTCAGCCGTCTGCATATGGTGCAGGGGCCGCTGCCGCCGCGCCGCATCAGCAAGCCGCCGCCGCCGCCCGATTTAACGCCCGCCGCCGCCCATGCCCTGGAAGGCAGCTTGTCGAAGGTGGCCGATCCGGAACTGAAGACGGTGCTGGAGCGGCTGGGCCGCCACGTCCTCGCAAAAAAGCCACAATAGGTGGCGATTCCTGCGGCTCTTGCCGTGTCCGTCCGGGTGAGCTTGCGCCCGATCGGGAATCGGCCCTAATATCCGGCCAATCTTTCTCAGGAGTATGCCGTGTCGCGACTTTTGAAGCTTATGGCGCTGGGCGCCGTCATGATGTTCGGCGCAGCCGCCGTTTCCGGTGCAGCTCAGGCCGCCGACAGTTTTCCCACCGACCATGTGGTGGGCAAGGCCGACGCTCCCAACACCATCATCGAATATTTCTCGCTGGGCTGCCCCCACTGCGCCGATTTCCATGAGGAAGTCTGGCCGAAGCTGAAAGCCGAATGGGTCGACACCGGCAAGCTGAAGGTGATCTTCCGCGACTTCCCGCTGGATGGCCGGTCCTTGGCCGCCGCCATGGTGGCCCAGTGCTCGGGCGACCGTTATCTGGCGTTTGTCGACGCCTATTTCCGTACCCAGAATAATTGGGGCCGGGCCGACGACGGTCTGACCGCCATCAAGCAGGTGGCCAAGCTGGGCGGCATGGGCGACGCCCAGGTGGATGCCTGCTGGCAGAAGGAAGATCTGCTGAAGCAGATCAACGACCGGGCCGACGACGCCAAGAAGCGGGGGGTCAACTCCACCCCGACCTTCTATGTCAACGGCAAGGTCATCAACGGTACCGTGCCGTATGAGAACTACGTCAAAGAATTGCACTAACACCATGGACGGCCGGGCGGGTCATCAGTCGTGATTCATTTCACCCGCCTTCGGCTGTCGGGCTTCAAGTCGTTCGTCGACCCGACGGAAATGCCCATTCATCCGGGCATGACCGGCGTGGTCGGCCCGAATGGTTGTGGTAAGTCCAATCTGGTCGAAGCCCTGCGCTGGGTTATGGGCGAAACCTCGGCCAAGCAGATGCGCGGCGGCGAGATGGATGACGTCATCTTCGGCGGCACCTCCAGCCGTCCGCCGCGCAATCTGGCCGAAGTCGGGCTGACGCTCGACAACCGCGAGCGCAACGCGCCCGCCCATCTCAACGATTCCCCCGAGCTTGAGGTGGTTCGCCGCATCGATCGCGGACAGGGATCCCTTTATAAGGTGAACGGCAAGGAGACGCGCGCCCGCGACGTCCAAATCCTGTTCGCCGACGCCGCCACCGGCGCGCGTTCCACCGCCATCGTCAGCCAGGGCCGCATCGGCGCCCTGATCAACGCCAAGCCGTCCGACCGCCGCAGTCTTCTGGAAGAGGCGGCGGGTATCGGCGGATTGCATTCCCGCCGCCACGAAGCCGAATTGCGGCTGAAAGCGGCCGAAGCCAATCTGGCCCGTCTGGAAGACGTGCTGTCTACCCTGGACACGCAGTTGCAAAGCCTGAAGCGGCAGGCCCGCCACGCCGCGCGTTACCGCATGCTGTCTCAGGCTATTCGCGAAACCGAGGCGAAGCTGCTGGCGGCGCAATGGACCCTGGCCATGCGGGCGCTGGACATGGCCCAGGAAGGCTGCAAGGAAATCGAAAGCCAGGTGGCGACCCTGACCGGCCTTGCCGCCGAAGCCGCCGCCCGTCAGGCCGAGGCCCAAGCCGGGCTGCCGACCCTGCGCATGGCCGAGGCGGAAGCGGCGGCGCGGTTGCAGCGGTTGATCCAGGCCCGCGATCAATTGGACGCCGAGGAAGGCCGCATGGCCGCCGCCAAGCGTGACATGGAGCTGCGGCTTCAGCAGATTTCCACCGATCTTCAGCGCGAAGGCGCCCGCGCCGCCGACGCCGAAGGGGCGGTGGGACGGCTGGAGGAAGAGAAAGACAGCCTGCTGTCCGCCTGCGCCGATGAAGGCGATCAGCAGGCCGAGGCGGAAGCCGCCCTGGAAGCGGTCTCGGAAGCCGCCGCCGCCATCGAGGCCGAATTGGCCCAGGTGATGGAAGCCGTGGCGGCCGCCGACGCCGAGCGTGCCGCCGCCTTGCGCACCTTGGCCGAATCCGAGGGGCGCCGCGAACGTCTGTCCAAGCGGGCCGAGGAAACCGCCGGCCAACTGGCGGCCGCCGAGGCCGAACAGGTGGATCAGGCCGAGATGACCGGCGCCGAGATGGACCTGGAAGAGGCGCTGGAATACCTGGAATCCTGCCGCGAACGGGCCGAGGAGGCCGAACGCCTGCGTAATTCGGCCCAGACCGCCAGGGATGCCGCCCGCGATTCCTTGCAGACCCTGTCCGCCGCCCGTGCCAAGCTGAAGGCCGAGGCCGACGGTCTGAAAGCCGTTCTGGCCCAGGCGGCAACCGGTGGGCATCGTCCGTTGCTGGACGAATTGACGGCTGTCTCCGGCTATGAATCGGCCCTGGGCGCGGCCTTGGGCGAGGACCTTTCGGCTCCGGTCGAGGCGGACGCGGAAATGTCGTGGCGAGGGCTGTCGCCTCTGGGTGAGGTTCCAGCGCTTCCGCCCGGTTGCGACGCCTTGTCGCGTTTCGTGACCGCGCCGCCCGCGTTGGCCCGCCGGTTGTCCCAGGTAGCGGTGCTGCCGGCCGGGCAGGACGGCGATTCCGTGCGCGCCGCTTTGAAGGTCGGCCAGCGGCTGGTGTCGCTGGATGGCGGATTGTGGCGCTGGGACGGTTTTACCGTTCGTGCCGGCGCGCCGTCCGCCGCCGCCGCCCGTCTGCGTCAGCGCAACCGTCTGCGTGAGTTGGAAGCCCAGATCGAAGATGCCGAGCTGGGAGTCGAGGAAGCGGAGATGCGCGCCGAAGAGGCGGCGTCCACCGTCGAACGTCAAAGCGCCGCCGAACGTCAGGCCCGCGAGGACGTGAAGCGGGCCGAGATTGAAAGCGGCAAGCTGCGGGAAATCCACGCCAAGCTGGCGCAAAAGGCCGCTGCCGCCGAATCCCGCCGTTCGGCCCTGGCTCAGCAGGCCGCCGCCGCCGCTGCCGACTTTGAGGAGGCGGTTGCCGCCGAAGAGGCGGCGCGGGCGACGGTCGAAGGCTTCACGGGCAACGACGAGGGACGCGACAAGGTGGCGGCCTTACGCGCCGATCTGGCCGAAAAACGCACCCATCTGGTGGAAGCCCGCTCGTTCCTTGACCGCCTGCGCCGTGAATCCGGCGATCGCCGCCGCCGCCTGGACGCCATCGCCGTCGAGGAAATGTCCTGGCGCGAACGGGCCTCGGCGGCCGTGCGTCACCGCGAGGAGTTGGAAGAACGGCGCGAAGCGGCCATGGAAGAGCTGGAGCGTTTGGCCGCGCTGCCTTTCGAGATCGAGGAAAAACGCCAGACTCTGCTGGACGATATTGCCGCCGCTGAAGAAGCCAGAACCCAAGCGGCCATTACCCTGGCCCAGGGCGAGGACTTTCTGGCCACTGCCGACCGGGCCCTGCGCGAGGCGGAACAGGCTTTGTCGCAAACCCGGGAAGAGCGCATCCGCCGTGAAGCGGCCGTGGCCGCCGCCGCGCAAGGCGCGCGTACTTTGGCCGAGCGTATTGCTGAAAAGCTGGAACTGACCCCTGACGCTCTGGCCGAGCAGGAAGGGGAAATTTCCCCCGACGTCATTCCAGATCTGGAGCCGAAGCTGGAGCGTCTGGTGCGTGACCGCGAAGCCATGGGGCCGGTCAACCTGCGGGCCGAAGCCGAGGCAGAGGAACTGGAGCAGCAGATCGCCGGGCTGAACGCCGAGAAGGACGATCTGGTGGGAGCCATCGCCAAGCTGCGTCAGGCCATCGGCGAGATCAACCGCGAAGGCCGCGAACGTTTGCTGGCCTCGTTCGAGGCGGTCGACCAGCATTTCCGCAGTCTTTTTGCGTCGCTGTTCGGCGGCGGCAGGGCGCATCTGACCCTGACGGAATCTTCGGACCCCCTTCAGGCGGGGCTGGAAATCATGGCCAGCCCGCCGGGCAAGCGTCTACAGATTTTGTCCTTGCTGTCGGGCGGCGAACAGGCGCTGACCGCCCTGGCTTTGCTGTTCGCCGTGTTCATGACCAATCCCGCCCCCATCTGTGTGCTGGACGAGGTGGACGCCCCGCTGGACGATGCCAACGTCGACCGCTTTTGCAGTCTGGTGGCGGAAATCGCCAAGACCTCGCGGACCCGTTTCCTGGTCGTCACCCACCACCGCATGACCATGGCCCGCATGGACCGGCTGTTCGGCGTGACCATGGCCGAGCGCGGCGTCTCTACCCTGGTTTCGGTCGATCTCCAGACCGCCGAGGCCTTGCGCGAGCCGGCCTAGGCAATTGAGCCGAAAGCCTTGACGGACGGCTGGCGGCAGAGCTAAACAGCCCGTGAAATTGAAGGCGCGGCGCAGGCTCGGGCGGTCGCCAAACCCCCAACTATGGGTCGATGGCGTGAAACCCTAAAATTTGCCCGGGTAAGCGGGGTTTGCGGCCTTGACAGCGGGGGAGCCAAATCATATGGTGCCCGCGCTTTTGGCTTCTACGCAGCCGGAAGGGGGTCTTTAGTCGTGCAAACATGGGAGCGTGCGAACATGTCGAGCGGCGATGAAGGCCCCAACCTGGATGATCTCGGTGCCCGCCTTCAGGCGGCGCGCGCTCGTGAGGCGGCCGAGACCGGACAGGACCGGGTGCGCAGTGGCGGTGGGAACAATGCGGGCATGGGCCTGGGTTTTCGCATCGCCATAGAGTTGGTGGTGAATATCGTCGTCGGCACGGGCATCGGCTACCTGTTGGATTGGTGGTTGGGGACAAAGCCCTGGTTGATGGTGGTGTTCGTTTTCCTGGGGGCTGCCGCCGGCGTGATGAATATTTATCGCGTCGCCAAGGGGTTGGACGACTCCGTTGGTCTTGGGCAGGCGTCCCGCCGTGGGAAAAATGATCAAACGAACGGTCCATAAGAGAGGCATGCGGTGGCAAATCCGGTCGAACAGTTCCAGATCGAACCCTTGGTTCCTCTCCACATCGGGGGCGTGAACGTTTCGTTCACCAATTCGGCCCTGCTGATGGTGGTTTCGGTCACTCTGGTGACGGCCTTCCTGACCCTGTCGGTGCGCGGCCGCGCCCTGGTTCCGGGCCGCTGGCAGTCGATGGCCGAGGTCTTCTACGAATTCGTCGGCAACATGATCCGCGACAATGTCGGCAGCGAAGGGCGCAAGTTCTTCCCCTTCATCTTCTCGCTGTTCATGTTCGTTCTGTTCGGTAACCTGCTGGGTCTGGTGCCGTACTCCTTCACCTACACCAGCCATATCATCGTCAATTTCGGCTTGGCCTTGACGGTGTTCATCGGTGTGACCATCATCGGCTTCATGCGTCACGGCACGCACTATCTGCGGATGTTCTTCCCGCACGGTGCGCCGATCCTGACCGCGCCGATCCTGATCCCGATCGAGCTGATTTCCTATCTGTCCCGTCCTTTCAGCCTTGCCGTCCGTCTGTTTGCCAACATGACGGTGGGCCATATCATGCTGAAGGTCATGGGCGGCTTCGTGGTGGCTTTGGGCGTTCTGGGCGTTCTGCCCTTCGCCTTCCTGTCCGCCATCACCGTGCTGGAGTTCGGTATCGCTCTCCTGCAGGCCTATGTGTTCACCATTCTCTGCTGCATTTACCTGAACGACGCCATCCACATGCACTGATGGCCGGGTAATACGGTTTCGAGAGTAGTTTTTGAGTTCGATATTCGTTTCAAGAAAGGGATCTGTAATGGAAATCCAAGCTGCGAAGATGATTGGTGCTGGTCTGGCCGCCATCGGCATGATCGGTTCGGGTATCGGCGTGGGTAACATCTGGTCGAGCCTGATCGCCACCGTCGGTCGCAACCCGGCCGCCAAGGCCAATGTCGAGCTGTACGGCTGGATCGGCTTCGCGGTGACCGAGGCTATCGCCCTGTTCGCCCTGGTCGTCGCCCTGATCGTTCTGTTCGTCTAATCTTTTCAGACGAGCACGAAGTTTCGGATCAGCCGGCGGCTCCTGGTGGGGCCTGCCGGCTGGTTCGTATAGAAGCGCCCGCGCGATTTTAAGTTTTTGCTTGAAGCCGCAAACGCGAACAGGAAGTCCAGAGCGATGCCTCAATTCGACCCAACCTTCTTCGCCCCGCAGCTGTTCTGGCTGCTGGTGACGTTCGTCGTCCTTTATTTCCTGATGTCCGCCCTGGCCATGCCGAAGATCGGTGCGGTGCTGGAGGAACGTCAGCGCAAGATCGACGACAACCTGGACAAGGCCGCCCAGCTGAAGGCCGAGGCCGACGCCGCCATCGCCGCCTATGAAAAGGCCCTGGCCGAATCCCGTGCCCAGGCCCAGCAGATTCTGCGCACCAGCGCCGAAGCTCTGACCAAGCAGTCCGAAGCGAAGCAGAAGGAACTTGGCGACAAGCTGGCCGCTCAGATCAAGGCCGGCGAGGCCCGCATCACTGCCGCCAAGGAACAGGCCCTGACCCACGTCCGCGACGTGGCCGTCGACGTCGCCAAGACCGCCGCTCAGAAGCTGACCGGCCTGGCTCTGGACGACGATCAGGTCTCCAAGGCCGTCACCGCCGCCATGCAGGAGAGCCGCTGATGTTCTTCATCTCCATCGCCCAGGCTGCCGAAACCGCCGCCGAGCATCATGAAGAGGCCGAGGCTTTCCTCAGCCCCCACAGCGCCGAGACTTGGGTCGCCGTCGCCTTCGTGATCGTGGTCGCTCTTCTGGCCAAGCCCGTGTTCCGCGGCATCACCGCCGGTCTGGACACCCGCAGCGCCAAAATTCGCAGCCGCATCGACGACGCCGAGCGCCTGCGCGCCGAGGCCCAGGAAACCCTGGCCGCTTACCAGAAGAAGCAGCGCGACGCTCTGAAGGAAGCCGAAGAGATCGTCGCCCACGCCAAGGCCGAGGCCGAGCGTCTGGCCGCCAAGGCCGTCGCCGACCTGGACGAACTGCTGAAGCGCCGCGAACAGCAGGCCATGGACCGCATCACCCAGGCTGAAAACGACGCCACCCGCGAAGTGCGCAACGCCGCCGTGGATATCGCCGTCACCGCCACCCGTACCCTGATCGCCCAGAACTTGCCGGCCGCTCAGGCCTCGGCTCTGATCGACAAGGCTATCGAGGATCTGCCGAACCGCCTGCACTAAGCAGCGTTCCGCGTCTTCACCGAAACCCCCGGCGGCGCAAGCTTCCGGGGGTTTTGCATTCAGGAGCCGTCATGCACATCTATGTCGATTCCGACGCCTGCCCGGTCAAGGAGGAAGTCCTGAAAGTGGCCATGCGCCACGGCTTGCGTCTGACTTTCATCGGCAATCGCTGGATGCGCGGGCTCGATCATCCTCTGGTCGATCAGGTGGTGGCTCCGGAAGGCCTGGATGCCGCCGACAACCTGATTGCCGAAAAAATCGAAGCGGGCGACATCGTTATTACCGCCGACATTCCCCTGGCCGGGCGTTGTCTAGCGAAAAAGGCCTGGGGCATCGACCCACGCGGCAAGATCTTCGACGAATCCTCCATCGGCATGGCGGTGGCCGTGCGCGACCTGATGACGCATTTGCGCGATACCGGGCAAATTACCGGCGGTCCGTCAGGCTATTCCAAGCAGGACCGTTCGAAATTTCTCGATGGTTTGGAGCGGCTGATTCAGACGGTGAAGAAAGTCGGCTGATCTATTCCGGCGGAGCCGTCAATAACGCAAGTTGCTTAATTTCTTGAACAGGTTGCCCTGAGGCAGGGGAGTGAAATCCTTGACCTCTTTCGACGGGCGGCCGAAGAGAAAGCCCTGCACATAGTTGCAGCCGCAATCGCGGCAGAATTCCAGGGTCTCGGGGGTATCCACCATCTCGGCGATGGTTTCGACGCTCATCCGTTTGCACAATTCGGTCAGGGCGGACAGGAAGGCGCGGCCTTTCTTGGCTTTCTGGGCGTTCTTGACCGCAGATCCGTCCAGCTTCACCACGTCGACGTCGAGCACCGACAGGTACTGGAACGAAGCGGCGCCGGCGCCAAAATCATCAAGGCAGACGTGATAGCCTTTCGAACGCAAGGCCTGAATGAAGTTGTTGGCGGATTCCAGATCGCTCATGCGCGAGGATTCGGTGATTTCGAACATCAATTTGCCGGCCAGCCATTCGTTCTCCTTCAGCATCTTGTGCAAGGCCTCGACATAAGAGGGCTTGCCGATGGAATAGCCGGAGACGTTGACGGCGGCGCGGTATTTGTTGCTGTTGCGCGGGAACTTGCCCAGCCAATCGACCACCTTTTTAGCCATGGCGAAGTCGAAGTCGTGGATCAGGCCGGTTTCCTCGGCAAAGGTGATCATCTTGAAAGGCGATTCGCCGGCTGCCTTTTCGAAACGACAGAGCGCCTCGTAATGGTGGATTTCGCCGGAGCTGATATGAATGATCGGCTGTAGCGCGACGAAAAATTCGCCCCGTTCGACCAATTGCTTGAAATTGTTGACTTCCGCTACGGCTTCGCCCACCAGGGTCGACATGTTGGCGGTCAAGTCCTTGATGTTCAGTCCCGCGCCGTCGGAATCGCGGAACTTGTTCATGGTGTAAAGCAGGCCCTTGGCGAGGTCTTCCTCGCTGATATCGGCGCCGTCCATGGCCATGGTGGCCGACTGGACCTGCACGCCGACGCCGGTGGGATCGAATTTCTGCGTCAGTCCCTCGATCTGGCTGACCAGGTCCTCCACCTTGGTGCCCGAGGCATGCATGATGGAGAAACGGCCGTCGCCGACCTGGGCGGCGGTGTCGCCGCCCACGGAATTGGCTTTCAGGAATTCGCCCATCGACTGCATCAGGGCGTCGCTGCTGTTTTCATCCAGACGCTCTTGCAGGGCGGTGATCTCGGGGATGGAGACCAGGGTGACCTCGGCGCTCTCCCCGGCTTCCTGAATGCCGCGCAGGCGCTCGGCGGCCAAGCCCGCGAAGGAATTGCCGTCGACCAGACCCGTCTTCTCATCCTTGGGCAAGGAGGCGCTGGGCAGGGCTTCGGCCGAGCTTTTGCGCAGGGCCAGGAAAATGTGGGAATCGTTGCCGTCCAGGCAATAAGCCGACATCGAGACCCATTGGGGCTGACCGCTGGTCAGTTGCAGGCGCAGCAGCTTGTCGTGGACGCGGCCGGTTTTCAGGATGCTCTTGAAAACCTGCCCCACCAAAGGGATGTCGGATGGCATGACCAGATCGCGGAAGGACGAACCCCGCAGATCCTTTTTACTGCGGCCGAAAAAAGCCTCGGCGGCCCCTTCGACGAATTCGATGTTGAAATGGCGGTCCAGTTCGAAAAGCAGATCGGCCCAGGCGAACGCCATGGACACATAGCGGTCGCGCTCGCGTTTCAGAGTCTCCAACCGTGCGTCTTGACTGACCAATTCGTGCCATCCCCAATGAACGTATAGCGTGCTGAACGGATGTGTCTGTGGCTATAGGCGGAAAGGCATAATAGCATGCGGTTTTGCCGGGGGTGAACGGTCAAAAGAGCATGCCCCTTGACAGAATGTCGTGAAACATCCCAGAAATCGTAGGGGAAAAGGAGTGCTCGACCCATGGCGGGGAGAATCAAAAGCAATATTGCCCTGCTTTCGGGTCTGTTTCTGGCTTCGGTTGCGGCTTTCGGCGAAACACCGTTCGAAGCGGGGGTTCAGGCTTACGGCAAGGGCGATTTTATTTCCGCTCGCCAGAATTGGGAAAACGCCCTGAGTGGCGGCGATTGGGAGGCGGCCCGAAATCTGGGACTCTTGTATCGCAAAGGCCTTGGTGTCGAGCCCGACGCCTCCAAAGCCGCCAGCTATTACCAGCAAGCAGCCGACCATGGCGTGGTCAATGCCGAGTTGAACTTGGCCGAGCTTTATCTGCTGGGCCAGGGCGTACCCAAGGACGTGGATAAAGCCAAGCAGCTTTTAAAGGATGCCTCCGATCACGGCAGCCTGCCCGCCCGCTTCCGTCTGGAAGAAGTCCAGGACGCCGAGGCCAGGGGCGAAGGCTCATTGGCTTTGACAGCTCCCAGCAGCAAGGGCGGGGCGTCATCCGTGCGCGTGCCGGGGAAGTCGTCCGAGGCGGTTCCGGCGCCCAAAGCCGAAGCTCCGGCCAAGGTTGCGGCGCAAGCCTCGGCTCCGGTGCAGCCTTCGGTGCAATCCCCGGCCAAAGCCGCGGCGGCAGCCGTTCCTCCTTCTCCGTCCGCTTCGCTTGCCGTGGCCGTTCCTCCGCCGGCCAAGAAGCCGTCAGCGCCGGCCGCGACGGTTTCGCCTTCGCCGGTTCAAGCTCAGACCGCCCAGCTCCCGGTCAGCACGGCGGAAGCTCCGGTTCCGCTGACGGCGGCGCCCGTCCAGCCCGTTCCCGTCCAGCCCGTTCCCGTCCAGCCCGCTTCCGCGGAGGCCGCTTCGCCGCCGCAGGCCAAGGAGACCGAAGCGCCGCCGCCGCCCGTTGCCGCCAAGACGGAAGACAAGCCGGCCGAAGCATCTCAGCCGCCTGCTATCAAAAGCGAAGAGGCCAAGGCGGAGGACGCGCCGCCGCCTGTGATGCCTCCTGCCGTTTCCGCTCCCGCTTCTCCGGCCCCGGCGGCCGAAGCGCTAGCCGATTCCAGTGCCGCCGACCCGGTGAAGGCCGAAGTTCAGCAGGGAGCCGAGCCCGGCCAGTTGCGTCTGCATGTGGCGTCCTATCGCAGCGAGTCCGACGCGGCCCGGGGATGGTTGAGCTATAACCTGCCGGGATTGATGCCCGAACTGGAGGCGGTGAATATTCCCGGAAAGGGCAAGTTCATTCGCCTGTTCGCCGTGGGGCCGGCCGAGCAGGTGCATCAATTGTGCGACGACCTCAAGTCGCATGGCGAGCAATGTCACTTGCCCGATGGAAAGTAAGCTTCGGAAAATCAGTTTCAGTTGGCGGGTCTGAGCTTTTTCGCCGCCTCGGCCGAGGGAAGCACGGCGGCGCCGTCGATATAGCGCCAGTCGGTCATGATCCCGGCGCCGTCCTGCAACTGCGTCTTGCCGATCCAGGAGCCCATGGTGGATTGGTGGTCGGCGGCGCGGAACGTGATGGAGCCGGAAGGCGTGGCGACGGTCAGGCCCTCGAAGGCGGCGGCCAGTTTGGCCGGGTCGGTGGAACCGGCCTTGTCCAGGGCGGCGGCGACGGCCTTCATGGCGTCATAGCCCAGCAAAGAGGCCAGACGGGGGTCTTCGCCATAGGCGGCGGCATAGGCTTCGACGAATTTCCGGTGTTCCGGCGTCTTGATGTCGTACCAGGGATAGCCGGTGACGATCCAGCCCGCCGGCACGTCGTCGGCCATGACTTCCAGGTAGTCGGGCTCTCCGGTCAAGGGGCTGACCACCGGCAATTTGGGAAACAGCCCCTTGGCGTTGCCTTCACGCACCAGCCGGATCAGATCGCCGCCGAAGGTGACGTTGAACAGGGCGTCGGGCTTAGCCTGGCTCAGGGCGTCGACCACGCTCGCCGCATCCAATTTGCCCAAGGGCGACGACAATTCCTGCGTGAAGGTGATGTCGGGGCGCCGGGATTTCAGGTGCTGCTTGAAATCGTTGGCCAGGGTTTGGCCTTGCTCGAAATCGGGGGCGAGGATGGCCCAGCGTTTGGCCGGCAGCTTGGCGGCCTGTTCGGCCAGCATGGCCGTTTGCATGGCGGCGCTGGTCCGCAGGCGGAAGGTGTAGGCGTTGCCGCGGCTCCAGACCAAGGAATCGCTTAAAGGCTGGACTGCGAGAAACGGCCGGCTGCGTTGCCGAGCGATTTCCGACACCGTCTGGGCGGTCTGAGTCAACAGGGTGCCCATTAGCAGCACGGCGCCGTCGGGGCCGATCAGTTGGTCGGCGGCGCTGGCGGCGCCGTCGGGGCGTCCCTGGTCGTCGCGGCTGATCACTTCGATTCTGCGTCCGCCCAAGACGCCGCCGGCCTTGTTGATCTCATCCATGGCCAGTTGCCAACCGTTGCGGTACGGCACCGTGAAGGCGGGGATTGCCGTGTAGCTGTTGATGTCGCCGATCTTGACGGGATCGGCGGCATAAGCGCCGGGTGCTCCCGCGAGCAGCCCGGCGGCCAGAAGAAGATGTTTGGATAGGGTCAATTGCGGTCCGTCAGAGTTTCGATGCACCCAGCCAAGCCAGTATGCGGTCGGCGACCGGCTGCCACCAGGTATGGTCCAGCATAAGACCGTGGGGCGCGCCCTTCAGGACGTCAAGTTCCGCCTTCCAAAAATTGGCGGTTTCACGGAACGCCGAACTGGGCAGGAAGACGTCGGCGTCGCCGCCCAGCACCAGCATGGGGATGGCGTTCCCGCCCTGCCGCGGCAGGGGTTGGGCAGGGCACAGAAGCTCGCTGCTGATGCGATGGGATTCGCCCTGCAGCCGGGGCAGCAGATGTGCCACGTCCTCGCCGGGGGTTTTGTCCGAGAAGAAGGCGCGGTGGATGACGTCGGCGGACACGGCCTGATGTCCCAGGCTTTGCAGCAGACCCAGCTGCCATAGGACGTCGGGGGCGAAGGTGGACAGATGGATCGCCGACGAAGCGAGGCCTGACGGCGGAACCGAGGCCAGCAGCACGGCTCCGGCCGCTTTGTTTTCCGGTTTGGACAGATAGTGCTGCACCACCAGTCCGCCCATGGAATGGCCGATCAGGACCGGCGGGGCGTCCAGCTTGGCGGCGGCGTTCTCGACGTCCTCCACGTAATCGGCCAGCGAGGCCCAGGTCAGCGAACCTTCGCTGCCGCCATGCCCGCGCAGGCTGGCGGCATAGGCAGCGTAGCCCTTCTTGGCGAAATAGGGGAGGAAGCGTTCGCTCCAGATCCAGGCTCCGCAATACGAGCCGTGAACGAACAGAAGAGGGGGATGGGCGCCCTTATCTTTGCTGGGCGGTTGGCAATGAAAGATTTCCAGCTTCACTGTCGGTCTCCCTGTGTGCCTTTTGCTCCACTATAGCCCGCCCCAGGGGTTTCGTCTTGTCCCCATTCCCGGTATGGGATCCCTCGGAGGGCAGGGTTGCGTCGTGCGAAGGTATGGTTTTCATCACAAGTCTTGAGCCAGACGCCGTTCTGTGTATGATGCACCGCCACTTCCCGACCAGACATGATTTTACCGGAGGCGGCGCTATGCAGATCAAGGAAGCTCTCACATTCGACGACGTGCTTCTTGTGCCTGCGGCGTCCAGCGTTCTGCCGGCCACAGTGGATACCCGCACGTACCTGACCCGCACCATCGAACTGGGCATTCCGATCATCTCGGCGGCCATGGACACGGTGACGGAAAGCCGTCTGGCCATCGCCTTGGCTCAGGCCGGCGGCATCGGCATCATCCACAAAAATTTCGACATTCCCGCCCAGGCCGAAGAAGTCCGCCGCGTCAAGCGCTTCGAGTCCGGCATGGTCGTCAATCCGCTGACCATCCATCCCGACCAGCCGCTGGCCGACGCCCTGCGTCTGATGGAAATCCACAATTTCTCGGGTTTTCCCGTGGTCGAACGCGGCACCGGCAAGCTGGTGGGCATTCTGACCAACCGCGATGTGCGTTTCGCCACCAATCCGTCGCAGCCGGTGTCCGAACTGATGACCAAGGAGCGTCTGGTCACCGTGCAGGACGGCGCTCCCGCCGAGGAAGCCAAGCGCCTGCTGCATCAGCGCCGTATCGAGAAGCTGCTGGTGGTCGATGCCGATTACCGTTGTATCGGTCTGATCACCGTCAAGGACATGGAAAAGGCCCAGGCCTATCCCAACGCCTGTAAGGACGAGCAGGGCCGTCTGCGAGTCGGCGCCGCCACCGGTGTCGGTGCCGACGGCATCGCCCGCGCCGAAGCTCTGATCGAGGCCGGCGCCGACGTGGTGATCGTCGACACCGCCCACGGCCACCACAAGAACGTGGTGGATACGGTGGCGGCCGTGAAGAAGAACAATCCCAAGGCTCAGATCATCGCCGGCAACATCGCCACGCCGGAAGCGGCCAAGGCGCTGATCGCCGTCGGCGCCGACGCCGTCAAGGTCGGCATCGGCCCGGGCACCATCTGCACCACCCGCATCGTTGCCGGCGTCGGCGTTCCCCAATTGTCGGCCATCATGGAAGTGGCCGAGGCGGCCGGCGACGTTCCGGTGATCGCCGACGGCGGCATCAAGTTCTCGGGCGACGTGGCCAAGGCCATCGCCGCCGGCGGCTCGGCCGTGATGCTGGGCTCGCTGTTCGCCGGCACCGAGGAAAGCCCCGGCGAAGTGTTCCTGTATCAGGGGCGCTCCTACAAGAGCTATCGCGGCATGGGTTCGCTGGGGGCCATGGCCCGCGGTTCCGCCGACCGCTATTTCCAGGCCGAGGTGAACGACAAGCTGAAGCTGGTTCCCGAAGGCATCGAAGGCCGGGTGGCTTACAAAGGTCCGGTGGGCGCGGTGATCCATCAGCTGGTGGGCGGCCTGCGCGCCGGCATGGGCTATACCGGCAACGGCACCATTGCCGAGATGCAGAAGAACTGTACCTTCCGCCGCATCACCGCCTCGGGCCTGCGCGAATCCCACGTCCACGACGTGTCGATCACCAAGGAAGCTCCGAACTACAAGTCCGAGGGATAAGGAGCTCTTTCCCTATCCTTGAAACGGGTTTCATCCAACCGCCCCCGGTCGTTGCTTGGGGGCGGTTTTGTTTTCAGGTCAGCGTTCGGATCGGCCGGCCGTCCAGCCATGCCTCGATGTCTTCGACGCCTTCTTCAAAGAAGGTGCGGTAATTGTTTTCCGACACATAGCCGAGATGCGGCGTCGCCAGAACATTGGGAAGAGAACGGAATGGATGTTCGGGCGGCAGCGGTTCGGTTTCGAAAACATCCAGTCCGGCCCCGGCGATCCATTTCTCCCGCAGGGCGGTGACGAGCGCGCTTTCGTCGACGATGGCGGCGCGGGCCGTGTTGACGAGGAACGCGGTCGGCTTCATGCGCCTGAGGTCGTCGGCGCCGATCAGCCCTCTGGTGGTGGGGGAAAGCACCAGATGCAGGCTGACGAAATCGCTGGTTTCCAACAGCGCCTCTTTGCTGGAGGCGCGGGCGACGTTGGCGGCGGCGGCCCGTTCCTCGGTCAGGTTCGGGCTCCAGGCCGTCACCTCCATGCCGAAGGCTTGGGCGATAGCGGCCATCCGCGCGCCGATCTTGCCCAGGCCGACGATGCCCAGCCGGGCGCCGGCCAGATCGACGCCGACACTGCTCTGCCATGGACCGTTGCGGCGCAGGTTCTCTGCTTCGGGAAGGATGTTGCGGGCCAATCCCAAGATCAGCCCCCAGGTCAATTCCAGGGGTGGCAGCGGACTGCTGGCCGTGCCGCACACGGTGATGCCCTTGGCATGAGCCGCGTCCAGGTCGATGGCGGCGTTGCGCATGCCGCTGGTGACGATGAGCCGAAGATGGGGCAAGCGTTCCAGAAGCCGGGCGGGAAGGGGAGTGCGCTCCCGCATGACGACGATGATTTCCGCGCCGCCGATTTGCTGCACAACGTCGTCTTCGTTGTTCAGATAGCTGCCGACGCGTCCGATTCCGATGCGCCCTTTCAGCCGGCTCCAGTCGGCGGCGCGCAAGGCGGCGTTCTGATAATCGTCGAGGATGACGCATTTTTTCATGATCTGAGCCCTGTTCGGCGGTGTCGGCACGAGAAAGCTAATCATGGGACAGGAGGGGTGGTCAATTGGCGGCGCCGAACCCGGACTTGCGAAGGCTGGGGCAGATAGCCTACAACAGGCGAACTTCAATCAACGCCCAGAGCCATATGCTTTCCTGCCGGACCTATCCGCGGTTTTCAGCCATATCCGCCTTGGTGCGCTTCCTTTCGACAAGGTGATGCCATGACTCCCGGCGCCCGGCTTGCCGCCGTTATCGAACTGCTCGACGAAATAGAGCGCCAGGATCGGCCCGCGGATCTGGTGGCGGGCAGCTATCTGAAGGCCCGCCGTTATATCGGCGCCAAGGATCGCCGGGCCATCTCGGACCGGGTATGGGGTATTTTGCGCCGCCGCGCCCGTTTGGACTGGTGGCTGGAACATGAGAAAATCCAGATCACCAGCCGCGCCCGTCTGCTGGTCGACATGATCCTGACCGACCGCAAGACCCCGGCCGACATCGGCAACGAGTTCACTGCCGGCGACCGCAATGCCGGGGCTCTGCTGCCGCCCGACTGGACGCTGTTGCAGGCTCTGAAGGGCCGCGATCTGTTCCATCACGACATGCCGGCCTGGGTGAAGGGTGAATATCCCGCCTGGTTGGAACCGCGTCTGGCGGCGTCGTTCGGCGATCGTCTGGCTCAGGAAATGGCCGTTCTGCGGGACGAGGCGCCTGTGGATCTGCGCGTCAACACCCTGAAAACCGACAAGAATGCGGCCATCGCCGCTTTGGCCGCCGAAGGGCTGAAAGCCGAAGCGACCAGGCTGTCGCCCATCGGCCTGCGGTTGCCGGCCCGCATTACCCTGACCGCGCAACAGGCGTTCAAGGACGGTCTGGTGGAAGTGCAGGACGAAGGCTCGCAGCTGCTGGCCCTGCTGACCGACGCCAGGCCCGGCATGGCGGTGGTGGATTTCTGTGCCGGAGCCGGCGGTAAAACCTTGGCCCTGGCGGCGACCATGGAGAACAAGGGGCGTCTGATCGCCTGCGACGTCAACGAGCGCCGCGCCGAAAAGGCGGTTCTGCGTCTGCGCCGGGCCGGCGTGCACAACGTCACCCGCCGTTTGCTGGAAAGCGAAAGCGACAAGTGGGTGAAGCGTCAGTCCGGCACTTTCGACCGGGTTCTGGTGGATGCTCCCTGCTCGGGCGCCGGTACCTGGCGGCGCAACCCCGATGCGAAGTGGCGTTTGAGCGAACAGGGGCTGATGGATCTGGTGGCGCTGCAAGGACGCATTCTGGCCAGCGCCTCGCGTCTGGTGCGTCCGGGCGGGCGGCTGATTTATTCCACCTGCTCGCTGTTGGCCGAGGAGGATATGGGACAGGTCGAGCGTTTCCTGACGGAACACGCCGATTTCCGTCTGCTGCCGCTGGCCCAGGTGTGGGGCGAGACCATCGGCGGCGATTGTCCTTTGAGCGGGGATGTTTTGTCGCTGAGCCCGGCCGCCAACGGCACCGACGGTTTCTTCGCCGCCGTGTTGGAGCGGGCGGCAGCCTCTTAAGGGCTGTCCAGCACGCTGTCCCAATAGAGAAAGTCGCGCCAGCTTTCGTGCAGATAGTTGGGCGGAAAGGCGCGGCCGCGTTCTTGCAGCATGAAGTTGCTCGGCTGCACCGGGCGGATCAGCGGAAACATCTTCACTTCGTGGGGCATGTGGCTGGCCTTGCGCAGATTACAGGGCGCGCAGGCGGTGACCACGTTCTCCCAGGTGGTGGGACCGCCCTTCGACCTGGGAATGACGTGGTCGAAGGTCAGGTCGTGGGTGGGCAGATGCTGACCGCAATATTGGCAGGTGAAGTGATCGCGCAGAAAGACGTTGAAGCGGGTAAAGGCCGGACGTCGGTTGGTCGGGATATATTCCTTCAGCGAGATCACGCTGGGCAGCGGCATTTCCCAGGTCGGGGAATGAATGCGGCGGCTATAGGCGGCGATGACGTTGACTCGGTCGGCCACTACCGCCTTGACGGCTTCCTGCCAGGGCCACAGGGACAGCGGATAGTAGCTGAGCGGGCGAAAATCCGCGTTCAGTACCAGGGCAGGACAAGCATTGAGCGCCAACTGCACAGAACCGCTCCCTCATCGGGTTGCGTATCTAGATATAGTGTATCTAACAGAAGCTGGCCGCAACAAGCATAACAGTTCGGTGAAGTTCTTTCCTGTTCGTTCGCGTTTCAGCCCAGATTCTGCAAGGTGAAGGCGATGGCGGCCTTCAGGCCTTCGTCGTCGATGGAATGGCCCAGATCGGGCCGCGACAGCGACAGAACCGGCAGCCCCAACTTCTCGAAAATCTCTTGGGCGAAGCTCAGGAAACCGTGGGGCACCACTTCGTCCTGCTCGCCATGGATCAGCAGGATCGGCGGGCGGGCGGTGATTTCTCCCTCTTCCAGCAGGCGTTCCGGGGCGATCACCAGACCGGAGAATCCAATCACCACGCCGGGCGCGGCCGGGCGGCGGACGGCGATGTGCAGAGCCAGCATGGTGCCCTGGGAAAAGCCGACCAGCACCAGTTTGTCGTCGCTCAGGTTCAACTCGGCCAGCTTGGCGTCGATGAAAGCGTTGATTTCCACGGCGGCGCTTTCCACCCCGGCCAGCATGGCGCCTGGCGATTGGTCGCGCAGGCTGAACCACTGGCGGCCGAACGGCGCCATGTCGCAAGGCTCGTGGCCGTCGGGGGCAAAGAAGGCGGCATCGGGCAGAGCTGCCGCGAAATAGGGCGCCAGTTCGATCAGATCGTCGCCGTTGCTGCCCAGGCCGTGCAGGAAGACGACTAACTGGCGGGCCGGACCGCCCGAGGCGGGAGCGAAGGTGGGGCCGGTCAGCATGGCGGAAACTCCTGAAGCGATGGGTTGACCCCTTGAGTGGTATCCCATCTTCGGTGCTAATGTCACGCCATGACCGTGACCCGTTTTGCTCCCAGCCCCACCGGCCATCTGCATCTGGGCCATGCCCACTCGGCTCTGTTCGCGCATGGGCAGGCGGCGGGCGGTAGCTTCCTATTGCGTCACGAGGATATCGATCCGGGGCGCTGCCGTCCGGAATTCATCGGCGCCGTCGAGGAGGATCTGCGCTGGCTGGGTCTGTCCTGGCCTGAGCCCGCGCGCCGCCAATCGGAGCATCTGGACGATTACGTCTCTGCGCTGGAACGGTTGAACGGCATGGGGCTGCTTTATCCTTGTTTTTGCAGCCGCGGCGACATCGCTCACGAGATCGAGCAATCGGGCCATGCCCCCCATGGTCCCGACGGTCCGCTCTATCCCGGCCTATGCCGCCGTCTGAGCGCCGCCGAGGCCGGGGACCGCCGCGCCGCCGGCCAGCCGTTCGCGCTGCGGCTGGACATGGCAAAGGCCGTCGCCATGACGGGGCCGCTGCGCTGGCTCGACCGGGGGGATGGCTGGCAGGACGCTCAGCCGGAGACGTTCGGCGACGTGGTGCTGGCCCGCAAGGATACGCCCACCAGCTATCATCTGGCGGTGACGGTGGATGACGCCCTTCAGGGCGTGACCTTGGTGACGCGGGGCCGCGATCTGTTTCCGGCCAGCCACGTGCACCGGTTGCTTCAGTCCTTGCTGGGGCTGCCGGTGCCGGAATGGTATCACCACGGTCTGTTGACCGACGAGAATGGCAGGCGCTTCGCCAAGCGCGACAAATCCCTGACCCTGCGTTCCTTGCGCGAGGCGGGGAAGACTCCGGACGAAGTCCGGGCGCTGGCGGGATTTACTTCTTTTTGAGCATCGCCAAGGGGTGATGCTGGTTGACCAACCCCTTCAGTTTCTCGTCCAGCACATGGGTGTATATCTGGGTGGTGGCGATGTCGGCGTGGCCCAGCATCTGCTGAACGCTGCGCAGGTCGGCGCCGTGGGCCAGAAGATGGCTGGCGAAGGAATGGCGCAGGACGTGAGGCGAGACGCGGCGGCGGTCGATACCGGCGTTCAAGGCCAATTCCGACAGCAGCCTGGCGAAGCCGGAGCGGGTGAAATGGCCGCTGTCGCCGTCGCCGGGAAACAGGTATTTGCTGTTTTTGGGGCTGCGGGCCTGCCGCCATTCGGCCAGGGCCAGCCGGGCCGGTTCGCCCAAGGGCACCAGCCGTTCCTTGCCACCCTTGCCCCTGACGATCAGCGACGGCGCGTCGCGTCCGGCGGCGGCCAGGGGCAACTCCACCAGCTCCGAGACCCGCAGGCCGGAAGCATAGAGCAGTTCCATCATGGCCACGGTCCGCAGTCCGGCTTCGCCCTCAATGGCGCGGGCGGCGTCCAGCAGGGCCGCGACATCGGCTTCCGACAGATATTTCGGCAGCGGGCGACCCAGCCTGGGACTGTCGATCACCGAACTGGGATCATCCTTGCGGACGCCTTCGGCGAACAGGAATTTGTGGAACTGGCGGATGCAGGACAGCCGGCGGGCGGCGGTACGGGGGGCCATGCCCCGATCCTTCAGATCACCGATGTAATCGCGGATGGCCTCGGTGTCGGCCTGATGCGGCGGCAATCCCGCACAGGTCAGGAATTCGGCGAAATCGTCGAGATCGCGGCGATAGGCGTCCAGGGTGTTGATGGCGGCGCCGCGCTCCGCCGCCATCATTTCCAGGAAGGACTCCGTATAACGGGAACCGTCGGAAGACAGGACCGTTACTCCCTACACTCCATTGGCGATGGCGGCTTCCACCGCCAGAGCCCGGGCTTCGGCGTCCAGACCGATATGGCGCAGACCCGCAACGACGCGGTACAGCTCCGATGGGTCGGCCTGGGCCAGTCCGTTCTCGCCCAAGGTGGCCAAAGACATCAGCACGGTCTGGCCAAGGCGCAGATCGTTGACGGCATTGTTCAAGCCTTGCCACAAGGCCGGGCGGGGGCCGACGGTGGCGGCCTGGGACGGGCCGTCATAGAGCGGCAGCCAAGCGTCCTCGGGCAGTTTCTCGCCCAGGGCGGCCAGCAGGCTGAAGCAGATGGCGGCGCGACGCTGGCCGATCTCGCCGGGCTGATCGGCACGGGCCTTGCGCCACAGCTCCAGGGCACTGGCGGGCAGCATGCGGTCGTCTTCCGCCGCCGACATGCGCAGCAGCGGCCACAGCCCCGAGACGGCGCTGGCGGTTTCCGGCGCCGACGCCATCTGGTTGCGCAGGAACATCAGCCAGGGTTTGGCGGCGTCGGGCTTGCCCGCGGCCAACAGGGCGCGGGCGGCGGGATAGGCGAAAGCCACCAGCTCCGGCGCCGGCTTGATGTTCTGCAGTTCGACCGAATACAGGCGGGCGGCGGTGAAATAGGCCGGGCCGTAATCGCCGCTGATGGCGAAGGCGCGGCCGATCAGCTCTGCCTTGGCGTTGGGCAGGCTCTGCTGGACGGTGGCGCGGTAGAGCATGGCGCGTCCGCGCGCGCCCTTGTCGGCTCCGACCGGGGCGGCCAGCTCCTGTGGCGTGAAGGTGACGCCGTCATAAGCCTGGCGCAGAACCTCGGTGTCGATGGCGCCGATGGCCTCGGCTTTCTCGGCGGCCAGCAGGCGGGCTTCCAGGGTGGCCGAAGGGGTCAGGGCGATGCCGCGCAGCACCGCGGGATGAGCGGCGTTGGCGGCGGCGGCTTCCGGCAGGGCGATCTTGGCGGCGCGGGCCATGGCCAGGGTCAGCGGCATCAGCTGGTTGAAGGCGTCCAGCTTGCCGGGCGCGATGCCGGCCATGGCGTCGGCGGCGATGAAAAAGGCCGGATCGTTCAGTTTCTGCTCACGCAGGACGTCCAGCGACAGCGCCGCCTCCTTGCCCTTGCCGGCGGCGAATTGGCAGAACACGCCCAGCTTGCCGGCGAAAGCATCGTCGCCGGGCTGGCTGCGCAGGGCGCTCAACTGATCGCAGGCCAGGCCGCTGTCGCCGGCCAACAGGGCGGCTTCTGCCGTCAGGCGGCGCAGTTCCGGCGTGAAGTTCTGGCTGGGAACGCCCTTCAGGAAGGCGGCCAGACCGTCGGCGTCGCCCATGGCCCACAGCTTGTCGGCGCGCAGCTTGACCAGATTGTCGCCGGGCACCGGCTTGCCGGCCGGAACGGTGGCGGCGGTCAGCAGCAGCTTGCGCATCAGCAGACGCATGGTGCGCGACGAGGTGGCGGCCGGCAGCGATGGCATGACTTTCTGCACCACGGCCATCTGGGCGCCGGCCCACATATCGGCGCCGAAGCCGCCGTTACCGGTGGTCAGCACCCCGGTGGAGCCGGGATCGACGGCGCCCAGATCCTGCACCTGCACCTTGGCGTCGCGGGGCGAGGTCACTTCCGGAAAGCTGTCGTTGCTTTTCTGCGACGAGACGGGAGCCGAAACCGGCTGCTGCGTGCCTTCCGGCTGTTGGGCGTTGGGCGAGATCAACACTTCTTCCGTGCGGGGCGCGGACAGCGGCGTCGGGGCGGATTGGGCCAGGGCGCCGCCGATCGGCAGCATCGCCAGCAGGGCGGCGGCGGTCGCCGCCCGGGTCTTAATGCTGGAAGCGGTCATCGGGAATGACTTTCTCGACCTTTGCGGAGGGAGCGGGAATGTCCCACATCGCCAGGGCGGCGACGCCGCCGACGATGATCAACAGCACCAGGATGAGGACGATGCGGACCAGACTGCTCATTTGTTCGGACCTGCCTTATGCAAGACGTCCTGCCTTCAGCAAGCAAGACGGTGGACATGCCCCGGACGGGGCGGGTACAAGCCGCAGGGGGGGCTGTGGACAAGGGTGTGTGCGATGCAACCGAGACCCATGCCAAGCGCGGCGGATTATGTTAGGTTTCACCCCATGGCGAAGAAAATGAAGTCTATCGGCAGGAGCTGCCGGTTTCAACGGCGGTGGAGTCCCAACCTTTGCTTTGGTCTCCGCTTTGGGGAAAAGTCATGAGCGGCGAGGCGATTCCTGTGTCCCAGGCGGCGTCTCCGGTCCTGCCGCGCACCGTGGTGCTGGTGGGCCTGATGGGGGCGGGGAAAAGCTGCGTCGGCCGCCGTCTGGCGGCCCGGCTGGGCGTTGATTTCGTCGATGCTGACCAGGAAATCGAAAAAGCGGCGGGGCAGACCGTCTCGGAAATCTTCAGCCATTACGGCGAACCTGCCTTCCGCGAGCTGGAGCGCAAGGTGATGGCGCGGCTGATGTCGGGACCGCCCTGCATTCTGGCGGCTGGCGGCGGCGCCTTCATGGATCCGGAAACCCGCGATCTGGTCAAGACACACGGGCTGTCGTTGTGGCTGCGCGCCGATCTCGACCTGCTGGTCAAGCGGACGGCGGGCCGCGATCACCGTCCGCTGCTGAAAACCGGAGATCCCCGCGACATTCTGGGGCGTCTGATCGATCAGCGCTATCCCGTCTACGCCCAGGCCGATGTGATTGTCGATTCCGCCGACCAGCCCGCCGACGTCACCGTCGACGCGGTGCAGGCCGCGCTGGAAGTCCATCTGGCCGCACCTTCCACGCCATAGGATATCGTCATGACCGCCGTTCTTCAGGTCGCCCTGGGCGACCGTTCCTACGACATTCATGTGGGCTCCGGGTTGCTGGCCCGGGCCGGAGAACTGATTCGTCCGCTGTTGCCGTCGCCCCGCGTCTTCGTGGTCACGGACGACAATATCGAGGGACTGCATCTGGAGACGCTGAAGGCGTCCCTCGACGCCGCCGGCATCGAAAACCACGGCGTGGTGCTGCCGGCCGGTGAACAGACCAAGGACTTCGCCCATCTGGAAAGCCTGCTGGACGCCATGCTGGAAGCCCGTTGCGAACGCGGCACCACCCTCCTGGCTTTCGGCGGCGGCGTGATCGGCGATCTGACCGGCTTTGCCGCCAGCATCCTGCTGCGCGGCGTGCCTTTCATTCAGATCCCCACCACGCTGCTGTCTCAGGTGGACAGTTCGGTGGGCGGCAAGACCGGCATCAATACCCGCCAGGGCAAGAATCTGGTGGGCAGCTTTTATCAGCCCAAGCTGGTGCTGGCCGACATCGACGTGCTTTCGACCCTGGCTCCGCGCGATCTGCGCTCGGGCTACGCCGAGGTGGTGAAATACGGTCTGATCGACGATTTCGCCTTTTTCGAATGGCTGGAAAAGAACGCTTTGGCTTTGCTGCTGGGCAATCAGGAAGCCCGGCAAAAGGCGGTGCTGACCAGTTGCGCCGCCAAGGCCCGCATCGTCGCCGCCGACGAACGGGAATCGGGACAGCGGGCGCTGCTCAATCTGGGCCATACCTTCGCCCATGCCCTGGAGGCGGAAGGCGGTTACGGCGAGGCCTTGCAGCACGGCGAGGCGGTGTCCATCGGCATGGCCATGGCCTTCGAGCTGTCGGTGCGCATGGGGCTGTGTCCGCGCCAGGATGCCGAACGTCTTGAGAAGCATCTGCGCGCCCTGGGCATGCCGGTCGATCTGCCGGAACTGCCGGACGGCAAAAGCTGGAACGCAAAGGCGCTGCTGTCCCATTTCGCCAAGGACAAAAAGGTCAAGGACGGCAAGGTGACTTTCGTGCTGGCCCGCGGCATCGGCCAGAGCTTCCTGTGCCGCGACGTGGAAACGCCCATGGTGCTGTCGGTCCTGGAAGACTGGGTGGCGCGAAAATGATTATCGACATCGCGCTTATCGTCGTTCTGCTGCTGCTTCTGTTCTTCTTCAGCACCGCCGAGACGTCGCTGACCGTGGTCTCGAAGCCGCTGATGCACCAATTGGAGGTCGAGGGGGACAAGCGCGCCGCCCTGGTCAACCGTCTGCACGCCCGCAAGGAGCGCCTGATCGGCTCGATCCTGTTGGGCAATACCCTGGTGCAGATTCTGTCGTCGTCCATCGCCACCACCGTTGCCATCAGCCTGTTCGGCGAAAACGGCGTCATGGTGGAAGCCACGGTGATGACCGTCATTATTCTGGTCTTTTGCGAAATCATGCCGAAGACCATCGCCCTTTATCATTCCGGCCGTCTGGCCCTGGCCATCGCGCCGATCATGCGCCCTATCGTGTGGGCCTTCGGTCCGCTGATCCAGGCGGTGCAGATGTGCGTCGATTTCCTGTTGCGGATCATGGGGCTTCAGCCCAACGAGGAATCCGATCTGGACGCTTCCATCGCCGAACTGCGGGGCGCCATCGATATCCATACCTCGGAGGAGGAAGTCCGGCATGAGCGCAAGATGCTGCGCTCGATCCTGGATCTAGGCGAGGTCGAGGTGGGCGAGATCATGGTTCACCGCAAGAACGTGGTGATGATCAACGCCGATTTGCCGGTGGACGAATTGATCGGGCAGGTGACACAGGCTTCCTATACCCGCCTGCCGCTGTGGCGCGGCCAGCCAGACAACATCGTCGGCGTGCTGCATTCCAAGGAATTGCTGCGGGCGCTTCAGGCCAACGAAGGGGATCATTCGGTCATCGATCCGGCCAAGCTGGCGACACCGCCGTGGTTCATTCCCGATTCGACGTCGCTGCTGGACCAGCTTCAGGAATTCCGTAAACGCCGGGAGCACTTCGCCCTGGTGGTGGACGAATACGGTTCCTTGCTGGGCGTGGTGACGCTGGAGGACATCATCGAGGAAATCGTCGGCGACATCGCCGACGAACACGATGTGCAGACCGCCGGAGTGCGTCCGCAAAGCGACGGCTCCTATATCGTCGATGGCGGCGTGACCCTGCGCGATCTCAACCGCGATTACGACTGGCACCTGCCGGACGAAGACGCCGCCACCATCGCCGGCTTGCTGCTGCATGAATCCCGGATGATTCCCGATGTGGGGCAGGTATTCCTGTTCCACGGTTTCCGTTTCGAGGTTCTGCGCCGGGTGCGCAACCAGGTCACGTCGGTGCGGATGATCCCGACCTTCGGCGAACCGCCCGAGGATGGCGCCTGATGCCGCTTTCACCACCGGTTTCGCGCAACCATATCCATCGCCGCACCGTCGAGCTGAACGGCTATCGCCGCGAGGACGGGATGTGGGATATCGAAGGCCGTCTGCTGGACGTGAAAAGCTACGGTTTTCCCAACAAGGACCGGGGCGGCGAGATTCCGGCGGGCGAGGCGATCCACGAAATGTTCGTGCGCCTGACCGTCGACGATCACTACCGCATCCACAGGGTCGAGGCGGTGACCGAACACGCGCCTTTCTCCATCTGCCCGAGCATCGCTCCGGCCTTTTCAGGGCTGGCGGGGCTAACCTTGGGGCCGGGGTTCCTGAAGGAACTGCGCACGCGCTTCGGCGGGGTCGACGGCTGCACGCACATCGTCGAGATGATGGGGCCGCTGGCCACTACGGCTTTTCAGACTCTGGCGCCGCTGGTCAAACACGAGCTGCGCGGCGAAAAGCGTCCGCGCATTCTCGGCACATGCCATGCCCTGGACCCCAAGGGGCCGGTGGTCAAACGGGAATGGCCGGAATGGTATGAAGGTGATGGTCGACCGGAAGAAAATAACTGAAACCCGCTCTTTCGGATAATTTCCGACTTCATATGAAGCAACGGTCATATAAGCAATGCAAGAACAAGCGGTCGTCTTGGATTTCACAAGGTTTTTCAGCGGAATATTGATCTTAAAATTGTGGTTCCGGCAGTTTTTTCTATCTTTTTGCTCCTATCCTCTAGTATGAGTTTACCCACACTTTAGATATGGGTATGAGGAGTGGGCATATGGCCGCCTTCGCTGGTGTTCGTCGCATCGGATTGGTTCCCCGCATCGTCACGTTGATGGCGTCGGGCATCGTCGGATTGGGCATCCTGACCTGCATTCTGACGGCCGATCTGCTGTTCGATTCCGCCCGCGAGGCGGCGCGCGAGCGGGTGGACGCCAATATGCGGGTGGCCTGGAATCTGCTGAAGCAAAAGGGCTCGGCCTTCCGTCTGGCCGATGGAAAGCTGTTGGTGGGCGACGCGGCGTTAAACGGCAGCACGGACGTGGTCGACCAGCTGAAGACCCTGGTGGGCGGCACCTGCACCATTTTCATGGACGACGAGCGGGTCGCGACCAATGTCGTCGCCGGCGACGGCAAGCGCGCGGTCGGCACCAAGCTGGCCCGGACGGCGGCTTACGAGGCCATTTTCACGCGGCATGAGAAATTCCGCGGCGAGGTGGACATTCTGGGTGAGCCTTACATGACCGCCTATGACCCGATCTTGGACGATGGCGGCAAGGTGGTGGGCATTCTCTATGTCGGCATGCCGAAGGCGGAATTCACCAAGGGGGCTTGGACGACGCTACGGACCATCATTCTGCTGACGCTGGCGGTCGTGGTGGCGGGGACGGGGGCCAGCATGCTGATCGCCCGGCGGAGTATCGTCCTGCCGCTGAAAGCGTCCATCTCCAGCATGGGCCGTCTGGCCGAAGGCGATCTGATGTTCGATCTTCCCGACGCCGAGAACGAAGCCAAGGAACTGGGCGATATGGCCCGGGCCTTGGCGGTGTTCCGCGAAAACGCCGCGCAGAACCGCAGGCTGGAGGAAGCCCAGCGGGCCGAGCAGGCCGAGCGGGAACGCCGGGCCGGTGTCATTGCCGGCTTGACCTGCGATTTCGATGGTACCGTCACCCATCTTTTGGAAACCATGCTGTCGGCATCGACGCAGTTGAACAGCACGGCCCAGGCCATGTCGGCCAATGCCGAACAAACCAACCGCCAAGCCGCGACCGTGTCCGACGCCGGAGCCGAGGCGTCCGCCAGCGTCGAGACGGTGGCCGCCGCCGCCGAGGAACTGTCGGCCTCGATCCTGGAGATCGGCCGTCAGGTCGAACAGGCCGGACAGACCACCCACGCCGCCGCTTCGCAGGCCGCGCGGGCGGATGAAACCGTGCGCGGGCTGGCGGAAAGCTCGGTCCGCATCGGCGAAGTGGTCAATCTGATCAACGATATCGCCAGCCAAACCAACCTGCTGGCCCTTAACGCCACCATCGAGGCCGCCCGCGCCGGAGAGGCCGGCAAAGGGTTCGCGGTGGTGGCGGGCGAGGTGAAAAATCTGGCCAATCAGACGGCGCGGGCGACCGGCGACATCGCCGCTCAGATCGGCGCCGTGCAGACCGCTACCCACGATGCGGTTTCGGCCATCGCCGTCATCGTTCAGCGTATCGGGGATGTGGACGGCATCGCTTCCACCATCGCCCAATCGGTCGAGGAGCAATCGGCGGCCACCTCGGAAATCGCCCGCAATGTGCAGCAGGCGTCCGGGGCGACCCAGGCCGTTTCGGAAAATATCCACGGTGTCAGCCACGCCGCCGCCGAAACCGGCGTCGCCGCCCGTCAGGTTCTGGCCGCCGCGCAATCCCTGGCCGACGAAGCCGGCACCCTCAAGCAGACGGTGACGGCCTTCCTGAAAGGCGTGCGCGAAGCCTGATGTCTCAGGCGACCTGCCCGCGCTCGGACAGAAAATCCAGCATGGCGCGGATGCGCGACGGCAGCGGGCCGTTCTGGCCGACATAGATGGCGTGGAAAAACTCCCCGTCGCCGGGATTCATTTCTTCCATCAGCGGCACCAGCCGTCCAGCGGCAATGTCCGCCCGCACCGTGAAAGCGGCCAGCCGGGCGATGCCGTTGCCGTTCAGGGTCAGATGGCGCAATCCCTCGCCGTCATTGGCCTGAACCGTGTTCACCATGGACAGAACGGAGATTTCACCCGTGAGAGGGTTCCGCAACGGCCAGCCTTCGACGGCGCGGGCATAGCAGAAACCCATACGGCGATGCCGTTCCAGATCGGCGGGGGTGGCCGGCGTGCTGTAACGATCCAGATAAGCCGGGGCGGCGACGATGACCATCGGCGATTCTCCCAGCTTGCGGGCGATCAGGCTGGAGCTTTTCAGTGGGCCGGCCCGCACGGCGACGTCGGTGCGTTCGGCCAGAAGATCGATCACGGCGTCGGTCTGCACGATGTCGACGGCGACGTCCGGGTAAAGCGCGAGAAAGTCCGGCAGCGCCTTGCCGAGAACATGGATGGCGTAAGATGCGCTGGTGTTGATGCGGATGCGGCCGCTGACCCTTTCGCCGCCGGCGGCGTTGCGTTCGGCTTCGTCCAATTCGGCGAGAATGCGAATGGCGCGTTCATAGAAGGCGCTGCCCTCGGGGGTCAGCAGCAGTTTGCGGGTCGAGCGGGTCAGCAGGCGCGCACCCAGTCGGGCTTCCAGCCGCGAGATCAGCTTGCTGACCGCCGACGGGGTCATGCGGAAAGCGCGGGCGGCATGGGAAAAACCGCCAAGTTCGACAGCGCGGACGAAAACTTCCATTTCCCCGGAGCGGTTGACGTCGAGTCGGCTCATTGTGACTTCATCTCACAGATGATGTTCCTGATGACAGTCTACATCATCATCGGGCCAATCTCTAAGTTTTCGCCATCGCAATCTTTTCCGCAAAGCCGAGACAGATCATGCCGTTGGCACTTTACGCATTGACCGCCGGAGCCTTTGGCATCGGCGTCACCGAATTCGTCATCATGGGCCTGCTGCTGGAGGTGAGCGCCGAACTGAGCGTCACCATCGCCTCGGCCGGGCTTTTGATTTCCGGCTATGCTTTGGGCGTGGTGGCCGGCGCGCCGCTGCTGACGGCGCTGACCACCCGCTGGCCGCGCAAGCGGGTTCTGGTCGGTCTGATGGCCATCTTCACGATCGGCAACGCCGCCTGCGCCCTGGCTCCGTCCTATGAATTCCTGATGGCGGCGCGGGTGCTGACGGCCTTGGCTCACGGAACCTTTTTCGGCGTCGGTTCGGTGGTGGCCACCAGCCTGGTGGATGAGGACCGCAAGGCTTCGGCCATCGCCGTGATGTTCACCGGCCTGACCGTCGCCAATATTCTGGGCGTGCCGTTCGGCACCTGGCTGGGGCAGGAATATGGCTGGCGGGCCACCTTCTGGGCCGTGAGTTTGGTGGGCGTGGCGGCTTTGGCCATTATCGCCGCCCTGGTGCCGCTGGAACAGGTCGACGCCGAGATTTCCGACTGGCGGGCCGACCTGCGGGCCATCAGCCGGGGGCCGGTCCTGCTGGGACTGGCGACCACGGTGCTGGGCTTCGCCGGAGTCTTCGCCGTCTTCACCTACATCGCGCCGATGCTGACCCGCATCACCGGTTTTTCCGAAGGGGCGGTGTCGCCGATCCTGCTGGTCTTCGGCGGCGGTCTGATCGTCGGCAATCTGCTGGGCGGCAAGCTGGCCGACCGTAATCTGGTGGCGACGGTCCTCGGAAGTCTGGCGGTTCTCGGACTGGCCTTGGCTTTGATGGCGGTTGCCCTGCATAGCCGAACCGCCGCCGTTCTGTTCGTCGGCCTGTTGGGCGGGGCCGGGTTCGCCACCGTCGCGCCCCTGCAAATGTGGGTGTTGTCCAAAGCGGATGGCGCCGGTCAAAGCCTGGCCTCCAGTTTCAACATTGCCGCCTTCAATCTGGGCAACGCCATCGGCGCCTGGGCTGGCGGAGCCGTGATCGATCACGGGCCGGGTCTTGGTCTGGTACCCCTGGTTTCCGCCTTGTTCCCGCTGGGGGCGATCTTGACGGCCCTGGTGGCCATTCGCGCCGAGGTCAGGTCGGCCGCCTCTTCCGCCGCCTGAGGTTTCAATCTCATCTCTGCAAAGGGTAAATACATGGAATATCGTCGTCTTGGAGCCTCTGGGCTCAAGGTTCCGGTGCTGAGTTTCGGGGCGGGAACATTTGGCGGCAGCGGCCCGCTGTTCGGAGCCTGGGGCAACAGCGACGCCAAGGAAGCCCGGCGTCTGGTCGACATTTGCCTGGAGGCCGGGGTGAATCTGTTCGACACGGCGGATGTCTATTCCAACGGTGCCTCCGAGAGCGTGCTGGGCGAAGCGATCCGGGGCCGCCGTAGCGAGGTGCTGATTTCCACCAAACTCAGCCTGCCCATGGGCGACGGTCCCAATGACGCCGGGTCGTCGCGGTCGCGTTTGATCCGCGGCGTCGAAGAGGCGCTGACCCGGTTGGGGACCGATGCCATCGACGTGTTGCAACTTCACGCCTTCGACGCCGGAACGCCGGTCGAGGAAGTGCTGTCGACCCTCGATCAATTGGTACGCTCGGGCAAGGTCCGGTATGTCGGGGTGTCTAATTTCGCGGGCTGGCAGGTGATGAAGTCCCTGGCCGCAGCCGATCGTTACGGCTGGCCGCGATATGTGGCCCATCAGGTTTATTATTCGCTGGTGGGACGGGACTACGAATGGGATCTGATGCCGTTGGCGGCGGACCAGGGGATTGGTGCCTTGGTGTGGAGCCCTCTCGGCTGGGGGCGGCTGACGGGCAAGGTCCGGCGAGGCTTGCCGTTGCCGGCCGGCAGCCGTCTGCATGAAACCGCTGTCTTCGCGCCCCCGGTCGAGGAGGAGCGGCTCTATCGGGTGGTGGACGCCCTGGACGTCATCGCCGAGGAAACCGGGAAGACCGTACCGCAGATTGCGCTGAACTGGCTGCTGGGGAGGCCGACCGTTTCTTCGGTGATCATCGGAGCCCGTAACGAGGAGCAGTTGCGCCAGAACCTTGGGGCCGTCGGGTGGACCTTGTCGCCCCAACAGATGGCGGTGCTCAATGCCGCCAGCGAAGTGACGGCGCCGTATCCCCATTCTCCGTACCGGCGTCAGGACGGTTTCGCGCGATTGAACCCGCCCCTGGTATAGGCGGCGGTGCGGTGGGAGCGATGAAACCTACCGCACCCGGCGCTTGACGCCGCCCACTTCGCTGTCAAACAGGTCCGTCAGCTGCGCCATCATGGTGCCGCCAAGATCTTCGGCGTCCATGATGGTGACGGCGCGGCGGTAATAGCGGGTAACGTCGTGGCCGATGCCGATGGCGACCAGTTCGACCGGCGTGCGGTCTTCGATCCAGCCGATGATGTCGCGCAGATGCCGTTCCAGATAGCTGCCGGGATTGACCGACAAGGTGGAATCGTCCACCGGCGCGCCGTCGGAAATAACCATCAGGATGCGCCGCTGCTCCGGCCGGGCGGCCAGCCGGTCGTGGGCCCATTTCAGGGCTTCGCCGTCGATGTTTTCCTTCAGGATGCCTTCGCGCAGCATCAGGCCCAGATTCTTGCGGGCGCGGCGCCAAGGCGTGTCGGCGGCCTTGTAGATGATGTGGCGCAGATCGTTCAGGCGTCCGGGCTGGGCCGGCTTGCCGTCGGCCACCCACTTTTCGCGGGCCTGCCCGCCCTTCCACGCCTTGGTCGTGAAGCCCAGGATCTCGACCTTCACGCCGCAGCGTTCCAGGGTGCGGGCCAGGATGTCGGCGCTCATGGCCGCCACCGAGATGGGACGTCCGCGCATGGAGCCGGAATTGTCGATCAGCAGCGCCACCACGGTGTCGCGGAAATCGGTGTCTTTTTCCAGTTTGAACGACAGGCTTTGGGTCGGGTTGGTGACCACGCGGGCCAGCCGCCCGGCGTCCAGCAAGCCTTCCTCCAGGTCGAATTCCCAGGACCGGGTCTGTTTGGCCATCAGGCGGCGTTGCAGGCGGTTGGCAAGCTTGCTGACCACGCCCTGGAGATGGGTCAGCTGCTGGTCCAACTGGTGGCGCAGATGGGCCAGTTCCTCGGGGTCGCACAATTCGGCGGCGTCGACGATCTGGTCGAAGGCCAAGGTATAAGGGGTATAGGGCTTTTCCCCCGGCTGCTGATTGCGGGAGTTGTGCCCCGAACGATGACGTGAGGGCCCGCCGGCCTCCTCGGAGCCGTGGCCCGGCACCTTCATGCCTTCGCCGTCCTGTTCTTCGCCTTCCTGGGCGCCCATGCTTTCGGCGTCGCCCATGACGCCCTGATCGCCGCCTTCCGATTGGCTGGAACCGTTCTCGCTGGATTTGGACTGCTCCTGCGGGCCGGATTCGGCGCCTTGCGCGTCCTGGCTGTCCTGTTCGGACTCTTCTTCCTCGGGCGGCTCCTGCTCCATTTGTTCGATATCGAGCAGGGCGATGATTTCCCGCAGGATTTTGTCGAAGGCCTCCTGATTGCCAAGCACGCTTTCCAGGCGCGACAGCTGCGAGCCGGCTTTGCGTTCCACATGCTCCTGCCACAAGGCGACGGCGGACCGGGCCGAGGGCGGCGGAGCCTCGCCGGTAAAATGCTGGCGGGCGATCAAGCGGACGGCCTCCGACAGCGGTACCTGTTCCTGCCGGGTGACGCCGGCATAGCCTTCGGACTGATAGCGGACTTCCAGCGCCTGGGACAGATTGACGGCGACGCCGGACATCATGCGTCCGCCCAAGGCTTCGACGCGGGCCTGGGCGACGGCGTTGTAGATGTCGCGGGCTTCCTGGCTCAGCGGCATACGCCGGTTGTGGATGCCTTCGTCCAGGAAACGCAGACGGCAGGCCACGGCGTCCGAGGCGCCGCGCAGGCGGATCAGGTCGTCCATGGTCATCTGGCGCGGCGGCACCGGCAGGCGGGCATGGTCGCCCCGCACGCCGGCCGGGCCGACGCCGAAATTCACGGCGATGTCGCCGCGCCCGGCCACGGCGCGCAAAGCCGCCGTGGTGGCGCGCTTGGCCAGCTCGGTCGGAGATTCCGCCCGCTCTATGCCAGCATGCCGTTCGTTGTCGCCGCGCTCCATGACCGGATCAGCCCACCACGATCCGGGCCATGGTCTCGGGCAATTCGGCGCCGAAGCAACGCTGATAATATTCCGCGACCAGCGGGCGTTCGGTCTCGTCGCATTTGTTGAGGAAAGTCAGGCGGAACGCAAAGCCGATGTCGCCGAAGATGCCGATGTTTTCGGCCCAGGTCAGCACGGTGCGCGGGCTCATGACGGTGGAGATGTCGCCGTTGATGAAGCCGGTGCGGGTCAGGTCGGCGACGCGCACCATCTTGGCGACGGTGTCCTTGCCGTGGGCTCCGGCCAGCTCGGGGCGCTTGGCCAGAACAATGTTCACCTCGGCGTCGTGTTCGAGGTAATTCAGGGTGGCGACGATGTTCCAGCGGTCCATCTGGCCCTGGTTGATCTGCTGGGTGCCGTGATAGAGGCCGGTGGTGTCGCCCAAGCCGATGGTGTTGGCGGTGGCGAACAGGCGGAACGACGGATGGGGGCGGATGACCCGGCTCTGGTCCAGCAGGGTCAGCTTGCCCTCGACCTCCAGGATGCGCTGGATGACGAACATCACGTCGGGGCGGCCGGCGTCGTATTCGTCGAACACCAGGGCGGTGGGGTGCTGCAAGGCCCAGGGCAGGATGCCTTCGCGGAATTCGGTGACCTGCTGGCCGTCCTTCAGCACGATGGCGTCCTTGCCGATCAGGTCGATGCGGCTGACATGGCTGTCCAGGTTGACGCGGATGCAGGGCCAGTTCAGACGCGACGCCACCTGCTCGATGTGGGTCGATTTGCCGGTGCCGTGATAACCCTGGATCATGACGCGGCGATTGAAGGCGAAGCCGGCCAGGATGGCCATGGTGGTGTCGTGGTCGAACAGATAGCTGTCGTCGCGGTCCGGCACATGCTCGCTGCCCTGGCTGAAGGCGGGCACCATCATGTCGGAATCCAGGCCGAAGACTTCCCGCACGGAAACGGTGATGTCGGGCGCCGCCAAGGGGTGGTCCGAGGGCAGGGCGGTGGGGGTGTTGTCGCTCATCACTGGTTCCGGTCTATCTGTAAGGTTGATCCTGGGCGGTCAGGCATCCCATCAGGGTTTGATAAGCCTGGCCGATGAGTTTGAAGCGTTCTTCGGCATCCTTGTCGCCGTTGTTGGCGTCGGGATGGTGGAGTTTGCACAATTCCTTGTAGCGGGTCTTCAGGCTCTCGACGGTCAGAGGCCACGACAGTTCCATCAACTGCATGGCCAGTTCCTCGGGCGAGGGGGGCGCGCGGCGCTCCTTGGGCTTTTGCCACATCTCCTCGTCGAAGACGCCGAAGCTGTCCTTGACCCGTTCGGGGTCGAACTGCCAGCGGCCGCCGCTCATCCGCCCCAGCGGCCAGGTGGGGCGCTGCCAGGTGGTGTCCAGCCTGACCATCTGCTCGATCTCTTCGGGCTTCAGGCCGGCGTAATAATCCCATGCCTGGTTGTACCGGCGGACATGGTCCAGGCAGAACCAGTAATAATCGCTCAGGTGGTCCCGCGACTTGGGAGCCCGGTATTCGCCGTGCTCGGGGCACCCCGGATGGTCGCAGGCGCGGTGTGATCCTTTGGGGGCGTCCTTGTCCTTGGGGGGCCAGAATTTCCGTGAATGTCCCGTCATGATGCCACACTATGATCGCAGGGACGGGGGCTGGCAATATCCGTGTCTGGTCCCCAAGTAGGGAAAATCGAAGCATAAGTTCAAGGCAGAAGGCATGACCGTACGCGACACCATGGAACGTAAGTTGACCGAGGGACTGTCTCCCTCGCATTTGGAAATCATCGACGACAGCCATCGTCACGCCGGGCATGCCGGTAGCCGGCCCGACGGCGAAAGCCACTTCACCGTGCAGATTGTCTCTGCCGCCTTCGAGGGCAAGGGGCGGGTGGCGCGTCAGCAGATGGTTTACGGCATTTTGGCCGAGGAATTGCGCGAACGCGTCCACGCTTTGTCTCTGACCACCCTGACTCCCGGCGAAGCCCAACTTCGCACCGGCTGAAAAGGGAGGCTTTCGCAGGTTATCGCTTGGTTACCATCTTCGGGGAATTTCTTAAGCCCTCATCGCGCAATATGGTTGCAATGCCGCTTAAACTGCGCCTATTAATTGTTCGGATAGGGAGCTGAGGCAAGAGAGGACGGTAGCATGGCCGCAGGGTCGCTGCTTAATCGCAACGTCACCATCGCGGGGCGTCGTACCAGCATGAAGCTGGAGCCCGATATGTGGGATGCGTTGGACGAAATTTGTCGCCGTGAACAGATTACGATGCATGAAGCCTGCACCATGGTTGCCGACCGCCATCGCGGCAACAACCTGACGGCGGCCATGCGCGTTTTCATTCTTGGCTATTACCGGGCCGCCGCCACCGAACAGGGGCACGTTTCCGCCGGTCACGGCAGACCTCGGCGACGTTTGGCGGCTGTCGCCGCCGACTGAGGTTCGACAAAGGAAGCCGCCTTCTCCGCCGCTGGCTGGAGAAGGCGGTTTTTTTGTTGTCTACAAAACCGTCAGCATCGACGCCACCAAGGGATGGCGGACGATGTCGCGATCGGTCAGATGCACCACCGAGATATCGCTGAGGCCGCTCAGGCGGTTGGCGATGTCGGCCAGCCCGGAGATGCCGGGCAACAGGTCGCTTTGATCGGGGTCGCCCGTCAGCACCATGGTGGAATGCCAGCCCAGGCGGGTCAGCAGCATCTTGATCTGCCCATAGGTGCAGTTCTGCGCTTCGTCGATGACCACGAAGGCGTTGTTGAGGGTGCGGCCGCGCATATAGGCGACGGGCGCGATTTCGATGGAACCGTCGGCCAGGGCGGCGCGAAGGCGTTTGCCGCCCATGCGGTCCGACAGGGCGTCATAGAGGGGACGTAGATAAGGGGCCAGTTTCTCCTGCAGGTCGCCGGGCAGGAAGCCCAGGCTTTCGCCGGCTTCAACGGCGGGACGGGACAGCACGATGCGGCCCACCTTGCCTTCGTCCAGCGCTTCGACGGCGGCGGAAATGGCCAGATAGGTCTTGCCGGTGCCGGCCGGACCCAGGGCCAGGGTCAGGTTGCTTTCGTTCATGGCGTCGAGCAAGGCGCTTTGGTTTTCGCTCTGCGGACGAACCTTTTTCACATAGCTTTGGTCCCGCTGCTCTTCGCCAAGGGGATCCCAACCACCCCTGACGACGCTTCCATACAGCGGATGCACATTGTTCTCGGGCTTGGACTGGACGACTTGTCGGGTACGTTTAGCCATTCAGGACTCCATGAGCCTACGGGAAAAGAAAAAGCCTCCCGGAACGGGAGGCTTGACGGAAGCGACACCAAAGATGCGGCGTCGGATGGACGGCTGTGCCTCTGCACGGCATGCCGCTGCTTGGGAGAGTGCCACCGAAGGCGATGCGATGTTTGAAACGCGTCCCAAACTGGTCTTTCCTCTGCTGGAAGAACCTAGGGAAAGACTATCAAAAAAACAGCCGCAAGTGCTACTGCTTCTTGCGGCTGTAAAGGAAGATTAACGCAATATCTTGCCTGATCAGTGGTCAGACCCGTGCAGGATGACGTCGCCCAGGCCGGTGTCGTAAGACAGGCCCGCCACCGTCAGGGTGATGGCGAAGGGGAAGGTGGCCTTGACCAGTCCCTTGCGTTCCAGCGCCACCCAGACCGCCTGATTGTTCAGGCCGGTGGCGTCCTTGGCCAGCACCACCCGGCGGCCGACATGAAAATGGTCGCCATGAGGCTGGGGAATGTTCGACAAAAAGACCTCGCCGGAATCCTGGTTGCGGGTGGACAGCTCGGGATATTTGGCCATTTCCTGCAACAGGGTCAGAGTGCGCAGCTGCAAGGGGTTCAGTTTCAAAGGGTTGCGCTTCAAGGCGGGTGTCCTCAACAAAATGGGTCGCGCCAGCATAGCGGCCTTCAGACCTGCGGGTAAAGCCGATGGTGGTGCGCCAACATGGTCATGGCGCAAATGTCCAAGGGCGAGACATGGGCGAGGGTGCGGGCCTGCGCAAGAGTGAACAGATCCATGCCCGCGCCTTCTTGCTGATTCAGGCGGGGAATGTCAGCCAAGGCCAAAGGCACGGCGTACCAGATGTTGCGGACCCGGCGGCGGCGGGCGCGGGGCAGGGTATGGACGGATTCGTACAGCCAGTCCAACCGGGGCGGCACATAGGCCAGTTCCTCCATCAGTTCGCGGCGCATGGCGGCTTCGAACGCTTCGCCGGATTCCACATGGCCGCCGAAACAGCTCCAATGGCCGGGCAGCAGAATGCCGGGCTTGTCGTCCCGCAATTGCAGCAGGAACCGCTGGTCCTCGGTGACGATCACGGCGGTGACGGCGTTGGCGTCGGCTTGCCAGCCTTCGGCGGGGGACAGCGGTGGAAATGGAGGAAGGATGAAGCCGGTCATGCCGGCATCATGCCGCAAAAGCAAAAGGGGCGCCAGTTGGCGCCCCTTCGCGGTAGGAGTGAGAAGCGGGATCAGTCGTGGATGATCTCGCCATGGAGGGAGTAGTCGAGGCCTTCGACTTCTTCCTCGGTGGTGACACGGAGTCCGATGGTCCAGTCGATGACCTTGTAGAGGACCAGGGAGACGACGGCGCACCAGACGATGGTGACCAGGATGCCTTCGGCCTGAAGGGCGACCTGCCCGGCATTGCCTTCGAGCAGTCCGG